>ERZ773090.103-NODE-103-length-85686-cov-42.4617_pt1 | contig 85686 bp, 71 predicted proteins | sample MGYA00580579_ERZ773090 | MGnify/ENA primary metagenome ERZ773090 (study PRJEB29015, sample SAMEA2738014) | human oral metagenome | biome: human oral; feature: human-associated habitat; material: dental | place: China | collected 2132 ... | reverse complement strand
TGGGCGTAGGAATTGCCCGCCCAACACCGTGCCTGCCCCTCGACAACCGCACACAAATGATCCCCCGCACCGGCAACGTCTGTCACTGCCTCCGGCAAGAAAGTATTAGACAAGTACTCGTAACGGACGTTCCTGCCGAGCTGTCGCCTGTCGTTGAGGCCGCCGCACTTGAGAGCGTCCACCATGTTGGTTGTGCAGACGTTGTAGCCTGTGTGAATGACGTTTTCTACTCGTCTGCTTAAAGGAATCGAGGGGAGGTAGTTGCCCCACCTTTTTCGTTGGCCTTTTGTAAGGACAGGGCGAAAGCAGTATATGTCTTGGTTCTTGGTTTTCAGACATAGTTGATACTTGCCCACGGACACGGAGGCGAAGTCGCTTCGGTACGTGTTCAAACGGTCGGCTTCGGGCGCGACGCTTCTGGTCAAGGACACCGCGAGACAGACGACGAGTCCAAACGCTCCAAGGAAGCGCTTCACGAGAAACACGCTACCACCGGATCGCCCGCCAAACGCGTGGGGTTCGAAGATCTTCACTGCCAATCGCCTCGTTGCCATCGATCAGTCCCCTCGCCCCTGCCGTCCAGTCGCCTCGAAAAAGTCGGCTCATCTTGAAACAGTCGCCCGCCAAAGCTTGGCCAGACAAGGCACGGCCCCTCCCCCATCCTCGTGCAGGGCATCGAAGAGACCAAGTCGCCTGCCAGTCGTCTCTGTCGTCTCCACCCTTCCTCGTGGAGGGCATGGAGGCGCCGCTGGCTGCACACGGAACTGTCGCACCCGTTACCGCATCAAGCTGCGGCCCAGTCTTGCCAAGCCGCAGTCCTGCCTTGTTCGACACGCGCCTTTCCTTAGTATTGTCCGATTTGGGTGGTGCGTCCGCGCTCGTCGCGGCAGTAGGCCGCCCCAGAGACAAGGACCCAACACTGGAGGCTTCTGTAGGAGCCCGAGTAGCTTTTGACTTTCCCGAAAGTGTCGATGGGCGTGAGCCTGGTTTTGATGAAACCGTCGCGAGGATCAAAGGTGTGGAAGTCAATGAAGACGAGTTTTCCGTCGGAGGCCATCCCCATCTGCCCTGAGATTTCTTGTAGTCTGGTCGAGACTTTCAAGGCAACGGGCCCGGTCGGGATCGGCTTCCTGGAACCTTGGAAACTGCCCCAGCAGTGGATTGAGGCGTCCGCCAAAAGCGCACACGTCTTTCCGCCTCGCTCATCGAGCAGTTTGACGGCGGGTTGGGGCAAGGGAACCTTTGCCACGCTCTGTCCCGATTCGACATCGATCCCGTCGGGGACGCCGACCTCGCCGAACCGGTTCTTTCCCCAACAGTAGACCGACCCGCTGTCTCCACGCGCACACGTAGTCTCGTTGGAGGCGTGGACCTGCTTGATGCCCTCGGGCAGATTGACCCGCACAGTAGCCTTCAGCCCATACCGATAGTGCACATGCAGCTCGGGCTCACGCCCGACGCCGCTTGCCTGCCCATAGGCGTCGTTCCCCCAACAATGGACCGATCCGTCCACGATCGCGCAGCCATGGCGACGCCCGACGGCGATCGAGGACGCCGGACCGGGCAAAGCAATCGTCGTCGGCTGGTGGAAGTAACTGATGTCAAAATTAGGGGAAATTTGCCCCATATCGTTGGGGCCGAGGCAACGAACGTCGCCCTTCCTGCCCAGAAAACACAGATTGTCCGTGTCTCGTTTGAGCGACGTGACATCGCCGACGTGATCGACGCTCAAAAGAACAGGATCTTCATCTCGTTCGTCCGGAGGCGTCGACGCGTAGTCAAGCTGAAAACAGCGAAGAGCCCCGCCCGAAGTCACAGTGCAAACAGACTGATCGTCCGACACTATCTGACCAAAATCAGTCCGATAGCTTCTAGGAGACGAACACCCCCAGACCACAACCAGCAACGACACCAAGAAAGCCTGCAGTGACTTGTAACGAATAGTGAACGGTTTCGGAGACACTTCACGGCCTCCAGCTTAGAAGGAACCGGTTGTATTGTTGGACTCTTAAACGGTCTCCCTCAAATTTTCCAGTGTTTGGATCGATTTTTATCAACCAATTCCCGTTTCGGTCCATAAAGCGTGAGTCTTCATCATCTATTCCGTTATTAAACGTATTTAATTCATTTTGCCACCCAGAAACATTATTAACTATCACATGACTGAGCATGCGCCTACTGATTGTTGAAACATCAGCTGAAGTGTTAGCGTTATCTGCGTTATGTTCTTGATACACGTTTTTTACGTGATCATTGAATTCAACGGAAGGTCGCAAAGCGTAGCCGGTGCTAATAACCTCGCCGATAACAGGAATGTGGCCTACTTTTTGGACCAACACAGACATTGCATTCGCCGTGGTCGCCTCCTTGCGGTCTAGTTCCCCCGCTTGTGCCGCGTCGGAGGCGAGACCTCCACCTTTGATAGCCGAGAACATACTTTGATATTTATCACACGTCTCTTTTATGTCTTGACGAATATTAGCCGAATCTGCGTGCGATACCGTTGCCGCTCTACCGTATATATCTTTTAAATCCGATTCTAGATTCGCCTCTAGTGACTCGGTTAGCGTCTTCATTGAGGATTTACTAGCTCCGATGTCCTTGAAAAAATCGGATTTTCCCTCGAATAGCGCTGTCGTTCCCGCTTTGGTCAAAGACAGGCTGTATTCTCCGTTTTGTCGGTTTCCATGGGGCGCACCCGGAACGCCAGTGTAGCCTTTCAGCTCGCTAGCGAGATCTTTAGAATACTCCTTCAGGATATCGCCCGCTTTCTCCCTCAGTTCAACGTTGCCGTACCCAAAGGCGTCTTGTCCCTTGAAAGTCGCATCTGAGCGTTTTAAACCATCCGTATATCCTTGCAAGTAATCCCGGGCAACGAGGGAGGACTCTTTATGGGTCTTATCGGAGCTCACTTCATCTAACAGATTTGCAAGCGTTTTGCCGCGATCAACATAGAGGGCCTCAGTGGTTCCTGACAGGGGAACGAAGTGACGATTTCCAACAAGGTAACGCGTCATGCTTATAGGGTACTTAACTTGATCGTCGTTATCGCCAGATTCAGCTATTTCGTACGGACCATTGCTGGCAAGAAAGGTTCGCGCTGCATCTGGATTGCCGTCCATCGCAACAAGCATATTATGCACGGGATCCCATGTTGTTGTTTTAGGCGTATAGATGTCTGAATGATAGTTATTCGCCTCTTGCGGATTCTCATAATCCCATTTGACGATATCGCGGCCTATTGCGTGGGGACCATTTAGAAAAGGATCGCCTAAGGCTAGCTCGCTGTGAGTCTGCGCAGAATTCGCTATCGTCCCAGAGATGAGCATGTATCCCGATGCACCCGCGTTATCTAGATTCGCGCCGCCAATCCAACGCTTGTTTCCTGCCTTCTTGAGATCGTCAAGGTATTTATCCCGACTTTCATCGATCAATGTTCCGTCGGAACTCGTTAAGTACTTCGCTCCCGAATTCCAGGCGTTCCATACGCTGCTTTCCTCTTCACTCAAGCCCTTGCGGATGCCGCCTGTGCCAAGGATGATTGCGGAACCGATGCTTGTTCGCGTGGCCTGAACCGTCTCCTGCGGGAAAGCCCCGTGGCTTCCATCTAGCTGGGAGACAAGTTTGATTGCGTTGTTGGCGCCGAACCTCCAAGCGAAGGCATTGGCGAAAAATGGGTCCTTTGCCATTCGTTCGCCGTATGCGGCATTGAAAGAGTCGAGATCCTTCTGGCTGATGTTGCCTTTCAGCTTGCCGTCTTTCGTCAGAAACACCTTGGCCGCCTTGTCGGCGTCCGCTCTGGCGTCCTCCCAACGCGCTTGAGCCGCCAAAACGCCTCCGCTTCCTCCAAAGAGCTCGACTCCCAGGTTGTTGCGGTCAATCGACTCGTTGCCCTCGCCGGCAACCCGCGACTTGGGCGCGAAAGACTCAGCAAGGCCGAAGATCGAATCGCCTGTGCTCTTGGCAAGCTCATTGAGGGAACGGACAGCGGCCTCGTACTTGGCTTTCACCTCTTTCTGCGTCTTTTCACAAGTCTCGTCCGCCTTGGCTCTGTCTTTTTCATATTCGTCGTCGTCCCCCGGATACAATCCCGCCTTCAATTGAATCGCCAACTCGGCGATCCTGCGAAGATGAACCGTCCTGGCCTCGTCCCAATCATGCTGGAGTCCAGTAATGGCGCTGCGGGTTTTGGCATGTTCTTGCACATATTTGTCCAGAAGAGCAGGAATCTTCGGATGCAGATCAATGGCCTTCTGGATCGTCTTTTGCAAGAAAGTGGCCTGACCCTGATGGGCGGTAGCCGCGAGCCCTGTCCATCCTTCGACCTCGCCGCCGACGGCGATGACCTGGGTGTCTTGCATCGCTGCGCCGGCATTGGCGATGCCTTTGCCCAGCTGCAGAATGCCCTCGCCAGAGTCCTTCAGATTGGGCAATGCCTCCTCGCCGGGAACGTCGCTCCACGTCATTTGCCCGCATCCTTCCCGATTGAGCCGCGCATGAAATCGAAGTCTCGAACGGCCTTGTGCTCAGCCTGATCGTAGTTTGCCGTCGATTCCTTCACTCCGGATCCGAGCGCCGCGCACGCGTCCGAAAACTCGAGACAGCCCATCCTCATTAATTGACGAGATGCAGACATGCTCTGAACAGATGCTCCGAATCCTCAAGGACGGGGTCTTTGACGACGTCGCATTCGCCCTCCAATTCGGCGTAGCCAAAGCCGATGCTGATGAACGTCTCAGAATCCGTCCAATGTCCCTTTGCCGTGATTCCCGCCCTGTCGCGGTCAAAGCTGAGGTCGCTCATGCGCGCGCCTTCCTTCCAGGAGTTTAACGTGACATCCAAACCCTAGCACGGCGGTAACGCTTCCGCAGGCTGTTTCAATATACGGGCTGCAACATGGCTCACTGACCGGCTTCGACGCCGATGCCTCGCGGCTGTTCGTTGCATGATTCCTCCAGCTTCATCGAGCACTCTCATCCGGCGAGTCAGATACATCGCCCAATCTATGAGGCTGAAGTTCCGGCAGAAGCGGAAGTCAATGAAGAGGGTTCCACCGGAAAGTTACGCGCTTGGCGACGCCGCACTCGGCGATGGCGTTTCCTGTTGAGGAGTAAAAGGCACCGTCGGCACGCCCTTCAGAGGCGGCGGATACGCATTTTTACTCGTAGACGGGCGGCAACCCGACGTGAAATTGAAAGAGATGCCTTTCGTCGGATGCGCACTCAGCATCAAGAATCCGCCGTTCTTCGAATCTGACCAGCCGAAACCGGTGACGTTGTCCCTTTCGTCGTCCTGCCGTTCTATCTTCAGCCCCGCCTTTTCGATCGTCTCTTTGGCGATGGCCCTGATCTTCGCGGGAGACACTGAGGCTTGAACATCAAAAACCCCACTTCTGTACTCTCGACCACCGGTCTTGGTTTCGCAAAGATACAGATCATTAGTATCTCCGTCCACCGTGTAGTGCTGACCGCCACTAGCCGCAAGTAGTCGACGCATGAACTCTTCGATTGCTGGAACGGTCTTGCGCTGGTAGTCCTCGATCGTCTGGCGGTCCCAATAGTCCTTTGAACCCTGCCCGAACAACTGGCCCGCGCCCGGCTTGGACATGTCTTCCGCGCATCCAGCCGTCAGGCCCAGAATCAGCGCAAGAATGAGCCACCGCCGAGTGCGAGCCGCTCTCATTTCTCCCCCTCGGGTTCCATGCCGCCCATGATGCGCGAAATGTCCCTCAGGCTTCCCGTCCCCTTTTTGAGGTACTCGGAGTGGCGGCCAAAGGGATTGTCGTCCCCTTTGCTGCAGAACTTCGTTACGCCGTTTCCAGCCCCCGTTGGAATGTACTTGCACTGGGAGTCGTTTTCGGGATTGTTGGCCAGGTGTTTGAATCCTCGCATTTCCATCGGGTCCTTGCCGAAGGATCCGTCCGGCCCAATACCCTGAACGTAGTCATTTGTGTTCACGCCGGAAACGTAGGCTTGGCCGTCGATGTTGTATTCGCGAACGTCTTGGACGCCGGATCCCGGCGATCCATACAGGGCGATGTTGTGGACCGTACCCTCACGCACCTTGCCGACGGCGATCCCGGCCATGGTCGATCCGTAGGAGTGCGCCCCAACGTTTATCTCCGCTTTGGGAACGCCCATCGCCTGCCGAGAGGTCTGCACCCCCTCCATGAATCTGTCCATCTTAGGCGCGGCCTTTTCGGCCAGATCCGTGGTGGCAACTTCCGCATTCTGCGGCGTCCGGTACATCCAGGCGACAGTGGCAACGTCGTTTTTACCTTGAATTCCGGAACTACTGGCATGTTTGTTCGCTTCACGAAGAGTACTATCTCGGACGTTCTGCGCATCGCCAATTAGACCGTCCATATTGTCACCCACGGTGTTGTTCATCCCAGGCACCACCATCTGAACGACCTTTGCGCGATCGACGTCGCCCAAAGCGACGCCCGCCTGAACTCGCGAACTCGACTTCGAATCAAGGTAGATGAGCCTTTGACGATCCGGAGATGAACTCGAGGGAGCCTTCGAGTCATTCTCCTTCAAAACACTCTGGAGCCCCTCGAGGTCGCCAAGCTTCTTTCTGTAGCGATTGTAGTCATTGGTCGCATTCAGGTACTCCAGACTGTCCTTGCCGACGGTCGATTCCGCTTTATCCATCCTGGACTTCGTCTCGGCTACATTGCTTTTCATTTCCGCGATCTCCTGAGGCAGACGAGCGCGGTTGGCTTTGTCTCGCCATTCCATGGGGATGCCGTCGCGGTTGCCGATCAGTTCCGGATGCTCGCGAACCATGCTTTCCTTTTCGCTGTCCGTAAGGCCGGACCACCAGGCCGCACTCTCCCCCGTCGTCCATCCTTTCTGCGGAAGGTCCGGCAGACCGGGGCTTGTCGAGAACCCTTCCTCCGAGGACTTGTAAGAGCCGTCGGCCACGGCGGTCAGCCTCGTGTAATAAGCCTCGTCTATGCTGTCGGCATTCTCCAGAACGCCCTTGATCATCGGCTTCAGCTCCGCCGCCGCGGATGCGAATTCATCCTCACTCTGACCGGAATCCGATATGAGCCGACCGTCCCTGATTTCCAGCCCATGGGTCTTCGCTTTCTGCTTGCATTCGAGGATCAACGTCTGTACCGTCCACACGCCGTCGGCCATTTGAGCCATCGCCATCATCGTCTCTGAAACATCGTTGATCAAATAGCTGATTCGAGCCTCGAACTGTTGCAACGCGTATAAGATCGCGTCAGCCGTCAGGCCTCTCGAGGTTACCGTCATTTCCATAGACTGCAGCTTCTCGTACGCCTCAATGAGCTGCTTGCGCCGGGCCCGCAGGGGCTCAAGCTGAACCTTCAATCGATCCTGGCGCCATTCTATGGCGTCCCTCCAGCTAGTCATCAGACGATCCTTGCTTTCCTCTTGGATCCAGGCTTGGCCTTCGGATATCCCTTGACATGCTCCAGAATCCGGTCCATCGCCGCGGCAGATTCTTGGTCAGTGCCTGCCATGGACTTGATCGCCTCCTCGACGTCGCTTTTAAACTGGCCAATATCGGCCATTAGCGACCTGCATCGAGAGTCTATCGCTTCGCCGGCGCGCTCCGAGGCCGAAACACTCGATGCGCCGGGAATGCCCCGAGCCGCCTCTCGAACCGGGGTTTCGACGTCGCCCGTCCCAGGATTTTGGACGAGCTCGCCAGCACCGGACGCCAGCATATAGTACTCGGCGTCGACAATATAGATGTCGCTCACAGTAACTCCTTGCGTGATTGGCTTGTAGAAACACAACTTATACTCGACATAAACGGTTGTCAAGAGCGTCACACCACCGAATTTGGCCAGCGATATGCGTTTCTAGAAAACGTTGATTTCACAAGGTTTAATTGCCACCCTCCTTTGAGTGCGCTCCAACCAATGAAATGCCCCTTTAAGCCATTCTCCCCATTCACATAACTATAACAATCGTGGCACATCGGCGCCGAACTTCAGCAGCAGAACAGAAGCGCACAGACAAAGGGGCAGATAAGCAGCAAAATAATGCTTTCGTGCTATAAAAATCGCTTCCCGCCTCGTCGCGAACTGATTAGGATCGCACAGGATTAGACACGCACCGGTTCGATGCGCTGATTTTCCGAACCACAACACCCGTGGCCACAAGAACTGCACGATTCGGAAGGGGCCGTGCTTCTTCGCGCTGGCGCGGTCGCTCCGCCCCTCGCCGTCCCTCGGAATCGCCAAATGCCCTTTCGGGATCTCGGCACTCGCGCAAGTCTCCAGGCCCAGACCGAGGTTGCATTCGACAGCGGCAAAGTATCGACATAACGGGGGCGCCGACAGCACGAAGTCCTGCCGTCGAAGCAAAGGGACATCGGCAAGACAGCCGCCGGCAAAACACCAACGAGGCGACCACCGGCAAAACACCAACGAGACGGCCGCCGGCATAACATCGGCAAGACCGCTGCACGCGCCAAACCGTTCGGAGCTCTCGGGGCTCTCTCAGAGCCTTCAGAAGGGCTAGATCGGGTCAGGGCCGGTCCCAGTTCTCAAGACTCGCTGCGCGCCTGAGAAAGCCCTCAAGGCTCTCGGAAGAACTCGCCGAGTTCAGAGCTGGCTGACTTCATAACTAGCAGAGCTCCCAGAGCTGGCTGAGTCTCAGAGCTGGCTGACTTCATAACTGGCTGAGTCTCAGAACTGGACGAGTTTCAAGCTCGCCAAGTCCTAAAGCGCTCTCGGAGCCGGGCCTCAGAGCGCTCCCTGAGTCTTCAGAGCTCGCCGAGCAGCCGGCCCTCCCGCGTCTTCCACAGCTGCCAGCCGTTGACGTCGTTCCTGCCGAGGACCTCCGCGGCCGCCTTCGAAGGATCCTGATAGGAGGTGTGCCCGAGGAGGAGGGTGCCGGTCGAGGTCAGCGTGGCCATCGTCGGGCTCCCATTCTTCCAGATCTCGAGAGTCAGGGGCGTGACGCTCCGACTGGCGATGGCCACGAGTCGGCCGGCGGGAGTGAGAAGCTCGCGTTCGGCGGCGCGGGCCACGGCGTCCGAGGACGCGTTGGCCGCAGTCGTCTCCGAAAAGGTCTGCGGCTGTCGACGCTTTCCGTCGCGCTTGGGGGCGGACTTCTCCCACAGCAGCTGCTCGGTGCGCGGCCGCTTAACCTCCTGGTCATAGCGGGCGCTGATGTACGTCGGCGTCTCGTCCGCGCCGTCCTCGGTTACACGCCAAGCCGGAATCACAGGAATCTTCATCTGGTTGAAGGGGTCCTCTTGGGCACTCTGATCTGCCTGTTGATCCTGCTGTTGATCCGGCTTCTCGTCCTCACGAGCGGCGCCCTGCCCCTGCTCACGGTGGGCCGAACGACGCGAACGCCTGCCCGTCGGCCTGTCGCCGGCCTCGGCGTCCACGGGTTGGGGCTGTTCGGCAAGCGGAGCCTCAACGGCTTCGACGATGAGGGTCTGCGCGGGATCGGTGACGTCGGCGTCGTCTTGCGAGTCGATGTGCCCCGGAAAAGCGGTGAACCTGGGGGTGGCGGGGATCGTGAGAGTCGGCTGAAACTCTTGGGCCTCGCGCGCACGCCCACGCCTGCGAGGCTTGGTCTCTTCACCGCTCTCGACGTCTGGGGCGGGGAGAAACTCTACTGTCTCATCGGCCGACGGCCCTGATCCCCTCTTGCGACACGCCTCAATGGACACTTGGCGCACGCCGTTGGTGTCGAAGATCGACGCTGAAAGAAGCTGCACCCTCTCGGAAAGCGTGGAAAAGACGGGAAGGACGTCCTCGTCGATGTCGAGCGCGATCACGATAAGCCTGGGACTGACGCCGCCCAGCGGCGGGCGGCCGGAGCGGAACTCCTCCCAATCCGGGCCGAACTCTTTCGCTCCCTTCGAGTAGACCTGCGCCATGTCCACGGGCCCGGTATGGGCATACCTTCCCGATCTGCTGACAACTTCGTAGAGGTCCACCGATGTGAGTCGCTGGCGAAGATTCACCATGACGACGGTTCCGTCTTGATCAATGGCCACGAGGGACTGCCCATGCTTTCCCGCGGCGTCGCTCTCTTCCCACATCACTGGCAAAAGCGGAACGTCGACGACCTCGAGGATGCTCTCGCGGATGGCTCCAAGGACCTCCGCGGCGATGCTGCCCCGCGGCCGAACGGCCTGTGCAGGAGCGATGCGCCCGTTCGCCAAGGCGTACAGCACCATCGGCGAAACCTCCTTATGTAAACTTGCGTGATGAAACAAGGTTAGCTTATCGCGAGCGAGCCGGTATCCTCCCCTCGTCCGACATATGGCGTCGAACGGCCATCCCGTCGCGGATGAGTTCGGCCAGGTGTATGCCCCGAGAGGCGGACAGCTGCCCCGCCTGCGTGCGGCAAGAAAAACCGTCGGCCAGGAAGACGGCGTCGGGATTCGCCCTTTCGAGCGTCGGCAGCAAGCGGGCGCCCGCGATCCTCACGGATACATCGTAGTGCCCCTTCTCCATGCCGAAGTTGCCTGCCAAACCGCAGCAGCCCGTCACCTTCGTCAGCTCGGCTCCCGCCGAGAGCAAAAGCGCTTCGTCCGCGGCCCATCCCATAACAGAATAGTGGTGGCAGTGCGGCTGGGCCACCACCTCGAGGCCGGTGAGATCGGGCATGCTCCAGTTTTCCCCGGGGCCGAACGGCTTTGGCGCGCTGAGCAGCTCCGCCAAGGTGAAGGTCATTTCTTTGACCAGATCGACGCGGGGGTCGCCGGCAAGCAGATCTTCCATGTCGGAACGCAGCACCGCGGTGCACGAGGGTTCGACACCGACGATGGGAATCCCGTTCGCGGCGAACGGCGCCAGCGCGCCAAGCAGGGAGTCCAGCTTTCGCTTGGCCGCGTCGAGCTGCCCCGTGGTGATCCAGGTGAGGCCGCAGCAAGCCTCGTCGGGGGGAAGCAGCACGGTGTATCCGGCCTCTTGGAGCACGGAGACGGCCGCCCGCGCTCCGCGGGCGTCGAGGGTTTCGGAGAAGGAATCCGCCCACAGTGCGACGTAACGAGGCTTCGCGTCCGATTCGCCCGCCGTCGCCTCCCCCGCCAAACCGCTCGTTCGAGCGAGCGCCTCTCCCCGCTCGGGGGCGCTGCCCCGCTTTTCATCGGGAATGCCGCTTTCATCGGGAATGCCGCGCAGCCCCTTCTTCCGCGATTTTCGGAAGGCGGCGCGCAGGCTCCGAGCCTCTTTACGCACGCTCCGGGCCTCTTCGCTTCGAGAGAAACGTCGGGTTTCGAACCCCGGCATCGCGCGCCGCGGGTCGACGCCGACCAGTCGGAAGGCCAGCCTCCGCAGCGGGCCGAGCCGCATCACAGCGTTCGCGATCCTCGCGACGACGGGAACCTTCGTGACCATCCTTGCCCACAGCGGCAGCCTTCCCAGAGCGTAATGGACCACAGGCCTGAGTTTGCCGCGGTAGGCGCGGTAGAGGGCCTCGGATCTGTACCGGGCGACGTCGATCCCCGTCGGGCAGTCCCGCGAACACGCCTTGCAAGCCAGGCACAGGTCGAGGGAGTCGAGCACCTCGGGAGAGTCCCACGCCAGAACCCCGCCGCGTGCCACGTCTTGGAGCACCCTCGCCCTGCCGCGGGTCACGTCCTTCTCGTCGCGCGTGGCCTCGTAGGAGGGGCACATGAAAGCGCCGAGGTCGAATCTGCTCGCCCGGCAATTGCCCACGCCCGTGCAGCGGTGAACGGCCCGGGCCATGTCTCCGCCGTCGTCGGCGAAACGGAAGCCTCCGGCGTAGGGGATCGGCTTCGCGCCCGGCCTTCTCAGACGTTCGTCGATGCGGTCGGGCCGCACGAGCACCCCCGGGTTGAGCAGGCATTCGGGGTCGAAGACCCCTTTGACGCGCTCGAACAGGGCGACGACGTCGGGTCCGTACATCCTCTCCAACAGCTCCGAGCGGGCGCGCCCGTCGCCGTGCTCGCCCGAGAGGGACCCGCCGAAGCCTGCGGCGAGGTCGGCCGCCTCCCCCATGAACCGGCGGAAGGTTTCGGTTCCCCGCCGGGATTCGAACGGGAAGTCGATGCGGACGTGGACGCATCCGTCCCCGAAATGCCCGTACATGAGGCCGTCGAGCCCGTATCCCTTCATGAGGGCCTCGAGCGCGCGGAGGTATTCGCCGAGCCTCTCGGGCGGAACGGCAGAATCCTCCCAGCCGGGCCACGCCTGATTTCCCGCCGGGGTCCTCCCGCCCAGGCCCGCGCCGTCGGCACGGATTCGCCACAGCCGGGCCGCCTCCGGGCCCGCGGGCCGTATGTCGACGGCCGTGGAGGAGGCGGAGCCTGCCAGCGCCCTGGCCCTTGACATCGCGTCTGCGCCGCCTTCCTCGCCGACCTCGACCATCAGCCATCCCCCGCCTTCCGGCAGCGGCGGAACGCCGCCCTTCGCACGCCGGACGACGTCGACCAGCCGGGCGTCCATGCCTTCGACGGCGAGCGGTCGGTGGGCGAGGAGGGCTGGGATGTCGTCGGCGGCGCTGGCCATGTCCGGGTAGCCGAGCACGACGAGGGCCGGCGAGGCCTCGACCGGGACGAGCCTGACCTCGGCCGCCGTCAGGAGGCCCAGCGTCCCCTCGCTTCCCACCAGGAACTTGGCGAGATTCCGCCCGTTTTCGGGCAGGAGGTGCTCGAGGGAGTATCCCGAGACCTGCCGTTTGAATCTGCCGAACTGCACGCGTATAGTCGCCAGGTTCTCGTCCACGAGCCTCGCGAGCTCGGGCACGGCCTCATACCCCAGCCCGCCTTCGCCGGCCTTCATCCGCCTGCCGTCGGCGAGCGTCACGTCCATGCCCGCGACGTTGTCCGCCGTGCGCCCAAACGCCACCGCGTGGGGGCCGCACGCATTGTTTCCGATCATCCCGCCGAAGGTGGCGCGATTCTGGGTGGAAGGGTCCGGACCGAAACGCAGGCCGAACGGGGCCGCCGCCTTCTGCAGATCCGACATGACGACGCCGGGCTGCACGCGAGCCACGCGAGCCTCGGGATCGACGCTCAAGATGGCGTTCATGTGCCGTGAAAAGTCCAGGACGATCCCCTCGCCGATGGAATTGCCCGCGCACGACGTGCCGCCGCCCCGCCCGGTGATCGGAACCCCGAATTCTCGGGCGGCGGCGAGTGCCGCGGCGACGTCGTCGGCGTCTTTGGGAAAGGCGACCGCGAGGGGCGGGATCCGGTAATTCGAGGCGTCCGTCGAATACTCGGCCCTGCGGCGTGCGTCGGCGTCCGCCCCGCCCGCGACTGTCCGCTGGAGCCTGTCAAGGAGGCCTGCCGTGTCGATCACCGAATCCATGAGCTCATTGTGCCAGCGCGGAGGGCGCCGCGGGGACGGCAACGCGTCGGCTTTTCTTCGGGCAGAGGCGCTCCCGGGGCGCCGGGCATTGCCCGGATGCGCGCCGATGCGCCGCTTCGACGAAGGCAGCCTCAGATGACGAGGGGACATCCGGCGCAGGCCACTCGAACCTCGTCGGAGACGTCCTTGGTGTGGCACGCGCCCAGTCCCGAGGAGCACAGGGACCCGGCGTCGTCGAGCATTCCCAGCCGGTCATAGTGCTCCAAGAGGGTGGAGACAAACACCTCCGAGACGCCGGTAGCGGCGGAGATTGCGCGAACGGTGCGCCCCATCCGTATCTGCTCGAGTATCCTCTGCGTCACCGCGCCGCGGGGCCCTTCGAGGGCGCCGCCGGCCCCGCCCCCGCTTTCCAGGGAGACGCGGGAGCGGCTCTCTTCCGAGACAGAGGCGCCGCTCCCTTTTGGAGCCGAAGCGCGGCGGGCCAGGCCTCCGGCGTCGGAGGCCTGGCCGACGTCGGAGCGGGCGCTCTTCCGCAATGCCCTCAGCCTCATAAGAACAGCTTCCCTATCTGGAAGATGCCGACGGCCAAGAGCCAGGCAACGGCCAATTGCACGCCCACAGCGGCGGTCGCCTTCTTCGCCCCGATGAGCTTCGCCTGCTCTGCCACAGTGGCCAGGCACGGCGTATACGCCAAGACGAAGACGAGGAAGGCGAAGGCGGCGAGCCCCTGATAGCCCGAGCCTGCCGACTCGGTCAGGGACTGGCTGACGAGCTTGGGGAGCTTGCCAAGATCCGAGCCGTCGTCCTCGGCGTCGCCGGCGTCGGCATCCGGATCGAGGTTGTAGGAGGTGACCACGGAGGAGATGACCGTCTCTTTTGCGACGAAACCGGTCATGAGCGCGCCGGTCATGTGCCATTCGCCGAAGCCCGTCGGTTTGAAGGCGGGAACGAGCACCTGGGCCGTCTTGCCGTAGAGCGAATCCTCCATCGCCAGCTCGGGGTCGGCGAAGCCCTTGTCGCCTGCGCCCACCGGGATGGCGCCCATGAGCCACACGACCGCCGTCATCGCGACGATGATCTTTCCCGCCCCGGTGACGAAGGCCCAGGACCGCCGGAAGGTCATCTTCAGCATGATGAGCAGCCGCGGGATCTGGTAGGCCGGAAGCACGAGCATGAGCGGCGCAGCCTTTTCGTCCTTCGTGATGAAGAACTTGAGGACCCACGCTGCGAGCACGATGAGCACGGCCGAAAGCAGATACATCGAGAAGACGATCGTTGCGACGTGCCCGCGGAAGAAGATGCGGGCGATCATGAGGTAGATCGTCACGCGCGCCGCACACGAAGTGTAGGGCGTGATGAGCACGGTGACCAGGCGTTGTCGGGCGGAAGGCAGCGTTCTCACCGCGGCCAGGGACGGCAAGTTGCATCCGAAGCCCATGATGAGAGGAAGGATGACGCGCCCGTCCAGGCCGATCTTGCGCATCAGACGGTCGCCGAGGAACGCCGCCCGCGCCATATAGCCCGAATCTTCGAGCACGGAGAAGGCGGCGTAGATGACGAACATGAGCGGGAAGAAGCTGGCGACGACGCCCAGGCCGTTGACGATGCCGCCGACCGTGAGCTGTTGGAACCATGTGTCGTTCAGCCCTACCTTCTTCAGCAGCCAAACCACCCCGTTCGCCACCGAGATCGCGCCCGGGTCCGTCTTTGAGAAAAAGTCCTCGAAACGGTCCTGCAGCGGGCTGACCCACTCGCCGGCCGTCTTGAACAGCAGCCACATGAGGCTGAAAAAGATCGCGAGGCCGACCAGGGGGTTGAGAAGCAACCTGTCGAGCTTGTCGGAACGCGAGAGCCGCTCGGGTTCGGCCCTGCTCTCGTGGAAGCTCTTCTCGACGGAGTCGACCCACGAGAAGAGCGTGTCCGCGCGGCCGAGTTCCTCTGCGTGCATTCGGGAGACGGCGGCCTTCTTCTTTTTCTTCGACGTCGATTTCGGCTTTGGCTCGCAGCAGTCGCAGCCGACGTGGCCGATGTAGCCGGGCGCGCCCGGATCGGGGTCGATACCGCGAATGTGCGGCCGTGTGCGGATGGCCTCGGTGACCATCTCCTCGAGCCGTTCGTAGTCTTTCGACGAGCGCGGATCCATCGGCAGGATCGGGATTCCGAGAGTGCGCGAGAGGGCGTCGTAGTCGATGACGTCCCCGTTTTCGACGGCGACGTCGGTCATCGTGACGACGGCGGCGACCGGCTGGCCGGTCTGCCCCACTTGGCCGAGAAGATAGAGGGAGCGCGTGAGCGAGCTGCCGTCGAGGAGGACGAGCACGAGGTCGATGCCGCGGGTCTTCTCCCGGTCTGTGATCGTTCCAGGCGCGCAGGCGATCGTGTCGGACACAACCTGCTCGTCGGGGCTTGTGGCGATGAGCGAGTACGTTCCGGGAAGGTCAAGCACCTTGATCTTGGCTTTATGCCAGTTTCCCGAGGCGACTTGGACAGTTGTTCCCGGCGCGTTGACCACGCGCTGGCGGGCGCCCGTCAGCTGGTTGAACAGCGTCGATTTGCCGACGTTGGGGTTGCCCACGAGGGCGATAGTCGGCTCCGTCGACGGATCGATGGAGAGGGTGGCCGTCGCATGGGAGTGGCCCTCAGATCCGCAGCGCGGGCAGCTCATGAGACCACCTCCGCGCGAATCCGCAGGGCTGAGCGGTGATCGACGGCAACCCGCGCGCCGCCGATGTTGAGAACGACTCCGCCGAATCCCGCATGCTGAGTCACGACGACCTCAGTGCCAGGCCTCACTCCGAGCTCCTGCATGCGCAGGAGGTTGCGGCGGGGAAGATTGACATGGGTCAACCGCAACGCTTTGTGCTGGGGGCACTCGCGAAGATTCATTGCAACCTCACCTCACTGTGACAGTTCTGGGTGTACATGGTCAGGTTATGCTTACAATCGCAATTTTTCGACCGAGGCGTGGATCGTTTCCTACCTGAGAGACATTTCTTCCGCTCTCTAAACCCGTCTCCACCGACGAGTCTAGGACTATTGTCCCCTTCACTCAAGAGTTTTATGGAACGTTTCGCAATTCGTTTATTGCGGAATCGCTTTTTCTGACGCTCTGTCAGTTTATCGACGATTTCGTCGGCGTTTGCCCGACTGGGCGGCGAGCGGAAGGAACCCGCACGCCGAGCCGGTCCGGGAACGGCTCGCTCCAGACAATTTAGGGCTGCTGGAGCGAGCCTGGCGGCGTCGCCGAACCGGCAGCCGCCTGCGCCCGCGGGCCGCTAGCGGCCCGTGCCGGCGGACTCGTTGGAGATCGCCGCGCGCCCGGACTCCAGTCGGGCGACCGGAACGCGGAACGGCGAGCAGGACACGTAGTTCAGTCCGAGCTTGTCGAACAGGTGGATCGAAGCGGGGTCGCCGCCGTGCTCGCCGCAGACGCCGCACTTGAGGCCCGGCTTGGCAGCGCGCCCACGCGTCACACCGGTCTCGACTAGCTGGCCGACGCCGCTCGCGTCGATCGTCTCAAACGGCGAGATGCCGAAGATGCCGTAGTCGAAGTACTCGTTGAAGAACGAAGCTTCGACGTCGTCGCGCGAGAAGCCCCACGTGGTCTGGGTCAGGTCGTTCGTTCCGAAGGAGAAGAAGTCCGACTCGGCGGCGATGTGGTCGGCCTCGAGGGCGGCGCGCGGCAGCTCGATCATGTTGCCGATCGGGATGTCCAGCTCGACGCCGTTTTCCTTCTCGACCTTGCCGATGATGCGCTCGGCGTCGTCGCGGACGATCTGAAGCTCGCGCTCGGAGCCGATGAGCGGAACCATGATCTCCGGCCGGGGATCGAGGCCCTTCTTCTTGCACTCGACGGCGGCCTCGGCGATGGCTCGGATCTGCAGCTTGAACAGGCCGCGGATCTTCAGGCCAAGGCGCACGCCGCGAAGGCCGAGCATCGGGTTCTGCTCGTGGTTGGCCTTGACGGCTTCAAGGACGCGCTTCTCATGCTCGGTGACCTCCTCGCCGCGGGCGGCCTTCACCGCGAGCTCAACCGAAAGCTCGGTGAGGTCGGGCAGGAACTCGTGCAGCGGCGGATCGATGAGGCGCACGGTCACGGGCAGGCCGTCCATCGCCGTAAAGATGCCGACGAAGTCGCCTTTTTGCAGCGGACGGAGCGCGTCGAAGGCCTCCTCCTGCTCCTCGGCCGTGTCCGCCAGGATGACGGACTCGATGAGCTTGCGTCGGTCGCCGAGGAACATGTGCTCGGTGCGGCACAGCCCGACGCCCTGTGCCCCGAAGGAACGCGCGCGCTCGGCGTCCTCGGGCGTGTCGGCGTTGGCGCGCACGGCCAGGTTCCTCTTCTCGTCGGCCTGCGTGAGGATGCGGTCGACGGCGCGCACCAGCTCCTCGGTGTCGGCGTCGAGGCCGGTGGACAGCGCCGCGTCGAGCCCGTGGGTGATATAGGTCATGACCGGGGAGTCGACGACCGGCACCTCGCCCTGGAAAACCTCGCCCGTGGTGCCGTCGATCGCAACGACGTCGCCGGCCTTGAGGGTGACGCCCCGAGACTTGACGTGCACGGTCCCGGCCTCTTCGTCGACGGCGAGGTCCTCGGCGCCGACGACGCAGCAGCGGCCCATGCCGCGCGCCACAACCGCGGCGTGCGAGGTCTTGCCGCCGCGAGCGGTGAGCACGCCGGAGGCGGCAACCATGCCGGCGAGGTCGTCGGGGTTGGTCTCGCGGCGCACGAGGATCACGGAGGCGCCGGCGGCGACGCGGGATGCGGCCTGCTCGTTGTTGAGGACGATCTCGCCGACGGCGGCGCCCGGCGAGGCGGGCATGCCCTTGGTGAGCACCTTCTTCTCGGCGTTCTTGTCGAACTGCGGGAAGAGCAGCAACGTCAGCTGGTCGCCCGTCACGCGGGTGACGGCTTCGTCGGAGGTGATGAGCCGCTCGTCCACGAGCTGGGTGGCCACGCGGAAGGCCGCCGCGGGAGTGCGCTTGCCCACGCGGGTCTGGAGCATCCACAGCTTGCCCTGCTGGATGGTGAACTCGATGTCGCACAGGTCGCGGTAGTGCGTCTCGAGCTTGTTCATGATGGCGCGCAGCTCGTCATAGGACTTCTTGTCGAGGCGCTCGAGGTCGGCGAGCGAAAGCGTGTTGCGGATGCCGGCGACGACGTCCTCGCCTTGGGCGTTGACCAGGTAGTCGCCGTAGACGCCCGAATGGCCCGTGGAGGGGTCCCGGGTGAAGCACACGCCCGTGCCCGAGGTCTCGCCCATGTTGCCGAACACCATCGTGCAGACGTTGACCGCGGTTCCGAGGTCGTTGGGGATGCGCTCGCGACGGCGGTAGAGGCGCGCGCGCTCGGTGTTCCACGAGCGGAACACGGCTTCGACGGCCAGATCGAGCTGCTTGCGCGGGTCCTGGGGGAAGTCTTCGCCGGTTTCGTCCTTGACGACCTTCTTGAACTCCTTGACAAGGTGCTTGAGGTCGTCGGACGTCATGTCGAGGTCGCCCGAGTAGCCCTTGTCCTCTTGAAGCTTGTGGAGGATGTCGGCGAACTTGTCGCCGTCGATGTCCTGGACCGTCTTGCCGAACATCTGAATGAGACGGCGGTAGGAGTCCCAGGCGAAACGCTCGTTGCCGGACTGCGCCGCCAGGCCCTGGACGGATTCGTCGTTGAGGCCGATGTTGAGGACCGTCTCCATCATTCCGGGCATGGAGAACTTCGCGCCGGAACGGACCGAGACGAGCAGGGGATCGTTCTTGTCGCCGAGGCGCTTGCCCATCTCCTGCTCGACGTTGCGCAGGTGGGACGTCACTTCGACGTCGAGCGTCTCGGGGGACTCGCCCGCAGCAAGGTATGCGCGACACGCATCGGTGGTGATCGTGAAGCCCGGAGGAACCGGAAGGCCGAGCTTGACCATTTCGGCCAAGTTGGCGCCTTTCCCGCCGAGCAAATCCTTCATGTCGCGGTCACCCTCGGTGAACGCGTAGACGTACTTCGTCATTAAATATCCTCCATTGGAAGTTCAGTGTTCCGCAGTCGCGGGCCGTCTACCAGACTAACATCGGCGGTGACGATTTTCACCCCGCACCTGTGACGAAAGCCCCGCGTCCTCAGCGCCGAGATTCCGCGGTTCTCGGTAAAAAAGGCCTAGCTGAGCAGCTGGCCGAGATTCGTCGAAAACACGGCTGCCCATCGACGCGGAACGCGCAGGCCGACCCGTCGATGTGAGGACGCGCAGACTGATCCGTCGACGTGAGGCACGCAGGCTGACCCGTCGACGCGGAACGCGCAGGCTAGCCCATCAGCGCCAGGCCCGCGTACCCGCACGCGCCCGCCGCGACGTACGACGCGAGCGTGCCGATGATGAAACGCTCCGTCAAGGCGGGGTTCGTCTGGAGGTCCGCCCAGCGGCCAAGCCCCTTCACTGCGACGACGGCGGCGACCATCTCGGGCTGGCGGGCCAGGATCGCGCCGGTTATCGCCAGCCTTTCCAACGCGCCGATCCACGCTCCGCCGCGCAGCACGCGCGGCTGGGCAGGCCGCTCACGAAGAACGGTGGCCCGATGCCCGCCCGAGCTGGGCCTAGGGCCGGCGCCGCCGCGGACCTTGGCCAGACGCATGACGCCCTCAACCGCCGCCCAGCCGAAGACCACGGACACAGTGAGGGAAAGAAGCACGATCGCCACGGTCATGAGCGCGAGCCTCCTTGCTTTCTCCCGGATGCGGGGGCCTTTTCGGGAACCGCCGAGGCCGTCTTGGCCGCCGGGCCTTGTTCGCGGGCCGCCGGAATCGCGTGCGCGGGGACTTCTTTGCCGGCCGCAGGAGCCGCGCCGTCCGCCGGGCCTTGTTCGCGGGCCGCGAGGCTTTTGCCGGCTGTGGATCTTTCGAGTGCCCCGACGTCGGATCTTTCGTTTCCCCTGGCGACAGCGCGCCCGTCCTTCGCCACGCCGCGCTCGGCGCCGAGCCGAGCATGCGACTCGCCTTTCGTTTTCGCTTTCTGCTCCACGTCGAGCCGGGCGTCCACCTCGTCGCCGATGCGGCCCAGCAGTTCGTTGAGCACCGCCCAGCCCCGCGTCTCCAGGTCGTACCGGGAGGCCGTGCGCCGCTGGGAGACCGCGGAGGGACTCACGCCGAGGGCCGCTGCGGCCTCGCGCCCGGTAAGGCCGGCGTCGAACAAGTCGGAGACCTCACGCTGGGCGTCGGTGCGGTCGGCGAGCAGGGCGCCGAGCAGTTGGAAGACGACCTGGGACGCCTCGAGGGCAAGAGGCGAGATGTTGACGTCCGCCCCCTGGCGCACTTCGACTTCCCCGCTGATCTTCGCCCGTTCGACGGCCTCGCGGGCGGCGACGAAAGCCGAGCCCCGCGCCTCGCGCACATTGCGGCCCACCGACTCGACCGAGCCGATTCCCAGGCCGATGTGCCAGTCGCCCGCTGCGAGAGCGGCTCGAACGGCGGCGACGACGCCGGCGGCGTCGTCGAACAGGCCTTCGACCTCGTCCCCGACGGTCCTGTCGAATCCGGCGATCGGCGGATTGCCCGCGCAGGCCTCAGCAAGCAATTCGAGCAATTCGGGCACGCGGTCGCCCACCGACCGCGAGGACCGTTGGTCGATCGTCACCGCAAACATGCACCCTCCTTTTCACCCCGACCAGTTCCGCTTTCCCAACGGGCCAAACCCGCTGCTCTCCGCCCAGACTACTAGATTAAGAGCAGAAGCTGAACCGAACATGCAATCGGGATGGCCGCTCACGCAGCCGTTCGCAACGGCCCGGCAGTGAAACGGACGCGCGGTCGAGATGGCAGCTCAGGCAGCGTTTGCAGGAGAACGCGGCGGGTGTGGCGCCGCCGACGGCAGCCGCCGAAGGCAATACCTGGAATCCCCATCAGCGTCGCGGGGCAGGATGAGAGCACGCGTGGCGCCGCATGAACTGTCGCCCGATCGGCGGCCATGCGCGGGCCGCCCGAATCTCACCGCCGTTTTCGGAAGCGTCCACGCGAACGGGGGCTGTGCCTGGCGTCCGTCGCCCGATAGATGAGAGTTTTGGAAGCGTCCACGCGAACGGGGGCTGTGCACGGGCCGCCCGCAAGCCCATTGCCCGTGCCCCTATAGCTCATAACTTCCAGCGCCTTTGCCAAGGAAAGCCCGTCGCCCGTACCCCCGCGTATAGCGGGCCTTCCTCCTCCGCCGGAGGCCGCGATCGCCGTCCCCATGCGCCCCCCCGTGTATAGTCGAGGGGTCAGTTCCTGATGAACGAAACGCGCTGCCCGGTAGGAAGCCCGGGCGACGCTCTACACCCCCATCGCGGTGCGGAGCGTCCGTCGCCAGCCTCGCTGGAATCCAGCTCGTCGGGTCCGCTTTTGCGTACCTGGAGGCAAGATGTCAGCGCAGTTCACGCTGTTCTTCGACGGTCATCTGTGGGTCGGCGTCTACGAGGTCGACGACGGCGAATCCGTCCGCGCAGCCCGAGTCGTCTTCGGCAAAGAGCCGAGCGCCGCGGAGCTCCACGAGTTCGTCCGCGAGCACGGCGCAGAGCTTGTTCGGCGGGCGCACGGCGCCGTCCCCGTCGTCGAAAAAGGGGCCGACGCCGGAGAGGCAGGGGGCGGCGCAGGAAAAACGAACCCCAAGCGCGCCCAGCGGATGGCGGCGAAGGCGATGCGCGAAAGGGGCGTCTCGACGAAAGCCCAGGAGGCCCTGAAGGCCGACATGGAGTCGCGCGGCGAGGAGCGTGCCTCGGCGCGACGGAGCGAGCGGAAACGAGCTGCCGACGAGGCATACGCGCGAAGGCGAGCCAAAGCCCGTCAGAGGCACCGAGGGCGCTGAAGCGGCGCCGGAAGCGCAGGGAACGCTCGCCGCTCCCCGCTTGCTCAGCGCTCGCCTCGTGGGCCACTGCGCTGACCCGCGGCAGCCGCCGCCGCAAGCAGGCGCTGTGCCCGCAGATGCGCCCTTGCCCCGCGCGAAAGGATTCGGCCTGTCCCCCGCTCACACCTCCGGGTGGCGGGCGAGGCGGACGCTGCGTTCGCGCCACTCGGCGAGGGTCACGGCGGGGCCGATCGGCTCGGCCGGCGCCTCCCGCGCGGGAAGGCCTTCGACCCGGTCGGGTCGGAATTCCCGGCCGCGGGCCGCCACCAGGCGCAGGTTGTGCAGGACGGAGAGGTCCTGGCGCGGGTCGCCGGCCACCGCGATGAAGTCAGCTTCGAAACCCGCTGCAAGAACACCGGCCACGCCGGCGCGTCCGATGCCGGCGGCGGCCCGAGACGTGGCGGCGAGCAGCACCTCGTTGCGGGGAAGGCCAACCTCCTCCAGGGCCTGGAGCCCGCCGACGTATGCCCGCTGCGGGGAGCCTGGTATCCCGGCGTCGTGCCCGGCGACGATTCGCACCCCGTGCTCCCACAGAAGCCTGGCGGGCGGGGCGTAGGAGGGGTCGCTCGCGATAAAGCCGGGCAGGCCCGCGACTATCGTGCAGTCGACGTAGACGCCGGCGTTCGCCATTTCGTCGGCCAGCCTGGGGTCGAACTCGGTGCGGCCGGCCTCCGAGACGAAGGAGGCGTGGGCGACGTAGTCCACGCCGGCGCGCACGGCCCGCTCGATGCCCTGAACACCGTGGGCGTGGGCTGCCGTCCACTTGCCCAGGCGGTGGGCCTCGTCGAACATGACCCGAAGCTCCTCGACGGTGAACTGGGCGAACCACGGCGCGGAGCCGCCGGTCGTGAAGCCGCCGGTAGCCATCGCCTTGATCGTGTCGACCCCCATGAGGTGGTGGCGGCGGACCTGGCGGCGAATCTCGTCCACGGAGTCCGCGGCGCCGCCGGCATGGTGGGCGTGTCCGCCGGTGGTGGTGATCTGCGGGCCGGAGGCGACGATGCGCGGCCCCCGCAGGTCCCCGGCGTTGACGGCGTCGCGCAGGGCGACGTCCACGTAGTGCCGCGCCCCGAGGGACTGCACGCTCGTGACGCCCTCGCTGAGCAGCTCGCGGGCGGCGCGGGCCGCATTGAGGGTGAGGCGGGCGACCTCGTGCGGCCCGTAGTCGGGGTATTCGACGTCGGTCCCGGAGGTGGGAAGGTGATCGTGGGTCTCGATGAGCCCGGGCATGAGGGTGGCGCCGGGTAGGTCCAGGCGCACGACCTCGCGAGGGTCGACGTCGGGAACGAGCTCGCTCAAGCGCCCTTCGAGCTCCGCGGCGGTCCCCGCCGCCAAGATCTCGCGCCCCCGCACGAGGATGGCTCCGCCGCGGCCGGCTGCACGGGCGCCGGCGTCGTCGGCCCCGCCGAGGACCTCGAGGCTGCCCTCGGCCTGGCCGCGCTTTCCGGTGAGGACCCTGTCCGCGCTCACGAGGGCGACGGATCGCCCGTCAAGTCGTTCGCCGCCGTCGGTGGGCGGGGTGGTCCAGCGGACGGTCTGCGGTGTGGAAGGGGTCCGCGGCGCGGAGGCGGAGTGGTCGGAGTGGTCAGCGGGCTGCTCGGTCATGGCAAATCCTTGAAGCGTGGTTGGGAGCGGATCCGGCGGTGCGCCGGAAGCTCGGTCGGTTCGGGCGGTTCGGGTGATTCGGTTCAGACGATCCGGGCGGTTCAAACAGTACTGTCGCAGATCGTTCTCGGCTTTCATCGGGCTCACCGTCCTAGAGCGTCGTCTGAAACGCATCAGAGACCGGCCAGGCGGCCGACCTGACGCGCCTCCTTAGGCCACGGTCCAATCTGGCAGAAGAGAACAGATGCCGCCCCGCGTAAATCCCAGCTGTCGGCTCCGCCTAACCGCTCCTGAACGCAGACCCGCGGCTGCCGCCGCAGGCCACGTCGCCGTATGCCGTCACGCTCGAAGCGAATGACACCCACCGTCTACAGCGCGAATTTCACCCAGGACGGCATGCGCAACACCTATGCCGTCGAAGCGCACCTCTGGCATGCCACTGAGCTATAGGCCGCGAATCGCTCTCCTACCCGCGCGGCACGCGCAAGCGCATCTTCACTCGCTCACAGGAAAAAGGGCTGCCAACTCGTCTAGATCGTCAATACTCCTGTGTGAAAAACGCTCTCGCCGGCGTTGCAAATTTCCCGTGCGTAAACCTGTCTTCCCTATGCAAAAGCAGATCCTTTTGCCGCTACAAACCGGTGCCGCAGCGCACTATAATTGAAGGCAACGCCAACGGTGAGGGGAACCTATTCAGGCGACGCTAGTCCGGCATCGCCCCGTTCAGGGGCCTATCGACCTCCGCCCGAGGTCGGAATCCGACGACGCATACGACAACACGGACGGCACGCGAGGAGAACTCATGACGAACCCTTGGAATCTATACGACGATCTCATAGACGAGATCCCCGGCCATATCACTGTCGCAGCGGCTTACACCGGCACGAAGTGGTGCCGCGTGACCTCCTCCGAGAGGGGCGCAGGAATGGCCTTTGCTATGCCCGTGCGCACCCGCCCCGCCTCTTATGGCGAGGACGACTTGGCGGGGCTGCCCCTGCGCGAGGTCGCAGCCCTGGCCAAAAGCTGGAACCTCGCCGAGGCCGGCCTGGGCATGGCCGCCATCAACGCGTATCATTCGCTGCCCAAGCGCGCTTTCGGCAACGGCTTCTCCCCCTGCCATGAGAACAACTGGGCACGCGCCTTCCACCCGTACCGCGAGGTCATCGCGGGGAAGAAGGTGGCGGTGATCGGGCACTTCCCCTTCGCCGCATCGGCGCTCGCCGACGCCGCAGAGCTTTTCATCCTCGAGCGCAACCCCGTGGAAGGCGACTACCCGGACTCCGCGGCCGAGTACCTGCTGCCCGGCTGCGACTACGTCTTCATCACAGGCTCGTCCTTCGTCAACAAGACGATTCCGCGCCTGCTGGAGCTCTCGCGCGACGCCGTGACGGTCATGATCGGCCCGTCGACGCCGGCCTCGCCGATCCTGTTCGACTTCGGCGTCGACATCATCACGGCCTTCGCAAGCGACCAGCCCGGAATGCTCGACGAAAGCCTCCAGGGCAAACTCCTGGGCGGCATGTACGAAGCGGGAATGCGCGTCGAAAAGGCCCGGCCCTAAGGCGCAACGGTGGCTGGGCGGCAGGCCTATTTGGGGGCGGCTACATCCGCTGAGACCGTTCTCGAAAAGCTCCTGAAAAGCAAGGAGACCCTTGTCCAGGCCGCCCGCTGCGACGCCGACGTCCTCCTGACCTATATTGACGACAACGGCGGGAGCGCAATGCGGCGGGAGGTCGACCAGAAGGCCGAAGGCCTGTTCGACGACCTGCTGGCCATCGTCGCCGACGGGCTGGCAGGCCTGGCCCAAACCTCGCAGGACTTCCCCCGCAACGCTTTCCTCGTCGCCCTGGACAACCATGACAGCCTCATGGGTGGCCAAGAGGCTGTCATGGAGCTTGTCCAAGGGCACCGCCAGGACCTGTCGATGGTCAGGAAGGCCCTCGAAGAGATCTGCGAGGGCGCCTCAGCGGGCGGCGAGCTCTTGGCCAGGGTCAGCCAGGCATTGGAGATTGTCTCCGCGGGGACCAAGGCCGGGCCGGTATCGGAGGGCCAGGGGCGGCCGATTCGGTTCGGCTCTCCTCCGGGGCGAGCGGCCGGCTTCATCAACCGAGAGCAGCAGGCCAGGCTCGACGCGGCGCTGGGCCGGCCCGAACCGCGGGCCGGGCGGGGCGAGGCTTTAAAGCCGGTCTGCGACACCGATGGGGTCGTTCGGTTGACGGCGGGGGCTTTTCGTCCGACGGTGACAATGCGGGCTCGTGGTCTGTGGGTGTGCCGGTTGTTGTGTGTGGGATGCGGGGCGTGGGCAAGTCCCAGTTGGCCGCAGCCTATTACCGCGAATGTGAAAAGGCCGGGTGGTCTCTGGTGGCGTGGATGGACGCCTCTACAGGCGAGCAGGCTGTGGCGGGCTTGGGAGGACTGGCCCATGAAATGGGAATCGACGAGGACGGCAAGGGCGACCCTGAAGGGCTCGCCCTCCGGTGCGTGAGCCGCCTCAACTCCGGAGACAGCGACCGGCTGATCGTCTTCGACAACGTCGAGGACTTTGACGATCTGACCGGGCTAATCCCGCACGGCCGAGGCCTGCGCGTCCTAGTGACGGCCACAACCAGGCCGGGTGAGAGCCTCGGGCTCATTCTTGACATTGGCGTGTTTACGCGGCCCCAATCGGTGGATTTCGTCGTCGAGCGGACCAGGTTAGACGACGACGCCGGAGCGGCCCGTCTGGCCGAGGCCCTCGGGGACCTGCCCGTGGCCCTGGCCCAGGCCGCGGCGACCATCAAGCTCAACGGGTACACCACGATAGACGGAGCACCTGGCCGAACTGCGCGAGTACCGGCTTGACGAGGTCGTCGCCAGTCTGGAGAAAGCGGTCGTCACCCTGTTGGAGAACATCGACATGGACGAGGCCTTAAAGAACGACGCCCAGCGCGCCGACGTCCTCGACATGGCCGACCACCTCCGAGCCATCTCAGAACAACAACAAGGACAAGCACACTATTCTCCCCACGAGGCCCACATCAACCCGTCGAGCGTCAGCAAAATCATAAACTACACAGTTCATCGCCTCACCGATATGGGACGTCCGCAAACCGCCCTGACCCTCCAAGAAGCCGTCGGCATGCTCATAGACGCCCTCGGCCTCGACCACCCCGACACACTCGCCACACGCAACAACCTTGCTGCCACGCGAAAGAAAGCACAGTAAGCACCCTCGCCTCAGTCAGACGGGCCAAGATCAATCTTGAGTTTTGCGGGCGGAACTGGGGCGAGAAAGCGGAACTGGGGCGAGAAATTCAGATTGCTGTCGTGCGAAGCTCAGAATCAACAGGAGGCGAACCTGGCATCTACTTCGAGCAGCTCTTCAGAACCTGCTGCGCCTGCCACAAATGCAGGGCGATCCCAGATTTTGATTGACGCTTGGGCGGTAAACGGAGTTCATGCGGGTGGGTGTCGCTGTGATTCGGGCGTGGCATCGGGTCGAGCTCGGTGGACGCTTACCACACACCTCTTGCTTGTCTGGTTCTATTTAGGGACAATGGAGGCAGCTAAACAGATATTTTCCGTGTAGCCACCTGTGAGTCGTCACTTAAGCAGTGCTACTAGCAATGCTAGGGCGACGATGGCAAGGGCAAAAGCCTGGAGCTGCGCTAGCTTTACCAGTCCGCGCAGTATCCGGGCTTTTTCCTTGCCCGACGAGGATGCCTTCCTCATCGCCCTCACCTCCTTCCTGGACTCAAAACCTTGGCATTCCGGGAAACGTGAAAGGTTCGGCCCAGCTCGAAGGAGCCGTTGTCGATTCTACCCGCAATCAAAGATCCGTGGACGCGAATGAAAGATAGGCTTGCAGATGCCTTCCTTGGCTTTTTACATAGCTTCGCGGCGGTCTTGCCTATACACGCACCGCCTTGGGAGATTATCGGAAAGCCATCGATATGTGCAAAGCCCTGCTGTCTGATCTGGCCCGCGTCCTCGGCCCCGACCACCCCACATACATGCCATTTCTCAATTTCTTTCCGTTTTACGCCGTCAAGGCGGCGGGGCAGAGAAGAACCAGCAGTAACGCTGGCTAGAACAACTGGTTGACCGGGGCACCGCGGAGGGACGCCGTCAAAGACGAAACGGCGTTTCAATGGGATAGTTTTCCGCTTTGCCGAACGAGGGCGGCAATCGGGAGCCGCGCTCTAAGACAGAGGGGTCAGCCTCGACAAGATGTGGAAATTTCCTTGCGGGTGCCGACGAGGGCCGAAGCGGAGCAAACCGGAGGGTAGGAGGCCGAAGCTTCTTTGCAGGCGTCGGCCGAGGGAAGCCTGAAGCAAGTGCAGGTTTCAGCAAATTCGCCGTGGACAGTCCCTGCGACTGGGGCTAGGATCGATTTATGGGTCCGGGTGTTCTTGTATACGCATTTTCTTTACTTTTCGATAAGGCCGCAACAGTCGGCACGACGCGGGCAGACGAAACGACGACGCCGACAATCGGCACGACGACGCCGTCGGCGCTCAAAGCGATCCCGATTCGTTCCTCGCTCTCCTCGGCTCCCGCGGCGCGGCAGACCAGCGCCAAGGAGTCGGGGCGACGGCGCGAGGCCTGTATGACGAGCTCCTGCGCGTCGCCGCCGAGGAACTCGCCAAAGCCAATGCCGGCGGCGACGGAAAGCCTGGAGCAAACGGCGGCGACAAAAGTACCAGCGCAAGCGGCAACGGGTGCACCGACACGGGCGATGACAAGCGCTTCAATGCAAACGGTGAGGGAGGCCTAGGTGCAGACAACGACGGGAGTTTCAACATGAGCAGCGAAAGAAGCTTTGACGCGAACCAAGGCAACGAGAACACCGGCGCGAGCCGTCAAAACGGCCCCGACACCACGGGGAGGTTTACGCGGCCCCAGTCGGTCGCTTTCCTGATTGAGCACACCGGCGTGAACGACCCCGACGGCGCGGCCCGCGTGGCCGAAGCGCTCGGGGACCTGCCCGTCGCCTTGGGGCAGGCTGCAACCACGATCAGGCTGGTCGGGTACCCGAGGTTGGACGACTACCTCGCGAACCTGCGGGAGTTCGGGCTTGATGAGTCCGCCGACGGCCCGTCCAGCGGTGGCTACGGCCAGCCGATCCCCCGGCCCGCCGACGGCTACTCCGCCCTTGCACCCACGGCCCTGCTCATGGCCCGCCAAGCCGTGCAGGATCATCTGGCTGAGAAGGACAGCGCCAGCGGCGACGAAACGGCAGCCCACGCCAGCGCGGCATTCTTGCAGCTGGCGGCTCTGGCCCTGCTGGCGCCGTCGGGCGTGCCCCGGCACTGGCTGTATCAGACAGGCGCGAGCGAACAGATTGCGCGCGAAACGCTCGAGGAGATTGTCTCCCTCTCGGTCTGCACACCCTCCGCCGACGGCCGCTATATCAGCATCCATGAGCTTCAAGGGCGCGCCTTTCGGGAAGACCTTGCGACAGATCCGTCGTTGTTCGACGCCGTCAAGCGCGCCGTCGTCAGGATGCTGGAGATCACCGACATGAAGGAGGCGGCCGCCGACGAAGCCCAGCGTGCCAACGTTCTCGACATGGTCATCCAGCTCAACGCCGTCGCCGAACGAGACGAGGGAGGCGCGCTCCACTCTCCCCGCGAATCCTGCATCGATCTCCCAAGCGTTTTCGGACTCGTGAACAACACGATATATTGCCTCAACATGATTGACAGCCCGCAAATCGCGATCACTTTCGAAGACACCGTCAGAAAACTCGTCAGCTCGTATGGAGCCGACCATCCTGACACGTTCGCCATACGCACCAACCTCGCCTTGGCCCACAGAGAAACAGGAGAAACCATGAAAGCCATCGACGCCTACGAAGCCCTTTTTGCCGAGCGGCTCAGGGCCCTCGGCCCCGACCACCCCGACACCCTCGACACGCTGGCCAATCTCGCCGAAGCGCACATGGAGACGGGAGACTTCGAGGGCGCCGTCGGCATCCTCGAAGCCCTTGTGGCCGACCAAACTCGAGTCCTCGGCCCCAACGACGCCGGCACGCTCGGCACACGCGGCAACCTTGCCGAATCCTACCTTCAGACGGGACGCACTCAGCAAGCGATCGACCTGCTCAAGGGCTTCGTCCGCGACGTCGACCGCGCCCTCGGCCCCGACCATCCTTACACTCTCACGACGCGCAACAGGCTCGCCAGGGCATACATGGACGCGGGCAAGTTCAAGAAGGCCCGCAAAGAGCTCAACGCCCTGCTTCCCGACAGAATCCGGGTCCTCGGCCCAGACCACCCCGACACGCTGGCCGTCCGCAGCAATCTGGCCTACATCTGCAACGCCGTCGGAGACTACGGGCAGGCTATCGACATTCTCGGGGAGCTGATCGCCGACGAAGTCCGGGCCCTCGGCCCAGACCATTACTTGACGCTGACCGCGCGCAGCAATCTTGCGCGCGCCCACACCGTCTCGGGAAATCCCCAGAAAGCCATTGAGATACTCGAGGCCGTCTTGGACAGCCAGTTCCGCTCCCTGGGCGTCGACCACCCTGACGCTCTGGACACGCGCGGCGATCTTGCCTGCGCCTACAGCGTTTTGGGGGATTATCAGAAAGCCATCGCCATATTTCAGTCTCTTCTGGACGACCAGACCAGGATCCTCGGGCCCGACCATCCTGACACCCTTCTCACGCGGGAGAGCCTCGCCGAAGCCCTCTCAGAGGCGCAAGAGTAACGGCCGCTTTCAGGAAAACCAGACGACAGGAACAGCCGCTTCGAAGGGTTTGGCCTCCGTTCGCAATAAAGGCGGCAGAAGCCAGCTCAGTGCATTCCCTCGACAACCCCGTCGACCACGTCGATGTCGCAGGCCGAGGGGCGCTTGGGCAGGCCCGGCATCGTCATGATCGAGCCTGAGATGAGCACGACGAAGCCCGCCCCTGCCGAGAGGCGCACTTCGCGGATCGGCACGGTGAAGCCCTCGGGGGCGCCAAGCGCTTTCGGGTCGGTCGAAAACGAGTATTGGGTTTTGGCCATGCACACGGGCAGCTCGCCCCAGCCGGACTCCTCGAGCCGCCGGAGCTCGCGCGCCGCGGCGGGTTCGAAGACCACGTCGGCCCCGCGGTAGACCCTGGTGACGATGGCCCGCGCCTTGTCTTCCAGGGAATCCGTCAAGCGGTATGCGCTCTTGGCGATGCTCGGCTTGGCCAGCGACTTCACGACGGCGTCGGCGAAATCGAGCGCCCCCTCTCCCCCGCGGCCGAAGTGGTCGGTGAGGACGACGTCGATGCCGAGGTCGGCCACAGACTCGCGGACAGCCGCGATCTCGGCCTCCGTATCCGCGGCAAACCGGTTGACCGCCACGAGCACGGGCTGGGCGAAAACCTCCGTGAGATTCTCGCAGTGCCGGCGCAGGTTGACCGCGCCCGCGCGAACCGCGGCGACGTTCTCCTCCTCCAGGTCCGCGAGCGCCACGCCCCCGTGATACTTGAGGGCGCGCACGGTTGCGACGACCACGGTGAGGTCGGGGGCGATCCCGGCGGTCTGCCCGATGATGTCGAAGAATTTCTCCGCGCCCAGGTCGGCGCCGAACCCGGCCTCGGTCACAGCGACGTCGCCCAGCTTGAGCGCGGCCTTGGTGGCGATCACCGAGTTCGTGCCGTGGGCGATGTTGGCGAAGGGGCCGCCGTGGACCAGGGCGGGGTTGCCTTCGAGGGTCTGGACGAGGTTGGGAGCGAGCGCGTCCTTGAGGATCGCCGTCATTGCGCCGACGGCGCCGAGGTCCGCCGCGGTGACGGAATCGCCGGCCGAGGACCTGCCGACGACGATGCGGCCGAGCCTTTCGCGCAGGTCGTCGAGGGAGTCGGCCATGCAGAAGGTCGCCATGACCTGGCTGGCCGCGGTGATGTCGAAGCCCGACTCTCGCGTGACCCCGCCGAGCCGCCCGCCGAGGCCGATGACGACGTCGCGCAGGGAGCGATCGTTCATGTCGATCGAGCGGCGGATGGCGACGGTGCGCGGGTCAATGTCGTGAGTGCCGAAATGCAGCGCGTTGTCCGCCATCGCGGCGAGCAGATTGTTGGCCTCGGCGATGGCCGCAAAATCGCCGGTGAAGTGGAGGTTGATCTCGTCGCCGGGCGTGACCTGGGCCTTCCCCCCGCCGACGGCGCCGCCCTTGATGCCGAACACCGGCCCCATCGAGGGCTCGCGAAGGGCGAGCACCGGGCGCTTGCCTAGCCGCGCCAATCCGTCGGCCAAGCCGATCGACGTCGTCGTCTTCCCCTCGCCGGCCGGCGTCGGGGAAATCGCGGTGACGAGGACGAGCTTTGAATCCCGCTCGGGCAGCGAGCGCAGGTAATCGAGGTCGATCTTGGCCTTGCCGTGGCCGTAGACGAGAACATGCTCGTCGGGGACCCCGAGGTCCGCGGCCACACGCCGTATGGGTCTGGGCTCGTCGGGCCGGGTTTCTTCGGCTTTGGCCCGGCCTTGAGCCCCGCCCGCTTCGGCGGAGGAGGGCGAAGCGGCTTCGGCCGCCTTGGCGCCATCCACACCCCGGTTCGTCTCACCCTGATTGGTCAGATCGTTGCCCACATCAACTCCTTGCTCGCGGAACTTTGCTCGCGGAGCCGCCGACCTTTCCCGCCGGCGGCAAGAACTAATATACCACATGAGGCGAATGGACGAGAATGGCGTCCGTACGGGAGTTTTCAAAGCCCAACGTTCGGAGCCACCCTCCATTTCGCCCGCCTGTATGCACAAGTTAGAACGCGTTGCTGCGCGCTTTAAAGTAGGTCGGACGGGCGCATTCTAACGACAGATTTCACATTATGAAACCTCTAGATTTCGTCCCGAGATGCGTGTAGGTTCGTCTCATACGTCGTTCACGCCGGTTTGCCGACGGGCAATCCGATTCATGCGAATGGGAGAAAAATGAGCAAGTTCGCCATCGACGAAGACGAAATGGACGACCTCGGAGAGGGCCTCGACTCTCTGTCCGAGGTCTACGACGACGTCGAAACACCGTGCCCGGTCCCGGCCTTCGGTCATCCCTCCCTCGACGAAGCCTACAGAGAATTCGCCGACGCGGCGACGGAGAGGATCGGAGGGCTGAGCGATTGGTGCGAGGAGACGTCGGAGGCGGTGTCCGACACCTCGCAGATGGCCGAGGAAACCGACGGCGAATGGGCCAAGCAGTTCACGTCGCAAGTGCAAAAGTTCCAATGAGGGGCCCGCGAAGCCCTAGGCGCTGCCAGAAGGCCGGCAATGCGGAACGACGAGGCCTTGCCGAACGGCAAAACAACGCCTGACGATCGGCGTCGCGAAAGCAAGCCGGCGCCGCAGAAGTGAAACGGCGCCGCACAACGACAAGGCAAACGCGAGATCAAGGAGATGACTGCAATGGAAAAGTTCGCCGACTGCATACCGGAGTTTCCGAGGCGCTCGCCCGGCATATTCACGCTGCATGACAAGCTTTTTTCGATGAAAGCGATTAGAAGACGCGCATCGTCGAATTGTCCGAATCCTCGGTTTTTCGCCCCGGGATTGGGAATCAACCGTCCTACACCGCCTCGAATATTCGCTATTCCGACGGAAGAATGACGGCGACTCTGCAGGGCGGATACCCCGCCGATAGCGTTGATACGCCTGGCAGTTCCCGTGTAACGTCGATATATCGCGACTTGGAAGCGGGCGAATGCATCGACCATCCGGGGGTCGGGACCTTCACTCTCATGTACGTCAATCCAATCGTCATTCCCTTTGCCGTAGGCGGCGGTCCTACGGCGACCTTCCAATTTGTTCCCGCGCCCGGCTTCATCGCCTACTGGGATAAAGAAAGCGAGGTGAACCGGTGAAGAAACGCCGGAAAGTCCTCGCCGCCCTGATCAGCCTCCTGGCTCTGGCGGCAAGCATACGGATCGTCTACGTCTCCGGATTCCTCACACACAACTATCCAGCCCAGAACACCCGCGTCTTCACTAAGAAAGGCGATCCGCTTCGCTGCGACGGCATCACATATAGAGCGGGCGACACCAGCGGTACACGCAGAGGCGTGCTTCGTCCCGGAACTAACTGGAACACACAAATTGAAGTTTCCAACCTAAGGATCGAACGCTGGCACAAGCGCGCCACAATCGGCATCTATGCGGGCAAACTTCGTAACGTCACAGCTGAGGGAGGTGGCGCCGATCTTGCCTTGGGAGAGTCCTTCACATTTGAAGGAGTCGGCACCGTCACTTTGCTCGACGTCGAAATGGACTGGTTCGCATTCACCGTCGGCAACGACAAAGCAGGAGACACCGCCACCTACTGCTTCGAACCCGCCCCCGGATTCACCGTCGGCGACGACTACAAAAGCCACTACCAAAAACAACATCCAGGCACACCCACACCCTGGCCTCCGACCCCTGCCAAACAAACAAAACCGACGGAGCTCCCAACCGACTGGTAAAGGCCAACTGACAAGCCAAACTCGAGCCGACCACAGAAACAAACCGCGAGCGGAACCGGCAACAAACCCGCAGCTCCGAATCCCAGCTTCGCCACCCACTCAAAGAAAGACAAACCGATGAAGAAACGCCGGAAAGTTCTCGCCGCCCTGATCAGCCTCCTGGCTCTGGCGGCAAGCATACGGATCGTCTACGTCTCCGGATTCCTAACGCACGAACACCCAGTACGAAACACCCACGTCTTCACAAAGAAAAACAACCCTTCCAGCTGCCACGGCATCAAAATTCATGCAAGAAGCGGACATTACGGACAATTTTATGTCGATTCCCGCCGCAAAGTCGCAGTATCCGTGGGTGAACTCCGAATTGAGCGATGGCACAAACGAGCACGAATCGTAGGGTCGATCATCGATCGCGGCCCAGATGATAAAAGGGCCTTCGCGGGTGCCGATCTTGCCTTGGGAGAGTCCTTTACATTTGAAGGAGTCGGCACCATCACTTTGCTCGACGTCAGGATCTACTGGCTTGAATTCATACTCGGCAGGGACAAAGCTGGAGACATCGCGACCTACTGCTTCGAACCCGCCCCCGGATTCACCGTCGGCGACGACTACAAAAGCCACTACCAAAAACAACATCCGGACACACCCACACCCTGGCCTACGACCCCTGCCAAACAGACAGAAACAACGCCCCTCCCAACCGACTGGTAAAACCAACCAGCCAGCCAAACTCCAGGAGCAACGCTCGCCGAGTTTCTCTACGCCCCCAGACGTGAAGCTCTCCGACGAAAAGCCGCTTGGGCCAGTCCAATGGAAGCGCCTGCGTCATAAGTTGTCTGGATCGCCCGCTACACGAGCTGTACACGACGCTCGTACTGCGAGCGCCAGACCGTCATGCGCTCTTCTTGACGCGTTCGAGTCAGTTGAACTTCTTGAATTTCAGGACCGTGTTGAGGATCTTTCCCTTGAAAGTCTTCGTTTGGTAGGCGAAAGTGAGTGAGTTGTAGAACTCGACAGCAAGGTGCTCTTGGTGCCCGAGGATCATCTCTTTTGGCGCGGTCTCAGGGAAGAATACGCCAAGTTTGATGCACAAGCCTCCTTTCTTCATTTTGAACTGATGCATTCCATACATTTTCATGTCGACTGTCTGGTCTGACATGAGAACGCCGTCGCCGACCATGGCCAATTTCGTATCTTTGTCCGGCGTCGTCGGTTTCTCTGCATCAGGGTGTATGAAGAGCTTCTGATAGGTGGGCTCGCCGTACTGTCCGACCATCTCCATGACTTCCTGCCCGCCATGGACGCCGGCGAAAACAAAGTGCTCGGGGTGGATCTTGAACGGCAACGCCAGGTCGGTCATCTTATTCAAAGACTGGTTGAAAGCCAAAAAGTCCCCCAAAGTCAGTCCGTCGACGTCGACCTCGACGTAGGCGGGCTGCAGATTCCTTCCCTTCACGGTGTTCGCGACGATCTCACGCCACATGACGTCTGACTCGGCAAGCTTCTTTTCGTAAAGCTTGAGGATGCGATCTTTACCGAGCGCCAACTTGGTCTCAATCAGCGCTTCCTTTGCGGATTCAAAAGGCAAGGCCAATAAGTCGCTCAGTGAAACCGGCCGACCTTGGTAGGTGAAGTTCGCTCCCAGGTCCGCCATTTCTTTGAAAACGTGATGGATGCGCTCTAATTCCTTGGACTCAATCCACTCCCATGTCAGCGGCTTTCCATTCAGAGTCATTTTAATGGAGAAGTCTGTCATGTCGCTCGCCTCGTCTTTCAGTGAAGATTATTCTGGGGCATGGCTGCAAGGAAGTCTGTCTTGTAAAGACGACAGCCTGTTCATTTAAAGACGACAGCCAGGCCCTTCGAAAAATAATACCCAGGCTTTGGGCCTTGACGATCGGAGCCGCGCCCTCGGCGTCACAACATAGGCTTGTTCGCATGGCCGCGGCAACCTCAGGGCAGGCCACGTCCTCGGGCGTGGGAACGTAAGAGCAGTCGTCGTCCCACGTCATCGGCTCGACAGCCTGGAAACAAGGCTCGCGCAAAGCGAGCCCTCCGCTCGCGTCGTCGCCCACCGCTATGAAGGCCGGGGGTCGTCGCGAAGACACAGGCGGCCTCCGGGGCGCAAGGACTCCGGCGAAAAGTCCAGGCAGACGACGTGGGCGGGTGCGATTTCGCACCCGCCCACGGTTTGAAACAGCCAGCTGCTTGGAGGGACCCAGTTCAGCAGCCTTCGTCGCCTAGGCGACGGCAGACGCTCACGGCTTGGGAGGCAGGACCGCCCTGGCGAGCACCGCGGCGTAGTCCGGGACGTCCTCCTCCACGATCTGCCGCGCCGCATAAAGCAACGGCAGGCGATCCTTGATCTGCGGGGCGGACTGCTCCACGAGGGAGATCGCCAGCGGCAAGGCCGGCACGCCCTCGACGGTCTGCTCCAGCTCCGTCATCGCCTGGAGCGCGCCCTTGGCGCCCTCGCCGCGGCCGATGCGCACACCGTAGACCTTGTTGCGCCCGGACAGCCCGGTCACCTCCAGATCGCCGACGCCCGGCAGTCCGTAGGCCGTGGCGGGGTCAGCCCCCAGCGCCGTCGAAAGAATCGACATCTCGCGCACCGCCTCGTTGAACGTCGCGGCCTTGAGGTTGTGATGGGGCTTGCCCGTCTTCTCCTCCAGCCCGTCGGCGATGCCCAGCATGATGGCGTACACGTTCTTCATCGGCGCGCAGATCTCCACGCCCACTTCGTCGTCCGTGGCCTCGATGCAGTAGTGCTCCGAGCGAGCGGCGCGCGCGAACTCCACGGCGACGTCGCGGCTCTTGCATCCGAAGATCGTGGCCGTAGGCTCGCCGGCCGCGCACTCGTTGGCCTTGACCGGCCCGGCGATGGCGACGATCGGCGGAAGCTCGACGTCGGCGGCCTTCGCGATCGAACGGATCCCGTCCGGCAGAAGGAGGATCTTGCCGTCGACCGGCATGAACCCCTTCGACGTCAGCCACAGCGCCTTCGCCTTGGCGATTCCGGGCAGGGCCATCTCGGTCACCTTCGGAACGCCCTGGGAGGCCACCGAGACCACGACGACGTCGACGCCGTCAAGCGCATCCTCCAGGCCGGCGGAGCGGAACGGGCGGACCTTGCCGGAGATGACCACGTTGATGCGCGGATGCGGGCGGCCCTCCTCGATGGCGTCGATGAGATGGTCGTCCAGCCACGTGCCCCACAGGTTGACGTCCCACCCGGCTTCAACGAGGGCGTTGGCCAGGCCCGACCCCATGGCCCCCGCGCCGAGTATCGCGACTTTCGGCATGTCTTCTCCTATTCCTCCGCTCCCGAAAGCTCGGCGTCGGGGTGACGTTTGGCAAACTCGTGGAGCAGATCGTTCGTTTCCTTGAGGTTCGAGTACAGGCGGCCCTGAATCTCGCCGAGCTCGGCGTAGACCTCGTGCTCGTCCATATTCGGCTCGCTCTTGTCGGTGAACTGGGCCATCTTCTGGGCGGCCGTCGCAATCGACGTGTCGCCGAAAACGCCGGTGGAGGACATGGCGATAACGGCGGCGCCCAACGCGGAAATCTCCTCCTCTTTGCAGCCGGTGATCGGCAGGCCGATCGCATCGGTCATGATCTGGCGCCACAGCGGCGAACGCAGCCCGCCGCCCATGCCGCGCACCGCGGTCAGCTTGACCCCGGTCGCCTCTTCCATGGCGTGCAGCGAACGCGACATCTCGATGCAGATCGCCTCCAGGAGCGAACGGTACATTGAGCCCTTGCCGTGGGTTCCGCGCCAGCCGACAATCGCGCCGCGGGCGATCGGATCCCAGTAGGGCGACTGCACGGCGTTCCAGTACGGGAGCGTGATGAGCCCGCCGCTGCCAGGAGTACGAGCTGCGGCCAGGGCCTCCAGCTCCGGGTCGGGCGCACCGGCCAGCTCCGGCTTGCCGAGCGCACGCCGGAACCACGTGGCGAGGTAATTTCCGGAGGATTGCAGAACCTCCAGGATGTACGTGTCCGGGATGCCGCCCGCGAGGGTGCGGTAGACCTGGCCGAACTGGTACTCGGGGGACGTGACGCCGGCGTTCACGGCGGTGCCCATGTTCAGATAGGCGACGTCGGGGGTGACCGCCGCCGCGCCGACGCCGGCCGCCTGGCCGTCGCCGCAGCCGGCGACGATCGGGATCTCGGCGATCCCCCACTCCTTGGCGAGCTCGGGCTTGAGCGCGCCGAGGGTTTGCCCGGGCTTGACGAGGTCGGCCATCTGCTCGCGCCGCACACCTGCGATTTCCAACAGGCGCTCGTCGTAATCGAGCTTGGCGATGTCAAAAAGACCGAGCGAGTCGGAGCAGGCGGTCGAATCGACCCACTTGCCCGTCAGGCAGAAGGCGATGTAGCCGGAGACCGTCGTGATCTTCTCGGCGCTCGCCCACAGGTCCGGCTGATGTTCCTTGACCCACGCCATCTTGTAGATGGCCGGCGTGACGTCGGCGGGCTTGCCGGAGAGCTGGTGGATCTCGGGCGTGCCGTACCTGAGAATTTGGTCGGCGGCGCGGATGTCGAGCCACAAGATCCCGTTGCGCAGAGGCGTGCCGTCGGCGGTGAAGGGCGCGAAAGACTCGCGCTGATGCGTGATGCCGAACGCCTTGATGCGCTCCTTCTCGGCAGGGGTCAGCTTGCCCACGGCCTCGCCGACCGCCTCGCGGGTGGAGGTCCACCATTGGCGCGGGTCGTGCTCGCCGAAGCCCTGCTCCGGCGAGAGCAGCGCGATTTCGCGCCTGCCCAGCGAAATGACGTTTCCCTCGACATCGACGATGATCGCCTTGGTCGACGTCGTGGATGAGTCGATGGCTATGACCAGGGGGCCATCGACGCTTGCGGATGCCATGTTTTCTCCTTGAGCGGTTGAATCAGCCCTCGCCGCCTGTCAGCTCGGCGTCGGGGTGCTTGCGTGAAAATTCGTGAAGCCGCGCATTGGTTTCGCGCAGATTCTCGTAGAGCCTGTCTTGGATCGCCGACAGCTCGTTGTAGATCTCGTGGTTGGCCATGTTCGGCTCGGTCACGTCGGTGAACCTGGCCATCTTCCGGGCGGCCGTGGCGACGTCGTCGCCGCCGAACACGCCGGTGGAGGCCATCGCGATGACCGCAACGCCCAGCGCGGAGATCTCCTCCTCTTCGCAGCCGGTGATCGGCAGGCCGATCGCATCGGTCATGATCTGGCGCCACAGCGGCGAACGCAGCCCGCCGCCCATCGCGCGGACCGTTGTCAGCTCGACGCCGGTCGACTCCGCCAACTTGCGCAGCGAGCGGGCCATCTCCAGGCTGATGCCCTCCAGGATCGAGCGGTACATCGAGCCCTTGCCGTGGGTTCCGCGCCAGCCGACAATCGCGCCGCGGGCGATCGGGTCCCAGTGCGGCGACTGCACCGCGCCCCAATAGGGCATCGTCACGAGGCCGCCGCTGCCGGGGGCGCGGGCCGCGGCCAGGGCCTCCAGCTCCGGGTCGGGCGCCCCGGCCAGCTCCGGCTTGCCGAACGCGCGGCGGAACCAGCCGGAAAGGTAGGCGCCGGAGTTCTGAACGAGCTCCAGCACATAGGTGTCGGGCACGCCCGCCGCCTCCGTCCTGAAGAGCTTTTCGTAGCGGTATTCGGCGGACGGCACGCCCGCCACCACGGCCGTGCCCATGTTGAGGTAGGCGACGTCGGGGGTGACCGCCGCCGCGCCGACGCCGGCCGCCTGGCCGTCGCCGCAGCCCGCGACGATCGGAATCTCGGCGATCCCCCACTCCTCGGCGACCGACTTCTTCAGCGTGCCGAGGACTTGGCCGGGTTTGACGAGGTCGGCCATCTGCTCGCGCCGCACGCCCGCGATCTCCAATAGGCCGTCGTCGTACTCGAGCGTCTTGATGTTCGACAGGCTGAGCGAATCGGCGCAGGCGGCCGAATCGACCCACTTGCCCGTCAGGCAGAAGGCGATGTAGGCCGAGACCGTGGTGACCTTGTCAGCCTTCGCCAGCGACTCGGGCTCGTTTTCCTTGAGCCAGGCCATCTTGTACAGGCCAGGCGTGACGTCGGCCGGGCGGCCCGAAAGCGCGTGTATTTCGGGGGTGCCGTAGCGCTGAACCTGGTCGGCGGCGCGGATGTCGAGCCACAGAATCCCGTTGCGCAGAGGCGTGCCGTCCGCGGCGAAGGGCGCAAAGGACTCGCGCTGATGCGTGATGCCGAAGGCCGCGATGCGCTCCTTTTCGGACGGGGTCAGTTGAGCGAGGGCCTGGGCGACGGCGTCGTGGGTGGAAGTCCACCACTGACGTGGGTCGTGCTCGCCAAAACCCTGTTGCGGCGAAAGCAGATCGATGTCCTGCCTGCCGAGGGCCAAGACCTTTCCTTCTGTGTCCACGACGATCGCCTTCGTGGCGGTGGTGGACGAATCGATTGCAATGACGAGGGGATTCATGCCTCTACCTCAATTCGACGTTGAATGCGGTTGGATGTTGGGTTGCGCGGTTGGCGACGGCGGGCTCAGAAAGCGCCAGGTGCGTGATTCGGCGCGCCTGCGGTGCGTGCCGGCGTCGGCCTTCGAGGGCGTCCTTGTTCGAGGGCGTCTTGTCGCTGGTTGCGTTGTTGTGGGGACGTTGTTGCGAGCGGGTGCGTTGCGGACAGGTGCGGCGACGCCGGCGTCGCCGCACCCGGGCAGGCGGGGCCGGCCTCGGCTCCGGCCCCGCCGCGGTCACTTCAGACCTTGGAAAAACTTGTCCCAAGGCATCTCGAGCGGCGCGTCCTCAGCCACGACCGAGTAGAGGAAGCGGCACAGCGGGTACTCGTCCTCGCCGATGACGCCGCGCTCGGTCAGCGGCCCGAGGGCCTTGCCGATGACCTTGATGGCCGCGACGCCTTCGAGCGTCACTCCTTTCATGTAGCGATCCTGCACTTCGGAGAAGGCGATGCCCTCCCCGACGTATCCGCCGGCCTTGACGTTGCGGCCGCCCATCGAGGTGACGAACATGTCGCCCACCCCGCCCAGGCCGTCGCCCGTCTCCGGGTCGCCGCCCATGAGCTTGATGAAGGAGCGCAGCTCCTTTTGCCCCTGGGCGAAAACGGCCGCGCCGTAGTTGTACATGACGTAGCGGTCGTTCTCCTTGCCGGCCTTGCGCAGCATTCCTTGGGCGAAGCCCGCGGCGAACGCGTACACGTTCTTCGTGGCCGCGCCGGTCTCGTGCCCGACGAAGTCCGTCGACGTCCACACGTGGTAGTAGTCGGTCCGGAACAGGCCGGCCAGGTATTCGACGTCGGCCTCGTTCTGGCCGCAGAACACCACGCACGTGTCGTGGTGGACGGCGAGCTCGCCGGCGATCGAGGGGCCGACGATGGCGTTCCAGGAGACGCTCTCGGCAAGCTCGGGGTCGAAGTAGGACCGGAGCACGTCCGGCAGGATGTGCATCGTTCCGTCGTCGTCGGCCCGCATTCCCTTGGTCACCGTCAGGAGCTTCTGGCCGGGCTTCATGAGCTTCGAGAGCTGCTCGCCCGCCCATTCGATTCCGAAGGAGTTCACGCCGCACATGACGACGTCGGCGTCGGCGATCACGTCGGCGGCCTCTTCCAACTGGTGGGCCTTGACGCTTTCGTTGACCTTGAGGCCGAGGTCCGGGTGCACGCCCGTCTTCTGGATCGAATCGATGATTTCGCGGTCGAGGAACGTGCCGACGAGGCGAACCTCGTTGCCGTTCTCCGAGGCCGGGAAGGACAGGGCCGTGGCCATGATCCCCGACCCCAACACTGCAATCTTTGCCATACTGCTTCCTTTCGGGTTGTTGTGCACGTCGGCGCGGCTCGGGCGCCTAATGCTGACCGTAGACGTTCTGGTATCTCTGGTAAAGCGCGTCGATGTGATCCTGGGCCACCGGCACGGGGTCGCCGAGCAGCTGGGCAGTCGCGACAGTGCGGGCGACCTCCTCGACCATGACGGCGGCCTTGACTGCGGCCTCGGCGTTCTTGCCCACGGTGAACGGGCCGTGGTTGGCCATGAGCACCGCAGGCGAGCGCGAGGACCTGAGGGTCTCCACGATCCCCCGCCCGATCGAATCGTCGCCGATGATCGCGAACGGGCCCACCGGCACCTCGCCGCCGAACTCGTCGCCCATCATCGTCAGAACGCAAGGGATCGGCCGGTGAAGCGCGGCGAAGGCCGTCGCGTAGGTCGAGTGGGTGTGGACCACTCCGCCGACCTCGGGCATGTGCCGAAAGACGTATGCCACAGCGGCGGTGTCCGAAGAGGGACTGAGCGAGGAGGGCGTTCCGTCGTCGATCTTCTCCCCCTCCAGCGTGCACACTGCCATATTGTCCGGGCTCAGCTCGCTGTAGCGCACGCCCGAAGGCTTGATGACGAAAAGGTCGGCGCCCGGAACGCGTTCGGAAACGTTGCCGGCCGTCCAGACCACGAGGCCGTTGGCGGGAAGCTCGGCGTGCAGCCGCGCCACCCGCTCCCTCGTGGCCCGGACGGAGGCCTGAACGTCCGGTGCGAGCTCGAACAGGCGGATCACTGCTCGGCGTCCCTGTCGCGATAGATGCGCGCGCGGATGTCCTTCAGCCGGTGCATGGGCGAAACGCCGTTGTAACGGCCGAAGAAGTCGTGCAGCTCCTTGTAGATCTCGTAAACTTCGTCGTAGCGGGCGGAGGCTTCGAGATTCGGCTCGTAGGCGTGCTTCTCCACCGAGGACATCGCGTCGGCGGCCGCGAAGACGTCCGGGTAGACGCCGGCGGCGACCGCGGCGAACACGGCCGAGCCCAGCGCGCCGGTCTGCTCGGCCGTCGAGACCGAGATCGGGCGGCGGGTGATGTCCGAGAGCATCTGCATGTAGTACGAGTTCTTGAGCAGGCCGCCGGCGGCGACGATCTCGTCGACCTTGATCCCGTGCTCCTCGAAGTTGTCGATGATGACGCGGCAGCCGAAGGCCGTCGCTTCGAGGAGGGCGCGGTAGACGTCCTCGGGCGCCGTGGTCAGCGTCTGGCCGACGACGAGGCCGGAGAGGCGGGCGTCCGCGAGGATCGAACGGTTGCCGTTGTGCCAGTCGAGGGCGACGAGGCCGTGCTCGCCGATCTCCTGGCCCTTCGACTTCTCCACGAGCAGGTCGTGGACCGAGACGCCGCGCGACTTCGCCTCCTCCACGTAGGAACCCGGCACGCAGTTGTCCACGAACCACGCGAAGATGTCGCCGACGGCCGTCTGGCCGCCCTCGAATCCCCAGTAGCCGTCCACGGCGCCGCCGTCGACGATCCCGAACACGCCGGGGCAGTCGCGGTATTCCTCGCCGTTGAGCACGTAGCAGGACGACGTGCCGAGGATCGCGGTGAGCTGGCCCGGACGGACGGCGTTCGCGCCGGCGACGACGACGTGCGCGTCGATGTTGCCGGACGCGACGGCGATGCCCTCGGGCAGGCCCGTCAGCTCGGCCATCTCCTTCGTCAGGCCGCCGACCTTCGCGCCGAGCGGGAGGACGGGGGCGCTCATCTTCTCCTCGAAGACGCGGCCGAATCCGGGCTTGACGGCCTCGAGGTACTCGAAGGAGGGGTACTTCCCGTCCTGGAGCATGCGCTTGTAGCCGGAGTCGCCGGCCGACTGCGTCAGGGTCCCGGTCAGCTTCCAGGTGAGCCAATCGAGGAGGTTGCACACCACGTCGGCCTCTTTGTAGACCTCCGGCGCCATCTCGAAGACCTCGAGGACCTTCGGCAGGAGCAGCTCGGAGGAGAGCACCCCGCCGTAGCGGCCGAGCCATTCCTCGCGGCGGGCCTCGGCGACCTTCACCAGCCGGGTGGCCTGATCCTGGGCGCCGTGGTGCTTCCACAGCTTGACGTATGCGTGGACGTTGTTCTCGAAGCCGGGCTTCTCGCACAGCGGCACGCCGTCCTTGTCTGTGAAGAACACCGTCGCCGACGTCGCGTCGACGCCGATGCCCACGATGTCGGCCGGGTCCACCCCGGCGTCCTTGACCGCGGCGGGAACCGACTCGCGCAGCACCTTGACGTAATCGGCCGGGTTCTGCAGCGCGAATTCAGGCGGAAGGGTCTGATTGTCGCCGGCGGTCAGGGTGCGGTCCATGACGCCGTGCGGGTATTCGGTCACGTGCGTGCCGAGCTGCTCGCCCGTCGCGGCGTCCACGACGATGGCGCGGCCGGAGAGCGTTCCGTAGTCGATGCCGACGATGTATTTCTTATCGGACATATGTTTTCTCCTTGGGTTAGGGGAAGACTTGGGTTAGGGGAAGAAAGGAAAAGCGGGTGACGGAGTTCGAAGGGGCTCGACGATCCGAGTCACTCCGCGGGGCGGCGGTGCCGGCCCCAGAAGCCCTCGGGCGAGAACAACTTCTCGACGACGGCGTCGTAGACCCCCAGGTCGATGAGGATGTCGAAGACGGTGTAGCGGTCGCGGATCATCTGAGCCTTGAAGTGGGTCTCGCGGAAGCGCTCCCAATCGATCTCGATAAGCTCGGGATGGTATGGCGCGCCCACCGTCTTCAGGCGGTCCATGACCTCTTCGGGCGCCATGAGCTGGGCGCGCAGCCTCTCGCGCAGCTCGGGCCACTTCTCCTTGAGCAGCTCGATGCGGGCGACGAGCTCTTCGCCCTCGGTCCTCTTCTTGAGGGAGTGGCGCACGGCCTCTTCCTGCATCCGGGGCTTGAGGGCGGCGCGCACCTGGGATTCGACCTGCTCGGGGCTCTTGACGGCCGCGAGCGCGCGATCGACGTCGAAGTCCTCGGCCTCCATCTTGAGGAATTCCTCCCAGATGGCGCACGAGGCGACCGTTCCGACCCCGACCTTGAATCCGTGCGAAAGCGGAGGCTCCCAATCCAGCCCGTGGCCTTCCATTTCCCACACGTGTGAGAACTGGTGGCCGGCGCCGGAGGCCGAACGCGAGGACTGGCCGGCCTGCATCGCGAGGCCGGACATGAGGTTGCCCTCCATGAGGCCCTCGATGGCCTTCTTGTCGCCGTTCCCGATGGCTTCGGGGTCGGCGAGGGAGCCGCGCAGCGGGCCCTGGACCATGTTCCACACGTACTCGTTGATCGGTTCGATTCCCAGGGCGTCGGCGAGGATCCAGTCCGCGCCGGCCGGGATCTTCTCGATGAGGTCGCCGTATCCGGTGGCGGTCAGGCGCTTGGGCGCATTGCACACGACGTCGTTGTCCGCGACGAGGCCGGCGGGGCCGGGGCACGAGCGGGTGATCTTGAAGCCGTCGCGGGAGATGGACGCGCCGAAGGCGGCGAAGCCGTCGACGGAGGCGGCCGTGCACACGTTCATGTACGGGCGGCCGAGCTCGCCGGAGGCCAGCTTGGCGATGTCGTTGAGCGTGCCCGCTCCGATCGAGCACACGACCGTGTCCTCGAGCGGCTCGATGTGCTTGCGCAGAATCTCGACGTTCTTGTAGTCGCCGTAAAGCGTGGGCTTTCCGGGGAAAATATACGGTTCTTGGGCGAATTCGACCCCCGCCGCCTTGAGGGAGGCGACCACTTCCTCGCCGGTCGCGCCGAAGGTGTTTTCGTCTGCCACGACAAGGGCCTTCGCCCCCGGGAACAGCTTGGCGAACATTTCGCCCGTCTGGCTGGTGACGCCGTCGCCGAAGACGATGTCCTTTGTCTCGACGGCCGTCTTGAGAGCCTTTTCGATGAGATCGCTCGACATTGTTCTATCCTTTCCCTTTCGTGCCTTCCAGGCTTGCCGCGCCAATCCCGATGCTTGCTGCGCAAGGCCCTTCCGGCTCTGTGGTTGAACTTGTGATGCGGCCCGGGGCCCTCCTGACGGAAAGCCCCGGGCTCGCGGATCATTCGGCTGCTGCGTGCTCGGCGGCGACGTGGTCGACCGTCTCGTGAATTAGGCCTTGCACCAGCGGGAACTGCTTGCAGTACTGATCGGCGTAGAACTTGTACTGCTCGTGCCTCTCGGCGTCGGGCTCAATGCGCTCGCGCTCGTGGACCATCGCGTCGGCGGCCTCCTGGACCGACCCGTACAGGCCCGCGCCGGCGGCGGCGAGGATGCACGAGCCGAGGGTGACCGCGTCGCCCACCTCGGTCAGCGTGATCGGAACGCCGGTGACGTCGGAGTGCATCTGCGTCCACATACGGGACTTCGTCGCGCCTCCGCAGGCCACGAATTCCTGAACCTCGAATCCGGCCTCGCGCAACTTGCGCAGGTTGGCTTCGACGCCGTAGCAGACGGCCTCCTGGATTGCGCGGTACATGTGCTCGCGGCTGTGGGCGAGCGAGAGCCCCGTGAAGACGCCGCGGGCCTTGGAGTCGGAGTAGGGCGTGCGGTTGCCCTGGAAGAACTCGTTGATGACGAGGCCGTCGCAGCCGATCGGAATGTCCGCCGAACGCTGGTTGAGGATGTCGTAGGCGTTGAGGCCGGTCTGCTCGGCCGCCAGGTTGATGTCCGGGCAGAAGTTGTCCTTGAACCACTTGAGCACGGACCCGGAGGAGACCAGCGAAATCTCGACCGTGTACTGGCCGGGGACGACGCCGTCGGTGTAGCCGCCGAAGAAGCCGGGGCCGGAGACGGGGTCGGGCGACTGGCCGGACATGACGTGCGAGGAGCCGGTCACCAGCGACATCTTGCCCGGGCGCAGCACGTTGAGGCCGATCTGGCCGTGCCACGCGTCGCCGCCGCCTTGGGCGACGGGCGTGCCGGGAATGAGGTCGAGGGCCTCGGCCGCGGACTTCGACAGCCCGCCGACGAGCACGCCCAGGTCGTTGACCACGGTGGGGAGCTTGTCAAACACGTCCCCCGCGCCGGCCTCTTCGTAGAGGTCGGCGGGCCAGCCGCCGTTGTCGCGGTCGTAGTACATGCGGTGGGCGGCCGTGTTGATGTTCTGCGTCCACTCGCCGGTCAGCTTGAAGGTGAGCCAGTCGGGCGCATCCACGAGGCGGTATGCCTTGTCGTAGGTCTCGCGCTCGTTTTCGCGCAGCCATGCGGCCTTGAAGGGGAACCATTCGGCGGTCGGCGGCAGGGTGCCGTTTCCGGTGTACCGCCGAGCGGGCGACTTCGTGTCGGCGACGCGGGCCGCCTGCTCCGTTGCCCGGACGTCCATCCACATGATCGCCGGACGCAGGGCTTCGCCGCCATGGTCGAGGGCGACGACGGTCATCGTCGTCGCATCGTAGGAAATGCCTTTGATCTCGTGGGGCTGGACGCCCGAACGCTGCATGACGCTGTGAACCGAGGCGCGAAGGGCGTTCCACCAGTCGGTGGGCGACTGCTCAGCCCAGCCCGGCGCCGGGTGCGTGGTCCTGTAAGCCGTCGCTGCGAATGCCACGGGAGCTCCGGTGAGATCGAAGATTCCGACTCGACACGACTCCGTGCCGAAGTCGATGCCCATGACGTAGGGGCCGCCGGTGAGTGAATTGGTGTTGTTGAAAACAGACAAGGAAACCTCCGCGCTGAAGTTCGTAGGTGTTTGACAGTTCACTCGTCCGCGTCGGACCAGCCCCATTCGAGGCGGATGGCCTCGGGGATGAGGTGGTCGATGCGGTCGAGGACGAATGTGGGTTGATCGGCCGGATCCAGGGCCTCGGCCTCTTCCAGCGTCGAATCGCCGGTCAAAAGCAGGCACGAGACCATGTTCGTCTTGATGGCCATGCCGATGTCGGTCATGAGGCGGTCGCCCACCATCATGCAGTTGGCGGGATCGACGTCCAGGCCGTCGATCGCCGCCGAAAGCATGGTGGCCTCGGGCTTGCCCATGTTCGCCTGGCACTTGGCTCCGGTGCAGGCTTCGATGGCCGCCACGATGGTGGCGGCGTCGGGTTCGCCGCGCCCGCCCGGGAAGGGGCAGTAGCGGTCGGGGTTGGTCGTGATGAGGAATGCCCTCTTGTGGAACCAGATGGCGTCGAATGCGATCTGGAGCTTCCGATATTCGAAGGTTCGGTCGTAGGAGGCGATGACGATGTCGATCTTCTCCGGGTCCTCGCTCATGGCGATGCCAGCCTCCGCGAGGGCCTTCTTGAGGGGCTCTTCGGAGATGGGGAAGACGACGGCGTCGGGATGGTTCGCCTTGAGCCAGCGGACCGTTGTGACGACGGTGTTGGCGATTTCCTCAATCGGCGTGGGAATCCCGAGCTTTCCGAGCTTTTCCAGGTAAAGCTGCGGGTCCTTCGTCGGGTTGTTCGACAGGAAGCGCACGGGCCTGCCCAGCTCGCGCAGCCCTTCGATGAGCCGCTTGGCGCCGGGCAACAGGTCGTCACCCAAATAAATGGTGCCGTCCATGTCGAAAATGTAGGCGTCGTAGAGCCTGTCAGGAGATGTGCGCCTCACTGCGTTCCTCTCTCGAGTCTTCCGGATTTCGAAATCCTGCTGGATTTCATTCTCTCGACCCTGCGCTTCAGCCTCGCGCTTCGATCGTTGGCGTGACAATGGTTCGAAATGCGTGAGCTCGAAGTGCGCGACTTTGAAACATGGGCCTCGGGCCGGGGCGGGTCGCTGCCCCGGCCCGAGGGGCTTTTAGAACAGCGCCGCCAGGGAAACCACAATCGTGTTGCAGATCCAGATCGACGCCGCCGGGGGATCAATGTGGGACGTGCCGCGGTTGTACCAGAGCCTGGCGAAGAACTCGCAAACGAAGGCGTTGAAGATGCCGAAGATGCCTGCGATCACCAAGGCGAGGGTTGCCATGGTCCAAGTCTTCGAATCCCACGTCGCGGTGGCCGTCCACTTGAAGTCGTCACCCATGAGGACGGGAAAGAACTGAACGGCCGCCAACCCGGCGATGTTCGTCACGTGGTGCTGAACCGGCATGTTGCGGTTAGTGATGAGGAACAGGATAATGACTGCCGAAATACCGAACGCGAAGGTGTTGGCAAAGGCTGCACCTCCAGGGACGTTGGCGGCCAGGAAGATCGACACAGCTCCTGCGAAGATGCCGAAAAGCGAACCGATGGCGATGAGAGGGCCGCGGTGCTCCTGCCACTCCAGCCAGCGGCCGTTCGGGCCGGGCTTAATCTTCTCGAGGAAGGTCTTAGCTCCGGGAGCGAAGGCGTGGGGCGAATGCAACGAGCCCTTGACCAGTCCCTTGCCGGGGTCGCCGCCGAACACGATTCGTGCGAGGATGCCGGAAATGAGAACGGTCAGGGCGACGGAGTCGGTGTGTCCGCCGAACCACGGAATCTTCGAGATGCCGATCTGGACGACGTAGCCGAAGACGCCGAAGATGGAGCCGACGTAGATGACGTCGGGGCGGCCGAGGCCGGCCAGCGGGGAGTTGACGTCCTTGCCGTCTTCCATATATCCCTTGTATCTGGCGTAGACCGCCGCTGCCGCGCCTCCGGCGAAGGCGATATGCGGGCCCATGAAGGGGCCGAACGATATGTAGTCGAAGCCGAAGGAGTTTCCGGTGGCGGCGAAGACACCCCACGATGCGAGGACGCAGAAGCCGGTGAGAACGAAGGCGTAGTTGCCTCCGATTGCAGCGCCGACAGCGCCGCCCGCGATAGCGGCGAGGAGTCCGAAGAGGAAGACTCCCAGCGAAGCTGTAAACATCGATGTTCCTTTTAGGTCAGGCGGATGGGACATCCGCTAGGTGTGGTCCGCGATTCCCGACGCGGGAAATCGCACGAGTTTTCCGACGCCCCTTCCCTTCGAGCGGCGTCGAAAGCAGTTCTAGCAGCCAGCCGAACCGTTTTCGTATTCTACAAGGACGTCAACGTTGGCTTTCGAGTGCGACGAAGGGTCAAACTCGTAGCCGAGGAACTCGCGAGCAAGCCTTCTGGCGAGCTCGAGTCCGATGACGCGCTGGCCGAGGCACAAAACGTGTGCGTCGTTTGAAAGGATGAGCCGCTCTACTGAGAAGCTGTCGTGCGCCGTGCTCGCGCGAATGCCGGGAACCTTGTTGGCGGAAATGGCCATGCCCATGCCCGTTCCGCAGCAGAAGATCCCGCGGTCGGCCTTCCCTTCCGCGATGAGCCGGGCGCCGGCGACACCGACATGCGGATAGGCGGTCTTCTCGCCTTCCTTGACGCCTGCGTCGATGATCTCGTCGACGCGCTCATCCTGCTCGAGGTCCCTCTTGATGGCTTCTTTGTAGTCGTATCCTGCGAAATCCGCAGCGACGACGATGCGCAATCCCATGTTGTGCCCTTCCTTGCGACACTGTGTCAGCCGATCTGGGAACGCGTGTATTCCCACCTCGTCTGAAGCGACTCATTGTTCAAAAAGACTAACACCGATCGTGTGAATCTTTTCGCATTCAATGTTAGTTTGAGCATACTTCTAGTTAAGTTAACCGTTTTGAGAGGATGTGCAAACCGTTTCTGCAACGATGTGCCGATCACTTTTCGTTGACATGGCGGGTAAAACGGTTGATTAAACGTTGTCGTGCCCTTCAAGAGCCCTCTATTTGAGCACGCAATAAGGCGACAGCCCGATTCACACCACGTCTGTTAATCGGCCGACTGCTGGAGACCGTCACCGAGGTCAGGCGACAACCCGATCACACGGCGCCTGTTAATCGGCCGACGACGGCGAGCTCAACAGGCCGCCCGACTGGCGCTCAGGGGCTCAGGCCCATGAAAAATACTTAGCTGCCATATAACGACGAAAAATAGGAAGTTTTGACGCACGAAGGCACTGACATCGAACGGCGCTCAAAACCGGCGTCAAACCCGCGCGGCCCGAGCCCGTGGCGCGACGGTCACGTCCACTCCGGCGTCGCGCATCCGGGCGACGAGCTCCTTCGGCGTCGCCGAATCGACGACGACGGTCGTGAACTCGGCCATTTTGGCGAAACGATAAAGCGCTTTGCGGGCGAATTTCGTGTGATCGAGGAGGAGAATCCGGGTTTCGGCCGATTCCAGCATCGCGCGCTTGACGGCGACGATTTCCTCGTAGGGGTGGAAGCAGCTCCAGTCCGAAATTCCCGACGCCGAAACCATCGCGAAATTGGCGTGCATCTGGCTGATCATGCCGACGGCGGCCGTGCCGACGAGGCTCTCGGCCCATTCTCTGTAAACGCCGCCGACGATGATGAGATTTTCGGCGCCTGAACGCCCGGCTTCCTCCGCCACAAGCAGCGAGTTGGTGACGATGGACATCGAGGCTATGTCCCGCATCGCGCGCACCACCCACACGCCCGACGTCGAATCGTCAAGCATGATTGAGCTGCCCGAAGGCACCATTGCGGCAGCGCAGGCTCCGATCTGCTCCTTGGCGGCCTCGCTCTGATCCAGACGAAACCTCGCGGACGCTTCCTGCAGGCCCGACGCCTTGGCAACCACTTTCCCGTTGTGGCGCTGGAGCATGCCGGCTTCCTCCAGCCAAGAGACGTCGCGGTAGATCGTCATCGCCGAGACGCCCTGATCGTCGGCGAGCTCTTCGACGCTGACCGCGCCCTTTTTGATGACCAGCTCCGCCACTCGGGCGCGCCGGCTGCCCGGACTGTCTGCAGATTTGGCAGAACCCTCGTCGAAAGCGATTGGAAGCCTCACGCGCACCTCCTGTTTCACGGCAGCCCAACCGGGCGTTGCAGCCAAGCCGTTTCACGGCTGCCAAGCTTTTCACGGAAGCTTGGCCGTTGCGCCACAGCAAACCAGGCTCGCCGCGCATCGGGCCTGCCGCCAACCCTACCCCGGATTCGCCTTTCGTGCGCAGCCGCGGAGCCAACTGTGCACGGCATGACGGCCGGGCGCAAAGCCGACCGCGGCCGGACGCCAAGCCGACGGCGGCCGGGTGCAAAGCCCCCTTCCCTGAACTTGTGACTCCTTTACAGCGTGGGCTATGGTTTACGTCAATCACGCGATACAGTGCCGTTTCGCCGCGAGAGATCGGGCAGTGCGGCAAACCCATTCCGATCGAAGGAGAACAATGTCGTTCGTTCATCTATCCCACATACTCGACCCTAAGGACGGCGCATTCCCCGGCGAGCCCACGCTGGAAGTCCGCCAGGACTCGGTGGTCAGCGAAACCGGAAAGCCGTTCAACTCGACGATCTCGACGCTGCCCAACCATGTCGGCACGCACATGGACGGCCCCCACCACTTCAACACAACGGGGCTAGATTTCCACGAGCTTCCCATTGAGTTCTTCGCCTACGAAGGCGACGAGGTGCTCGTCGTCGACCTCCCCCACCGCGGCAAGCCCCGCGAAGTCATCCTCAAGGAAGACATCGAGCCTTACGCCGAACAGCTCAAGGGCAAGCGGCTGCTCCTGCTGCGCACCGGGTTCGTCAAGATCAAGTTCACGGACCCGCACACCTACGAGCACGAGGGAGTGAGCATCCATCCAGAATTCTCGAAGTACCTCAACGAGGAGTTCCCCGAGCTCGCCTGCATCGGCGTCGACTTTCTTTCGCTCGGATCGCCGACGAACGACTACGGGCCCGAAGCCCACCGGTGGCTTCTCGGCAACTACACGGGCCACATCATTTGCGCCATTGAGGACATCAACCTCGAGCCGCTGGGCGACAAGAAAATCAAGGCGATCACGCTCGGCCCGCTGCGGGTCAAGGGCGTCGATTCCTCGCAGGTCAACGTCATGGCTTGGCTGGAGGACTAGGCGGGGCTTTGTCGGAAGGCCGAGCCCGGTCCTCGCCGGAAGGGCCAGGTCAAGGCTTTGCCCGGAAACCGACGAAGACTCGGATCGGCGGCTTCTCGCCAGGCGGGCCCGAGCACTTTGGAAGTTCTCGGACAAATGCGCTCGGCCGCTCTTTTGCGGCCGAGCTTTTGGCGATCCGCGGCCGGCTCAAGCGAGCGGCTCGCAACCGGCCCAAGCGGACAAATCATGGCCGACCATGCGCGCAAGCCGGGGCGGGTCAGGCGGGCTGGCCGGGGCGGGTCGCCCCGACGCCCACGCACGCATGAAAGGCACGTCGCCAGCCAGGCCAGGCGTAGACCTCACTAGCCGACGCCCACGCACGCATGAAAGGCACAAATCGACGGCGCGCTACCTTTCCACGCTGCAGCCGACGCCCACTCGGACGTAAAAAGTACCTTGATATATCATTTCGGCACATTTTTGAAGTTTATAATGCACCAAGGGCTTTTTCATCAGAGTATCATCTTAAGACCAGCGCGTGTTCGCGCCACCGAGACATCAGGCGTCGACAAAACGGCGTGTCCGCGGCTTTTCCCGAGGACACGCCGTTTTACAGCGATTTCATCGCGTCTTGTTGCTTGCAGGCCAACCGTCAGTTTGCGGCGCTCAGTCCGCTCGGCTGGGTGGTGTCCGCGCCTTGGCGTCGATTGTCCACGCCCGCGGTTAGGCCGTCCATCGACTCGGGCTCGGCCACGGCTACGACGTCCTGCGGCAGCTCGGCGTCGGCGTCGTAAGGGGTGAACGTGAACGTCACGGGGATGTTCTCCTCGTCGACGTCGGCCACGATCGTCTGCCCCTTGGCGAAGTCGCCGAATAGCAGCTTCTCAGAGAGCACGTCCTCAATGTCCCGCTGGATCGCTCGCCTCAGCGGGCGGGCGCCGAGCACAGGGTCGTATCCTCGGTCTGCGAGCAGCTCCTTGGCCCGCTTCGTCAGCACGAGGTGCATCTCCTGCTTGGCCAAGCGCTGATCGAGCTTGCCGACCATGAGATCGACGATGCGCAGGATTTCCTCGCGCTGCAGCTGCGGGAAGACGATCATGTCGTCGACGCGGTTGAGGAACTCGGGGCGGAAGTGCTCCTTGAGCGCTTCGCCCACGCGGCTCTTCATCCGCTCATACGAGGTGGTCGTGTCGCCGTCGAACTGGAATCCAGTGGTCACGCCCTTGGCGATGTCCTTGGTTCCGAGGTTCGTCGTCATGATGATGATCGTGTTCTTGAAGTCAACAACCCTGCCCTGCGAGTCCGTCAAGCGCCCTTCTTCGAGGATCTGAAGCAGAGAGTTGAACAGATCGGGGTGGGCCTTCTCGACCTCGTCGAAGAGAACCACCGAGAACGGCTTGCGGCGGACCTTTTCGGTCAGCTGGCCGCCCTCGTCGTATCCGACGTATCCCGGAGGGGCGCCGAAGAGCCGCGAAACGGCGTGCTTCTCCGAGTATTCGGACATGTCGAGCGTGATGAGCGCGGACTCGTCGCCGAAGAGGAACTCGGCGAGGGCTTTCGCCAGCTCGGTCTTGCCGACGCCCGTCGGGCCAGCGAAGATGAACGAGCCGCCCGGGCGGTTGGGATCCTTGAGGCCCGCGCGCGTGCGGCGGATCGCCTGCGAGAGCGCGACCACGGCCTCGTTCTGGCCGATGACCCTCTTGTGCAGCTCCTCCTCCATGCGCAGAAGCTTGGCGGATTCCGCCTCGGAAAGCTTGAAGACGGGGATTCCAGTGGCCATGGAGAGAACCTCGGTCACGAGGTCTTCGTCGACGACGGAGACGATGTCCATGTCGCCGTCCTTCCACGCCTGCTCGCGCTCAGCCCGCTTTTCGCCGAGACGCTGCTCCTCGTCCCGGAGCGAGGCGGCCTTCTCGAAGTCCTGTCCGTCGATGGCGGCTTCTTTTTCGCGGCGCACGGAGGCGATTCGCTCGTCAATCTCGCGCAGCTCAGGCGGGGCGGTCATCTTGCGGATGGCCAGGCGCGCGCCGGCTTCGTCGATCAGGTCGATGGCCTTGTCGGGAAGGAAGCGGTCGTTGACGTATCGGTCGGCCAGGGAGGCGGCCGTGTCGATCGCGTCGTCGGTGATGGTCACGCGGTGGAAGGATTCGTACCGGTCGCGAAGGCCTTTGAGGATCTCCACCGTCTGGGCGACCGTCGGCTGCTCCACCTGAATCGGCTGGAAACGCCTCTCCAAAGCGGCGTCCTTCTCGATGTGCTTGCGGTACTCATCGAGAGTCGTGGCGCCGATAACCTGCAGTTCGCCGCGGGCCATCATAGGCTTGAGCAGCGACGCCGCATCCAGGGCGCCTTCGGCGGCGCCCGCGCCGACGAGCGAGTGGATCTCGTCGATGAAGAGCACGATGTCGCCCCGGGTGTTGATCTCCTTGAGGATCTTCTTCATGCGATCCTCGAAATCGCCGCGGTAGCGCGAGCCCGCGACGAGCGACCCCATGTCGAGGGAGTACAGCTGCTTGTCTTTCAGCGTCTCCGGCACGTCGCCGGAGGCGATGGCCTGCGCAAGCCCTTCGACGACGGCGGTCTTGCCGACGCCGGGCTCGCCGATCAGCACGGGATTGTTCTTCGTGCGCCGGGAGAGCACCTGCATGACGCGCTCGGTCTCCATATGGCGTCCGATGACCGGATCGAGCTTGTGGTCGCGAGCCGACTGTGTGAGGTTGCGACCGTACTGGTCGAGGACCGTCGAGCCGGCCTTCGTCCCCTCGCGGGCGCCTCCGCCCACGCCCACGGGCTCCTTGCCCTGGAAGCCCGAGATGAGCTGATTGACCTGCGAACGCACGCGCGTCATGTCGGCCCCGAGCTTCGTCAGGACCTGTGCGGCCACGCCGTCGGGCTCGCGCGTCAAACCGAGCAGAAGATGCTCGGTGCCGATGTAGGAGTGACCCAGCTGAAGGCCTTCGCGCATTGCGTACTCGATGACCTTCTTGGCTCGGGGCGTGAAGGGAATGTGGCCCGAGGGCGGCTCCTGGCCTTCGCCGATGATGTCGATGACCTGAGCCCGGACCTCGTCGAGCGTGATGTCGAGGGCTTCTAGCGCTTTTGCCGCCACGCCCTCGCCCTCGCGAATGAGGCCGAGCAGAAAGTGTTCAGTGCCGAGGTAATTGTGCTTGAGGTTTCTGGCCTCGTCTTGCGCAAGCACAATGACCCGGCGAGCACGGTCTGTAAACCGTTCGAACATTGACTCTCCTTGTCGTGGATTGCACCGCCGAGGCCGCGGGTGGTGCGGGCCCGGCACGGCTCGGACGCGTTGACGCCCGGGCACGCTCATGGTGGTTTCACTCAACTCTATCGACGTTTTCCCGCTTTTTTACTACTGTTCGCCACAGGCGTGAGTACGGGCCCGCGCGGCCCCGGCGAAGTCAGGCTTCGATCAGCAGCGTGAACGGGCCGTCGTTGACGAGCTCCACGTCCATCATCGCGCCGAACTTCCCCGTTTCGACGTGCAATCCGTAAACCTTGCGCAGTTCCTCGGCGACAGCCGCGACGACCGGTTCGGCGACGTCGCCCGGAGCGGCGTGGGACCACCCCGGGCTCCTCCCCTTGCGCACATCCGCATACAGGGTGAACTGGGAAACGAGAAGCACGGACGCCCCTGCCTCTTCCGCGGACCGGCGCGCGTCGTCGTCTCCGTCGGCCCCGCGCAGCACGCGAAGCTGGGCGATCTTCCGCGCAGTTTTCTCAATCTGCGGCTTGCCGTCCCCGTGTGTGACGCCGAGCAGGACGCACAGCCCTTCGCCGACCTCCCCGACGACGTCGCCGGCAACCCGCACCTGCGCGCGCCTGACCCTTTGAACAACGGCTCTCATATTTCCTCCGTCTCAGACATGTTCGCCGCGCGTCCGATCCTATTCCCCAACGCGCGTCCGGACCATCCCCTGGCGCGCGTCTGGGCAAGTCTCCACCGCGCGTCTGGGCAAGTCTCAGGCGCGCGGCCTTCGCTGCCGGGTCCCAGCCTCAAGCCACCACGGCCTCGGACCGCCGCCCGAACCTTCCGACGGCCCTTGGGATCACCGGCCAATTCTCCCCGCCGCTTGGGGTCACCAGCCCGAATCGCCACGGCCTCCTCCGCGGCCCCATCCCCCGCTTTTTCCCATTCGACGTCGCTCTGGGCCGACGTAGTAAATGGCGAGGATAAGCGCAACCCACTGCAAAATCCCATGGAGGGGGAGATACAGCGGCATGACGTAGGGCCAGACGAAGACGAGCAGACTTGCCCCTAGCGCGACAAGCCAGAATTTCTTCGGGCGGGTCGCCGTGAAGTCCGCGGCGGGGCGCGCCAGGCACATGAGGAGCACGCAGGCGAGGAATGCGATGATGACGAGCCACACGGTCTGCCGGATCTCGTATCCAATGCTCCTGAGCGAAAAGGCCAGCACATCGGGGCCTTCGGCAGACAGCCGTTGCGCGAGGGTTGTGGGCGCATCGTCCGGCAGACTCGTCGCCAGCGCGTTATCCAGCAGACTCATAGTGGCTCCATGTTCCTTCTCGTGCGGCCCGGCTCGGCTTCCGAAGCCGTGCGGGCCGGCGCAGCCTCAGATTCGACCCGACGGCGCTCGACGCCCGATTCCGCCGGGCGCGCCTCGGCTCCCTTTTTTGCCCGCCGGAACTCTGCCCCCGGGCGTTCTGCAGGAGACGCGCTCGACTTGCCCTCGGGATCGACTATCGGCGTCTGCCCGGCGCGGAAATGCCCGACGTCAAGCACAGCCTCGGGATCGAGTGCACGCCTGACGAGGGCCAAGGCGACTGGGCCGTCCTCCGGGTGTCGAACGGCGCTGGCGACCACGCCGACTTTCCGTCCGCCGCTTGTCACGGGGTCCCCCGTCCGGGGAAGCTCGTCGACCGGCCCTTCGAGGAACAGTTCGACGAGCCTGCGCGGAGGCCTGCCGAGGTTCACCAGCTTGGCGACCGTCTCTTGGCCGCGGTAACACCCCTTGTTCAAATGGACGGCTGTGCGCAGCCAGTCAAGTTCATGCGGCAGGGCCCGCTCGTCCACCTCGAAGGCAACGCGCGGCCTCCATCCTGCGACCCGCGCGGCCTCCCAGGCCAGCATTCCGGCGGGGGCCGCGCCGGCGCGTTCCAGCGCGGCCAGCAGCTTCCCGCCCTTGTCGGCTTCGACGACGCCGATCACCCGACGCCAGTCGCGAGCCGGGTGCTCGATGCCGCGGAGGGTGTAGGTCGCTCCCCCCTCGCTCACGCCGGGCCACGGATCGCGCCACACGAAAAGGGCCGTTTCTTCGAGCGCGGCCGCAGCGGATCCGCCCAACGGCAAGCCAATGCCTTCCGGCCCGGAATTGGCGCCGTCCAACCCCAGGCTAGAACTTTCCGACGGCGAGCCGGCGCCGCCCGCCCCGGGGCCGACCCCAGCCGAAGGCGAGACAGTCCCATCCGCCCCCGGGCCAGCGCCCTCCGACGGCGACTCAGCCGCCCCCGCTGGCCGAGACGCGCCGACGGGAACGAAGGCTCCGATCGTCAGCAGATCCTCACGCAGATTCACTTCCACGCGCATCGTAAAGACCATGGAGTTCAGGAAGTCCGCCCATCGCCGACCGTCGCCCCGGTCGCACAAAAGCCAGGCGACGTCGCCGTCGTCGTAGACAAACGCGCCGTTCTCGATGTGCCCGGACGGGCTGAAGAGAAGAGCCTCGGTCGAGGCGCCGGGAGCGATGTCCGCGAGCGCCTGGCTCAGCAGCGAGTGCAGCCAGCGGCGCCTGTCCGCTCCGCGCACGGCGACGACGTCAAGCCCCACAACCGTGAATCCGCGTCCTTCTTCCAGCGCGCGCCACTCCCCCGCGGGGTCGCCGTAGTGGGCGGGCACGTGTGCGTCGACGCTCGCGGCGGCCTCGTTTGCAACGACGTCGTCTGCAGCGCCGGCCGGAACGCCACGGCCGTCCACAGCGCCGTCGCCTAAAACGCCGTCGGCGCCGCCCTCCGCGCTTTCGCCGCCAGCGGCTCCGCCGCCCGAAGAATTATCGATGTCTCCGGGGAAGACGGCGCCTTCGAGGACTCCGAGGGCCGCGCCTTCAAAATTCGCGAAGAAGGCCTTTTCGAGCTCGCCCATCAGCCCTCGTCCCGAGAGAGCCGGCCGGCCATATACGTTCGCATCTCGTGACCGAAGGCAGCGATGTCGTAGGCGTAGAACAGGTCAGATTGCACGAGGCCCGCGACGATCTTCGCGCCCTCGAAAGCCGCGGCCGTGGGAACTGAGGCTATCGCGTCCGCCGCGAACTGGAGGCGCGGACCGTCGATGAGGCCCGCCCATGTGATCGCGTGCCCGGCGGGGTTGGCGCTCACGGCTTCGAGAACCGTCGCGCCGTCGTGCTTTTCCGTTCCCGGAGCCGCGCGCACGAACCCGGACGAGCGCGTCCACAGCGAATCTTTTGTGAGGCGGGAGTATGCGGACAGCCCCGGTTCCTCCCTGTCGACCGCGCCGGCTTCTTCTTGTGCAAGCCACACCTGGGATTCGATGCGCAGGCAAGGGCCGCCGTCGTCGTTGTCGACCGTCAGCTCGTGGAGGTAGGCCGAAGCCTCGACGCCTTCGTACTCGAGGACGCCCGCGCCCTTCCATGAGCCGACGATCCAGGCCATGGGATACGTTTCGGGCGCGAGGCCCTCCGGGATGCTGAACACCATGGTTCCAGGTTAGGAGACGGCGAAGCTGAGGGCATAGACGATGACGCCAAGAGCGCAATGGGGGACGACGGCGAGGGCGGCAGAGCCGGCCTTCGTCGATGCGACACGGCTTCGGGCCGCGCCGTCGGCCAATCCGGAGGTCGCGCCGAAGGCGAGAGCCATCGCTGCCAGCCAGGCAAGGGACCGGGTTTCAAAGCCGAGGCCCGTCACGTACAGGTAGATCGCTCCGCCCGCGAAAGAGTAGAAGAAACTGCGGGCAATAAGCCTGGCGGGACTGCTCGACGCGTCGGAGGCGGAGGCGTATCGGCCGAGCCCGCCGATCAGCAGGCACATGCCCGCAAGGACCACCGCCCCTGCTTCGTAATTGCGCAGCAGCAGGGGCCAAAAGCCCGAGGCGACGATCAGGATCGACCCGAGGAAAGTCGCCGAAACGCTACCCAACAGATTCTCGCGACCGTCCTTTCGAAGCATTTCCGCCATGAAACAGAGGAAAATGGAGCCGGCGGCGACGAAGGCGAGGCTCTCATACCCGGCCGACGCCGCGAGCGCGGAGGCTGCGGCGACGAGCGAAAGGACTCCGCGGGCGAGCCTCGGGTTGCGAATCCGGGCCGCTTCAGGCCATCCGCCGACGACGACGGCCGCCAACCCCAGCATGACGACGATGCCCGGGATCGACGACGGCGCCACGAGAGCGTCGCCGTTGCACACGTCGAGGTCCACCGTCCCGCAGTTCCCGTCGGGGCATTGGGCGGCGCACGGGCCTTTCTCGTAGACGACGGCGGCGATTATCCCCGCGGCGCCCAGCGCCACGGCCGCGCAAAATGACGTCACAAGCGCCGCCGCCTTGGGCGTGAAGGAAATCGACGGGCGCTTCGACGATGCGCCGCCCTCGCCCTCCCGGGAAACGGCCGACGCGCCGTCCCCCGCGATCCGAGCCTTCTTGGCGCGTTCAGCCGCGGCATAGGGACTCGACGTTACAGTCGGTTCGTCGGGATTGCTCGAATCGCTCATACTTCGAATTCTTGCACGTTAAGGCGCGCAACGTGGAACCGCGCACGCCCTGCCGCCGAAACCACAACCCGGGCGGCGCGCGGGAGTCCGGGAGGCCCGATCACGTCCCGGCCCAACCGCCGAAAGCACGCGGGCAACGCGCGTCCAATCCGGACGCGCAAGAACGTGACACACCCTACATGACCGTGTTATGCTCGTTTCAGACATCGGATCGCGAAAGCCCCGGGCTCCAACTATTGCCGCTGCGAGCGGCCTTCGCGCCGACTGGCGCTCTCAGGTCCGGTGTCCTTCATGGAGAGGGCCGCTTCTATGCGGCCCTCTCTTAATTGGCTCTTTCTGCAATTGACGACGGAGGCATCCGAGACGATGCAGCCATCCCATTGTCGGCGCAGGCACCCCATTGTCGGCACACGCGCCCCATTGTCGGCGCAGGCGCCCGCTTGCCGGTGTATGTTCCCGCTCGACGAGGCAACGTCCGCGGGCTCGGGACTCCCAGGATTCGCCGTCGGGCCTCTCCGCGTCGCGACGCGCAGGCCACAGGCTCCGCACATAGAGTTTTTCCGACATGCCAAGCCTAAAACTCTCAAACACCCCAGCCCTTCCCACCGCATTGTCCGGTCGCATTAGTCAGCAGTCCCCAATGTGTCTTATTCTGAACATTGGACCGCGTCCATACGAATGCGGCACAGGAGAATTCAGGAGATCCCAGTGTCCCCAAAGTTCAAGAAGACCGACACGCTGTTTCAGCTGCTCGCAACTCAAGCTTCCTTCCTTGTGACGGCCGCCGACAGGCTCTCGGACGTCATCAACGCCTCTCCGGCGGACCGGTCGACGTTGCAGCAGAAGCTGCACGAAGCCGAGCAAGGCGCCGACGAAGCGTGCCATTCGGTCTTAAAGCTCGTCAACCAATCGTTTGTCCTCCCTTTTGACAGGGAGGATTTGTATTCGCTCGCAGACGATCTGGACGACGTCGTCGACCTCATTGACGAAGCCGGAGACAACATCGTCCTCTACAAGCCGCTGACGCTTCCCGACGGCGCGAAGACGCAGATTGAGCTGCTACAAAGATGTGCACAGTTGACCCAGAGCCACATCGGCAACCTCGCCTCGATCAACGAGAACATCCGCGAATACTGGGTGACTCTCAACGAAGTCGAGAACCAGGGCGACAAGCTCTACCGGTCAATGATCGCCGAGCTTTTCAACGGCGGGACCGACGCCCTCGAAGTGCTCAAAATCAAGGCCGTTCTCGACGCCCTCGAGGGCGCCTTGGACGCCTTCGAAGACCTCTCATCGACGGTGGAGTCGATCGCCATAAAGGAGTCCTGACGCATGGAGGGCACCCTCGCTTTAGTTTCAGTCATCGTTGTGGTCGCCCTGATCTTCGACTTCACCAACGGCTTCCACGACGCCGCCAACGCAATAGCCACCGCCGTCGCCACCCGTGCCCTGACTCCTAGGCGAGCCCTCGAAATGGCCGCGGTCATGAACTTCGTCGGATCGCTTCTGGGTCAAGAAGTGGCGAAGACGATCGGGGACGGAATCGTCGAGATTTCGCCCGACGCCGGAAAGGTCGGTCTCGTCCTGGTGTTGGGCTCCCTCATAGGCGCCATCGCATGGAACCTCGTGACGTGGTGGTTCGGCTTGCCGTCGTCGTCCTCCCACGCGCTCATCGGATCCCTTGCCGGGGCGGGCTTGGCCGTGTCTTTCGCGGTTCACTGGGGCGTCATCTTCGACAAGGTCATCGTCCCGATGATCGTCTCCCCCCTTGTCGGCTTCACGATCGCCTACGTGCTGATGAAGCTGTTGCTGATGGCGATGGCCAAGGCCGCCTACCGGAAGACCATGCGCGGGTTCCGCTACGCCCAGCGCCTTTCCTCGGCGGCCATCGCGCTGGGCCACGGCCTCCAGGACGCGCAGAAGACGATGGGCGTGATCGTCATTGCGCTGACCGCGGGCGGCTACCACACGTCCACCAACGCGGACATTCCCCTGTGGGTCATTCTTTCAGCGGCGGCCGCGATCTCGCTCGGCACGTACTCGGGGGGAATGCGCATCATGAAGACTCTGGGGTCGAAGATCATCGACCTCGACCCAGCGCGAGGATTCGTCGCAGAGTCGGTTTCCGCCAGCGTTCTCTACACCACAGCGTTTCTCTGGCATGCACCCATCTCGACGACGCACACCGTCACCGCCTCGATCATGGGCGTGGGCGCGACGAAGCGGCGCTCGGCCGTGCGCTGGGGCATAGCCGGCAACATCGTCACCGCCTGGGTGCTGACCTTCCCCGCTGCGGGCTTGGTCGGTTTCGTGGCGACGTGGCTGATTCAGGCTGTGGCAGTTTAGCTCTGGCCCTGACCGACCATTTCCGTCTCAACCCGACTGTTGCCGCCCTGGTCGGCTCTGATCTGCTGCGGCTGACTCTCCGCTGCTCTAACGTGCCGCTGCCGGCTCCGGCTCGACGCTGCTCGCACTGACTCGCAGTCGCTGGCATTGGTCGCTCTCGCTAACTCTGACTTACTACTGTCGGCCAGGGCGGGCTGCCGTCTCTTCGTCGGCCCCAGCCCCCACTGTTGACTCCCGCTTAACACCGCTCTGACGCTGGCCGACCACTGCCGGCTCTACGGCCATTGTTGGGGCTTTACCCTTGTTTTGGATCGGTGCTCCGACGAGCAAGCCCTTGGCGTTAGTCTGGTGTTTGTGCTGGCCGCTTGCAGGCTTGCCCGTGGATTTGGAACGCCTATCCTTTCTGGAGTTGAGGAGATTGAATATGGCCATCCTCAGAAGACGCTTTTCCCGTCTCGTCGTCTGCTTGGCTAGCATCGTCACTTTGCTTCTGACTGGATGCAAGATCGACGGAACGGTCGAATTCCAAGCCGACGGGAGAACGAAGATCGACCTGACCTTCGAGGACTCCGACGGCAAAATGACCAAAATCCATCAAACGTGCAAAAACTTTCGTGTCATGTTCCTAGGACAGGTTAAGTTTATAAGAAATCCAAAGGTAGAAGATGTCACGCCTCCAGGGGGATACACGACTTGCAGGGTGACTTCAAACGAACCCTTTGACGGAACGATACGTTTCACTGAAAATAAAGACACGTACTCCTTTGTCGTCCCAGACATGCATAACGACAATTACAGTAAATTTCAGACGCGGATTGTGGTGACGATGCCAGGGAAGGTCATCAAAGCCAGCAAGGGCAAGATCAGCGGCAATAAGGTCATCGTCAACAGCTTCGAATTCTTTGGTCGGGGCATTTCTATTACGGCACGAAAAGGACGAGGCGCTTCTGCTGACAAGTCTGCCGGTTCTTCGGGTGGGAGGTCTGGCGTGTCGTCGTCTTCGGTCTCTGGCGGGTTTCCTGTGTGGGGGTGGGTCGGCGTCGGCACAGGAGCCGTGGCCGTTGTCGTAGTTGTCGCTTCCATAGCCGGCCGCAAGAGACGCGCAGTGAGCGGGATTTCTGGGCGGGCCGCTGTCCCGCACCAGTAGGAGACACAACTGCACAGACCGCATAAGGAGACCCGCTGAGCTCTGTTTCTGTTGCTCGGCCGCGATTGCGGTCCCCCTTTTCCTGGATTCGAGAATGCTGCGTTTCGTCAAGGGCTTTATGTCTCGTCGCGGATACGTGCCTGGCAACCGAATCCACTTACAGGCAGGGGTCTCGCCCCGTGCTGTGGACACCGGCCCGACGACCCTGTCCCGCAGGACCTAGCCAACGCCTTTCCCCCCCCCCCCCCCCCCCCCCCCGTGTTGTGGACACGAGGGGAGTACTAGGCTGCTTGATTTAGCAGTAGTTCTTTTCTCCTAGATTGTCAGGGGTCGCGGTCGCAGAATAAGTAGCGTGTGGATAGTGTGGCGGGCGATCCAGACAACGCGTGCCGCGGCAGGCTGGTGCGGGAGTGTCCCGTGTGGCTTTGCCGGGCGAGATTTCGCGTCTCAGGGCGGCGCGGAATCGGCTCAGCCAGAGCGTTGTCGGCAGGGGACGAGGCGATTCCCATGGATTGAAACGGCCCCGAGATTCTTGCATAAATCGGCACACCTGGCGGAATGTGTGACTGATCGGGACTTCGTCCTCATTCTTGGACGGTTCCTTCGCCAGGCGATTCTGGGCGTTAGGCTGGTGTTTGCACGGTCGGCTTGCAGGCTTGCCCGTGGATTTGGAACGCCTGTTCTTTCTGGAGTTGAGGAGATTCAATATGGCCGTCCTCAGAAGACGCTTTTCCCGTCTCGTCGTCTGCTTAATCGGCGTCGTCGCTTTCCTTTTGACCGGATGCAAGATCGACGGAACGGTCGAATTCCAGGCCGACGGAAGCACGAAGATCGACCTGACCTTCGAAGACTCCGACGGCAAAATGACCAAAATTGAACAGACATGCGAAGACTTTCGCGTCATGTTTCTGGGGAAAGTTACATTTATAAAGAACCCCAAATTTGAGGATATTACACCTCCAGGAGGGAACCTTACATGCAGAGTAACGTCAAACGAACCCTTCTTTGGAAATGTCCGTTTTACGGAGAAAGAGGGAACTTACTCACTTACATTTCCTCATCGTAATAATAAAGGTGATTCAAGCGGTTTTAAAACGCAAATATTAATAACGATGCCGGGAAAGATCATCAAGTCTACCCAAGGAAAAATAAATGGCAGAAAAGTAACCATAAATAATCTTGATTTTCTTTCTCGTGGAGGTTCTATAGTCTCAGCTAAAAGTGATCGAACGCCGCAGAATTCAACTTCCGTCAAGGATCCGACCGGTTCTTCGAGTGGGAGGTCTGGGGTGTCGTCTTCGGGCTCTGGCGGGTTTCCTGTGTGGGGGTGGGTCGGCGTCGGTACCGGAGCCACGGTTGGTGTTGCGGTTGTCGCTTTCATAGCCGGACGCAAAAGACGCGCAGCAGCCGGGGCGAGGCCCGCGGTCCAACAGGAGCCTCCCCCGCGGGGTTAGGGGCCGCGGCCACACTAACAAAGACACAGCCGGGCCACCGCGTAACGGGTGGGTGTGGGCGGCGGTTGGCTCCTACACCCACCCGTTCCATTTTACTTCACGATCTTGCTTTACCGGGGTTGAGCATCATTGTTTTCCTCGCGGTGTCCGGCTTCGAGGAAAGTCACGGTTCTATCGTCCTCGTAGGGCGAAACCGACGGGGGTGTTTCACTGTCCCGGCGGCGCTTGTTCTTTTTGTCGGGTCTGCCGGTCAGGCTTGACAAGGCCCGCGAGGACGATCCGTTGCGAGCCCCGCGGAGGCCTGAACGCGAGGCATTGCCGGCCTCAGTCTGGCGCGTGCCGAACTGGGACAACCTGCTAGAAAGGGTTTGCCCCCTGGCGGGGGCGGCGGTTCGTGTTGCGCCGCCGCGGCCTGTTTGCCCGGTTGGCGTGCGTTCGACCGATGAGGCGCTGCGGGCGGCCAATCCTCCGCGCGAAGAAGAGCCCACACCTCGCGAGGCACCTGCCCCGCGAGACGAGCCGGCTCTTTGGGAGGAACCAGTGCCGTTGGCGGTTGGGGTGCGTCCGCCGGTCAGGACGCGGGCCCCCGAGCCCCGGGCCGGGGTTCGCCCGCCGGACTGCCCGGCCGAAGCTGCGGAGGTCGTCGGGGTGCGCACAGCTGTGGTCGCTCCACGAACGATCCCGGCCGAGCGGCCGGAGGCTGCCGGGGTGCGCACAGCTGTGGTCGCTCCACGAACGATCCCGGCGGAACGGCCGGAGGCTGCCGAAGCGGGGCGGGCGATCCCGGTGGCACCGCCCCGCACCGCAGCGGCCGGGCGGCCCGAAGCCGTTGGCGAGCGCACAGCCGTGGTCGCGCCGCGAACAATCCCCCGTGAGGACGAAGAGGCCAAAGGTGCGGCTCCCGCCGCGCGGACGACAGTGGAACGCGCGGCCGGCGTTTGCACCGCGCGGGCCGCGCGCGCAGCTTGGTAGGCCCTGTAGCCGGCCACTCCCGTCCCTCCAGTGATCGCCGCGGCCGAGGCCAGCGGGTTGTGCACCGCAGGCGAATGCCCAACCACGCCGGCAGGCGAGCCCGACGACACGATCGCACCGGAAGGCGGCGGCGCGTAGTGCGAGGCCTGCAACGAGGCGCCCCCGCCGACCGGACCGCCCGCAGAGCCGCTGCCGCCCGAGGGGCCGCCTCCCAGGGAGTCGTGGGGCCCGACGTGCCGTCCGGAGCTGCCAAGGGAAGTGTCCACCGACGCGCCCCAAGCCGCAGCCGACCGCGTTGGCAACCCTTCGTTTGGCCCCGCCACAAGTTCGCGGCCGGCTTTCCCGCCGGCCGAAGGACGGCCGACATGGCCAGCGGAGGCCTGGTCGTGGAGCGGAAGTCCGTCAATGGCAGCCAGGGTCCGCTCGTTGAGCTTGGACAAGGACGTCTTCGCCAACGAATCAATCTTCGCATGCGCCGCCTGACGCTTAGCCTCAATCTCAGCAGCCGCCGCACCAGAACCCATGGCAGGCAGCGCACCATTGACCGATCCTGCCTCATCGAGGGTCTCGTTGACTTCTTTGAGTTTAGCTTGGATTTCGACGCTTTCGTTTCTGGCGTCGATTCCTGCGTGGAGGACGTCGGTGGAGGATTTGACGATCTGTTTGAGCGCATCGGCTTGGGTGAGCATCCGCCCGGCCAGCCGGTCAAGACTCGCGCAGGCCGCCCGCGCGGTGGCGCATTCGAGTCCGAGGTCGGCGGCGACCTCGCGGTTGCCCGTGGCGATCTGGGTCAAGGACTGGCTGACGGACGCCAAATGCCGGTGGGAATCTTCCAGGGCGCTCGTGCGCCAGGACTCCATCTTGTACAGCCGGTCGGCGTGCGGCGTGCCCATCACTTGCCTCCCCACTGCGAAAAGACGTCGACAAGGTTGCGGGCTTGCGCATAGGCCTCAACGAACTCCTGCATCTCCTGGGGGCGTCGGTAGGTGAACTTGCCGTCCAATGCCGCCAGACGCTCCAGGTACTTGGCCCGTTCGGCCTCGTTGACGCCCTCGAAGGAGGCGACCGCCTCCCGCAGCTGGCCGATGCAGTGCTTTTGCCCGCGCGAGACCGCCTGCAGCTCGCGCTCGGAGGCAAAGAGCGTCGTGTGCAGCGGAGCGTAGAACTGGTCAAGCTCGCCGACGCCGGCGCTGTTCTGCCCGCCGGGGGCCGGGGCCGAAGCCATTGCTCCTGTGGCTGCCTGAGCCCCCAGAGCAAACTCGTTCTGGGCCTTGTCGAATGCTTCGCCATCCTTTTCCAGACGGCTGAGCCGCTGATCGAACTTGTCCCGATCAAGACGGAATTGAGACACGCATACCACCCTTCCCGTCAGACGAACGTCGTCTATCGAAGAACACGCCGACCGCCACCCATGCGGACGACGCCAACGGTCCGCAAGCCCCGGCCCTCGGGCCAACACGACCGGGCATGCACACCCGTCCGTCGCCGCCGCCAAGACCTACAACACCGTTAAGTCCTAACGTTAGCACCCCCGTCCGCCTTGCGCACCCCTTTTTCCACGACTGTTTTTTGATCATATATGCCACAGTGATATTTCGAGCGCGTAACCCCATAGAAAACGCCGCCTTGTCCGACCCGAAATTCACACCCTCGCGACCAACCAAACATGACCACGCCCACCATGCCAAACATACACAAACAAAGATAAAAGCGTCCACCAGCGATACAATTCTTAAAGTTCACATGAAACATACATTCAACGTCGATCGACAAGGCTCAAAATTAAACCATTCTTTCCGAGATGTTTTGACGATATCAACAATGAATCGGAAACACATTCCCCGACCCACGGAAGCCGCCGCAGGCAACCGCGCCTAGGAAGCATACGCCCGCCCGACAATGTCGACACTCCACCGGCCAACTCCCGCGGGACCGAAGCATGACAGCCGATTTGCAAGCCCAGGTTCGCCGCGCCGCCGCACGCCCAGTGCGGCACACCATCGCGATGAGCACTTCGACGCACACCCGAGCAACGCAATCTCCACACCCGGGCAGCACAATCTTCATACTCAGGCAGTGCAACCTTTCGGACAGACCGTCGCTTCGGACAGACGGCCGTTTCGGCCGGACCGCCTTGATGAACAGCCCAGCGCATCCAGCGGCGTGCCATTTCGAACAATCCGCAGCTTCGCGCGGCCTTCCGCGACAGGCCTCTCGGACAGATCGCCGTTTTCTGGCAGCCCGCCGTTTCGGCCGGCGCACCGCGCACTGCCTCGGCAAACACGCATCCGCCAGACGGCTACTCCAAGCGCCCCTCCCGGACCAGACCGGCAGCGGCCTCGAACTCCCGGGCCGTGGAGGCGAAGGCGTCGCGCCGCCTCGTCACCTCGGTGGCGAGAGGGTCGGAGTCCTCCGCTATCCAAACGGACTCAACACCGCCGAGAGTCGCGGCGAAGCGGGCCGAACGGTCAAGCAACACGGCGAAATCGCCCTCGTAGGAGCCCGCAAGAACAAGGTCCCATTCTTGACGCAAAGCGCCCGGCTTGGGCAGGTCCGCCTCGGCGCCCTCCGCAGCGGCCTTCGCAATCTCGTAGCGCCTGGCGACGTCATCCTTGTCCCGGCGAATCCACTCGCGCAGAAGGTAACCGCGCCAGAGGATCCCCGGCAGGCTGTTTTCGGGCGAGCGGACCCAGGTTTCGGCGACCACGTCGACGCCTTCCTCGTCCACCAAGTCGAGGACGCGGGCGACGAGGGCCCGATCTCTCTCTCGGAAATGCGTCCCCATGGGCATGAGCGCCTGCGCCGAGGTATGCGCAAGCTCGGAGTTGTAGGCGACGTCGGCGTCGCCCTCGATCGCTTCTATCTGAGCGTCTTCCAATTGAGCAGGACGTCGCGGCTGTTTGTTCATCGATTTCCTCCTTCAAGGTGACACCTCTATTGTGACGTAAATTGCATCTCAAAGGGAACTCCCTTCGCCGCTTGATCGGTCGACATTTGCGTTCCCCGACAGCGACGGCATGCGACCGGCCCTTCCGCATCGGGCCGCTGCGTGGTAAGTTCATCGGGTACATTCCATCGAACACGGGGATTCAACATGACTTTCCTCCACATGCACCGCACGTACGCGACGAACCATTCCGCGCACGCCATGTGCTGTTCGATGCGTTCGCGAATGTGTTGATTTAGGCCGTTTGGATTCGGCTCGTTGGATCCGGCTCGCCGCGTCGATTCCGGCCTTGGTCTGCTGCTGGACGCATCGTCCCAACCGCATTCGCGTTCGATGTAGCGACGTCGGAAGACTCTCGGAGAGACCATCGGACCCATTCGTTGAGATTCGGCAGCGCTCGTTGAGATCCGACACCAATCATTGAGATCCGGTACCAGTCATTTCGATCTGGCACCTCTAGTCGATTCTGGGACCCCTGATTGAAATTTGAGACCCTCATTGACACTTGAGGTTTCTCGCTGATCTCAAAGGCATTCCATTGGAATCCGAGATCCTTCGACGAAATCCGGGACCGCCCATCGAAATCTGGAACCGCCCATCGAGATCCGGAGCCGCTCACCGAGAGCCAAAGCAGCCCGCCGAGATTTGAAACCGCTCGCATGCATCTTGGCGCTTTCGCGCCCGCGTCCGCAGGCGTTTCAAACACAGCAATTTCAATCGCAACAAGAAGGAACACCATGTTATTGACCGGTTTTGCCCTCGGCGTCGTCCTGGGCTTCGTCTTTCAACGCGGCCGTTTTTGCGTCACGGGCGCCTTCCGCGACGTGTGGCTGAGCAAGTCCACCAGATGGCTCACCGCGTTCCTCGTCGCCATCGCCGTCCAGGCGATGCTCGTCCAGCTCATGACGTCCTTCGGGTGGATCGCCCCGAAGCCGGACCAGCTCGCGATCTGGGCGGTCACAAGCGGCTCGTTCGTTTTCGGACTCGGCATCGTGCTCGCGGGCGGCTGCGCGACGGGAACGTACTACCGAAGCGGCGAAGGCCTCATCGGCTCATGGATTGCGCTGGGTTTGTACGCTTTCACGTCGGCGGCCATGAAGCGCGGCGTCGGGAAAGGAGTCACCGACACCCTCAAAGGCGCCACGCAAGAGGCCACCACGATCCACGAGACTTTCCACGTTTCCCCATGGGTCCCCACGGCGGCGCTCGCTCTGCTCGTCGGCTGGCTCGTCGTTCGCCAGACTCAGAACGCGCAGGCGCCGATCGCCGCTCTGCCTCCGCGAAAGACGGGAATCGCCCACGTGCTCTTCGAGAAGAGATGGAATCCCAATGCGACTGCGCTCGCAGTGGGCGTGCTCGCAGCGGTCGCCTACCCGCTTTCGGCGGCGACGGGGCGCAACGCCGGGCTCGGAATCACGACGCCGTCGGCAAACGTCGTTTCCTTCCTTGCGACCGGCGATTCGTCCTTCGCGGACTGGGGCGTGTGGTTCGTCCTCGGCATCATTCCCGGCTCATTCATCGCGGCAAAGGGCTCGGGCGAATTCCGGCTGAGGGCGCCCGACGCGAGAACCGCCGTCAGAGCCGTGTGGGGCGGAATCTTCATGGGGATCGGCGCCTCGATCGCCGGCGGCTGCACGATCGGCAACTCGCTGGTCCAGTCGGCGCTGTTCTCATGGCAAGGCTGGCTCGCGTTCCTCTTCACCTTCCTCGGCGTCGGCGCGGGCGCCAAGGCATTCGTGCAATCCCATCGGAGGGCCGACGCCGTCGCGAGGGAGGCCGCGCCGGTCCCCACCCGCTAGGCAGCGCCCCAAAGTGCGCATCTGAAGGGCGACGCCGGATCACGATCGACGCGCCGTCGCAGCCGGCGCTGCGCCCCATCGAAAATGTCCGTCACATCGGACACTCCATCATTAGCGAAAGGAAGAAAATGAACTTCATCAAGATCAAGAGCAGGCGCCCCGCGGCCGTCCCTGCAACGGCCAGCCAAAGCGGCGAAGGCCGCAGCGGGGAAGAGCGCGAGGAAGGAGATTCGAAGAAGTACGTGCTCGATACGATCGGTCAGGTGTGCCCGTTCCCGCTCGTAGAGGCCAAGCGCGCCATCGGCGGGCTCCGCTCGGGCGACGAACTGCAGATCGACTTCGACTGCACCCAGGCGACGGATTCGATCCCCGCATGGGCGTCCGCTGCTGGGCACGCGGTGACCGACTTCCGGCAGATCGACAAAGCCATTTGGACGATCACGCTTCGCAAGGCTTGACCGCCGGCACGCCCGCGGGTTGGCGGCTTGACGGGTTCGACGTCGGCCGCCTCAGGCTGTAGACTACTCGCGGGCCTGTAGCTCAATGGTAGAGCCGCGGACTTTTAATCCGTTTGTTGTGGGTTCGAGTCCCACCGGGCCTACTCGCGGGGCGGGGCCGATCGGCCCCGCCCCTTTTATTCGCGGGCTCGCGTCCGCCGGTTTTCGAGCCCTCGCTTTTCGCCCCGCGTTCTTCGCCCCTCGCCTTTCGCCCCTCGCTTTTCGAGTCTCCGTTTTTCGCTCCCCGCTTTTCAAACCGCCTTTGGATCCCTCGCCCCAGTCCGACCGCCGGACGAGGATTCCTTCGCCATGGTTTGTTAAGTAGAATTGCCAGCATGTTCACGTACCAGTCCCTGGTTTTCAAAGTTCACGGGGCGTCCCACGATCTGCTCAACGCGCGCGCAACGGTGGAAAACACGCTCAGATCGATAGCAAGGCAGGCTGGTCTTCACGTCGTCGACTCGGTCACCCATCTGTTCTCCCCTCAAGGCATAAGCGCCGCGCTGCTCCTGTCCGAATCCCACGTTGCCATGCACACATGGCCGGAAGAGGGCGGCGGCTACATCACCCTCACCACATGCAAACCTGTGGACGAGCAGAACGTCGAACGAATAGAAGAAGCGATTCGGACGGCGTTTCACGCAATGAAAGTCACTAGGAAAACGGTGGATGTCTAATGTCGAAGAAAAGAGTGCGGCTGAGCCTCAATGAGAAACTGACTGGTTCACAGGGCACTTACACGGTAAGAGGAAACCTGAGTCTGAGAACGTGGGATCGCGAGGACAATCGCTACTACGACTGGGAAGAGTGGGAACTGATCTCTTTCAACAAGGGCAACGTCTGGCTCGAATGCGACCACTATAATCGCGAGGTCTCCCTTTACGAGCCCATCGGCATGCCCGAGGAGCTCCCCAATCCCGAGACGCTCACCGTCGGCGAGCGGATTCGCATCACTCTCCCCGACGGTTCCAGCGTTCGGGCGAAGGTCGAAGAGGCGGCCGTCGGCGAAATCACCGCTTCGGAAGGGACGACGCGCTACGACGCCCACGCGGGTGACAAGATCGCTTACGCGGTGCTCAGATACCACGACGACGACGGCGTCATGGGGCAACTGAACATCGAGACGTACAACGGCGCCGAGCTTGCCTGCTACACGAAAACCATCCTGAGCGAGGAGAGCCAAATTCTCCTTTTCGGCAAGAGGCTCCTGCCGCGCTCGGGCAAGTACCCTGGCATGCTCGGCGTCGTCGCTATGATCCTCGCGGTCATAGCCGTCGTCGTCATCGTCAGCTTCATCGCATCGAAGGCGACCGAGGACGAAACTGAAGGCACTTACGACAACCCTGAGACCGGCACCGAGAACACCTACGACCCAGACGGCGGCTACTATCCCTATCATCGCCCCGTCTACAGGCCCAGGTACAGCAACGACGGCGGATACCGCCCTGTCTACAGGCCCAGGTACGGCAACGACGGCGGCGGATACCGCCCGCGCAGCGTCTACGGCGGGGGCGGAGGCGGCATAGGGAAATAATTCGCCGGCCTCTTTTCACACCCGATCCTCAACATCCGTCTGCAGCCTCTTTTACGCACCCGCAGCCTATCGCACACGAAAGGAAAACCATGTTCTCATCCACGATCCTCGCAGACGCCGTGGTGCACGACGTCGATACCTTCGGATTCGGCTGGGCCTCGATACTGAGCACGATCCTCTACGCCGTTCTCGGCTTCGCGCTGCTCATTCTCTTCGCGGTCGTCACCAATTTGCTGTTCAAACTCGACATTCGCAAGGAGCTCGTCAAGGACGACAACGTGGGAATGGGAGTGGCGATCGCGGGGCTGGCCATAGCCACTGCGATCATCATCGCGGGGACGATCAGCAGCTGATGCCCAACTCGAAGACGTCCCGCGCGGAGAACACCACCCTCTTCGCGGCCGCGTTGCTCGTCGCCATCGGCGGTTTGGTATACGAGCTGATCCTCGGGACGACGGCGTCGTACCTCATCGGCGACTCGATCACCAGCTTCAGCCTCGCGACGGGCATCACCCTCTTCGGGATGGGCATCGGCTCGCTGCTGGTCAAATACATCCGCTGGCGGCCCTCCACCAGTTTCGCGGTCAACGAGATCGCCCTGGGTTTCATCGGCGGAAATTCGGTCCTCATCCTCCACCTGGCTTTCACGTTCACCAAGCTGCACTGGGTCGCCTTTTCCGCCATAAGCCTGGTGATCGGCGTCCTCATCGGCCTGGAAATCCCCCTGTTGGTGAAGATGTTCGCCGCCTTCGGCCGAAAGTCGTCGGTTGAGCTGCTGAGCAAGGTGCTGGCCATCGACTACTTCGGTGCTCTTGTGGCTTCGCTCGTCTTTCCCCTGCTTTTGCTTCCCCAGCTGGGGCTCATGCGCAGCGCTTACCTCGTGGCCGCCCTCAACATCGCCGTCGCCGTCGCCATCCTCTTCAGGCTGAAGAGCTCAAAGAGGCTTCTCGCCTCGAGCATCGCCGTCGCCGTCGCGCTTCTGGGGATGTTCGCCGGCGCAAGCTACTTCGAGAAGGCGATCGACGCCGAGGCCTACCGCGACCCCGTCCTCGTTTACGAACAGTCTCCCTACCAGAAGATCGTCGTCACGAAATACGGCGAAGACCTGCGCCTCTACCTCAATCGCCAGCTGCAGTTTTCCAGCCTCGACGAGGTCCGCTACCACGAGACCTTGGCAGCCAGCGCCCTGACATCCGTCAAGGACCCGCGCAACGTCCTCGTGCTCGGCGGGGGCGACGGGCTTTTGGCTCGCGAGCTTCTCAAATACCCCGGCGTCAGGCGGGTGACCGTCGTCGACATCGACGCGAAAGTGACGGACCTTGCGAGAAACAATCGTCTGCTCAAGGAAGTCAACAAAGGGTCGCTGAGCGATCCGCGCGTCAAGGTGGTCAACGCCGACGCCTTTCGCTTCGTCGACGACGCGAAAGGCACGTACGACGCCATTCTCATCGACCTCGTCGACCCCTCGAACGAGCGAATGGCCAAGCTTTACTCGAAGCAGTTTTACCGAAACGTCTCCGAAAGGCTGAGTCCAAAGGGGGTCATGGTCACCCAGGCGACGTCGTCCTTCTTCAGCCCGCACGCATTCCACATCGTGGCTAACACGGTCCGCGCGGGCCAATCCGGATACGCCGTCTTCCCCTTCTCGCACAACATCCCCTCTTTCGGCGAATGGGGATTCGTCCTCTCGACGAAGAATCCGAGCGCGCTCCTCAAGCAGCCGCTGGCTCCGGGCACGTCCTATCAGAACAAGGAACTGCTTGCCTTCATGATCCGCACGCAGCCGCCGAAAGTACCGCACACCGAAGTTTCGACTCTGCTCGAACCGCGGATCATCGACGCCTACGAGTCCGACATGCGGCAATGGCGCTACTACTGACCTTCGGGTTGGGAAGCTTCTCTAAGACCCGTTCGGCTAGACTTTTGTCGAAAGCGGCGACGACGGCGCTCCTCCAGAGAGGCCGCGTCCGAGATCGCAGCTGCGCGACGGCTATCGGGTCTGCGGCGATTCCCCAATGCAAGCGACGCGGCAGGCCGCCGGCACACTAGCGCCGTCGCGCCTAAACGCACTCAAGCGCTGCAGCGTCTAAACGACAGGAGAAACATGGACATCGCGGTCATCGGCTCGAACAACGTCGATCTCATCACCTACATCAACCGAATGCCTCGCGAGGGCGAGACCCTCGAAGCGCCGAAGTTCCAGATGGGATGCGGAGGGAAAGGCGCAAACCAGGCGATCGCGGCCGCACGGCTCGGTTCGCGCGTGCTCATGCTCACCAGAGTCGGCAACGACGTGTTCGCGGAGAACACCGTCGCGAACTTCGCCGCAAACGGCGTGGACACCGCGCACGTGCTGAGAACCGAAGCGTCCTCCGGCGTCGCGCCGATCTTCGTGGACCCCGAAGGGCGCAACTCGATCCTCATCGTCAAGGGTGCCAACGGCCTCCTTTCGCCCGAGGACGTCGCCGACGCCGCCGAGGATCTCGCCAAAACCAAGCTCATCGTGCTCCAGCTCGAAATTCCGCTCGAAACGGTCTACGCGGCGATCGAATTCGGCAACGCCCGGGGGATACCGGTTCTCCTCAACCCCGCCCCAGCGCATCCCGAGCTGGACCTCGACCGCATCAAGGGGTGCGACTACTTCATGCCGAACGAGTCGGAGCTGGCGCTGCTGACCGGCATGCCGGTGGAAAACCCCGAACAGGCGGAGGAGGCGGCGCGCAGCCTGCTCGACGCCGGAATCCGCAACATCGTGGTCACGCTGGGCTCGCGCGGAGCCCTGTGGATTAACAAATCGCAGACGAAACGCATTCCCGCCGCCCCCGTCGCCGCCGTCGACACCACGGGCGCCGGCGACGCTTTCATCGGCTGCTTCAGCCACTGCCTCGTCACCGGCGACGATCTCAGCGGGGGTTCGGCAATCTTCGACCGCGATCTGGAGGCTCCCGGCGACGTCGAATCGGCCCTGACCGCCGCGTGCCGTTACGCGGCCGACTCTGTGACGAGGCTGGGAACCCAAACCTCGTATGCCACCCGCGAAGAATTCATGGCAAAAGCTCACTGACCGGCGTTGAGGCGCGATCACATTAAACGAGTGCGCGCACCAAACCGAAACGCACGTTAAACGCGGGCACACGCCAAACCGAAACGCACGTTAAACGCACGCATGAAAGGCCGGGGGCGACGTGCCCCCGGCCTTGCGGATCCTCCGGCGAGAACCGACGCCTCGCCGAACGAAAGAGCGCAAACAGTGCGATTGTGCGCTCCGGTCTCTGCGTCCTAGCGGACTTTGCGCCGTCGCGGACTGCCTCGCCGATCGCAGCGTGTCAGCCGGTCCGCCCCACGGCAGTTCAGCCGTTGGCGGCGGCCGACCTCAGCATCCAGGCCTGCTTCTCCAGCCCCGTGGCGATGCCGATGAGCATATCGTTGCTCAGGTGGTCGACGTCGTCGACCGGGTCCAAAGTGGCCTTGATTCGGTCGGAAACCGTCATGAGCAGTTCCTCGAACTGCGAGTAGACCTCGTCCACGCTGAGATAGCTGGCGTCGAACTGCTTGAGGCCCGAGGCGGCGGCGACGGTCGCGGCGCGGGCGTCGGGAACTCCGCCGAGGGCAGCAAGGCGCTCGGCGACGTCGTCGGAAGCCACACGGACTTCGTCGACGATCTCGTCAAGCTGCAAGTGCAGCGCGCGGAAACGCGAGCCCTTGATGTTCCAGTGCGCCTGCTTGCCCAGCAGGCTGAGGTCGGTCAAATCGACGAGGGCCTGCTGAAGCGCCTTCTCGACGACGGGAGAAAGCTGCTGGTTAGTCATATTCGCTCCTCTTTCCGCGAGCGCAGGGGTCGCGCCCGCTTCTTAAACTTGAATAGTTCTAGTTTATTCTTGTTCGGTGGTTGAGTCCACCACGACACCAGGCTATCGCGTCACACCGACGCCATTTGGAGGCCGGGGCCCACCCGCATCAGGTCGCATTCCTGCCGCGCCCCTGCGCCTCGGCGGCGTTCGCCTGCCGCGTTGGCCCGCCGCATTTCAGCAACCTTCGCCCGCCGGCGGAGAACCGGCCTACAGATCCGCGATCTCCGCCGAGACGAACCAAGCGGCCTGGTACGGCGCAAAATCAATGCGCGGAAGCCGCAGATCCCAGGAATACCCGCCCAAGAGCTCTCGGGCGTCGAAGCCCAGCCGCCGGGCGAGGACGTCGTGGCGCAGCGCCACAGTCTCGCCTGTGAAGTTGTAGACCTGAACCATCGTCCCCAAGGGGTGGTCCCTTTCGAGGACCAGGAGGCGATGCTCCGGGCTCTCCACCGGGATCGAGGGAACCGAGGCGTGCAGCTGAGTGGTGGCCGCACGCACAGCCAAGATGTGGCGCAACGCGGCGTTGACGCGCCCTGCCGGGCTCTCGACGTCGGTTTCCACTCGCTTGGCGAGATCCCAATCCATGAACGGCCGGTGCGCCCACCTGTTGTCTTCGGCGTGCGCTGGGTCATCGACGTAGGACATGTCGTTGAACAGGCCCAGTTCGTCGCCCATATACAGCAGAGGGACGCCGCCGTATCCGCACACCGCGGCGTACATCAGCGCGATCCGTTTGACTGCCAGGTCGATCGCCTCGGCGTCGTTCTCCTCGACGGCTTTCTCCAGCCCGGCCAGGCTCGCGCACGAACCCGAGATACGGCGATCGCCCGTCACCGGGTTTTCTTGGAACACCAGCCCCCGGGAGAAGGATCCCGGATATCGCCCGGAATAGAAGTCCGAGAGGTAGGCACGGTGGCCGAATCCCGTCACGCCGACCATCTCGGCGTCGTGGTCGGAGATCGCCCACCCGATGTCGTCGTGGCACCTGACGTAGGTGGCCCACGTCGCCGTCGTCGGCTTGTTCGGCATCTCGGAGAGGGCCACCTGGGCCATCTCCGCCCCGCCCGTGGCAATCGAGTTCCACAGCTGGACCATGAGCTCATTGTGATAAGCCATGTCCGAGACCAAACCGTGGTGCTGACGCACGCCGAGGTAGGGCATGAGATCCTCGGGCGCGACGATGGCCTCGGCCTTGAACGCCACGGCCGGGGCGGCCACACGCAGGCACCCTCGAAGCACCTGCGTCACATCGTGGACTTCCGGCTGATTTTGACAGTTGGTTCCGAGCCTCTTCCAGATGAACGCGATCGCGTCCAGGCGGAAGACGTCCACTCCCTTGTTCGCCAGCCAGCAGATGAGCTCGACGAACTCGTAGAGCACCTCGGGGTTGGCCCAGTTGAGGTCCCACTGGTACTCGTTGAAGGTGGTCCACACCCACGCGTTCGCCGCGTCGTTCCAGGTGAAGTTGCCGGGGGCAAAATCCGGGAAGATCTCCGGGAGCGTCTTCTCGAACTCGTCGGGCATCTTCCGATCGGGGAACAGGAGGAAGTAGTCCCGATACTTCGGATCCCCCTCCCTGGCCTTTTCCGCCCATTCGTGTTCCTTGGCGACGTGGTTGAGAACGAGGTCCATCTCGAGGGAGATCCCGTTCTCCCTCAGGGTGGCCGTGAGGGCTTCCAGGTCGTCCATCGTCCCCAGATCGGGTCTGACTTGGCGGTAGTCCTGGACCGCGTACCCGCCGTCGTTCGCTCCTTCCCGCGGCTTGAGGAACGGCATGACGTGGAGGTAAGTCACCCCCAGCCCTTTGAGGTAGTCGACGTGCTCCGCAATGCCTCGAAGGCTCCCCGCGAACCGGTCCGCGTAGGCGACGTAGCCGATCATCTCAGGCTGTTGCAGCCAGTCGGGGCGCAGGATGCGCTCCTCGTCCAGCTCCCGGAGCTCAGCCGGGCGCTCCGCCATCGCGTCCTTTATGATCTTGGCCAGCCTGGTCTCGACCTCCGTCTCCCGCCCCGGATACACCTTGGCCAAAGCGGTGCGGATCTGCGGCGCGTAGCGCTTCCATCGTAGATTGAAGTCGCGCTCCGTTTCCGCGTCGAGAGGCATGTCAGACCTCCCCGGCGGCTTCCGCAGCCGGCTTCCCGGCCGCTTCTGCCGCAGCCTCCTCGTCTCCTTCTTCGGGCGGGCGGACGATGAGCACGTCCCTGTGAGCCCGCCGGACGACGTCGGAGGCCACGTTGCCCAGCAGCCGCCCGACGATCGACGTATCACGAATGGCGCCGAGAACAAGCGCATCGACTCGGTACTGCTTAGCCGCCTCGAGGAGGGCCTCGGCCGGTTCGCCGTCGACTAAGAGCGCGGCGGCGACGCGGACTCCCGTCCCTTCGGCGACGTCGACGGCCCGCTCCAGAGCGTCGGTCGCCGCGGCCACGCCGGGCACCTGGCCCATGGTCGCGTACTTCGTAGCCGCTATCTCGGGAGCCGACGCCGCATCGCGGTCGCTGATGGCCGTGTAGGCGCAGACGATCACGACGTCGGCCTCATTGGAGGCCGCGATGGAGACGGCCCGCCGAACGGTCGGCCCGGCCAGCGGACTGCCGTCGGTTCCCACAAGGATTCGGCTGTACTTCGGCATGTTTTCGGTCATTTCGCTCACTTGCTTTCCTTGAAGTCTCCGGCCACCTTCGGCGGGGCGGAAACGTCGTCCATGTCTCGGATGGTCGGGGGCTCGTTGATCCACGTCATGGCGATCGCCGCCAAGCCCATGAGAACGCCCGTGAAGGTGATCGCGTTCGTCGGATCCTTGCCCAAGAAGGTGTCATAGACGAATCCGAAGGTCACGGTCTCCAGCAGCTGCGGCAGCACGATCATCATGTTGAGGATGCCCATGTACACGCCGTACCTGTTCGAGGGAACCATGCGGACCGCCATGATGTACGGCACGCCCAAAAGCGACGCCCACGAGATGCCGAAGCCGATCATCGGCAAGAAAACGAGGAACTTGTTGGTGACGTGCGGAAGGATGAGAAGCGATACGAGAGCGCATATGAGGCTCGCCGTGTGGACCCACTTGGCGCCGTGCTTCTTCGCAAGAGACACGAGGCCGAAGGCCACCATGAAGGTGACGACGTTGTACGAGCCGTTCACAAGACCGGTCCACGTAGTCGCTTCCCTATACGCCTGGGACTGCGCATCGGTTGTGTTGAACACCGATTTGGCGATGGACAGAGAGATGAACTGCCAGTAGACGAACATCGCGTACCACTGGAACAGGTACACGAGCCCCAGCTTGCGCAGCTCCTTCGGCATCTCGACAATCGCGTTGCCAATATCCTTGAGCGCACCGAAACGCTCGCGGTCCTTCTTTGAGCGAAGCTGCGCAAGTTCCTCCGGCGACGGCGGAATCTCGTCCGTGGACAAAACGGAGACAAGGACGGTGGCGATGGAGCACACCGACCCCAGCATGAAGGCGCCGAAGACGTAGTAAGGCAAGCCCGAGCCGGCCACCCCGTCCCATATATGTTCGAAAAGGAACATCGAGGCATTGGCGAGGGTGATTCCCAGGCCCGCGAAGAAGGACTGGGCGAGGAAGCCCTTGGCAGTCTGACTGGGCGGGAGCCTATCGGCGATGAAGGCGCGGTACGGCTCCATTGCGGTGTTGTTCGAGGCGTCCAGCAGCCACAAAAGCAGGACGGCCATCCACAGGGCCGAGACAAATGGGAAGAGGAAGAGGCATACGGAGCAGCCGATGGCGCCGACGACGAAGAACGGCTTTCGCCTCCCCCATTTCTCGCTCCACGTCCTGTCCGACATGGCGCCGATAAGCGGCTGAATGAGAAGGCCCGTGATGGGGCCGGCCATATTGAGGATCGGCAGCTCCGACTCGTCGGCGCCCAGCATCTTGTAAATCGGGTTGATCGCGGTTTGCTGCATTCCGAAGGAATACTGAATGCCGAAGAAGCCGAGATTCATGAGGAGAATCTGCCTCATGCTCATCATCGGCTTGTGCCGAATGACCGTGGTATTTTTCTGCGTCATGGAATTCCGTTCTATGAGGCGGCGCCTGCGCCGTCGATGTATGCCTGAAGCCTGTCGAGAATGGACTCCCAAACCTTGGCGTAGTCGACCGCGGCCTGGGACTCATAGGGGCCCTGGACGACCCTCAGGAGGGTCTTGCCTTGGCCCTGCCTCGAAAACTCGACCCGCAGCTCAACGGGCCTGGAGGGATCGATCCCCTCAATTCCGGTGATCCTCTGCTGGCTCACAAGGACATCGGGGTAGAAGACCTCGGTGTATATGCCGTCGATAACCCACGTCCTTGCGGGGTCGTCGTCACGGACTTTCGTATGACGGAGGCGACCACCGAGTCGCGGATCAAGCTCGACCGACTCGGGCACAACGTGCCATCCGTCGGGCGCGAACCATTGCGCGAGCACCTTCGGCTCGGTGAAAGCCCTGAACAAAACGTTGCGCGGCTCCTCGAAGATCCGCTCAACCTCAAGGACTGTATCGGGTTCCATATCGATTCCTCTGTTGCAATCGGAGGGACATCATCATAGGTGTCCACAATGAACGCCTTCTGCACGGTCGGAGGATCGACTCCTCAGCGAGAGTAATGGATCTGACAATCGTGCGGCGGCGTCAGCCTATCAACGGCCATCCGACCACTTCCCCACCCGTCTCACATACAGGACAGCGCCCCTTCCCCCAGATCGCGCCGAATTCGACCAAATCCCGGAAAAATCGGCTAAAAACACGTCATGTGCGTTGCCTCACAACCGGCGATTGTCGGGGACTTTTGTCCCCGCGTTTTGCTAGGCCAAGCTTCACATTTCGTCGGCGGGGGCGTCGGATCGATTGCGGGGACGACGCCGGAAACCCTAGAGCCGTCAATCGACGCGACGCCCCGAGAGCCGGTCAATCGACGTCGACGGCGAGCATGCGATGATCCGAAACGGCCAGGCGCCGCGTCGTCGCTTCTCCCGCCGCCCGGAAGCCTACCCCGAGGATGTGGTCGATCTGAGAGCTGGGCTCGTCGTCGGGATAGGTCAGCGCCTGCGCGAGGACCTCGTACTCGGTCTGCTTCTGAATGTCTTCGAGGCGCGTGTTGAGGTCGCCGAGGACGATTCGGGGAGCGTCGGGGATGCCGCGGCGTCGGGCGACCCTCGCCATAAAGTCTTCGAGGCGGCGCAGCTGCTTGCGATTGTCCGGCTGTTTCGTGGTCAAGTGCGTGGCGCCGACGACGACGGGCTTCGGGGTCAGGAGCACGGCGACTATCGCCATCCTCTGCTCCTCGAGGCGGAAACGCCAGCCGATGCGCCGGTCGGACGCCCTGCGCATCGGATTCCTCCACGAAGGCAGCCTGAGAGCCCTGATGTAATCGATGGGGTACGTCGTGGCGAAGGCGATCCCGTATCCGCGCCGCGAGCGCCGAAACATCCTAGCGATGAAGTTGCTCGGCGCCCGGCGGCACGCCGCGAAGCGCCGATGCTCCATTCCCGCGCTCTCGGCGAACGCCGAGAGGATCGATCGGCTGCGATCCTCCCTGACCTCTTGCAGAGCCAGCACATCGGGTTTGAGCTGCGCGATTTCCGCAGCTGCCTCGCGGACCGCCTCGTCGTTCATGGCGTCGTCGCCCAGTACGGCGCCGCCCCAGGATTGGTTGGCCCGCCCGCTCTGGACGTTGAAGCTCACAAGGCGCATGGGGATCACTCCGCGGGCTCGAAGGACAGGCTGACCGAGTTCATGCAGTAGCGCTGCCCTGTCGGGGTCTGCGGCGCATCCGGGAACACGTGGCCGAGATGCGAGTCGCAAGAGGCGCAGCGAACCTCAGTCCGGGGATAGCCCAGCTTGTAGTCGACGTCGGTGACCACGGAATCCATCGACGAAGGATCGTAGAAGCTCGGCCAGCCGCAGCCCGAATCGAACTTCGTCTCGGAGCGGAAAAGCTCGGCCCCGCACCCGCGGCAGCGGTAGACGCCTTCGCGCCCTTCGCCCAGAAGCTCGCCGCTGAAGGGAGCTTCCGTTCCGGCCTCGCGCAGCACGTGATACTCGGCGGGAGCGAGAACTGCGCGCCATTCCTCGTCCGTTTGCGGCACAAGAGGTTTCGTCATACCACTATGCTGACTTTCGTCGCGTGACGTGTCCATCGCTCTCACTCTGAGCGGAATGGGCACGCCTGGCCACCGAGCGCAGCCGCGCGCCAGCGGCCTAGCCGCGCGCCAGTGACCCCGGACTCGCGTTGCGGCCAAGTTGTTTTCTTCCTTCGTTCCAGCATCGCCCCAGCGGCCGCGGGCGCACGTTACGGCGCTCATGCGCGAAGGGCGAGGCGCTGCGAAGAAGCCGCCCCGCAACGCCTCGGGCGCGGGACTGCAGCCGCCTATGCTTTGGCGCCGGCCTCGCTCTTGGCGCCCGCGCGAATCTCCGTGGCGGGGCCTTCGCCGCCTTCCTGCGCCCCTTCACCGTCGACGTCGCCTTCCGCGGGGCCCTGCGTCCCTTCCTTCTTGCGGGCGGCTTCCTCCCGCTCGCGCATGGCGTCTTCGCCGGGCCCGGCGAAGTCCTTGCCGCGCTTCTCCGCCCCTGCGGATCCGGTGAAGATCGAGGCTTCGTACCCGGTTTCCGTCAGCGGAGAGGACGCCGTCTGGGGGGTCGGTTCGCGGTCGGCGAGAGGAACGCGCACCACCGGCGGGGACGCGGGGAACACCCTGGTGCCCGTCGGGCCGCGGTCGCCGTGGCTCCGTTTGCCGTGCGGACCGGACGGGCCGCCCTGGGGGCTGGCCGAACGGAACGTCGGGCGGCTCTGGTCCTTGCCGTCGGAGACTCTGACGACGTCGGGCCTGCCGGAGTTCGGAGCGTCGGGCCTGCCCGCGGGAAGAAGGGCGTCCGCCGCCGGAATTTCCTCGAGCAGCGGATCTGGCGGGTTGACGAAACTGCGCCCGTGAGGGACCGCGTCGGGCGCGTTCGCCTGTATCCAGCGAACGAGCCGCTCGCGCACGAAGAACTTGAGATCGATGAGGTTCGAAGGCGTCGCGGCGGAAACAAGCGCCGAGACTTGAATCGACGTGCTCTCGGCGGCGCGAACCTGGATGATTCCGGTGTTGCCGTCCCACAGCGTGGTCTCCTTGAGAATCCTGTCGAGCTCGGCGCGCAGAGCTGGAATCGGAACGCTCCAGTCAAGCAGCAGGTCGACGTATCCGAGCATTTCGGGCGCCCGTCGCGTCCAGTTCTCGAAGGTCTTGGTGGTCAGTTCCTTGGACGGCACGATGAGCCTGCGCCCGTCCCAGACTTTGAGGACGACGTAGCTGAGGGTGATGTCCTCGACCTTCGCGTACTGGTCGTTGTTCCATATGACGATGTCGCCCATGCGGATCGAGTCGGAGAAGGCCAGTTGCAGGCCCGCGAACAGGTTGCCCAAGGTCGACTGCGCCGCAAGGCCGGCGACGACGGAGATGACTCCGGCCGAGGCAAAGACCGAGGTGCCGAACGCCCTTGCCAGCGGGAAGGTCATGAGGATGGCGGCGGCGCCCAAGATCCAGATCGAGATTCCGACCACCCTGTTGAGTACGCGGACCTGCGTCTGCACCTTCCAGTAACGCGACTGCCCGCTCGCCCTCACGCGGTTGAGGATGAGGTCTTGCACGCCCGTCGCAACCGACGAGACGAACCAGGTCAAAGCCGCGATCGTTGCGATGAGGAACGCGTGGTCGGCCCACATGTTCCAGCCGACGTCCCCGCCGTTTGTGGCCATCGGCAGCGCGACGGAGAATCCGACCCACGCCCCGACGACGGCGAAGGAGACGCCCATGGGCCTGACGACAGGATGCGAAGCCTGCCTGAGAAAAACGTGGCGCCGCATGATGAAGCGCATAAACATCTGGATGCCGATCGAAACCAGCATGCCCACAAAGAATCCGGTGCCTATGCCCAACAGAATCGTCAGCGCGTCCACCGCAACAGAACCCGCCGTCTCCTTCGCCGGAGGCTCCGCGTGCACAGCCGCTGCAGGCGCGAACGCGGGGACGTGTGCCAGCGTGAGCTGCTGCGCGATCGCAGCCGAATGCGCCGACGTCGTAGCAGAACCCATCGACGCCGCCGCGGAAACAACTTCGTAACCGTTTGCCAAGAATACTCCCATGCCCTCAAGGCTAAGCGATGCCGTCTGAAAGTACGCCATATTCCCGCGGAATATGGCCAAGGTTATGCGTTCGGAGTTTCGCGGTGCGTGCGCTTTCGGCCTCGCAGGGCAGCACACGCCTGCGGCCTGACGGACCATGCGTACCCGGCGTCGCAAGCCGGGCGCCCGCGCCATTTCACACCCGCGCCTTCGCGGCGTCGCGAACCGCCCGAACGCATCCTCCGCCCCCTGGGCGCACCTGCAGCGCCTCTTGACCGTCAGGTCAGCCGCCCCAGCCACAGGAGCATAGGCCCGGCAAACGCCGAGCGGCGGCTTTGCCTTCCAGCTGCGCAGGCCCCTCGAGGGCCGCAAGCGCACCCCGGAACAACATGCGCTCCGGGAGCCTTGGGTCGGTGAGCAAAGCCACAGCTTATCCGGTTTTGCAATGACCCTCCCCTTTCCTCTAAGCTAATCGAGTTCCACCAGCCGGCAACGGTGAGGAACGGACAAACAGACAATCGGTCCGCCCCTATCGTCTAGTGGCCTAGGACGGCGCCCTTTCACGGCGCTAACACCGGTTCGAATCCGGTTGGGGGTGCGAGAAGGTCAATGAATCTTCATTGGCCCCGTAGCGCAGTTGGTTAGCGCGCCGCCCTGTCACGGCGGAGGTCGCGGGTTCAAGTCCC
>ERZ773090.102-NODE-102-length-87824-cov-5.31564_pt1 | contig 87824 bp, 82 predicted proteins | sample MGYA00580579_ERZ773090 | MGnify/ENA primary metagenome ERZ773090 (study PRJEB29015, sample SAMEA2738014) | human oral metagenome | biome: human oral; feature: human-associated habitat; material: dental | place: China | collected 2132 ... | reverse complement strand
TGGTATCGGGAGCGGGATTTGCAGGATTTGCAAACAGAAGAAGAAAAAATAAATAAGCGTATTTTAAACTGACGGGAAACCGTCAGTTTTTTCTTGAGGATAAATTGAAATCACTGGAAAATCGGAGATGGCAATATAATCCTTGATATAAGATCTATTTTCTTATATAATTAAAACGTTAAGCAAAAGACAGTTCGAAACCATCCTGTCTATAAACAAAACTAAGGAGGAAAAAATGAATAATGAGTTGTTGTTAATAGCTTCCGTAATTGTAATTTACGGGGGAACTTTGGTGTTTTTTAAGGCGTTTAAACTGCAGGGGCTATACAGCTGGACGGTCATTGCGACCATATGTGCCAACATAGAGGTACTGATTTTGATAAGGGCATTTGGAATGGAGCAGACCCTCGGAAACGTGATGTTCGCATCTTCATTTCTCATCACCGACATAGTCAGTGAAATCTACGGAAAAAGAGAAGCTAACAGAGCGGTTAATATAGGGATTTTAACATCTATCAGTTTCATAGTCCTATCGCAGATTTGGTTGATGTATACACCTTCGCAAAACGACAGTGCAATGGAGCATATAAAAGCTATATTTTCCAACACGCCGAGACTTATGATAGTCAGCTTCCTGGTGTATGCCGTTTCGCAGAAATTGGATGTTTGGTTGTATCATAAATGGTGGGCGTTTACAGATAGGAGATTTGGAAAGCACGACAGGTTCCTATGGCTCAGAAACAACGGATCTACTCTCATCTCGCAACTGATAAACACGGTAATATTCAACATAGGTGCGTTTTGGGGAACTTATGACTCAAAGACACTTTTGAGCATAGTGATTTCAGGGTATTTAATCTATGTCGTTACGAGCCTTTTGGACACACCGTTCGTTTATTGGGCTAGAAAGATAGCCCGAAAAAGCGGTAAGTAAAATGGCTTGGAGAAGAGAATTCATTGAAAATTAATATGAATATTGGAGTTGAAACTATGAGGAAGTGCTTGCCCATAATGGCAGAGGATTTTAGAGAGGTTTACGAAATAGTTGAAAGTTATAACGATAATACAAAGGTGGATATGTACGAGCTGAGAGCCGACACGTTTCTGGATGATATGGATTACGACGGGTTGATGAAAGGCTGGAGTAAGCTGAAAGAACTCAGTAAAAAACCGATCCTTTTCACCTATCGCACCAGGTTTGAAGGCGGATTGGGCAAAAGTTCAATCACTGAATACAACGAGGTGGTTAGAACAGTCATAAAGGAAGTGAGGCCTGAGTATTTAGACTTGGAATTATCCAGCTGTTGCAGTGATGCCAATGCCAAGATGTACATCAGATTGGCAAATCACTACGGAACGAAAACGATTTTAAGCAAACACGATTTAATCTATACGGGAAGCGCAAAAGAAATTGAAATGCTGTTTATGCGGATGCATTATCTGGGATGCCACATGCCTAAGATAGCTGCCATGGCAAATGATGAAAAAGATGTCATAAGCATGGTGATCGGTGCTGAAAAGGCAAAATCGCAAATTGGCGATTTGATTGCGATATCAATGGGTAAAATGGGTGTAAAAACCAGATTGCCGGGCAACTTGAATAAGAGCGCAATAGGCTTTGCAAAGCCGGTAGGTAGAAAAGTCGATAAAAATAATAGCGAGCTTACAGGACAGATAGATATAGAAGAAATGTGATGAAAATAAAATTCTCTTTAAAATAAAGGAAGAAACATGAAGGATATAATTCAGATCAAAGACTTGGTGTTTTCATATAAACATAATGAAAATACGGAAGATAGAAAAGATTCGAAAACTGTGAATAGAAACGAGGAGATGAAGAAATCTTCCGATAAGGCAGGTGGCAATGAAACGGATACCTCTCGTGAAATAGAGGGTGAAAGAGAGAAAATTTCGATGCAAAATAGAGTGATCGATGATGTTTCACTCAACATAGCGAAAGGAAGTTTTACAGCTATAATAGGCAGGAACGGTTCGGGGAAATCGACGTTGGCGAAAAACATAAACGCTTTGCTTTTACCCAACTTCGGTGAAGTTATCGTAGAGGAATTCAACACTTTAGATGAAAAAAATGTATGGGAAATCAGACAGAGAGTCGGAATGGTGTTTCAAAACCCGGATAATCAAATCGTTTCCAGCGTGGTAGAAGATGACGTAGCTTTCGGACCCGAGAATTTAGGGATAGAACCGAGGGTGATAAGACAGAGAGTTGATTATGCTCTTGCTGCGGTCAACATGTCCAACTTTAAGAAAAAGCCACCACACATGCTATCCGGAGGACAAAAACAGAGAATTGCAATAGCCGGAGTTGTGGCTATGAAGCCGAAATGCATCGTATTTGACGAGCCTACTGCCATGCTCGATCCGAAGGGGCGAAAAGAAGTGATGAGAATAATCAAAGAGCTGAACAGCGAGGGGATAACAGTCATTCTCATAACTCACTTCATGGAAGAAGCGGCGCAAGCAGATAGAATTATAATAATGGATAGAGGAAAAATCGCAGCCGACGGTAGCCCGGTGGAAATTTTTCAGGAAGTCGATAAGCTCAGAGAGTTGAGTTTGGATGTACCACTGGAAGTGAAACTGAGATATAGACTTGAAAAGAGAGGAATTGAAATCCCGAAAGAAGTTATAGATAGAGAAAGTATGGTAAAATTTTTATGTCAATACATGTAAAAAATATAAATCATATATACAGGAAAGGCTTGCCGGAAGAATCAATAGCTCTGGATGATGTATCGCTTAATATCGATGACAATGAACTGGTGGGGATTATAGGACATACAGGTTCTGGAAAATCGACTTTGGTACAACACCTGAACGGGTTGCTAAAACCATCCAGCGGAGAAATTTTGGTAGATGGAGTGAATCTCACAGACAGCAAAATTTCCATGATAGATGTCAGAAAAAAAGTGGGATTGGTCTTTCAATATCCGGAATATCAGCTGTTTGAAGAAACTGTCGAGAAGGATATAGCCTTCGGACCGAAAAATTTAGGATTAGACGAAAGTGAAATTCAGCGACGAGTTGAGGAGTCTATGGAGCTGGTCGGACTGAATTACAGTGAATTTTCGCAGAAAAGCCCCTTCGACTTATCCGGAGGGCAAAAGAGAAGGGTTGCCATTGCAGGTGTTATCGCCATGAAGCCGAAAGTTCTCATACTGGATGAACCGACGGCGGGACTGGATCCGCAAACTCATCAAGATATTTTGAAGATGATAAAGAACATTCACAAAAGCGAGGGGAATATCACCATTTTCATATCTCATAACATGAATGATATAGCGGATATATGCGATAAAGTGGTTGTTATGGACGACGGGAAGTGCTTGATGATGGATACTCCAAAAAACGTTTTTGCAGAAAGCGATAAGTTAAAGAGCATCGGACTGGATTTGCCCGATATAACACAGCTTTTGTTGGATTTACACGGAAAAAGAAAAGAGAGAGAGGGTTTTCGCCCGGGAACATCAAAGGATGAAGAAGATGCAGATGCTGTGGGAAATGGTGTTTTTTCAATAGACGAGGCAGAAGAGATCATTTTCAATCTTATAAAAGGAGATGTGAAAAATGATTAGAGATATAACTTTAGGACAGTATTATCAAGCTGAGTCGATAATTCACAGGCTGGATCCCAGAGTCAAGATGATAGGAACTCTGATTTACATAATAACGCTGTTCATATTTAACACATTTTTGGGGTTTGCTTTCGCGGCACTGTGTCTGTTCGGAGTCGTCAGAACTTCGAAGGTTCCGTTTAAATTTATAGTGAAAGGGTTGAAACCTATATTTTTTATAATTATATTCACCTTCATACTCAATATGTTCATGATACGAGGAGAAGTTTTGGTCAAGTTTTGGATTTTTGAGATAACCAAAGAGGGACTCCGAGAAGCCATGATAATGGCAATAAGGCTGATACTGCTCATACTTGGCTCTTCAATGTTGACTTTGGCAACTAAACCGATAAATTTGACAGACGGTATCGAGAGGTTGCTGTCTCCATTTAAAAAAATTGGATTTCCGGCTCATGAAATCGCCATGATGACTACAATAGCGTTGAGATTCATACCGACTCTGCTGGAAGAAACCGACAAGATAATGAAAGCACAACAGGCGAGAGGTGCGGATTTTGAAACCGGAAATATACTGCACAGAGCGAAACAGATGATACCTATTTTAGTTCCTTTGTTCATCAGCGCATTTAGAATAGCTCAGGATATGGCTATGGCTATGGAAGCCAGATGTTATAGAGGCGGAGAAAATAGAACGAGAATGAAGGAAATGAAATATAAAAAGAGAGATGGAATCGCCGCCGTGGCAATAGTGTTATTTTTGTGCAGCGGAATCGTCGTTAGAATTTTCAGCTAGTTTTAGGAGAATAAATTGAGACAGAGAAGGATAAAAAATCTGGAAGAGAGAATAGAGAATCTGAAAGGCCATAGCATTTCAGAGCCTGAGGCTTTCCGCGGAAAGTGGGATGCGTACTTTGCGAAGAAAGGCAGAGGCGGAAAACCGATTTTCCTTGAAATCGGCAGTGGAAAAGGTCAATTCATAACTCAGATGGGCAAGGGAAATCCCCACTGCAACTTTATAGCTGTGGAGGTTCAGCCCAGCGTATGGGTCCTCGCAGTGGAAAAGGCTCTGAAAGAGGAAGTGGACAATGTGATATTTTTGAATTTCCATATGAAGGATGTGACTCAGTTGTTCGAAAAGGGTGAACTGGACGGAATATATTTGAATTTCAGCGATCCTTGGCATAAGGCGAGGCATGCCAAAAGGAGGCTGACCCATAGAAATTTTTTGAAGAAATACTTTGAAGTGTTGAAGGAGGACGGATTTGTCCGGATGAAAACAGACAACGACAATCTGTTTGAATTTACTCTCGAAGAGATAGATGATTTGCGAAAAAGTGAAAATATGAAAATCTTGGAAGAGGAAGTCACGAGAAATTTGCACGGTTCGAAATACGCCGAAGGCAATGTGATGACCGAGTATGAAGAAAAATTCAGCAACAGGGGAAAGAATATAAACCACGTAAAGATCACTAGGGGGTGAACAGATGATATTTGCACTTGAAAACGGAAGAACGATACCGAAGAGAGACAAAATATTCGAGCTTAATGCGAGAGCCAAGGAAATGATAAAAAAGCATGGAAGAGATAGGGTAATCAACGGAACCATAGGAGCTTTGCTCGATGATGAAGGAGAACTGGCTGTCATAACTTCCGTGATACATGAAATGAACAAGTTGAGAGATAAGGATTTTGCGGAATATGCACCTATTGGTGGAATCCCGGAATTCAAGGATGCCATTGTAAAAGCGGTTCACGGAAACAATCCTGTGGAGCTTTTTACAGAAGTGGTAGCAACTCCCGGCGGTACGGGAGGAATCAGAAACACCGTAGCAAATTATACGAAAATCGGAGATAAGGTTTTGACTTCAGATTGGCATTGGGCACCGTACAAGACCATATGTGAAGAACAGGGCAGAAGCCTGGTGACATACCGGTTGTTCAACGATGAAGGCAGTTTTAACTTCGCAGACTTTGAAGAGCAGTTTTCCAAATTGTGCAAAGAGCAGGAGAATGTTGTAATCATGCTCAATACGCCGGCACACAATCCTACGGGATATGAAATAAGTTTGACAGAATGGCAGAGATTGATTGAAATTCTAAACGATGAGAAGTATAAAGAGAACAGAATTATACTGTTTATAGATGTTGCGTATATAGATTTCGCCGGTGAACCCGACAAGGTCCGAAACTTCATTCCCATGTTGAAACAGTTTGATGACAACGTATTATCTCTCATAGGATACAGCGCTTCCAAGACGTTTACCCTGTATGGACTGAGAACGGGTGCGGTAATGTGCATGGCGCAGGAAGAAGCGGTAGCAGAGGAATTCAGAAGAGTTTTCGAATTTTCTGCGAGGAACACATGGTCCAACTGCGTTAGAAGCGGACAACAGTTAATTGCAAATATATACAAGAGCCATGAGGCTTTGAAAAAAGTTGAAGAGGAAAGGGCTGGTTTCAGAAATATGCTTCTGGCAAGAGGCAGAGCATTTGAAGAAGCAGCCAAAAGATCAAATTTAAAAACAGTGCCGTTCGTTTCAGGCTTTTTCATCTGTGTAGAGTGTGATGATTCGGCAAAGGTGAGCGAGTTGTTGACCGAATACGGGATATTTGCAGTACCTTTAGCCAAGGGAATAAGAATATCCATCGCATCTATAAATGAAAAACAATGCAAAAGAGTGGTGGAAGTTCTGAAGGAAATTGGATTTTAACTTCCCACATAGTTGGAGATAACAGTTGATGACATCTAATATGAAGAAGAGAGTTTCATATTAGATGTTTTTAATTATGCTCTAACTTATCGAGCATGCAAGGTATAGAGAATGGGAAACCACTCGCTATGCAAGCACTATATTAAAAAACTTTTGAAGAGGGAAAACATTTACTGTAAAAAACGAAAAGTTTCTCTTGTCGAAAAAGCAGACGTGAACGAAAAATGCAATATGACGTACAAAAATTGTAATATGAAGGGAAATGAACCGTTGAAATTACAATATGTATTGACCTTTTTGACCGTCGATAATATCATATTCTCATCCCCTTATAATAACAAAATATACAAGGAAAGGAGGTAGCGAGTGGCTTTCAAAGAGCGAGGAAATACCGAAATAACTTTCAATATCGAGAAGCATATAGGAGTTCTATCAGAAGGAACCGGTGGATGGAAAAAAGAAGTCAATCTTGTAGCGTGGAACAATGGAGCGACCAAATTGGACATTAGAGACTGGGACGAAGAGCACCAACATATGTCGAGAGGAATCACTCTAAACAATGGAGAAACTGAGGCCTTGGGAAAACTCATAGGTAAAGTTAAATTCTAATTATCGATATTGGACTGAAAAAGGCGTATAACTTACGCTTTTTTTAGTGGAACCTATGGGAAGAAGAGAGATGCACGCGGAAAAGCAATCAGTTGATATGTGTAATATTTCTAGCTGTAGACGTAAGTCAAGATAATGCGAATTGCTTGATCTGCCGTGTGCAGTTCCATTTTACCTGTAAAAAGGGCATTTTACTGCGTCAGTGTAGAGAAATGCAACGATATGTGATATAATTAAATGCAAAATCAGATAAAATATGAACGGAAATGTCTTGGAGGTGGCAAATGAGTGATAAAAAAGAAAAATTCTATATAACAACTCCTATATACTATCCCAGTGCCAATTTGCACATAGGCCATACTTACTGTACAGTTATGGCGGATGCTATGGCGAGATTTAAGAGAGCTACGGGATATGACGTGAGGTTTTTAACCGGAACAGATGAACACGGTCAGAAAATACAGACCATAGCGAACGAAAAGGGTATAAGTCCCCAGCAGTACGTGGATGAAGTGGTGGAAGGGATTAAAAAACTCTGGGAAACTATGGAAATATCCTACGATGATTTTATCAGAACCACAGAGAAGAGACATATGGAAAAAGTTCAGAAAATATTCATGGAGCTTTATGAAAAAGGAGATATTTACAAGGGGGAATATGAAGGTTGGTACTGTACTCCTTGCGAGTCTTTCTGGACGGACAATCAGCTAGATGAAGATGGCCATTGTCCGGATTGCGGCAGATCGGTTTCCAAGGAAAAAGAAGAAGCGTATTTCTTTAAATTGAGCAAGTATCAGGACAGGCTTTTGGAACTTTTGAAAGATCCCCATAAGAAATTTTTACAGCCAGAAGCCAGAACTAACGAAATGATTGCTTTCATTGAACGAGGCTTGGAAGACCTGTCCATTTCCAGGTCATCTTTCGATTGGGGGATTCCGGTTCCCATCGATGATAAACACGTAATTTACGTTTGGTTAGATGCTCTGACAAACTACATAACAGCGCTGGGATACCCTGATGACAGAGGGCTTTACGATAAATTCTGGCCTGCCGATTATCATTTGGTAGGAAAGGAAATCGTGAGATTCCACACCATTATATGGCCTGCGATTCTAATGTCTCTTGGACTTCCGCTGCCGGAGCATGTGCTGGGACACGGATGGTTGCTGATAGACGGTGGCAAGATGAGCAAATCCAAGGGTAATGTGGTAGATCCGGTTCAGTTAATAGAGAGATACGGCGTGGACGCATTGAAGTACTTCCTGTTGAGAGAGTATACATTTGGACAGGATGGAAACTATACCAGTGAAGTTATGCTGAAGAGATTGAATTACGATTTGGCAAACGATCTTGGCAACCTGCTCAGCAGAACGGTTTCAATGATTGATAAGTACTGCAATGGAGTGGTTCCGAAAGCCGGAAAGGATGAAATCGTCGATAAGGAGTTGATTGAGATTGCACAGAGCAGAGCTAAAAGAGTTGAAGAAGAAATGGATAATTTCAAATTTAACGTGGCACTGGAAGAGATTTGGGTGTTAGTCAAGAGAGCCAACAAATACATCGATGAAACTACGCCATGGGTAATTGCAAAAGACCAAAGTCAAAAAGGCAGATTAGATGCAGTGTTACACAACTTAGCCGAATCGCTGAGAGTAATTGCTGAGCTGATACACCCGTTCATGCACACCACAGCTGATGAAATTAAAAAACAGTTGGGAGTCGATAGAGATGCCTCTTGGGCAGATGCGGAAAGATTTCATATCCTAGGTGGAGAGAAGGTTCAAAAAGGCGAACCTATCTTCCCTAGATTGGATATAGAAAAGGAACTGGAGGAGATGGAAGCCATTAAAAATGCTAAAATGGCACAGGCCAAAGCGGAGCTGGTGAAAGAGGATGAAAAGTTCCCACCGATAAAAGAAACCATAGAATTCGGCGACTTTGAAAAAATAGATCTCAGAGTGGGAACCGTTTTAAAGGCGGAAAAACACCCGAAAGCCGATAAGTTATTGGTCTTCCAGGTCAAGATTGGAAATGAAGTGAGACAGATCATATCGGGCATTGCGGATTACTACAAACCGGAAGATACGGTTGGGAAAAAGGTTACAGTGGTAGCGAACCTGGCACCTAGAAAGCTCAGAGGTTTGGAATCGAAAGGAATGATACTATTCGCTGATCATGTGAAGGACGGCAAGGAAACTTTGGAGTTCGTTTCATCAGATGCACAAGACGGAAATCAGGTGAGATAATCGTTTCCCAAAAAGGGATTTACGCGAAGATATGCAGTAATTAAAGAAGTATTGGAATAGAAAGAACGCCTCAAAAGTTGATTCATATTCAACTTTTGAGGCGTTCTTCATCGAGAGGTGTAACGTGTATGTTATTAAGAATAATTTTCTATATGCTGTCCTTTAACCTTGCCAAGGTATGACGAATGATCGGAACAAACAGCAGAACCGTGGTCATTATTCCTTCCACAGACAGGTATGAGGCATTGTATATCAGAGACCAGGTTACCGGATTAAACCCTTTCGGAGCATAGGCACCGAAGAATACCACTCCTGACAGAAATGCGCAGAAATACCTTGCCAGAATGCTTATCCAAAGTACGCCGATGATGGAATACTCTCCCTTTTTCTTGAGTATTCCACCTAAGCCCAATGCACCGAAAGCGAGTGGGTAGTCCAAAAGCAATTGAATCGGATGAACTATATAAGGATTGAGCAAAAGGTTTAAAAATCCTACAGCCATGCCTACAATAAGTCCGATGCGAACGTTGAAAAAATATCCAGCCAACACTATCGGCAGAATTGAAAACAAAGTAACCGAGCCACCGTAAGGGGCTTTGAACAAAACTACATAGCTCAACGCCGTAGATAGAGCGACTAAAAGAGCTGAAATAGATAGAACTTTCGCATCCATTTTCTTATTCTTGCCGAAAAATAAAATGATGCCAAATAGAATTAAAATAACCAACACTATGAGAAGCTGTCCCTTGGTCGATGTAAAAAACGCTTGTAAATTTCCCATAAAAAACTCCCTTCAGACTAAGGGAGTAAATTTCCTATAAAATGCTTTCCTACGTCAGCGTTAACTGAATCAGGTTTTGAGGGTAATGGTCGCAGCCAATTCTCAGCATAATGCTCCCCTAGCAACTAATTAACTTACATCTAATATAACACATTAAATAATAGGGGTCAACTACTTACACTTTGAAATTATAACAATTAAAATACCCGTGTCGATGGTTACGGTTATTTCATTTTCGATAAAAGAATTGCTAACTCCTAGGGGAAGCGTATTGTACAGAGTGTCGTTATTCAGCGGATAGTAAGCTCCGGAATAAGTGAGACCGGTGACCTTTTCCGTAAGTGCAAAAGCCGAGAAATGATGACCGAAAACGCTCGAATATGATCTGGTACCGGGGTGTTGAGCCGTCATAAAATTTTTGCTGTCAAAAATGTTTATAATCAGGCTGTTGCTGGAAAAATGAGCGATGTTTTGCATGTTTGCAACGGTGTGATCCAGCCTGCCGCCCAGACCGCCGATGATATTGACTTGGTCAGGCGATAACTTGACAGCCAAATCCAAAGCCATTTCCATATCTGTAAAATCCTTCTCAACGGGTACCGGAATCATTTCGATGTCATCCGGTATGCTGTTGACGGAAAAACCGGTTGACGAATCGAAGTCGCCTACGACCAGGTTCGGAGCCAGCTCCAGTTCCTTGGCGATTTCATATCCGCTATCGGTGCAAATTATGTAGTCCGGATCGATTTTAGATATCCGCTTCTTAAGATAATGTAAATCGTTGTTCTTATCTTCCGAAAAATCGATATATGCCGATACTATTAACACGGAAGAATGTTTCTTGTCTTTTTGCAACTTGTCATTTGGATAAATCGAAGTCATGAAATCTACAGGACAGCTGTTTTCACATATTTGACCTGAGGCCTTTTGAGAGGTCAAGTCGGAATTGTCAGAGATCTTAGCATCCTTAGAAGTGCTTTTATTAGACGAATAGCTCATATATATCTCCCAAATCTATTTAAAATCAAAAATATTGACGCCCGTGGATGTGTCCAGCTTTCTGTCGACAACACAGTCCAGAACTTGAATGTTGAGTTCGCAAGTACCGCTTATAATAGCATCGTTAAAATGTCCGCCATACATTTTGCAGTCATCATCGGCAGCAGTGATATGTAAATGCAGGTAGAACTCTCCGTCTTTTGTCGTTATATTTCCAATCAGAGAGGTGATTTCAAAATCGCCATCAAGGCTGTATGGAACGTAAACCTGTTTACTGAACTGATAACATCCGATATCGAGATGTTTTGCAGCACCGACTCCTGTGATGAATGCCGTTTTAACGTTTTCCTTCTTTGCGATTTCTTCGATGGCTTTTGCCAAGGAATCTCCTGTATCAATTCTTCCTATGATAGTGTTGTCAATTCTCCTGTAATCCATAATATAATCTCCATTTAAATAATTTTATCTCAATAAAGTCCTATGACTATTTCTATGGTTATAGGGTACAATAAACGGCAAAATTATGCAAGCCGATTTAGAATACGAATAAAATGTGCAACAGCTTCTGATGGTTTCTCTGTTGAATTAGGACGTTTTTTTCAAACTTTTGAATCTATTTATATTCATCTATTCTTTCTTTTTCATTTTCGCAAAGGCTATGAATAGCAAAGTTCCCTGTAATAATGTAAACATAAAGTAGATCGGCATTAAGGCAATTGCGACTATATATAATATCGCTCCGGTGAGAATGAACCCACGATGATACATAAAGAAACCCAGAGCGTTCATAAGCACTGCTGTACAAGTAACTACAATGTGTGGTAGTACTAGAGCGCCTGCTATAATTTCACTAATAGCCTCAGCAGCGTCTTGCTCAGTTGGCGTGGCTACGAAAAAATAGTAATTTACATATGCTGCATAAATAACTCCCAAAATCAGAGCTATTAGAGCTAACAGAGATACCTTACCTTTGTTCATGTCGAACTCCTCTCATTAAAATAGTTACAACTAAAAATTCTCTCTTTTCACATTATGTATCAACTTATCATCATCGTGATGAGCAACTATAACAGCCACGTATTTCGGTGTATATCCGTTCATCCGTTCACCGGTGAGCTATGCTCAATTTATAATATAAACGTTATAGTTCTAATTATATAGTAGTCAGCCAAATAAGAACAGCCTTTATTAAGAACAGTCTTTATTTAATATGATCAATTTGATAGAATCGTTTTAAGTATAACGAGGAAATAGCCGAAGTTTTAGAAGATGATGTTATGAAAAAGAAACTATATGTATCGTGATGGAGGGAACCATATATGAGGAACGGAGATATTGATCGCAGCAGCTTTTTTATTTGTACAATGAGTCAACTTAATGCCTTAAAAGTATTGATATAAGCCGATCAGTTGAAGTTCTGTATTGGAATAATAGGGATAATTTGGTATAATCGTATGTATGAAACGCAAGGAGGAATCGAATATGAGATATATAAGCACGAGGGGTGAAGGAATTGAAAAAAAATCCGCACAGGCGATAATTCAAGGTCTGGCGGGGGATAAAGGGCTGTTTGTACCTGTGGATATTCCAAAAATTTCATTGAATCCGGATCAGTTGAAAGGGAAATCGTATCAGGAGATTGCAAAAGTTGTATTGAAGTTGTTTTTCGATGATTTCTCCGATGAGGAAATCGCTTACTGTGTTGAAAATGCATACGATGAAAAGTTTGAGGATTCTGAAATTGCACCTATAAAAAATGTGGGGGACGTGGATATACTCGAACTGTTCCACGGAAAGACGGCTGCATTCAAGGATATGGCACTGTCTATACTGCCGTATCTGCTCACGACTTCCATGAAAAAAGAAAATGAAAAAAGCAAGATCTGCATATTGACGGCTACTTCGGGAGATACAGGCAAGGCTGCTCTGGAAGGATTTGCCGATGTGCCGGGAACGGAGATCATAGTATTTTATCCCAATGCGGGAGTATCCAAAGTTCAGGAAAGACAGATGACTACCCAGAAAGGAAATAACGTTCACGTTTTTGCTATAAACGGGAATTTTGACAATGCCCAAAGTGGAGTAAAATCTATTTTTAACAATAGAGAAATTGAAGCGAAGCTGGCGGTACAGGGGATAAAACTTTCCAGTGCCAACTCCATCAACATAGGAAGGTTGGTTCCCCAAGTTGCATACTATGTCTACGCTTATGTAAAGATGTTGGAAAGGGGAGAAATAAAAGCCGGAGAAAAGATAAATGCAGTGGTTCCGACGGGAAATTTCGGGAACATCTTGGCGGCATATTATGCGAAGGCTGTGGGTATTCCATATGATAAATTCATATGCGCATCCAACGAGAACAGGGTTTTGACGGATTTTATAAGAACGGGAGAATACAACATTCGGCGAGAGTTCACCTTGACCAATTCACCTTCCATGGATATTTTGATTTCAAGCAATCTTGAGAGATTGCTGTACCATATCAGCGGAGGCGATGTTTCGGAAGTCGAAAAGTTGATGGCGGATCTTGAGAAGGATAAAAAATATGTCATAAACGACAAGATGCGAGAAGAGTTGAGGGATTTCTACGGTGATTTTGCCACTCAAAAGGAAACGCTGGCTACCATAAGAGAAGTTTATGAAAAGTACGGCTACGTGCTGGACACTCACACGGCAGTGGCGTATGCGGTATATGAAAAATATAAAGCGGCTACAGGAGATAAAAACAAGACGGTAATAGTTTCCACGGCAAGCCCGTATAAATTTGCGGACAGCGTGGCAACTGCAATTGGAATCCAGCCATCGGAAAACGGTTTTGAAAATATCAAACTGGTATTCAAAAAGACAGGATGCAAAGTCCCGAAGGAACTGAAAAATTTAGAAGAAAAAGAGATTCTGCATCGCAGGGTTATCGATGTGGAAGAAATGAATCAAGTAGTGCTGACATCGGTTCAGTCAGTTTGATATATGGGGGAACCTCAAGACATGCAGGTTGGCAGTCGGACGATAAATTTTAAATATATAAGCAAAAAGAGTGGACTTAAGTGTAGTCCACTCTCTTTAATATGGCGGAGGACATGGGACTCGAACCCACGGGGCTGTTACGCCTTACTCCCTTTCCAGGGGAGCTCCTTAGCCACTCGGTCAATCCTCCAAATATTGTTCAGCCTAAATAATATATCACATTTTACGACATTTCTCAATAGGCTGGAGAGAAATTTGCCACGGCGAATTTTCCAGGGCAAACGGCGACATGAAATATAAAGATATAAATTGTAAAGAAGGATTTAAACCATTGTAAAGAATGGTAGGCTGTGATATTATTAGGTTAAAGAACAGTAGTTAGAGTTTTGTTTTATCGGATAATGGAACACAGTTGTAGAACGATAAAATATCCGTCGACTGCATTGCTTGTCCGGTGATACAGGATGTGAGCTTTCTTGAGGAGGTGGAATCATGGCAAGTTTGAAATTGTGGGAAATATTAAAGGATTTACAAAAAAACTATCGATGGGTGGATTTGACTCACGAGCTGAGTCCTGAGACTCCACACTGGTATGGATTCAAGCCTTTTGAGTCGGAGGTTTTATTCGACTATACCGATGATACAGATGAAGACAAAAAGGCTCCGATGAGATGCTTCCAGTACACCGTTGCAAGTCAGTATGGAACACATGTGGATGCACCTGTGCATTTTCATCAAAACGCAAGGGCATTAGAGGCAATAGACTGTAAAGAGCTGGTCTTTCCGTTGGTGGTAATCGACAAATCCGAGGAAGCTGCTGAAAATCCGGAGTTCACTCTGGAAATTGCTCATATAAAACAATGGGAAGACATATATGGCAAGATTCCCGAAGGGGCGTTTGTTGCATTCAGAACAGATTGGTGTCATAAAAAGGATCTGGAAAATAAGGATGATCGAGGAGTTCCACACTATCCTGGCTGGTCTGTAGATGCGATAAAGTGGTTAGTTGAGAAAAGAAATATCGGTGCCATAGGCCATGAACCGGCAGATACCGACCCGAGCTATATTACAACGAGAGAAGATATGTATCCGTATCCGGCGGAGCAATACATACTGGGTGTTGACAGATTTCAAATTGAAGTGATGAAAAATTTAGACAAACTCCCTCCGGTCGGCGGGATCATTTTTACGACATTTCCTAAGATAAAAGGGGGCGTAGGTTCGCCGGCAAGATGCTTTGCCATAGTGCCCGAATAGTGCTGAGGAAATTGGAAATTAAAATCAGCATGGCAGTTAGAATAGAGCGAATAAAAAACTATCCATATTTCAATCTGTATATGGATAGTTTTTTTGTTTGTATAAATATCATTTAGTTAAATCTTCATGTCTCCACGTTTTATCCAACCCAATCTGTAAAATGCTTCGGAGAAAATTAAGGTCAGAACTGCAGGACCGATGAAATGTAAAATTGCGACGTAAAGCCAGATGGTAGAAGTTGAAATGGAACCCGCCATGGATTTAAATGTCATTATCTGTCCGACCAGCCCTGAAGTTCCCATGCCTGAACCGGCAGGCAAATTGGTCATCTTTAACGCTATGGTGGAAACAGGACCTAAAATGGCACTGGCAAATATAGGAGGAAGCCAGATTATAGGCTTTCGCAGGATATTAGGAACTTGAACCATGGAAGTTCCAATGCCCTGAGTGATCAATCCACTGACACCGTTGTCTCTAAAGCTGGCAACAGCAAATCCTACCATTTGGCAACAACATCCCACAGTAGCAGCACCTGCGGCTATTCCGGACAATCCCAGAACTATGCCTAAAGCCGCGGAACTGATAGGCAAAGTCAGAACCATTCCCATTATGACGGAAACTATTATTCCCATGATGAAAGGTTGATATGAAGTTCCATATTCTATGGCGTTGCCGATTAACAGCAATAATTTGCTGATAGGCGGGCCTATTAAAAAGCCGGTGAAACTACCCACCAACATTGATAGTGCGGGAGTCAAAAGCAGGTCCAACTTAGTTCTGCCGGAAATAAATATTCCGAACTCCACGGCTACCAGAGAAGCGACGAAAGCTCCTAGAGGTTCGCCGGGACCTATGAACAAAACTCCTTTACCAACTGAGAACGTGCCTGCTATAATCGACTGAGCATGAGCAGCTACGAGACCTGAGACGGCACTTCCCAGAGTTACGAAGGTGGATGCACCTAATTTCCCCGCCAGACCTATACCTATTCCGGCACCTGTCAGTGCCATAGCGATTTGACCGATGACGGCTACGTAGCTTCCATAGGGATTTGGAATCAGTTTTGCAAGCTGCACCAGAATTGTACCTACGATGAGGGTGGAGAAAAGCCCGTGAGCCATTCCTGTAAGCCCTTCTATAAATACTCTATTCAAATATTTTTTCATGAATACTCCTAACTTTAAATTGTGATAAGTCACGACGCTTTAAAACGCACGAAGCTATTATATCAAATGGATACAGAGAAGTTCAACCGAATAAAGTTGAAAAATTCCAGTTATTGAAAATGGACACACGCAGCACAACTGAGCTTTTTTATTTACTCGGCTTTCTCTAAATCTATGAACATAATAAGGAAGCCAATCAGCAACAGCATACCACAGACCAACATTGCTCTCTCGGAAAACAGATTGATGCAGAAGTTTCCAAGTATGGCACCGACTATGAAAAAGAAAATGGCAGAGCTGTATATTAAAAACGTCTTCTTGACCGACGGCTCCCTGTGGTAATAGTACGAGCAGAGGCTTTCGACAGCAGTTCGCATATTTCCCACACACATGGCTGTGGCTATGTTCCTGTTGTGAATTCGCCTAAACGATTCCACCTGAATTCCACAGGCGAGAGACGTGAGAGAATTTGCCAATTGGTTCTCCCCAACAGGAACGAAGGCGACCAAAATTATTATCACAGCTTCTATCAAAATGGACACTTGTCTCCAGTGAAAACTCAGCATGGAAAAAGACGGCATCAGTCTGGAAGACCTCCTGCCGGATGTTTCAACGCTTTTGTTGCAAACATTGTCGGAATCTTTCGAGGTATCTGAAAGAAACTTTTCATTTCTCTTGTATGCTACTATGTGGATTACTTCCGAAAGGGCGATGCCCGAAGCGAAAGCGATTACCGGAACGATGTAATGAAAGCTGACGTAAAAGTTGCCCGAAGCTAAATTGACACCGAATAATAACAGGTTACCGGTCTGTCCGTTAGAGAAGACCTGTCCTCTGGAAATATAGGAATAAGCGTCCATGAAACCGCCGGCGAGAGCCAGGACGATTCCCAGAAAAATCGAATCCGACATCTGTGATGAACGTATGAAAATAGAATTTCTTATGTGAGATTTATCCTTGACTTTTATAAACATTAAATAACCCTCTAATTATATTTTTTCATGTTCCACTATAGTATAACACCGATGAGAAAATATTCAAAAGACAAAATCGGATTTCGGCTGTATTTACTCATGAGCGTGTTGCCGGTTGTTTTGATATTACAAAAATGATAGGATATATTACAACAGATTTTGGAAAAGAAAATTCAGTTTGTAAAAAATGCGAGAGGGCTGACTATGGGAATAATAAGTATAGAAAATTTGACCAAGGATTACGGCAAGGGTAGAGGAGTTTTTGACGTGTCATTGCAGGTTGAAAAAGGAGAAATTTATGGATATTTAGGTCCTAACGGAGCCGGCAAATCGACTACTATGAGACATTTGATGGGATTTTCCAAGGCGGATAAGGGCGATATAAGAATTCTTGGAATGGATTGCTGGAGAGAGCAGAAAAAAATTCAGGAAAAAGTCGGTTATCTGCCGGGGGAAATAGCTTTCCTGGACGATATGAAAGGGAGCAGCTATTTGAAGTTCATAGGCAAATTGAGAGGTCAGAAGGACTTCTCATATGCAGAGGAGCTTTTGGAATATTTTGAAATTGATCCCGGGTCCAAAATAAAGAGGATGTCCAAAGGCATGAAGCAAAAGATAGGCATAGTTGCCGCATTTATGCACAAGCCGGAAGTAATACTGCTGGATGAACCGACCAGCGGACTTGATCCTCTAATGCAAAATAAATTCATCAACCTGGTAGAGAAAGAGAAGCAGGCAGGGAGAACCATAATTTTATCTTCACATATATTTGAAGAAGTGGAAAAAATCTGCGATAGAGTAGGAATGATCAAGGCGGGAAGACTCATAAAAGAAGTTGAAGTAGATGAGCTTAAACACGCTAAAACGAAAATTTTTAAAATAGAGTTCAACGCTGCTGCAAATGTAGACAAAATTAGAGAAGTATTCCCGGATAGTGTGAAAGTTCGTGATAATAATCAGGTAGTCGTGTCCATAAACGACTTGCAGACCAACGATTTGTTGAGATGCTTAGCAAGGTGCGATGTGAAGTTTATGAAGGAGATCAAGCAGACTTTGGAAGATTATTTCATGCAGTTTTATGGAGGTGACAAGAATGTTTAACGGTGTGTATTTCAGGCAGGTTATTAAATCCAATATTAAATTGCTTATAATTTTCACAGCTGCTCTCAGCGTGTTTATGGCGATGATGATTTATGTATTCACACCCGAGACTGTGGAGAGTTTGAGGAATCTTAAAGGTTCGACTATGGGAAAGATGACAGGAAAAATAACTCTGGTGAACTTCATAGCAAACTCATTTTACGCGGGAAATGCTATAATTTTTCCTATGGCTTATTCAATAGCTGTAGGAAACAGACTCATTGCAGAAAAAGTTGATAAAGGTGGAATGGCAGGGCTTCTGGCTACTCCTATGACAAGGAATCAGGTCAGCGGAACCGGCGGATTGTATTTTATTATTTCACTGGCATTCATGTTCAGCGTAATAGCATCTGTGGGAATAATATCATCGAGAATATTTCAACCGGATGCTCTGGAAATTAAAAAATTCATAATGCTCAACGTCGGAATGCTGCTTTATCATCTCTTGATCAGCGGAATATGTTTTTTTGCTTCATGCGTATTTAATACATCCAGACACTCTCTCATGATTGGAGCGGGATTGCCTTTATTTTTCTTTATAACCCACATTCTGGTATTGCTTTCAGAAAATTTATCATACTTAAAATACGTGACGGCAAATACGTTATTTGACAGCGAAGCCATACTGGACGGAAAGGGGTATGGAATAAAATTTGCAGCGATGGGAATATCGGCATTAGTGCTATATGTCGTAGGAATTATGAGGTTTAAGAGAAAAGATTTACCGTTATAATAAAGTGCATAATTAAATGGAGATATACAATGAACTAGTTGTATATCTCCGCTTTGTTCTAATTTACATATCGATATTCTTTAACAGATTGACCATTTCAATGGCGGTATGAGCACATTCATATCCTTTGTTCCCGGCTTTTGTACCGGCTCTTTCGATGGCTTGCTCGATGGTATCTGTTGTGAGAACCCCGAAAATAACAGGAATCTTGTTCTCCAAGCTCACTTGAGCTATCCCCTTGGAAACTTCACTGCAAACGTAATTGTAATGATCTGTGCTTCCGCGAATGATAGCGCCAAGACATATGATCGCATCGTATTTTTGACTCTTAGCCATAATAGCTGCTGTCAACGGAATCTCGAAAGCACCGGGAACCCAGGCGATTTCAACATCATCTTCTTTGACATTTTCACGGAGCAACCCGTCTATGGCTCCGGATAGCAATTTAGAGGTGATGAATTCGTTGAACCTGGCAGCCACAATACCGATTTTCATACCATTTGATACTAATTTTCCTTCATAGATTTTCATTTATTTTGCCTCCTTTAAGTTTAAAATGTGTCCCATTCTGTTTTTCTTGGTTTCCAAGTAGAAACGATCGTGAGAATTAGCTTCAATTTCAATAGGTAATCTCTTTGAAATGATCATGTTGTAGTCTTCCAGCTGATAGACTTTGTCGGGATTGTTCGTCAGCAACTCCAAGGATTTAACACCTAAATCCCTGAGTATTTGAGCTCCTATGTAATATTCTCTCAAATCGCCGTCAAAGCCTAATGCCAAATTGGCATCCAGAGTATCCATTCCATTATCTTGGAGATGGTAGGCTTTCAACTTGTTCACCAGTCCGATGCCTCTGCCTTCCTGTCTCATGTACAGCAATATACCGCTGCCGTTTTGAGAGATCATTTCCATAGCTCTATCGAGTTGTTGTCCGCAATCGCATCGCATGGAACCGAAAACGTCTCCTGTCAAACATTCCGAGTGAACTCGGCACAGTACATCTTCTCCATTGGATATGTCTCCCATGACAAGGGCTATATGGTGTTCGCCGTTAAGCCTGTTCACGTAGCAATGCGCCGTAAAATCACCGTATTTTGTCGGCATTTTTGAAATTGAAACACAATCGACCAAGCTGTCGAAAACTTTGCGATATTCCTGCAACTCCTTAATTGTTATAAACGGTAGGTCGTGTTTTTTTGCAAAATCCAACAGGTCCGAAGTTCTCATCATGCTGCCGTCGTCTTTCATAACTTCACAGCAGAGACCGCATTCATCAAAACCGGATAATCTCATCAGATCCACGGTAGCTTCAGTATGCCCATTTCTGACTAAAACGCCACCGTCTTTTGCAACCAGGGGAAACATATGCCCAGGTCTGCGAAAATCTTCCGGCTTAACGCTGTCATCTATGCACATTCGAGCAGTCAACGCCCTTTCAGCGGCTGAGATGCCCGTCGTCGTGGTCTTATAGTCGATTGACACCGTGAATGCGGTTTCATGGTTATCCGTGTTTTCCAAAACCATAGGTTGCAGTTTCAATTTTTTTGCAATTTCACCGCTCATGGGGATGCATATGAGCCCTTTAGCATGTGTTGCCATAAAATTTACGTTTTCAGTTGTGGCATGTTCTGCCGAGCAAATCAAGTCTCCTTCATTTTCTCTATCCTTATCGTCCATAACAAGGATCAACTTGCCTTCTCGCAATGCCTTGATGGCATCTTTTACATTTTGATATTTCATAGTTTTACCATTCCTTTCCCGCTCAAAAATATTTAGAAACCATTGTTTTTAAGAAAACTTTCACACAAGGTTGAATTGGAATTTTTATCCGTGAATGATTTGATGTATTTACCGACAATATCGTTTTCGAGATTGACAATATCTCCGGTTTTCTTTCTCAATAAAATTGTGTTTTCCAGTGTATGAGGTATGACGGATACATAGAATGCACTCCTGTCTACTTTCGCCACCGTCAGACTGATTCCATCAATGGCGATAGAGCCTTTCTCGATGATAAATTCCATAATTTTTTCCGAAGTCTTAATTTTGTACCACACAGCGTTGGCATCACGGCGGATATTGATAATCTCACCGGTACCGTCTATGTGACCTGACACGATATGTCCCCCAAATCTGCCGTTGGCGGCCAATGCGCGTTCTAAATTAACGAAACTGCCTGCACGTAATCTGTGCAGAGAAGTTCTCTCGAGAGTTTCTCTCATTACATCCACGGTGAATGAGCCATTGCCCCAGCTTATTACGGTGAGACATATTCCGTTGACCGCGATACTGTCTCCCAAGTGAATGTCCTCCAAAATTTTTGAAGCTCCGATGGTCAATTTATAGTTGGTACCACCTTGAATATTTTTAATTTTACCTACTTCTTCTATGATTCCCGTGAACATGAATATATCACCTCGCTTTCAATTAAGAAATCGCTTCCTACTTTAGAAAAAGAGTAGGGTTTCAACTTAACGGCATCACCCGGTGTGGAGACGCCAACGCCGGATATAGGCGTTAGAGCCTCGCCGCCAAATATCTTCGGGGCGATGAACACTGCCGTTTCCTGAACGATCCTTTGATTTAAAGCACTCCAGTTGAGCCTGCCGCCGCCTTCCAATAAAACGCTGTCTATGTCCATTTCGCCCAATTTTAACATCAGTTGATTCAGGTCGATGAATTCATCTTTTTTATCCACTGTGATGAATTTGCATCCGAGATTCTTATAGGGAAGCATTTTTGCATCATCCGCTTGACAAGTGGCGATGAATGTTTCTATGGAGCGGGCAGTTTTAGCAATGTTGGATGTTAACGGCAATTTCAAATGTGTATCGCAGATGATACGAATAGGGTCCTTGCCGTTTTCCATGCGACAATTCAGCATGGGATCGTCCTTCAGCACCGTTCCGATTCCCACCATAATAGCTGAAAATTCATTTCTCAGTCGATGGACTTTCAATCTCGATTCCTCGCAACTGATCCACTTTGAAGCACCGGTGTGAGTTGCTATTTTGCCATCTACAGTCATGGCGTATTTCATCAATACGAAAGGTCGTTTATCCACTATGAATTTTTTAAATACCTTAATCAGTTTGTCGCATTCGTGTTTTAATATACCTGTATCGACCTGAACACCGTGTTGCTGCAATTGAGAAGCACCCTTGCCGGAAACTAAAGGATTTACGTCCAGCGTACCTATGACCACTCTGGAAATACCGCTTCGTATGATCGCTTCCGTACAGGGAGGAGTTTTACCGTAATGACAACACGGCTCCAATGTAACATATATCGTTGAACCTTTTGGTGAAGTTGTGCAGCTCGACAGAGCATTTATCTCGGCGTGAGCTGTGCCGAACTTTTCGTGATATCCCTGTCCTATAATTTTGCCGTCCTTGACGATGACCGCACCGACCATAGGATTGGGATTGATCCTTCCTGAACCTCTGCGAGCCAAGGTTACAGCCAATTTCATGTACTCCAAATCGTTCAAATTGCACCTCCTGATATTGATGATATCGAGTAAAAAAATACATGCCTTGAATGAAATTCTCCAAGACATGTTAGGTAAAGCGTACTGCGATTAAAGTTCACCGGATGCGGTGTCGAAATAAAAAAAACTGAAATAATGAAATTATTTCAGAGCATATAAAGCGCATAGATATGCTTTTATCTTCTCTCATCCAGACTGTAACTGTCGGCTTTGGAATTTCACCAAATCATGCCTTGCGGCTCGTGGGCTGTACCACCGGTAGGAAATTTCATCCTGCCCTGAAGATAGATATTCAATTACTGATGATTATAAATAAAAATAAAATGTTTGTCAAGACTTAGAAGGAGATTGGATAGTGTCAAGTTTGTTGTGGAGTTTTCGCTTGACGCAATCTACAAAGTGCCGGTCGCTTGATTTTACTTCCTTTAAAAATTCCTCAATTATTTTACACTATCAAGGAAATTTTAATGGAGATGCTTCTATAGCCGAAACGAGCAAAAAGCCGTGGAAAGCAAATTGAGATGCGTTTATGTGAAGTGCATAAAATAGCATATTGAGATAAATGAGCTATAGTGATATAGTAAAAATATGGAGGATCGGAATATGAAGATAACTAGAAAAGACGATGGGAAAAGAGGAGTTATAGAGGCTTTTGAAGATGGAGTAAAAATGGGAGAATTGACATACGAATGGATTTCGGATGAAAAGCTGCTAATCGATCATACGCAAGTGTCGGAAAAGTTTAAGGGGATGGGAATAGCTAGGAAATTGGTCGTAGCTGCCATAGATTTTGCTAAAGAGAAAAAAGTTAAAATAGTACCGGTGTGTTGGTATGCGGAAAAAATTTTCAATGAAAATCAGGAGTTTGAAGCTTTGAGGGGATAGGTTTGACGATGAGAAGCATGTCTCAGAAAGAAGTGCGGATAGGCAAAAGCAGTTCAAGGTAAAACTCAGAGATCTTTCTCATATATCTCACATAGACAAGGCAGATTTAAATCAACTCGTTTAAACCTGCTATTCTTTAGGTTTCGGAAGGAACTTCCACCTGTTTTTAATACCGGTTCTGATAAAGTATGCAATCTGCAAGATTTTTTTGAACTTAAAACACAACATGACCAAAGCGTAAATATTTGCAAATGCCCAAATTGTCAGAACTATTATGTCTAAAAATGTATGTGATAGCAAATCTGCGATCTGATCCAGCAACATATACCTCCTTGCAATCTGTTATAGATAATATATCATTGTTTTGGCAAAAATCCAACTAAAGATAAAATAAAACAAGAATAAAACATATGCCGCTAAAATCCCCCTTGATAAAAGCCGTTCACTCTGATACAATTAATTGAGTTAGCATAGAATAACTAACCGGGATAAAGGATTTATTTTCCGTCATAAAGGTTCGATTAGAATATGTGTAATCGCAAGGACACAAATTTTACTTTGAGCTATGTGGAAGATAATATCTGTGAGAAATAGCGATGAAAATTGCTGAACAGCAATTGAAATTTAATTGTTTACGGAGGGAAAAATGAAATTGAAATTCAAAGGAATTCTGAGTTTGATAACGGCTTTCGTGATGGTTTTATCCAGTTTCGGAATGGCATTTGCCAATGGAGATGGTAGACCTGTCGATGCCGTATCATCTGCGACGGATAAGGGGTATACTGTTGACAACGACAAGGTGACTTCCCATGACATTACGATAAAACACGGAATTGCAACATACAAAATGTCCGTGAAAATTTACAAGTACGGAAATGTTTGTTATTACATTCAGGATAAGACACAAAATGCACCGGGATATTTGGGAAATATCTGGGAAGAATTTAAAGCCGAAGACGGATTGAAAAAGTATGTCGGTCTTACGTTTGATGAAATAAAGAAAATGCCGAGACCGGCGCCGAAGGTTATCATGGGAGCCAGTGATGAAACTCCAGGAGAGGTTCACGATGCGATTTTGAAGCTCATCGGAGAATTGGAAAAGAAGGACGAAATCAAGGCCCAAAAAAATAAGACTGCACTCGCAAAATTATTTCTGTCAAAACTTAACATATACGCACAGAGGGATGACAGCGAATACGATGAAAGTTCAATGAAAGAATTCATAGAAGCGTACGAAAAAGCGGAAAGAGTTCTCATGAAAAACAATCCCGGCGACAGTGAAATCAAGACCGCTTTGAACGATTTAGACGATGCGGCGACTTATTTGAGAAAGAAACCTCTGGACTATACGAAATTAAAAAAACTGGTGAAAGAGGCTGAGGATATAGTCGCACATGAAGCTGAGTATTCAGCTCTTTCAATTGCCTACTTGAAGCAGATTCTCGGCGAAGCGAACAACGTTTTGGACATCGGAGCTAAAAACAAAGAGGCATTGAAAAAATTAGAAGAAAAATTGGAAAAGGCTATAAAGAATGCGGAGAAGAAAGCGTCTCAGGGGAAGATGTTCAATATAAGGGGGAAGCTGGCTCAGGCGGGAGATCCGGATACCACATCAATGGCTAACGGATTTATGAATCCTTTGATAACATTGGAAGAGAAAGATGGAAAAGCCATCTATACGATAGGATTTAAAAAGGGCGGTTTTCAGGGAATTACATCTCAGGTGGAATACTTGAAACACATTGAAAACGGCAAGGAGATAAAGGCACAGGAACTGCCGGGAACGGGAGAATACAACAAGCTGTTCAGGATTACCAGAAGCAAGCAGGGTGAAGGCAGAATAGATCTCAAAATAGCTGCTAAAATGGTGGGACCTGATATTCAGGAAATGCCTGTGTTGCTCGTGTTGGACTTGACTTCCAAGAGACCGGAAGGAGAAGTGGGAACCAAGGCTGATAAGACCAAGTTAAAGGCAGCCATAGACGGAGAAAAGGAAACTTTTGACGATGTAAATGCTGGTGTCTACAAACCGGTAGGAGCAGCTGAATATCTGAAAAAATATAATAAAGCTCTAAAGGTTCTGGAAGATCCCGATGCTACGCAAGAGACCGTGGATAAAGCAACAAGAGATCTGTTGAATTCAAAAAATCTCGATTTATCTTTAAATAAGGATAAATTCGCAGCCCTTATAGGCAAAGCGGAAGAGATGGAAAAACATCCTGAAAAATATACCAAGGAATCTTTTGCGAGACTTAAAGAGGCAATAAAGAAAGCAAATCAAAATTTTTATAAGACGGATATGACAAAGCACACGATGGCTGCGTACATGAAGGAGCTTCAGGATGTGATGGATTCTTTGAATCCCGCAGGTACGTACTTCGAAAAGACTCTTAAAGAGGGAGACATATCTGCGAAGGGAATGTTCACTGAAGACAGCAAGCTGGCAGTTAAAAAAGATATCACGGATAAGTTGACGGCTGAACAGAAAAAGGAATTGGCAAAACTTGCAAATGTTGAAAAGACTGTGGGAAGCTATGATATAGCCATCGAGAACGGGACATCAAAGGGCAAGGTGAATTTGACATTCAATGTAGGTAAAGATATAGATGACAGAGATGTTAAGATAACGCACTTTAAAAAAGACGGTAGCGTGGAGACTTTTGACAAGAAAGTCAAAGACGGAACTGTAACGGTGGAAACGGACTCTTTTTCTCCATTTGTGATATCGTTGATAGGTAAAGTTGACCCTAATAAACCTAATCCTAATAAACCGGAGATTAAGCAACCTAAAGAAAAGGATAAGGACGGCAAGATTCCGGATGGAAATATATCAAAGGATAAGTCAGGGGATAAAGGAAATATGGCTAAAGACAAACAGAAAGAAACAAAGAAAAAGAATGATACAAAGCCAAAGACCGGCGATAGTAAAAATTTGATAGGACTCATAGCAGCTATGCTTTCTGCGATTGGATTGGCTTTGGCTGTTAGGAGAAAGAAATCGGATAAATAGACAGCTGAAAGAAAAAAGAAATTAAATGTGCTGAATATGGAATTAAATTTTTCGAAAATTGTAATAATTGAGCTCCGTCCCCCTTATGCCGAACCTGTTTGGCATAAGGGGGATTTGTGTACGTGTGAGAAATGCAGATATCTCAAAACACGGCACTTCGGACTTTTAATCGGAATGAGAAATGCAGTTAAATTCAATACTCAAAGCATCAATGTGCTAAAGGCACGCAATAATTTGATAAATCCGGTGAAAATGAACTTCACGAAATCTGTAAATAATGTATAATGAATAGAGAAAGATTTTCCATTGAAATAGAGAAAGGTTTTCCATTGAATAGGAACACGGTGCAATTTCATGGAAAACAGCATTTACAGCAGATGAATCAATGAAACAAACGTAGGCGAACATGAATTCAACTGTAAATAGGTGATGTCTTTAAATCCGTGAAAAAGAGGTTGTTTGGATAAAATGAAAGTAGTGAAAGAACAGACGATAAAAACGAAAGACAAGAAGATGGAATCCACGCTTTTGATAGACGGTGTCATAGTGGGAATATTAGCGGGATTTGTCGGAGTCGTGTACAGAATTCTCATAGATTACAGTGGAAAGACGACTGATTTTTTTGTGAGGAAAACCGAAGAAAGCTATTTATATATATTTGGATTGATCATATTGTTGACAGTGTTGGGGCTCATGTCCAGTCGGATAATTTCAAAGGATAAGTATGTGGGAGGTAGCGGAATTCCTCAGGTTGCCGCAGAAGTAACCGGCAGAATAAAAACCAATCCTATAAGAATTCTGATTTTAAAATTGACAGGAGGAACGGTATCGGCTCTGGGAGGCTTGTCTTTAGGTCGTGAAGGTCCGTCAATTCAATTGGGAGCCATGAGCGGCAAACTTGTAGCAAGGCTTTTCAAGAGAACAAAGATAAGGGAGAACTACCTTATGACCAGCGGAGCCAGTGCAGGGTTGTCAGTGGCATTTCATGCCCCTTTGGCAGGAGTTCTGTTTTCCATGGAAGAAATTCATAAAAACGTCTCTAAAAAATTGATAATATCGTGCTTTAGTGCGGCTGTAGTAGCTGATATAATAAGTCAGTTGATCTTCGGATTCAAACCCGTGTTCTCATTTCCTGAAATAGAGAGAGTTTCCATCTCCACATATCCTTACATAGTGTTGCTGGGCATTGTACTGGGACTGTTCGGAACAGTCTACAACAAAGTGATGAAAGGTATGTTCGATCTTTATAAGAAGTTCAACGTATCCGTCAAAATAAGACCCTTCGTAGCGTATGCGGCATCAGGAATCATGTTTTTCGTATATCCACAGGTTCTGGGCAGCGGGCATAATCTTGTGGAAATGCTGCTGTACAGTAAATATACTATATATGGATTGGCGATATTGTTTTTTCTCAAGATGGGATTTTCACTGGTGTCGTTTACGTCAGGAGTGCCCGGAGGAATTTTTCTGCCGATTTTGGTCCAGGGGGCAATTTTGGGATGTCTGTTCGGAACGGTTTTAGGTGGAAACAATCTTGGTTTGTACGTTATAATATCCATGTCCGGTTACTTGACAGCCGTAGTTAGAAATCCCCTGACATCAGTGGTTTTAATCTTTGAAATGACCCGAAGTTTAAGTGGATTTCTCCCCTTGGCTGTGACTTGTCTGATTTCATATTTCACAGCGAACCTGCTTGGAACAAAACCGGTATATGAATATCTGTTGGACAGAGTTTTAGACAAGGAAGGCGACAGCAAAGCGCAGGCAGTGGAAGTTGAAATAGTCACTGTCGTGGAAGCCGGAAGTCCGGTTGTAGGCAAGAAAATCAGAGAGTTGAAATGGTTGGAAGGAAGCATAATCGTACAGATCGATCGCGGCGGCAAGTTGATGCTGCCAAAGGGAGATACGACTATAAGGCAAAATGATAAGTTGACACTTCACTTACCGCCTGCAAATGCCGACGAGATAATAAGCAGCATTGAAAAAATGTGAGAGCAGATGTGATTTTATAGAGAAGAGGTTGGTGAAAGTGAGAAATATAGCCGGAAGAATAACAGGGTATAGCATTTTAAGGGTATTATTGATTGAAGTTGTCGTATTTTTGGTTCGAGCATTGCCGATGTGGCTTACAGTGGCATCGGTGTTTTTGGTATTGATCATCGTGTGGAACATATTGAAGTTTCAATTTATGTATTTATTTTTTCTCGCTGCCGCAGGTCTCATATTGATGGTGTTCATCGGCAACCGGCTGGCAAAGTACTCTCAGTATAAAATCATGTGGCTTAACGGAAAGCAAGTTTTATGGTATATAGACGGAGAGTTATACTATTTGAAAACGTATACGGACAGGTTTCACAAGGGGGTCAACAGCGCAAAAATAGCCAGAATAGCGGGAGTGGAAAAGCACTTTTTTTCATGGAGGTTAAATTGCGATTACATGGGACATATCGATTTATATGAAAGAGAATTGAACCTTGAAAGAGAAATGGATGATTTGATGAAATTAAAAGGCAGAACACAAAATTCAAAATTGGTCAGAGGCAATATCGTAATAAAGCGATGCTATAGAAAATGCAGTGAGCAGAAAATAGAAGAAATATTCGAAAAGTTGAAAATTAAGGCGTAGTAAAGAGAGTATCCATAGGCGTTCAGTTATTCAACCTTTTTTATATTGTTTAATTGCGATTTTACGAGAGCGTGAATTATAGGAGCATCAATGTATAAAATAAGAGAAAGAGAGCGTTTCAATCAAAGAAAAGCATCCATATAAAGAAGAACATTTTTGAAAACGAGCAGTTCTTCAACAGAGAGAAGTGTTTTGACAGAGAGCAGGGATTTGATAAAGAGCAGTGCTTCGATAAAGATGAGAATTTTGATAAAAAAAGCGCTGTAGCAAAGAGGAGCGTATAGGATTCACCGAACGAGAGAAGTCGATATGAGATAAAAAATGCATCGCTTCCGGGAGAGAAGCATTCCGAAAAATATGGGATGTTTGATGGGATGTTTTAAGAACAGACTCGGTACAGTTTTCAAAGAAAATCATCTACGTGAAGACAGCATGAAAGCAGCTGAAGTTCAGTCTGAAAAATCTCACGCGAAAAGTGAAAAACTTTCCCGTGTCTCCAACTGTAATGTATTGAAAAACAAAAGTAACTGGTATATAATATAAATTCAAAAGATTAGAGAATTTTAAGAGAGTTTCATCATAATTTTATGTTGTAATTCACGTTGAATTCACAAGGATATCTATCAACATTTTCGGGTGTGAAATTTTAGAGTGTGAGAAGATTGAAAAGCTATCACAGAATATATTAAGGAGGAATTATGGCACAGTATTTCAATGAACCGTCGAGAACTTTTAATGAGTACCTACTGATTCCAGGTTACTCTTCTAAGGAGTGTAGAGTGGAGAACGTATCACTGAGAACACCTCTCGTAAAGTTTAAAAAGGGAGAAGAACCTGCACTTTCAATGAACATTCCATTGGTTTCAGCAGTCATGCAGGCGGTTTCAGATGATAAAATGGCAGTGGCACTGGCAAAGGAAGGCGGCATATCGTTCATTTTCGGTTCGCAGCCAATTGAAAGCCAAGTGGAAATGATAAAAAGAGCCAAAGATACAAAAGCCGGGTTTGTAACTTCCGATGCCAACATAAGACCGGATCAGACTTTGAAAGACTTACTTGAACTCAAGGAGAGAACCGGTCACAGCACAACAGCGGTGACAGAGGACGGGACAGCTGATGGAAAGCTAATTGGACTGGTAACTTCCAGAGATTACAGAGTCAGCAGGATGAGCCCGGATACAAAAATTGAAGAATTTATGACTCCTTTTGAGAAGTTGGTATATGCGGAATCTGGAGTTACTCTCAGCGAGGCGAACGATATTCTGTGGGATAACAAGTTAAACGCCTTGCCGATAGTGGATAAAAATCAGAGGTTAACCCATTTCGTGTTCAGGAAGGATTACGACAGTCACAAGGCGAATCCGAATGAGCTTTTAGATCATCACAAAAGATATATTGTCGGTGCGGGGATCAACACGAGGGACTATGAAGAGAGGATTCCTGCCCTGGTGGAAGCCGGCGTCGATGTTATCTGCATAGATTCTTCGGAAGGATTTTCCGAGTGGCAGACGGACACTTTGAAATTCGTCAGAGAAAAATACGGCGATACCGTCAAAATAGGTGCGGGAAACGTAGTCGACGGCGATGGATTCAGGTATCTTGCAGAAGCCGGTGCGGACTTCATAAAAATCGGTATCGGTGGAGGTTCTATCTGCATAACCAGAGAGCAAAAGGGCATAGGCAGAGGTCAGGCTTCGGCGGTTCAAGATGTAGCGAAGGCTAGAAATAAGTACTTTGAAGAGACCGGCATATACATTCCTATTTGCTCCGACGGCGGAATCGTTTACGATTACCATATGACCTTGGCTCTCGCCATGGGTGCGGACTTCATAATGCTGGGAAGGTACTTTGCGAGATTTGATGAAGCTCCCGGACAGAGAGTTAACCTGAACGGAAGCTATGTTAAAGAGTACTGGGGCGAGGGTTCAGCCCGTGCCAGAAACTGGCAGAGATACGATATGGGCGGAGATAAGAAGTTGAGCTTTGAAGAAGGTGTCGATTCTTACGTTCCATATGCGGGAAAGCTGTCTGATAACGTTAGACAATCTCTGCAAAAAGTGAAGTCTACCATGTGCAACTGCGGAATACTGACAATTCCTGAGCTGCAGAAGAATGCCAAGATGACCCTGGTTTCAGCGACTTCCATAGTAGAAGGCGGAGCTCACGACGTGATAACCAAGGAAACTACGGGCAGCGGTTCAAACAGATAAGCTCGTTTGAAATCTGAATTTAGAGGAGCGAATGTTGAAATGCGACGGATTACGAGCTTTGCTGTAAAAGTCTGCTCTGAGTTTGGCGGATTGAATGTTGAAGTTCGGCTTAACCATATGCAACATTGCCCGTTCGCCTATGGACAGATATCGGGCGCATTGAACATTCGAATAGAAAATATTGAAATAAATTACAAATAGAGGAAACTTACCATGATGAAACATGAAAAAATTTTGGTAATGGATTTTGGGGGTCAGTATGCTCAACTCATTGCGAGAAGAGTCAGAGAGCTGAATGTTTATGCGGAGATAAAACCCCATACGTTTACCGTGAAGGAAATTGAAGAGATGAATCCGAAGGGAATAATCTTTACAGGAGGTCCAAACAGCGTCTATGGAGAATCAGCACTTGCTTACGATGAAAAGCTGTTCCAACTGAACATCCCAATCTTGGGAATATGCTACGGAGCCCAGCTGATGGCTCACGCTCTGGGTGGAAAGGTTGAAACGGCACCGGTCAGCGAGTACGGAAAAACTGAAATAGACGTGGATAAAAATTCGTTTTTGATGGGCGAAGTTTCCGCCAAGACCATAATGTGGATGAGCCATACGGATTACATAGCACAGGTCCCAAGAGGATTTAAAAAGATTGCCGGCACTCCCGTGTGTCCGGTTGCGGCTATGGAAGATACGGAAAGGGGCTTTTACGCAACTCAGTTCCATCCGGAAGTAATGCATTCCGTGGAAGGAATGAAAGTTTTCAAAAAGTTTGTAAAAGATGTTTGCAAGTGCAGCGGAGATTGGAGGATGGACTCCTTTGTGGAAGAATCCATCAAAGAAATCAAGGCAAAGGTAGGCGATGGAAAGGTTTTGTGCGCCCTGTCAGGCGGTGTCGATTCATCGGTAGCTGCAGTAATGCTCAGCAAAGCTGTGGGCAAACAATTGACCTGTGTTTTCGTCGACCACGGTCTGCTGAGAAAAGATGAGGGAGACCAGGTTGAAGCGGTCTTCGGAGAAACCGGTAAGTACGATTTAAATTTCATCAGAGTGAATGCCCAAGAGAGATTTTACGAAGCTCTAAAGGGAATCTCCGAACCTGAGAAAAAGAGAAAAATCATCGGTGAGCTTTTCATCAGAGTCTTTGAAGAAGAGGCAAAGAAAATCGGAGCCGTCGACTTCCTCGTGCAGGGAACTATTTATCCCGATATCGTGGAAAGCGGTTCAGGACATAGCGCTACGATTAAGAGCCATCACAACGTAGGCGGCTTGCCGGATCACGTGGACTTCAAGGAAATCATCGAGCCGCTCAGAGATCTTTTCAAAGATGAGGTCAGAAAATCCGGGCTGGAACTTGGAATTCCTGAATACTTGGTGTTCAGACAACCGTTCCCGGGACCGGGATTGGCTGTTAGAATCATCGGAGAAGTTACACCAGAGAAAGTTAAAATCGTCCAGGAAGCCGATGCAATCTACCGCGAAGAAGTTGAAAAAGCGGGCATCTCAAGAGATATAGGACAGTACTTTGCAGCTCTCACAAACATGAGGTCGGTAGGAGTAATGGGAGACTTTAGAACTTACGATTATGCTATCGCTCTGAGGGCAGTTCTAACCTCAGACTTCATGACAGCGGAAGCAGCACAGCTCCCTTGGGAAGTCCTGGAAGTAGCCACCCGCAGAATCGTCAACGAGGTGGACCATGTAAACCGCGTGCTGTATGACTGCACCGGCAAACCACCGGGTACTATTGAGTTTGAATAGGACGGGTTTTCTCATAAATGGCTTAAAATCAAGGCTTACAGCCTGTTAAAATGAGCAACTGGGACAAAATTGGGTAAAGATTTCAAAAAGAATAATCTCAGGAATTGTTCAAAGTGGCTTCACAAATGAATCCAAAAAAATTAGACCGTAGCTTAGCTGTTACGGTCTTTTTGCATTTATTTGAAAGTGGGGATTCCAGGCAAATATTGTTTAGGAAAACTGATGTTTGATAAACTGACATATTACTCAAATAATTCCCAAACAGAAAAAGCCTCATTTGCAATTTCATCATATGGCGGTGGACTAATATGCAATGTAGTATTTCCCATGTCGGATAGTCTCAAATTAAGCAAATTCACATTTTTAATTTGTTGATGAAGATCTTGTTCTTTACTGAGAAACCATTGAGCTTCATTTACAAATAATTCAAAGCTCCTTTCCTCTACTTTTTGAATAATATAGAAGTAGAGATAATTAAGTTCTATCCACGCTTTACGAACAGGATTGCCATACAAAGTATTAATGATCTGTTTTGAATGTTCTCCAAGACCCATTGCCTCCCATTTGGTTTTTAGCAAATTAAAAAGCAACCATTTTTCAACATTTGTTCTATTTTCAATATTATCGAATTCTAAGTCCCAATTTCCATTATAATCAGGATCCATGAACATCGGTAATATAGAGCGCCCATGTGCTGCTGCGTTTCTTAATGCACAGAGATCACTGATAAAACCAATACATTCTTTCATTTTTCCTAATATTTTCGGTACATCTCCCTTTGAAACATAAACATCATAAAAATTTGTTATCAGTTCCGATAATTCGTTTAACTCTAATTGTTCCATAAAATCAAATAATGGGACTGCATTATCGCTCGTTAAGTAATCAAATTCATCTGAAGTAACTCTATATAGTTGTTTACTTCTCGCACGCTTTATTAACTTAGAAACTTTAGGTTTCTTAGAGTACCATTGTGAAATAACCTCAGCCCCTATATCTTGTCCATCATCAGTGATGCCAATCATTGTAAAATATGTTTTATATGCGTTCTCGATACTTATGATCCAAGATAAAATTTTTTTTCTAAACTCTATATCTATTCTATCTATCACAAAAAGCAGTTCAATTTTAAACTGAGCTTTGTAATCATCAAAATCAATTTGCTCTGTGCAGTTTAATTTAAGTAATTCTTTTGAAGTAAATATTCCAGGCGATAAATATTCTAACATCCTTAGCTGAAAATTATTATCTTTAAGCCAATTAGCAAATTTTTTATCATCCAAATTTGGATAAAAAAAATTATACTTGCCTAATCGATTTCTAATTTTTTGAACCGTATTTTTCTCAACACTTCGTTCTTGATACTTCCATTCATTACCTATAAATCTAACACTTGTAGCTTCTTTTATATCTCGATTTCTTATCCCTTGACATTGACTTAAAGTAAACTCAACTTCTTTTGTATATTTAATATACTGCTTACCGTCTTTTTCAACCAACATTGAATTATCTATTTTAAACGGTATCCACTCATTTTCAACTTTGTATGCATCTGTATCAATTAACCCATAATTATTATTTAAACTCACAATGCTTCCTTTAGGCATTTTACACTCTCCAGTTTTTTGAATTTTTATACGATTCTTTAATTTTCAATTGTTACTTTCATTTTAGCAATATTCATAAATTCAAATTTTCCCATTTTTATTTATTATATAAAATTTTTTCTAGCCATAATTCTATAATCATTCCATACTATGCATATGATTATTACTTTATCTATGCTTATTTAAAAATCTTGATTTCTTAGGAAAAGATAATTTCCAATCTTTAAACTCTTCGTCAGTAATTTCCCCGTTATAGTGTTTCTTTCTCATTTCATCCCATTCAATTAAAAAATCATCAAAGTGCGGATTATGAGATAGTAGTGCAGTTGGCTCACCATTTCCTGCAAGTGGACGAAACTTCATTTCCTTTTCGTAGTCGAAGATAATATGCATGATTTCAAAAATAGAATTCGGTTCATGATCGATTAAAGCTGAAATATCACAGTTAAGTGCATCTGCTATTTTTCTTAATTGATCAATGTTCGGTGATCTATTTCCCAATTCATAATTACGAATTGCAGCATCAGTCAGTTCGGACATGATGGCAAGCTCTTTCTGTGTTAGTTTTCTAAATAAGCGAATTTGCTTTAATTTCTTACCGGCAATCATTTCAGGACTCCTCTCTTAAAAAATTCTATTATATTTTATCACAAATTGAACTACAGCACAACAGAAGTGTTCTGTATATAATAGGATATAATCCTGTAATAATAGCCCGCGCAAAACAACAAAAATTATAATAGGACTTAACAGAACAAAAACGAACTATTATAACACGAACATGCAGTTTAAATACGAACTGTTAGAACGCAAGACATATAAATCGACGCTCGTTCTATCTCAAGACATGGATGCAGAATCTTGCAAAAACTATGAATTGAAATGAGGGCTAAAAATGCAAAAGGTATTCATGATATCAAAAGAAATTCAAGATTTTTTGAAAGTCAGCATAATGATTGTATATCAGTTGATAAACGAAATGAATCAAGAACTGACAAAGCTCGGCTATCAAGTACAAAGAGGAAAAGTGAATCGACAGTATTTCATGGAAAAGTATTGTTATGAAAATGAAGTTAGAAAAGAGGTGTAAAAGTGGGTGCATATAGAGATGAAAATAAAAACGGCACTTGGTATTGCAAGTTCAGCTATGTGAATTGGAAAGGTGAGAAGCTAAACAAGAAAAAAAGAGGGTTTTCAACAAAGAAGGAAGCATTGAATTGGGAAAAAGAGTTTCTATCACAGCAAGCCGGAACGGTTGAAATGACTTTTCGAGAGTTCTTTGAACTTTATAAAAGGGATAAAAAACCTCGTATCAGAGAAAATACTTGGCGTACGAAAGAAGCTATTGTTACAACAAAAATAATGCCATATTTGGGTGATTTACTTATGAATGAAATCAGCAATGTAGCGATTATCCAGTGGCAGAATGAATTGATGAAAATCAAAGATGATAGAGGTCAAACTTATTTGCCGACATACCTTCGCACAATCCATGCTCAACTTAGCAGTATTTTGAATCATGCTTGCAGATACTACAACTTGAAAACTAATGTTGCCAGAGATGTTGGAACTATGGGAGAAAAAGAAGCGGATGAAATGCTATTTTGGACACAGGAAGAGTATGAAGCTTTTATCAAGGCAGTTAAGGATAAACCGCATTCATATTATGCCTTTGAAATTCTATATTGGTGCGGACTTCGGATGGGAGAGCTTCTTGCCTTGACTAAAGAGAAATTTGATTTTAAGACAGGAACCATAAAAATTGATGAATCTCTACAAAGGATTGATGGAAAGAATATTATCACTCCACCAAAAACGAAGAAGAGCATTCGGAAAGTAGCTATGCCGGATTTCTTGGCTGAAGAAATCAAAATATACTTGAATGGTTTTTATAAATTAAAGTCAAAGGATTTGATATTTACATTTTCAAAGAGCTTCCTTCATCACGAAATGGATAGAGGAGCGAAGAAAGCTAATGTAAAAAGGATAAGGGTGCATGATTTGAGACATTCTCATGTATCTCTTCTAATTGAACTTGGTTTTTCTGCAACAGCTATCGCTGATAGAGTCGGGCATGAGTCAATTGATATTACCTACAGATATGCACATCTTTTTCCTAGTAAGCAGAAAGAAATGGCAGATTCGCTAACACAGGTGAGAGTAAAAACAAAAAATGATTGGGAAGATTTATTGAAAGAGGATGAAGAAAATGTTTAGACCGGAATCTCTACAAAAAAGGACAAGGAAGATTAAAGAAAAGAAGATAAAGAACGAGAAAAACAGAAAGCGTAATCGCATCTTGAATTTCAGAGTTTCTCAGGAAGAATATTATTTGATAAATAAGCAAGTCGAAATAAGCGGACTGTCAAAACAGGACTACTTTATACAACTTCTTGGTGAACACAAGATAAATATTACAGCTGATTATAGAGTTTTAGATGCCATAGCAAAAGAGATATTTCAGTTGGCAAGAGTAATTAAAAAGTTCGGAAAATTAGATGAAGAAGCACAGGACATTTTGCTGTATGTTTTGGAGATTTATGAAGAGATTAAACAAGAAAAAAGCCTTTAGCCAAAAGACCAAAGGCAAGATGAAAGTACAACTTGGTATTTCATCCCTGACAAGATTATTTTATCAGGTTGTACTTTTGTCATCAACTATAGATTGGAGGACAACATGATAAAAGCGGAACAGTATAAACAAAATATTCCGATGGAATTAAGACAGTATAAACAATGGTTATGGTTTAAGAGAATCAGAAAAATAGATTTGAAAGGGAAGGAAAAAATACTCAAGCTTCCTGTGAGTCCAATTACTTTCAAATCTGATGACTGGAATAATAAAGAACAATGGGCAGATTTTGAAACAGCTGTTAATAATATAGAGGGTAGTGGCTCAGATGGATTGTCTTTTGTACTAAGCATGGATGATCCATTTCTTTGTATTGGCTTGGATAATGTATCTTGTGATATGAGAGAAAGGTTTTTCAGAGATTTTCATGACACTTATATTGAAATTTCTCAATCCGGTAAAGGACTTCATATTTTTGCAAAAGGGGAAATTGCTGACAATTTCAATAACCAAATTGAGAAAGTGGAAATGTATCAAAACAACAGATGTATCGCTATGACTGGAAATAGCATTGATGGAATATCAAATAACATCATAGATAAGCAGAGTGAGATTGATAGATACTATGAGTGTTTTGCGCCTAAAAAGAGCGTTAGAGAGCAAATAAGAGCATCTCAATCAGATAATGATACACTGCCTGATATACCTAAAATCATAGAAACGATGTGTAAGCATAATAGAAAAGCTAAAGGTTTATTTGAAGGAACAATAGCAAGCGGAGATGCCAGCAAAGATGATTTTTTGCTGTTGCTATTATTAAATAGCTATACACATGGTGATGAAGCTTTGATGAAAGAGATATTTTTAATGTCTGCTTTAAATCGGAGCGATGACAGAAGCAAAAGAAAAAATGAAGCAGCATATATCAGATATTTGGAAGATAGTATTAAAAAAGCGACTCAATATGGAAATCAGAAATACTGGGATTATAACTATCACAGAAAAAGTGTAGGTGATAATCGTGAATGACTGGCTAAAATTTAGTGATGATGAATTATCAGATTACCTAAATAGAGAACTTGAATATACCGATAAGGGACAATTAAAAAGTAATACTACTAATCTTATTACTGTGCTTGTAAATCCGTTGTTCTGCAAAGAAGAGAAGATAATAGACGGAACAATTTTCTTTGATACATGCAGCATGACAGTCAGGCTTTTTGGAATGCTTAAGGGAGAAAAACAGAAAGAAAATGAGATCAGAAAATGGAATGACCATTTAACAAATTTTTTAGGGGTGGAAATAGAAAGGGAATTTGGAATTAAGTATTCTAAAAACCGAATGGACGATGCTATAACCTTTATTGCTCATAAAAGAGCAGTAAATCTTCCAGCTATGTATATGAAGTCGCTTGCGTATGATGGTGAAAGTTATATATCTAAATTGCTTCCAAAATACCTTGGAGCAGAAGATACAAAATTAAATGCCTGGATTATGGAACATATGTTAGTTGGGATGGTAAAAAGAGTTTTTAATCCCGGATGCAAGTTTGATGAGCTGATGGTTCTTACGGGAATTCAAGGTGTAGGCAAAACCAGTTTTATAGAGAAGCTGGCATTATTTTCCGAATGGTATTGCTCATTAAATAATATCAAAGGTAAGGATGCAGTCAGTAATCTTGTTGGAAAAGTTGTAGTGGAATTGGAAGAATTTGTAGCTCTTAGGAATGCGAAAAGTGCTGATGAAGCTAAGCTGTTTATATCGGCAAGAACAAGTACTATAAGGCTTCCATACGAACGGTTTTCTGCTGATGTAAAGAGAACTTGTATCTTGATTGCTACGACAAATGATGCAACATTTTTAGGGGATTTTTCTGGAGAAAGACGGTATCTACCTGTGAAAGTGAATAGCGAAAATATTGAATTACCAATCATGTATGATGTAGAAAAATTTCCTATACTGGAAACTATCACAAGAGAAGAACATCGTAATATTGTTCAACATGATTTTGAAGGAGCTATCGCAGAAGCGGTGTATCTTTATGAAAATAAACTTCATGATTTTTATTTACCGAAAGAGCTAAGAACGGATTTTGATTATGTTATTCAAACTCATAAGAGTGAGAACAGACACGTTCAAAACTTCTTAGACTTTATGGAATGGAAATCTACAAAATCAGACACTCTAGATTTGTTATGCTCTGCTGAATTTACAAGTAGATACCCTGAAACCAATGAAAAAGTATTTTCGGAATTAATGGCAAACGAAATGTCAGATGAATGGAAACTTGAACCCTCTGTAAAAAGTAAGAAGGTAAGAATTGACGGTGTGGTTCGGGTTAGCAAGAAGTTTTATAAACGAAATATTAATACAGATTTTGTGGAGGTTAATGCTGAAGATATATCATTCTAAGAGTTTTGAAAAAGTCCGCTACCGCTACTTTGCTACCCGTATTACAAGGTAGTGAGGTAGTGGTAGCGACAATTTTTAACTTTTATAGATTTTACAGAAATAAAACAGGAAGTATTTCTGTGATAGTTAAGACTATGAAAAAGCTTGATAAATGGAATGCGACATTAACTTTAATAGCAAGCACAGTAAGTGTGTGTACACTTACGGAAAAATGATTTTAGAAATCACATCGGAGATTTAATTTCGATCAACATTTTTAGCTTGTTAGGGAGAACCCTAAGACCTCAAAACCTAATAGAAGGAGGATATTTAAGATGAAAAATAGAAAGAGAAATATAAGGTTGAGATTTGATTTAACGGATAAAGAAAAAGAATTATTTGAAAGGAAAAAGGAAGAAAGCGGAGCGAGAAGTATGAGCCACTTTATACGAAAAACAGTTTTAGAAAAGGAAATTTATGAAGTTGACATGAAGCCTTTGAGAGGTTTATACGGAACATTATTCGCTGCCACAAATAAATTAAATCAGATTGCCAAGAGAGTAAATCAAACAGGAGTAATTTATAAAAGCGATATTGATGATATGAAGGAATCTATTAAGAAATTCTCAAAAGAGTTATGGGATATTCATTTGCTGTTGCTGAAGAGGACGAAATGATTTACAACGAATGAAGCGCTAATAACTTTTTACAGCTGTATATTTTAACAGTTGTAAGAAGTTATTAGATGTGGTATAATATTTTAAAATATAGGAGGTATAAGTGGTGAGTAATGAAATTATATTTTTAATAGATGATGTGCTTAGTGAAAAGAAATTGAGTAAAAACTGGCTAGAAGAAAATGCTAAGTTACAAAGAAGTCAATTAAACTCCTATGCAAATAACAAAGTGAAAAGAATAGATCTTGATGTATTAGCAAGGATATGCATTGCGTTGAATGTTGAGGTTGGAGATATTATGAAAATTCAACATAAAATCGGAGGAAGATAAATGGAAACGAAAGTGGTAATTATTCCAGATGGTAAAATCTGTGATTATATTGATGGTAAATTTAGAAATGATACGCCAGAAGAATATGTAAGACAAACTGTTGAAAAAAGACTTGTCAATGAACATAAATACTCAAGAGATAGAATATGTGTTGAATATACTGTCCAAATAGGTTCTGGGAAGAAAAGAGCAGACATTGTAATTTTTCCTGATGAAGAAACAGATAAAAAACAAGAAAATATTAAGATAATAATTGAATGTAAAAGTGAAAAGATAGAAGCTAATAATGCTAAGGATGGCGTGGCTCAATTAAAATCATATATGTCCGCTTGTCCCAATGCTGAATGGGGGATGTGGACAAATAGTAAAGAAAAGTTTGTCTTTAAAAAATTTACTGATGATAAAGGTGTAATTCAGTTTATGGATTACAATGATATACCATCTGCAGATGGCAATATTGATGATATCAATCGTCCGAAGAGAGCTTCACTTAAGAATGCATCAGATGACAATCTTTTATTTACATTTAAGACTTGCCACAATCACATTTATGTAAATGAAGGAATGCAGAAACAGCCAGCATTTTTTGAGTTGCTTAAAGTTATTTTTTGCAAAATTGAAGATGAAAGAAATATCCCAAAGGCTCTTGAATTTTACGCAACGAGTGAAGAACGCTCTAATTCAGATGGACAATTAACGGTTAAAAATAGAATTGAAAAAATATTTGACCGCGTAAAAAAAGAAAAAAAGAATGCAAAAATTTTTGATCCTAATGACACTATAAAACTTAACCCCAGAACATTATCATATATTGTTAGTGAAATTCAAAAATACAGCTTACTTAATACAAGAATTGACATTAAAGGAAAAGCTTACGAGGAAATTGTTGGTGCAAATTTGCGTGGCGATAGGGGAGAGTTTTTTACACCAAGAAATGTTATGGCGATGGTAGTAGAAATGATAAATCCAACTATCGACGAAAAGGTATTGGATTCTTCTTGTGGAACAGGCGGGTTTTTGGTAACTGCAATGACCTATGCAATGAAGCAACTGAAGATAGAATTTGAAAAAGAAACTGGCAAGTTAAAATCTGAATGGAACGATTTTGAAAAGAAAGCCTTTCAAGACAAAATCTCAGATATGGCTATGAACAATTATTTTGGATTTGATATAAATCCTGATTTAGTTAAAGCTACAAAAATGAATATGGTAATGAATAATGATGGCAGTGGTAATATTTTGCAGAATAATTCTTTACTTCAACCGCATGAATGGACAGATGATTTTAAAACAAGATTGTCAGCAGCGTTGCAGATAGATAAGAAAACACTCATCAATAAAGATAGTATAGGATACTTTGATGTTATTGTTACAAATCCACCATTCGGAAGTAAGATTCCAATTAAAGACCATGCCATATTAAGCCAATTTGATTTGGCAAAAATTTGGAAGCAAGATAAGAAAACTGGTAAATGGACTATTACTGATAGATACCAATCTTCAGTATCACCAGAAATTTTATTTATAGAACGTTGCTATCAATTTTTAAAACCAGGTGGAAGAATGGGAATTGTACTCCCTGATGCTTTACTTGGTTCACCGGGAACAGGTTATATAAGAGAATGGTTAATCAAAAATACTAAAATAATTGCAAGTATTGACTTGCATGAAGATACATTCCAACCAAGGAATGGTACTCAAACTTCCGTGTTGATTTTACAAAAGAAAACTGAAGAAGAAATTTCAAAAGAAGAAACAACTGGGCAAATGGCAGATTATAATATCTATATGGCTATAGTTGATAAAATTGGACATGATAAGAGAGGCAATACACTTTTCAAGAGAGATAATGATGGAAATGAGATTATGGTTCCGGAAAAACAAAACATATATAAACTTGATGAAACATCATCAGGATTTAAAACCGCTCAAATGGAAAGTAGAGAAAAAGTTGTTGATGATCAAACAATACTTATTCCAAATATTTTTAGAAAATGGAAAATAAATGAGGGAATATCATGGTAAATTCAGCCACAAAAAATTTAGAAAAAAATTTTATAGAAATAGTTGATTTCCCTAAAGATGGTATAAGTTGGTCAAGTGTATCTTTAAGTGAAGTTATTAATAAAGGGAAAAGATTTGATGCTCAAGTATTTGATGTAGAATCTAAACATATTAGAAATGTTTTGAATAACGGAAAGTATCCTTTAGTACAATTGGATGGTGATGAGGGCTTAATAGAAGATAGCTTTTATCCGGGAAGGTTCAAAAGAATTTATTGTGAAAAAGGTGAAGGAATAGAATTTTATCTCCCTTCTCAAATGACTGATATATATCCTGAACCAACTAAATGGATTTCAAAATTAACAAAAGCTTCTATTGAAAAATTAAGACTGGAAATAGGCACTTTATTATTAACAAGGTCTGGCACTATCGGCAATGTAACTATTGTATCTAAAACTTTGAAAAACAAGGTTTTTTCAGATGACGTAATACGAACATCTTTTAGAAATGAAGAAGATTTAGGATATGTTTACGCTTATTTGAAATCTGAGTATGGGAATAATATTTTAAAAACAAATAGCTATGGTTCAGTTATTACACATATTGAACCTGAGCATCTTAAAGAGATGTTAATTCCTGATGCACCCTTTATAATAAAGAAGAAGATACATGATTTAATAATGGATTCGTATGCTAATAGAGATGAATCAAATCGTCTTATAGATGAAGCTACCAAAATAATGATAGAAGAATTAGAACTTCCACCTATGGATGATATGGAAAAAGAGGCATTTTCTTATAGTGAAGAAATTTCTTCTTTTCCTGTTAAATTGAGTGAATTAAACGGTAGGCTTGAAGGAAATTATCATACAACCGTAGTTCCCGTAATAGAAAAATATTTAAGCAAGAATGCTGAATTATTTAGATTGAGAGATAAAAAGATTACAGATAGGATAATTTTGGCTGGTGTCTTTAAAAGAAATTATGTACAAAAAGGGCAGGGATATCCTTTTATTGGTGGAAAAGAAATTACACAATTATCGCCGAAAACAGATAAATATCTTTCGTATATAACTCATAAAAAAAGATACGAAAAAGAATTGCGAGTAAAAGAGAATTGGATATTGGTAACAGATAGAGGAACAATAGGGAAAGTAGTTATAGTGCCTAAACACATGGAGAATATGGCAATAAGTCAAAATGTTTTAAAAATAGCTCCTAAAATTTATCCTGGATATATTTACTGTTTTCTAAACTCTGATTATGGGCAATTATTAATAAAAAGGCAAAGCTATGGTTCTGTTGTTAATATGATAGATAATAGTTGTATGGGAGATGTTCAAGTGCCAATATTAAAAAATAGAAAAATAGTAGAAAAGATAGATTCATTAGTTTTAAAAGCAAATGAATTAAGATATGAAGCTTATAAACAGGAGCAAAAAGCGATTAATATAATGAATAATGATGTTTTAGGTTTATAGTATAGTTGGAGGAAATATTCATTGCAAAAAAATAAAATTTTTAATATTATCCAAGAAGATATAGGTAAAATTGAAAAACAATTGGGCGCAAGAAATGGATCTGGAGAATTATGGGAAAGTATGAAAACTAAATATTCTATAGTGTTGCCAGATATAACTAAACATGTAAAATCGGGTGGTAAAATGGCTGCTCTTGGTCAAGAATTTGATTATAGACCAGAATTAAAAAAGTTAAAGACAGCTTTATTAACGTGGGTTTTAATTAATGAAGATGAATTAGAGATTGAAGGTAACTATATTAGTAATGAATCTAAAAATTCAATTAATAAAAATGTACCGAGTACGACGGAAAAAGATTTAAAGAATTTAATTATTGAGTCCAAAATATATATCAGTAAGGCTGATTATAACGAAAAGAAGATAGGACTTGAGAAAATATGGGATGCTTTTGAGAGGTTGAAAACTATTGAAGGAATTGATAAGAAAGATTCCATTAATAAAATTATTTCTCGCATTACAAACAATGACAAAAAAATTGCTGATATGATAACTACTGAATTTAAAGAATTGACAAATATTGGGAATTCTTATTCGATAAGGCATTCAGAGACAACTCAAAAAAGATTACCTAACAATCAGTTTATCGAGTATTTATATTTTAGAATGTTATCTTTAATATCGTGTGTAATAAATTTGATGTAAAATAAATTTATTCTTGGAACTGGGACTGGGATGGGTAAAATAATCCCAAAACACACTTAAATGGAACGAATTTCCCAGCATGCCTTAAACTAAAAGACTGTATTTTGAACACTTTTGAATGTAGTGAACAGTATAAAAAGAAGAGTGGGAGTAACAGAAGTAAATAGGTTATGGTTATAACACTGTTGAGAACATTGGGTTTTAGCGATTAAATGGTGAAAAACACTCTTGAATGATACTGTTTTGATACGAAAAGTAAGAAAAAATAGTTTAAAAAGGGAGTTATTGAATTTAGATGAATTGTTTTAAAGCCTTCCATCGTTTTGTTGAGAGTCATTTGTGTAAATAGTGGTTGATATATTAGCCCGACAGATTCTATTTTAGTGAGAAAAAATTGTGGGAAAGGTGTTAAAAATTTGGATTAAATTTACAATAATCACCATAGCAATTTTAGTATTGTTTTTGCTGGTTTCAGTTATTCGGCATAAAATCTGTTCGTTAAGTGAGAAAGTTTTATTAACTCCTTTAGGAGAACTGGTAGAAATTGATGGTCACAATATGAGCATCTTTGTTGAAGGTAAAGGTAAACACACTCTTGTATTTTTATCGGGTGGAGGAACATGCTGCCAATTGACTAAAGAGGAGTATGAATTTTTGAGGATAAGGTTCCAACTTTATTTATGCAACATCATTATAGTGTTGTAGATATCGTTTTGCACTTGGATAAGCAAATAATTTGTGCTGTTGATAAGGACCATAATACTTTTACTCCCCTTGCCTCTTGGGAAGAGTTTGATCTGAATATGGGAAAATATGTTTCGGATTACTTGAACGGAGAATATGAATAAAGAGATTTATGCTTTGAGTCAATATATGCTAAATATGATATTTAAGGAGTATATACAAAAATGAAACCCAAAGAATTATGTGAAAAAGCCTGGCAGGAAATAGCGAGTAACTTCCCTGATTTTAAGATAATAGGCAAAGGACAGACATTAAAGAATACATCTAAAAACAAGGATCTTACCTATGAAATTTATTTTCAGGGTAATAGAAATAACTATGAGTGTAGTGTAGAATTCATACCTCATATTGCAATATATTCAAAAAGCATGAAAAAAGCAAATATCAATAATGGTTTTGTGTATGGTGGGGAGTTTGGTACCCTGGTAGGGAGAACTCCTTTTAAATGGTGGCAGTTGGCAGGGGCAAGCTATGAGTATACTGTGAAAGAAATTAGTGGACTTATAAGAGATTATATAATCCCCATATTTGACGCCTTTGAAGATACAGAAACCAATATTGAAAACATTTTAAATGGTACGACTGTTGTCCATAATCTACTGTATTACATCTATCACTTCGGAGGAAAAGAGAAGGCTGAAAAGTATTTTAATAAGCTGCTTAAAGAAGATAAGTTTAAGAATAAGTACATCCGTTTTTATAATAAGCTAAAAGATATGCCAAAAGAAGAGGCTTCTCAGGTAAGTAATGAGTTTGCGGGGGCGGAACTGATAAAATTTGCCTATCTAAATGGACTGGAAATAATTGCCTGATGAGAATTATGCAACTGAAAAATAAAACTTTCGTTCAAAAGACTATTCAATGGAGGAATTGGGAGGGATAGAACATTTTTAAGGGAAATGGCTAAAGAAACAATTAGAATTACGAATTCTGGAGGTTATGAATTAAATGGTAAACACATTTCTTTAGTTGGTGACGATTTTTCAACTGTTAAAGTATTATCGCATTACAAATACCGGAAGGCAAACGAATCGTATTTTGTTGTAGAGAATATCATTTATCTTTCATCAACAAGATACAGAAATAGAAATCCATAAAATATAGGAAAGTAAATTGTGAATTAGTCTGATTCAAGACAGATTTTATATGTTACAGTAGAGAAAATGAGTGAATATTGCACATAAAAAATCAAAGGACTATGAATTTACAACCGGAACAGTACAGGAAACGCAGAAAATAACCGATACAATGCAAAGCTACTGTTTGTAAATAAAGTATTACCTTGAAGAAAAGAGAATGGTATTTTCGTTTGAAACCATAAAATTATTGTTGCCTTGGTTGTCCAAGCCCATCATATAGTAATTATTGATTGTCAGAACAGTGGACATGAAGTAACATACGATTCTGTTGAGGTCAGCAAAATCGTCGAAGTAGGAGCGATACTAATTCTCTCCAGAGCGACAAGGAAGTAAAATTATTTGGAAAGCCTTCCATCGTTTTGGCGGGAGCCTTTTGCGAAAATAGTGATTAGTAAGTCGGAATTTTATATACAAGTAGGGAATGATTTTAATGAGTGAAAATGTTATAATTGATTTGAAACAATCTTTGATTGAACTAATTGAATATCTACGCAATGAAAATATTATTGGCAGTGTGAGAATAGGTGATTTAGATAGTCAGACATTTGATAGTCTTGTGATTTTGTTAAGGGATATGCTCAAAGAAAAATACCCGAAAACAAAGCTAAAACAGACTATGAAAAGCATTCATTACGCAAATGGTTTTGAAGATTTACCTCTAAAACAAAGTGCTTTTTTACTTGATGAGATTGAACAGTACCTCAGTGTCAATAAGTTTCTTGATCACGATAAATCGGTTGAATACTTCAACAATAGCATTACAGTTGACGGATTTGAAGTAAAACCGGAAAATTTAGTTTTAGCTATGATACAGAGCTTACTTTGTTGCGAGAAGCAATTTAGTTGATGTATGGACAAATTACAATTTAAGGAGGAGATTATTATGATTACAGATGAGAGGAAACAGATTTTAGAAGACTTGGTATTCAAAGCTAGCGTTGCCGGAAATGACGACTGTCTTGACATGTCAGAAGAGGAATTTGCAGAAGAGATTGAGCAAGATGAAGAAGGGATTGTGTATAAAGAATTTTCGAAACAAAGAGAAATAGGATTTGATGATTATGCCAATGAAATTATGGCTGAGATTCAGAAAATCTCATCATCCGAAGAGTTGCATTTCATGGCAGAAAACCATAATTATGACGATGGAACTTTTTTGCTGGAGCATATTATAAATAATCCTAATTGTGCTATTGAAACAGCTCAAATGATTTATTGGCTTTCCGCACCTGATTATTACTACGATGAATTTGGAGGTCCTGAATACTGTGATGACGGTTGTAATGAGGCTTTTGCCGATTTGCTGGTTAAGATGAATGACAGAGCAAATGGTAAAGGGTTTATATCAGATAGTGGGGTTAAACTTTCTGAGGAAATGGATGCGTATATAAAGCAAGCTCAGCTCGATTACTCAAAAGAGGTTTATTCCAAAATTCCTCAATGTTTCAGAAAATAGAGATGGACATATTGAGTTCGAATAATATGGCTACCCAGCGAAGCCGAGCTCTGCGAAGGCTGAGCCATAGATAGCCACTTCGCAAGGATCAGTAGACGAAAGCGAACGCAGTAGCATGAAAGTTGAGTCACTGAGCTACTGCCAGATGTGAACCAGGACAAAATTGATCTCTAAATTGTATTCTTGAAGAGGAGAATTTAATATAATTATCTATGAAGCCTTACATCGTTTTGGTGGGAGGCTTTTATGGAAATAGAGGGTGACAAGGTAGAATTTGTAGAGGGATAAAAAATGAAACCGTGGAGTAAACTTCAAAAACAATTATACTTATTGGTAGATCCAAATCTTGATTTTCAGATACATTGCAATGCATATCGAACGAAGAGTCAGCGTGGAACTACTTCACTTCCTAGATATTGGATTGTTTTGAACAAAGAAATAATATTTGACTATCCAAAAGACTTTTTGAGTAATTTAATGCCAAGGGAAGGCAGTCGAGAACTACGTCCAACGGGTACTTCAAGTTGGTTATTGAACAGGGATTTGCCTGTGGAAGATTTGTATCCATACTATACAGAGATTCAAGATATCTCTTGCGTGATTCGAGAGTATATTGATACCCCGGTTAATGAATTGTTTGGTAAAACTTTTGAAGATGATAAATGGAGACTAACGGATATTTTAAAGGCTGCAGATAAAAGATTAGGAAAAAACAAATTAATACAGATAAAACAAGAAACTTCAAACAAAAGTGTGTTAAAAGTAATTATCGCTAGAGGGATATAGATTCTAAAAATACTTGAACAAACAACCCATAGTTTATCCAAATTGTCGAATTGTGTAAAACAAAGTACATAGCTTTAAGATTCTAAAATCTTTCAGCAATGTGCTTTTTCTGTGCTTATTTTATACATGGTGGAATCTCAACGGATATACCTTTTTCATAAAACTTTACACTGCTTTTTTCAAAGAGAACATAAAATTGTCCATTTCAAGCTTTCGCGATTTAAAAATAACGATAAAAATGCTATAATAATCCCAGATTAGTTGAAATAAGAAACGATGGAATAAGTTATACTTCTAAGAATTGTAGATTTCATATTACCCCCCACTGTTATTATAGGAATTTAGACCTTATAATTTCTACTGATTGTAGATTTTGCGTTTTGATAATATCTAAAACCGGAATTTAGATCTTATGATTTCTACGGATTGTGAGAAGTTATCTGAGCCGGAACTGAGACGAGTTAAAAAATCTAAAAATAAACTATTTTCAAGGAGAGAAAATCGTAAATGAGTTACACAATTTCTTTGTTCACTGTTGGTACAAAACAGAAAGAACGACAGTCAGCGCAACCCGATTTCTTCGAAAAAGATGAAAATCTGGAAAAATTCACACCAAAGCAGCGAACGGCATTGGAAAACCGTTTGTTGAAATATCAGTATAAACCGGTAGGTAATAACGGTGACGGGAAAATATTTGAACATCCTGATTTTGGAGAAGCATTCCTGACAGACAGTGCATTATATTTTTCAACTTCAGACGACTTTGATTGTATTTTTGAAGTGGAAATGACAGCATCTGAATTCACGGATACCGGTGAGTTTGCAAAATATGACGTACAGAAAGGATGCTGGGAAGAGGTATAGAGTGGCTCCATGTCGAAATAGTGGAGATATCTCTTGTTCAGCCTGTAACCGTTGTTTATAATTATAAAGAAAACAGAAAGCAACTCCACAGCATGTGGAAGAGTTTAACGTTAAATGGTACGATGGGAAAGTTCATCAAAATCAAAAGGATGGAAACGACGGAGGTTGCTGGTTATTGGGATATGCTTTTGATACGTATGAAAGATTTCGAGAATTCGTTACAGAATACTACTCTATGGAATTCGACAACAATTTGTTGAAAAAACTATATACGAATTCTGCTTTGTCAGATTTGGAATTGGCAGAATTGACTGCAGGGGTAATAAAAAATGGCTGTAACAATCTTTGTTAATTTAAATAAATTGGAAAACAGAGACTTTCACATAAGAGAATTTTAAAAACTGCAAAAGGAAAATGATTTTACGAAAGGCAAATAATTATATCATTGGAAAACAGTAATAGGAGGCAGAAAGTGCTTAAAATAGGGGGAAAATACTCATTTGAGGACAATTTATCAAACAGACGGAGTTGCCTGATGTTCTTTGACGAAGATGATCCTGTGTCATGGTCAGTGGATATTGGCTTTTCAGAGGAAGATTTTGGCGACGAAACAGTATCGCCTGTAATTTGTATCAATCCGATAGATACAGATAAAAATTCAGTAGAGGAATTAGTGGGAGAAAAATTCAAGGTAGCGACAGTAGAAGAATGTGTTGACAGAGAAGATACGTTTTATATTTACGAATTTGAGCCGATGGTTTCATATGAGGTAGAAGTGCTTGAAATAAAGGATAGCATGGCTCATGTCAGGTGTAGCGGCATAATGATAGTTGACGGGTATTCCGATCCTTATGTGCAGGAGACATTTGAAATAGACAGTTGGATACCGGTTATTGAATCGGTTGATGATTGGGCAAAATTTGAGAATTGTTAGTATTTTACAGACTATGTTTGAGGAACTTAGGGAGATTTGAAATAAGGAAGTATGTGTAATGAGCAGGCTTAGAGAAGAAATAATAGTTACTGTCAAAAAATTATGGAGAAGATTTGATAAAACAATTGATTTTACAATGCTTGATCTTCAGGAAATGTATGGAGATGTCGGCAGAGAAGATATGAAGAATAATTTTAGAAAAGCTGAATGTTAAAATTAACTTGTGAAATTGAGTTTTACAAGTTAATTTTTTATTGAAAACTCAATGCTTATAAGCGATACTCATTTTCACTTATCACACTGAATTGTATAACTAATAGTAAAGGTGTAGATTTCTACACACATATGAAAAAGAAGAATATATAATTATAGATTCTGCATAGAAAGGAGAAATGAACTGACCCCCAAAAGTTATACCAGGAAGCTAACTTTTAGGGGTCAGTTTTATTGTACAGAGGAAAACGGTCGATAGAATATCGGTTCATTTGTATTCTATTAAGTTTAGTCTATTTTTCGCCTTCTGACAATGCAGCAAATAATTGCAGAAGCACTGCCCAAGAACAGCATATATTGCCAAATAGCACTGTCATCTCCTGTTTTAGGTAATTGCTTTTTCGATGCTTTTTTGTCCGGTACTTTTTTATCCGGTGTCTGCTTGCCCGGTAGAGCACCGCCTTGATCGACAACCTCTTTATTTAGCATCTCAAACTTATCGCCGTTTTCCATTTTGTAACTTACGGCATATTTGGTACCATTGATAGTAATTTCATTATTTTTCACCATTTTACCGGTACTGTCAGTTTCGATAATTCTATAGCTTGCATCATTTTCGTTTTCAACTTCGATGACCTCTGTCTTGCCGGTAACCACCTTATGCGGTATGTAATTACCGTTACCGTCTTTTCGATTTATTATTGAAGCCTTGCCGTTAACCGTTTTCTCAACTATGAAATGTGCTTCGTCCTGCTTCTTTCCTTCCCACTTTTTGGTCACGTATAGTTTATTCATAGGTGTGAACTTCCACTTGCCGTACACTACCGTATCTTTTGTCATCTTTACAGATGTTACTATACTGGAATCAATATTGTCCTTATCTGTAGACCATCCGATAAATTCCCATACGCCGTTTTCTCCATTCTTTTGTGCAACGACTTTCTTCGGAGCCTCATTTAGAGTAACAACATCATCATGCCCCAAGCCGGTTACTCTATCCGGAGTAGTGAACCCTGCAGGAGAGTCGCCTGTCACCTTATACTCCAAGTTGTATGTGTTGATATTTATCAACATCGGCACTGTGATGTCAAGCTTGGATATGCCTTCCTGAAAATGAACGCTGAATCTCTGGTCAGCACCTGCTTTTGAAGGAATTCCTTTGATGTTGACAACTGTATTATGTGCATTTTTATCATACTTTGCATCTTCTGCAGATAGCCCGTCAGGAAGAGCGCCTACAATGTTGATTTTATCGTAATGCATCTGCTTTGTGACTTTCTGTTCAAATGTGCTTGGATAGTAAGTGTAAGGGAAATCAGGGAAATTCAGCGATTCGCTATATGATTTGCCCTTTATAGCATCAGAAACGCGGTTGCTCTTTATCTTGACTCCTACCACAGATGATGTCTGTCCGTAAAGGCCGGATGAGCGTGCGACATGACCGAAATATGTATCTGATATGTATGTTAAGCCATTTCCTTTATTAACTGCGGTACAATCCGTAAAAGTACTATTCGAAACATTTGAAACGCCGAAAGTCTCCAATCCTGCATTGAACTTGCAATTTTCAAAAGAAATATTTGCACCTGCTTCAACCTCTACAGGTCCGTCAAAAGTCTTGCCGTTGACGGTTTCCTTTCCGCTATAGATGGTTTTTATCAATTTACCGTCATACAGCTTAGCAATCGTAGCTGCATCCATCCTGCCGTTTTCGCCTTCATACAGAACCTTCCCGTTTGCCTTGAACGTATAGACATATCCGATGCCGGACTTATACGCCTTGCTCGTTTCAACTGAGTAATAATGTGAACCGTCTGGCGAATACCATATATTCTGTTGTTTTGTTCCGGCGCTTCCCGTAATCTTCTCATACACCGCGCTCCACTTATCGCCGTCGGTAAATCCGTATGCACTGCTTCCGGACTTCACCGTAACATCGTAAGGCTTATATACCTCCTGTGTTCTACTGGCGGCAGAAACTGTGTTAATTCCGCAAAATACAATACTCAAGACCAGCGACAATGCTATTGCGATGCCTTTTTTCTTGATATAACTCATTATCTCTCCTCCCTAATCGTGATTAACTTTAGTAAAAATATACATACATCAAGTAAGTTAGACGATACTAGCTCACTTTGTAATTTTAGCACTTTGATTTTATCAAATCAATATCAAAAAACATAAAAATATCTTTGCTCTTATCCTAGGATTTAGATATGGGGAAAACATAACCTTCAAACGGATATGAGCATAGGAGGGATACTTTCTTCTGAAGCTTAAAAATTCAAACTTTTGGTATATGCTTACACAGAGCCATCGCACATCTTGGACATTGATCGGATGCAGATCATATCATCCATGTCGAAGCCGACGGATTTTATAAGGGTTTAATAACGGTTGTTTGTAAAAGCCTATTGTAATATGTCCATTTTAGCAATATACTTTAAATATAGCGAGGAGGAGATTATGAAAGAATTCTGGTCTTACGAGATAGATGATATATTAAAACAACTGAATACCGATAAAGATGGATTATCAAGCAGGGAAGCAGAAGAAAGAATGGATGAATATGGACAGAATATTTTTGAAGAAAAGAAATCGTCTTCAAAGCTGGAGATGTTCATAAATCAATTTAAAAATCCTATAATCATGATATTGATTTTTGCGGCGGCCCTGTCCATATTTTTGAAGGATTATTCTGACGGCATTATCATTTTAGTCATTATTATGATCTCTGCATTTTTAAGTTACAGTCATGAAAGCAAGGCTGATAATGCAGTAAAAAAACTCCTATCTTCGGTGAGTGTAAAATCATCAGTTTTAAGAGACGGAAAGTTTAAGGAAATAGATAATGCGATGCTGACAGTAGGAGATATCATAAACGTCAAAACGGGAGACATGATCCCCGCAGATTGTCTGCTTATAGAAGAGAATTCCCTTTCCATGGACGAATCGAGTTTGACCGGTGAAACCTTCCCCATTGAAAAGACTCCGGAAAAACTATCAGCCGATACAGGTCTTTCCAATAGAAAAAATTCACTTTGGATGGGGACCCATGTTATAGGCGGATCGGGAAAGGCGGTAATAGTGAACCTAGCTAAAAATTCGGAGTTTGGGAAAATTACCGCATCTTTAAATGAAAAGGACTCTGACACGGATTTTGAAAAAGGCATAAAAGATTTCGGCAATTTAATACTCCATGTTACAACTTTATTGATCGGTCTAATATTCCTATTTAACATAATTTTAAATAAGCCGTTTTTAGAATCTTTTATGTTCGCTCTGGCTCTTTCAGTAGGTTTAACCCCTCAAATGCTACCGGCGATTATAAGCGTAAATTTATCACAGGGTGCTAAGAGAATGTCGGAGCAAGGCGTCATAGTAAAAAAATTGAATGCTATTGAAAACTTCGGTTCGATGACTGTAATGTGTTCTGACAAAACGGGAACTATAACTCAAGGAAAGGTGAAGCTGGATTCAGCTTTAGATTGTGACGGTGAAATCTCGGATACTGCAAGCAAGTTGGCAGCGATAAATTCATATTTCCAGGAAGGATATGCAAATCCTATTGATCAGGCTATTTTAGAAGCGAATACAGATGATTTTTCCAATTATGAAAAATTATTTGAGATACCGTACTCTTTTGAAGGTAAGCTTTTGAGTGTTCTGGTAAGAACCGAGCCGGACTTTTTGGGAAGAAATATAATGGTTACAAAGGGGGCATTAACAAGTGTACTTAATGCATGCAAAACCTATGAAAGAGCGGATAAGATCGGTGGAAACATCGAAGAGATTAAGACGCGGATACTGGATTTATTTGAGAAGTATTCAAGTAAGGGCTATAGAGTTTTAGGACTTGCCTATAAATCCATAGAAGATGGGACAGATATTCAAAAACAAAAAGCTGAAGATATGGTCTTTGTGGGGCTATTACTATTTATAGACCCATTGAAAGATGATATAAAAGATGTTGTTGCTGAGATGAACAGATTGGGAGTTTCTCTAAAAATGATTACAGGAGATAACTGTCTCATAGCTAAAAATATAGGCAGTCAAATAGGACTTGATCCCGAAAGAGTTTTATTGGGAGAGGAATTGGATTCATATTCTCCGAGCCAGCTTAACAAGAAAGTTTTAGATGTGGATATTTTTGCAGAAATAAGCCCAAATCAAAAAGAAAAAATAATTATAGCATACAAGCAGTCTGGTGAAATAGTGGGATATATGGGAGATGGTATAAATGATTCTCCTGCCATAAAGCAGGCGGATGTCGGGATATCTGTAAACACTGCTGCTGATACAGCGAAAGATGCAGCTTCCATAGTGCTGTTACAAAATAGTTTAAAGGTGTTGATATCAGGCATAAACGAAGGCAGAAGGACTTTTATTAACACTTTAAAATACATATTTGTAGCTACGAGCGCAAACTTCGGCAATATGTTTTCGATGGCAGGGGCAAGCTTATTTCTGAATTTTTTACCTCTATTGCCCAAGCAAATCCTCTTGACAAATTTGCTGACGGATTTTCCGTCACTCCAAATTGCTTCGGATTCAGTTGATGAAGACTGGCTAAAGAGACCCGTTAAATGGGATACGAAGTTTATAAGGAAGTTTATGATTTTATTCGGGATTACTTCTTCGGTATTCGACTACATAACTTTTGCGTTATTGCTTTTTATTTTCAAGGCTGATGAAGCATTGTTTCAGACGGGCTGGATGTTGGAGTCCATTATTTCCGCTATGGTAGTAATGCTCATAGTTAGAACGGCGAGACCGGTTTTATCCAGTAAGCCGAGCAATAAATTGGTGATTGCCATAGTATGCATAGCCGCAGTTCTGCTTGCTATCGTGTATAGCCCGATAAATTCATATCTGGGATTGATTGCTCTACCTGCTAAAGTGTTGTCGGCTCTACTCGGTGTTTCGTTTCTATATGCGTTAACTGCTGAGATATTGAAAAAGAACTTCTATAAACATAATTCATTTTCCAGAAAAGGCAGATTGTAAAATGAGTTTGAATTGTTAAATTAAAAAGGATTCAGGGTAGACAATTTGTTGATTAAATTGAGCTGAAAAACAAATCTATAGGGAAGATTGCTATGAATAAAACCGACTCTATCGCATAATGCTCAATCGTGAAAGAGCAACCCCTAACGCTTGAAGATAGAAAATCATCGATAACCGAATCATTGATTTTATACCGTTTCTGCAGGATGATATCAATCAAAGCCGGGTGTGTCATATCGAAGAGCATCGATACCAATGATAAAGATGTATTCGATTTTAGAGAAAAATCAACAGCTGCAAATATTCCTTGAAGTTTTTAAGGTCATAAAAAAGTTGAAGGAAGAATTCCTAGAGAAGCACAATGATTTTATATATTAAATTGATTATTGAGAACCTGTCACAGGGAGTACATTATAAAGTTGGAGATATGATAAAATGAAAAACTTTTATACGGTTTTCATGAGTGTACTTCCAATTGGACATGGAAACAGTTGGAATCTGGAAGTTTATTTTTTGAGAATGATGGAAATTAAAGTAGACCTTATTGTAGAAAGGAGTTTATATGGGTTTGCCTATAAAAAAAATAACCATAGAGAAACAAAAAATCGATAGAGAGCGATTTTTTGCAATAGGATATTGTCCGGAAATAGATCGCTATTTACTTTGCGTTCATATTTCGTGGGTTGCAGGTTATGATCGATATTATGTCATAAATCAAGAGGATATAGCACTTTATGAAGACTCTCAAGAAGAATTTTATCAAAAATATGCGAAAGAAATCAGTGCTTACAGGACGAATAAATTGATTGGAGCAGGAGCATTGAGGGATTATGATTTCAGGCATTTACCTGATGAGATATTGAGGAATTTGAACAAATATCCGCCATTTGAAGGATATTGTTATAAAGATGAAATACTCTATGCCAATATAAAGATAGATGATAGTTTTTTTACTGTTCCACCGATATATGATGAAAAGTAAATAGAGTGAGATACGAATAAAAACCGGACTGATTAGGGATATAAGAGTGCTATTATGTTAAAAAAGAAAAAAGAATGCACTAGAACTTCCGGTAGGACTTTGTGGAAATAGTGGTTGATATATTCGAAATTATGGAGATTAATTAAATGAAAAATGCAGTGATATACATACATGGAAAAGATGGAAATTCAAATGAAGCTGACCACTATAAAAAATTTTTAAATGATGAATATAGAATTATTGGTTTTGACTACAAATCGCAATTCCCGTGGGAAGCCGAGGCGGAATTCCAAAAGTATTTCGCTGATATTGCTTCGAAATATAATGAAATTGTATTGATTGGGAATAGTATAGGAGCGTATTTTTCCTTAATATCTTTATCCGAAAACTTCATTAAGGAAGCAATGTTTATTTCACCTATCGTAGATATGGAAAATTTGATTTTGAATATGATGAAAAGAGCAGGCGTGTCTGAGGAAGAGCTTAAGCTGAAGAAAGTAATAAGCACACCATTTGGTCAACTTTTATCATGGGAATATCTTTCCTATGTTAGGAACAATCCCATAACGTGGAATGTCCCGAGCAGTATACTTTACGGCAAAAATGATGTCATAACCCCTTTTAAAATAATCAGTGATTTTGCGAACAAAATAAATGCAGACTTAACGGTTATGGAGAACGGCGAGCACTGGTTTCATACACGAGAGCAGATGATTTTCTTAGATAATTGGTTTAAGAAGTTTATATGACAAGATTTTAAATGGAGGATGATTGAGAAAATATCAGAATATAACTGAAAAGTCGTGATTATGTTCATTCTCTATTGCTCATAGAAGGAATTCTCACCGGAGACAAAATTTAATCGATACCATGTAAGTAAATAGGAGGCGAACATTATGCCATTAAAAATTGTAAGAAATGATATTACAAAAATGAGCGTTGATGCCATCGTCAACGCCGCAAACACTTCCCTCTTGGGCGGTGGTGGTGTAGATGGTTGTATTCATCGTGCTGCCGGTCCGGAGCTGCTTGAAGAATGTAAGGCACTTCGTGGCTGTGAAACGGGAAGTGCAAAAATCACAAAGGGACATCGTCTTCCTTGCAAATACGTCATTCATGCAGTTGGTCCACGGTGGAAAGACGGAAGACATCAGGAAAAGGAGCTCTTGGAATCCTGCTATCGGATATCGCTAAATCTGGCAAAGAAATATGGCTGTGATTCAATCGCGTTCCCTCTGATTTCTTCCGGCATTTACGGATATCCCAAGGATCAGGCGCTGAAAGTTGCAGTGGATACCATCGGTGCATTTCTGTTAGAAAACGAGATGATGGTTTACATCGTAATCTTTGACCGTCAGGCATATAATATCGGTGAAAAGTTGTTTTCAGATATCATGGCTTACATAGATGATCGGTATGTGGAAGAACGTATCGATCACCAAACGGAGAGAGATTGTGTAGCGGAAGCAGCTGAAGCTGGCTACTTCGGAAAAGTTCAGGTATCAATGCCTAAGGAGACAATGCACAAATCTGTCAGAAACAAATCCCTGGAAGAAGCATTGAATCACATTGATGAGAGCTTTTCGGAGATGTTGATGCGGAAGATAGACGAATGTGGCATGACGGACTCACAGTGTTACAAAAAAGCTAACATCGATCGCAAACTCTTCTCCAAGATTCGATCAAATAAATTCTATAAGCCATCTAAATCGACAGTGCTGGCGTTTGCACTGGCTCTGGAATTGCCCATTGAGGAAATGCAGGACATGCTTGACAAAGCAGGCTTTACATTATCTCATTCGAGCAAATTTGATATCATTGTGGAATATTTTGTTGAACACGGCAATCACAATGTTTATGAGATCAATGAAGCGCTGTTTGCATTTGACCAGAGCTTGATTGGAGCTTGATGAAAATTAAATGTCGCTTTCAGTGCGACCGCTCTCCGAGAAAAAAGGATATACTATAGCTGTAAGGTACAAAACCCAGCAGCTATATTTTTTAGGGGGAGACAAAATATATTAAAAGACAGTTAATTGCAAAGGAGTGAATATGATAAATAAACTAAAGAAATCTACCTTATGGAAATGTATTACATGGATATCCATAATATTGCCTATTGTTCAGGTGATTTTTCTATGGGTCAATAAAAGCGGTAATTATTCATATGCCAGAGATGCAGAAGTATTTTATGGAATACCGAGGTTTTATTTTTCTGAGGGAAATCAAGAGAGCATTATTATTAAGTTAATATATGTTTCAATAGTAGGATTAATATTATGTTCCCCAATTTTAATAAGACGGTTTGAAAAAGGTAAAGTTAACATGATTCCCAGTATTATATACTCGATTCTGATAGTTTTTATGAATTTTATGGTGATATCAGAATTTTGTGATAAGTATCTCGATAATAGATTGAAAATAATAGAATTCGGCTGGATCCCACTTATAATTTGCATTGCAATAAGTATAGCATCGTTTATTATGTACGTATATATGTTTAGAGCAGAGTTTTACTCTGGAAATGATAGAAAAGAAAATGAAACAGTAGAGAACAATTTAGCAGGAAAAAACAGAAAAACATCGAATGTGTATGGATTATTTATTTTTCTGAGCGGCGCAATTATTTTTATGTATGTGCTTTTGATTGGAGTAACGACAGGGAGTGACCCTAGCAATATTAGGAAGTATGAAATTATTAAGATAAATGATTCAAAATATAGAGTTGTTTTGACCTATCATAAGGAATTGGCTGTAACAATGGATTGTAAAATAGAAAATGTGAAGAATACAAATAGAGGTAATTATGAAAAGCGACTTAAATTCAATAAGGGACACTATAAGCTGGACTCCATAAAAGGAAAAGATATAATCTATGATAAATTTGATATTGTTACTGGAGATTATTAAAGTGAAGATTATCAAGGAAACTGTTAGTAAATAAGTTGGTCAAAAAGAAAGGTTTATCAAGATGAGATATAGTACCATAGACAAGTTAAAAAAATGCCAATTTATTAAACTAAGAATTACACACCGATAATTGTATGTGATGAAAAAGCAAAAATAGAATATGCTGTACATTCCTTATCTATAAAATACAAAAATAATGAGAATGTTATATTTGAGTTTACCGGTATGATATAATATAAAAGTAAGGGTGTGGATTCAGAGGAAAATTCTCGATTAGCCGACATAAGAGCCCTTATTATCAAAGCAGACGTCAGGCGAGTTTGATATTTTTGACATCAACATTTAGTGATTTAAATTATTGTTTGGAGAACATAAGATGAGAGTTGAAATATTTCCCCTTGAGAAAATACAAATTGACGACAAGGAAATTATATTTGGAATGAATTCAGAACAGGTACAAGAACTGATTGGGATACCGGATAGAATCTTCAAGCAATATGGCTCAAAATCTTATAGGCATTATTATTTTAATAGCGAATTGGGATTGGATTTTGATGAAAATGGTTTCCTCGAGTTCATTGAGTTTCTCGCTGGAAACGATGGTTCTCTTAAACCATATATTTATGGGCTATCGGCGTTTGAAATAGATGCTGACAAATTGATTGAAATAATTACTGAGCATGACGATGAGATTGATGACAGTGAAGCAAATTGCTGTTATTCTTTTTTTAATATAAGTATAGGTCTTTGGCGTAAAAATGATAAAAGCAAGCGCTGGGATACAATTGGCATTGGAACGAAGGATTATTATAGGTATGATGTGATATAGATTGATAAATTACATGTGATAAATAGTATTCAGATGTTTCAATTCTTGGGATATGCATCCGGCGTATCGGCGAAGCATGGAACGGATAGTTTAGCTGAAATATTGGAGTGAATACACAAAATATAAGGAGGGATGATATGATAGCAAAAGCGGGAGATGTGTACTGCGTCTATAATAAATACTTAAAGAAATATACCGCCTGTCAAATAACAAAGATAGAAGAAGATGATAAGGAGTCCAAGGCGGTAATTCTTTCGTTGGATTGGATGGGAGATCAGCCTCTGAAAGAGGAGGAATTATCTTCCATAAAACCGCTTTATAAGGACTTTATGTACTGGAACCGAGGGATACATCTATCGAATGTCGATGTGAATGTACCGACAAACTATACTTTCGTTGGAAATGTTACTCCCTTAACGGATGAGAGTACAAATTCATATGCAACATGGGGAAACGGTTATGAGGTCTACAGACAGCTTAAATGGCAGGAAATACCGAAAGAACAGAGAGATGCATTTAAGGAAGCGGATAAGAGCGAAGAAAAAGTCATCTTTGCAGGAGAGGAGTGTGGCCTTTCCAAGCGCCGTTTGAATGATGAGTGGAAACCTTTTGAAGATGCAATGGAATTAAAGGTTTTTCCTTGTTTGACTCATCTAACATTAAACAAATGGCACAAAAATTTATACGAGTATTTGCAATCGACTCCATTTATTTCTGAACTGGTTCTCAAAAACCATAACCAAACAAAACTGGATTTCTCTAAAACATCAGTTTGTACGCTTTCAATTGATATGACAGGGGTAGAAGAACTTATCTTAAATAACGGTTTGGAGCAACTTATTTTATTGGGAGAAGTAAGGAAAGATTGCAACATACAGGCGAATGGAAACGAAGAGGTCTTGCTGTTACAATATGATAAAGTGATTCCTAAGTTGAAAGGTTTGGAAGCTTTAGGGAAATTACATGTTATCAAAATCGAAGAACTCGATATTGAGGAAGTTTTGAACGCATACCCAAAACTTACAGAGTTAAGATTGTGGGGAAAACCGGGAAATCTTGTTCATTTTGATAAGTTGCCGGAGTTTCAGCAGTTGGAAGTTTTTACAACAATGGACTTGTTCGGTTTTACTGCAGAGGATATTCCAAACCCGGACAGGCTTCCGAATTTGCATATGTTTTGGATGGACAGCTTGCCTGAGGATGCTGCAAAAATGACGAAGAAACTCTATAAAAAGCGAAAAGAAGAAGGACTTAATCTTTGGATTAGAAAGCCGAGAAAACCGGAATGGCTTGCTCAGAACCTTGATAATCCGTTTCGTTCATGGGACGGACAGGAAAATATTACACCTGCCAATGCCAAGAAAGCTGCTACTTTGTATAGAAAAACAAGAGCGGGAATCGTCAAGATTGCAGAAGGTTCCGATAAAGACGCTATGACAAGTGCCGAAACTTTGGTAAGGGAGTATACCGAGGGATTCAATAAGATGGATAAGCGAAACTGTTTTATCTATACCGTTGAGCGAGAGGATATTTATACCGCGCTTGATGAAATGTTAGACCTACTACCGGGGGACTTGAAAGTCGATAAAGAGCAATTGTTGAACTTATTTGATGAATTAAAGAATTTTTAGAAGTGATCTGAAACAGGTGGCATTATAGAATTCATTGAGGAGTATTTTATATGATTCACATTGGAAATTATAGAAGAAATAATAAAAATTGTTTTGTTGAAGAGACTGAAAAATATAATGTGAAAAATGAGCCTAATTTAGCTAAAGGAGATAATTTTATTGGATGGCATAAGTCATACAACAATAAATTTATTTGGCTTGCACACAGAATGAACGAGGCATGCATTCGTATCACAGTTTCAGATGAAGACGGAAAATCCTCTCATATAGAATTGAAAGATGATTTTTGGCATTCGGACGTATCATTTGTGAATTTAGCCGATGAAAATATGGTAATTGTTTCATTGACAGCAGGACAAGACGGTTCTCAGGACTTTTGCATTGCATTTATTCAAAATAAATTGAGAATAGTGCATAAATTCCCTAAAAATCTGACCTATATTTTTACCTTTAACAAAGCTGCCTTGGCAGTGGATTTTTATACAGCTGATTTTTATAAAATATCCAGTAATGATTTCCAAATAGAGTCGATAAAAACGTATTCGATATTTGAAAATGATGCTTTGTCAAATGTGTGGATGATCAATGGTTCATTTGGGATATTTTGTACTACTGAAGGGAAGTGGTACGTATTCAGCTTGAAGACACTGGAGTTGATTGATGAATTATCAATAGAAGGGATATCCCACAATAGTGATTGTTGCGGTATAAATACGCTGTATCAGACAAGAGATGAATTGGTTTTCAGACATTATGAGCTGGAAGGCGGAGAAGCAGCTGTTGATTGGATTAGCGTTGATAAAATGTATCTGAATAAAATTATCAGAGATAAATTAGCGAAAAATAATGAATAAATAACTTAACGAATAACTATCAAAGACTACTAAAAGCGTTGAAATGTATTATTTAAAGTTGGAATGACGTCAGAATTAGAAAAATTTTTATATGTAATATTATGGAAATATTGCATAAAGAGTTAACCGTGTGGGTTTTGTCACAAATGTTTGACAACTCCAGAAATTTAAAATGTTTTTTTTGCATACGCCTACACAACAGGATAAATTTAGTGTATACTTAAGGAAGTATACTTAATCAATCCGACTCCTCGTAGTCGGAGATAAGAAATTGCTCCTTTATTTGGATATCGCATAGATGCCGAAGGGGAGCAATTTCTTTTTTATTTAGGATATGCAATAAAATGATTTTTGGTCCATTGTGAATATTATGAAGAAACGGTTCTTTTGTCATAGTGGGCAAAATACAAAGTCGAATAGAAAGTCCAAGAAAATACGTGATTGCCCATGAATGAGAACGGAATAATAAAATGATAAGACGCAGATTTCTAGTCAATGGGAAAATGCATTTAACAGCGGAGTTGATCGCGACAACTATAAGTGATATATGTTGAGCCAAATATGGATGTGAGAGAAGATGTAAAACATCATCTCTGCACAACATCAAAGACTTAGGATAGGGGAACGGAGATGATTTTGAGTTTCGACTATCTGAAGATTTAGCAAATATTTTTACAGCTTACTTAATTATTTTAGGTTTTTATAACCGAATTTAAGTGTGCTGTAATTTTTTAGGCAATCAAAAGATCATAAATTGCTCTCGATATGTTAAATTGACAAGAAATTATATAAAATACAAATTTAAATTGAGATAAATTAGAAAAATATGCAAAAAATATGGTATCATTAAATAAATGTATAATATTTCCAAATGATAGAAAATAGAATTTAGCAAAGAGAGAATGGACAGAAATTATTTTAAAAGGGAGGTAAAGCGAGTGTTTCACAAGAAAATTTATGATAAACTTAGATCTTTTTTTGAAAAATCCGATAAAATTAAGTCTGAGTTGAAAAACCATAGAGTAGAGGAAATCGATAAAAAAGAGTCCGGTGAAAATTCCTTCTCGCAAAATACCTTAACCAAAAGCGGTATAAATGGGGACGAAATAGGTGAATGCGAACAAGATCATAATGAAAACCGCAGAGAATATGGCAAAGAAGAAATTCGAGCCGACTTCAAGGATAAAAAGCAGGAAATCAAATTGACCGGCTGCGATGAAGAGGATTATAAAATTGAAGAGGTATATTTTGAAAATAAATTCAATCGATTTTTGGAGTATTGTCAACAAGAGTCAATTACATATATGTCGCAGCTTCGAGGATTTGATTTTTTTAAGCTGCTGAATGTTAAAGGGATAGGAAAAGGAAAATTCGAAGATATAAGAGCCGTATATGAAACGTATTTAATCAGCAAAACGGACGACGAGACGCTGGGAAATGGGCAAAAAAAATATGAAACTGCGAAATCTGAACATCATGAGAATTTGAACGGATTGATGTTTAAGAATGTGAATGACGAACTTGCTGAAATGGATATAAGCCTGTTATCAGGTCTTGGGATAAGGCGGAAGATGATCAACAGGTTTATGGAAAACGGATATGTACAAATAGGCGATTTGAAAAATATTTCCGAATTTGAAGTTAGTAGAATTACGGAAAATAGAAAGCTGAAAGAGTTTAGAAACATTGAAAAAACACTGAGCAAAAATTTTGTGACGATTTTTGCAGATGCTCTTGAAAACTTCACAAATGAAAGAGATTTCGCAATTTTTCAAAAAAGAATGGATGGAAAAACTCTGCAGGAGCTGGGAAAAGAGTACCAATTGACCAGGGAACGCATAAGGCAGAAAATTAAAAATTTAGCGTCGAAAATAGATGTGTTTATGATACATGTTTTAAAACTGGTCGTAGATGATGAGAGTTATGTTATCGATCCCCTGTTGAATGTGAGCACAGACTGCATCCAGGAGAAAAAGTTGACGAATCTGTACGAAAATGAACATTACGGAAAAATTCTCGTTCAGTGGTGCAAGATGAACAATGATTTTGTGTATCTGGACTTTGCGAAAGTGTTTGTTAGAAGCCGAATGTCAAGAGATGGAATTGAAGAGGAACTCCTGAATATAGCTGAGAGTTTTATCGGAGAAGGAATGGAGTGGAGCAAAAAAATAGATGAACTCAAATCGGTGATGGAAGAAAACGGATACGGATATATGGATGAATCTTCAATTGAAACTTTCCTGATACAACGGGGCTATAAGAAATATAAGGACTTTTTAGCGAAGGGAAAGCAGTCGTATGGATATTTATGCAGTAAAGTAATTGCGGAAAAATTCCCGGAAGGCATCAGAATATACAATAAAAATGATTTGGATAAGCTCAGAGAGTACGCTAATACCGAATATGGAGATATAGGAATTCCGGACAGCACAAGATCTTTTGGAGCGAGATTATCGGAATTTTTAGTTCTATCAGGGCGTGGAAAGGCGACTGCACAATCAAATATACGAGTTGAGGAATCGCTTTTGGACAGCATAAGGGGCTTCATAGAAAACTACGACGGAAAAAATGTATATTATTCGGAGATTTTTACAAAATATGAGGGGGAAATTAGAGAAAAGAGCAATATTGACAATTACAACTTCCTACATGGAGTATTAAAACTGTACTTTGAGGGGCATTATGATTTCACCAACAGAGACTACCTCAGTAAACGGGGAGACTGTGAAGTACACGACAACAGTGAAAGAATCAAGGAATATATCATATCGGCAGGAAGACCCGCAAGTCGTAGAGAACTGAAAAGAAATGTGGTGGGATTTGCTTCCGATATAGTCATATTCGGTGCAATTGAAAGGGATGCCGAGTTAATACAGTGGGATTACAATAGATATTATTCTTTATCTCTGATGGACATTTCAAAAGAAGATAAAGATCTGTTGGAAGAGAGTGTAAGGAGCATAGCAAAAGAGAACAAGGGCTATTGCAGCGATAACTTGCTTTTCGGAGAGGTAAAGAAAACCGGAGAGGATTTTTTGAAGAAAAACAGAATAAAGGCTGCAATTAACCTGTACTTCGTGTGCAAAAAACTTCTCGGAAACAAGTTTGACTTCAGGAGACCGCATATCCTTGAAAAGGGGCTCATCGAAAATATATCTTTTAAGACGGTAGTTCCTCATTTAATAGGAGATACAGCTATCTTGTCCCTCGGGGATTATCAAAATTTAGCAAAAAAATTGAGGTGGTCATCGGCGACGACCAGTGCGGTTTTTGCAGAGATTGAGCAAAACTATATGAGACTCAACGAAGACATGTATATGAAAAATGATAATTTCAAAATAGGAAAGGAAGAGCTCGTACAAATTGAAACGGTGGTTAGAAGTCTAATGACAAGGGGAGAAAAACGGGAAAAAGTTGTCAGTGAATGCGGAGTTGAAAAACGGAGTGAAGGCGGGTGTATGCAAAAAGAGAAACCGCTGGAGTATATATCTATGATAAACCTCAAAATTCCGGAGGAATTACCACAGATCGGACACCGGTGGAATGCGTTTTTGCTGAGAAAAGTAGTGGAAAGATATATACCGAGCCTCAAAATCATCGATATGAACATTGTGGATAGAAGATTTGAAAGGGGAATCATCGTAGATGAAAACAGCATTCTAAAAACCTATGATGACGTGGTCATAAGGACATTGATGAGTTTAGGATATAGGGCTGTGACAGAAGCCGAAATGCTGAAATTCCTCATAGAACACAACTTGATTTGCAGAGCTATACCAAAGGAACTTTATACAGCTGACGGATTGATATTTAAGGACGGACTGTTCAGAATCAAAGAAGCATATATGTGATGTAGGTGTACGTTACGAGTTTAAAGTTACCAAAGAATTTCAGAGAGCTTTAGGTTACAGGAAAGAGACAAGTTAAGCGTATCGGTAAGGACGCAATATCGATTGAACTGTTATCGTAGAAGATATAAATTTAGCGTAATTAGACAGATTTTACGGAAAGGGTGATATTGTATATGATCATCCTTTTTTCGTGTGAATATAATTAGGTCATATAGAGATTTGACCGTAACAGGAAAGGCGCACATTTTGATGAAGAGCGGTGCAGTTATTTTTGACAATATCTTAAATAGGGAAAAATTTGGATAGTAAATGTGGTAGAGTCTGTCTAGAGAGTTAATTTGATTCAAAGGTATCCGGATTGTCAGGAAATCGGAGTGAAAACTATCAGGAGAGATGACATCAGGTGAAACAGTGTAATTATCATACGAAGAGGAGAGTGAAAATGAACAGAATGTATTTTACAATAACAGGCTTATATCATTATTACGGTGATAAATTTTTAGAAAAAGGTATGAATGTCACTCTGGAAAAAGATGTGGACAATAAGCACGATAATGAAGCAATTACCGTTAAAATTGAGGGGCTGGGTAAGATCGGATACGTTGCAAACAGCCACTACACCGTGCTGGGAGAGTGTATGAGTGCAGGCAGGCTCTACGATAAGATCGGTGATGTAGCCATAGGGAAGATAATATTCATTACCGATTGCGGAATAGTGGGCAGCATTGAAGATAGCTATGTGAAAAAGGAAGAGCAACGACGCTTGTATAGAGGGCAAGACATAATAAACGAGGATTGTAAACAGAAGAAGCGATGAGGAAATCTTGAGAATTCACAATAAAAAGATTTTGATTTAATGGATTAAAATGGTAAGATAGTATTGAGAAAGACATCATCAAAATACGATAAGAGAGGAAATCCTCAGGGAGGTTGAACGCTATGAGCAATAAACTTAGAATGCTTAGAGTCATGGAATTTTTAATGAGAGAAAGCGATGAGGAGCATATTCGATCAGCTGACGATATATTGAGATATTTGGAAAGTTGTAACATTGATGCAAACATTAAAACCGTTAACGATGATATTAAAGTTTTACAGGAATTTGGGATAGATGTCATTAAGGTTAAAGGTAAAGGAGGCGGATCGTATATAGGCAGCAGAAACTTGGAGCTTCCGGAACTGAAACTGTTGACGGATGCAGTGAAGATATCCAAGTTCATAACTACGAAGAAATCGGAACATCTGATCAATAAGCTGAAAAGTCTCACGAGTAAGGGGCAAGCGGAACAGCTGAGCAGGGATATATATTTGCAAGATGTGGTAAAAACCGGCAATGAGAACATCTATTACAACGTCGATTGTATACATACGGCAATTTTAAAAAACAAGGAAGTTTCGTTCAAATATAACGAGTGGACTTTGGAAAAGAAGTTGAAGCCTAAGAACAAAGGCATGAAATATGTAGTAAGCCCGTGGGAACTCACCTGGAGTGATGAAAATTATTATTTGGTAGGATATGAAGAAAAAACCGGGAAAATCAAGCATTATCGAGTGGATAAAATCACGGATATCGACTTGATGGACTCGGAGAGAAAGGGAGAAGAGAACTTTTCAAATAGGAATTTAGAAACGTATATGAAGAAGACTTTCGGTATGTACGGAGGAGAAGATTCCACGGTTACTTTGAAATGCAAGAATGATGCCATCGGAATAATATTGGATCGTTTCGGCAACGGCGTAAACGTAGTCAATTCGGAACATGATAAGGAACATTTCATAGTTAATGTAAACGTGTCCGTAAGCCCTCAGTTTTTCGGTTGGCTCACAGGTATCGGCACGATGATAAAAATTGTGGACACGGAAGATATCTCCAAGAAGGATGTTTTGGCAGAATCAACTTGCACTTCCAATGATAGTAAAAAGAAAAGCGTAAAGATGAGATATAAGGAATATCTGGAAAAAGTGTTGAGAGAGTATTGAGTTAGGAGAATTGGAAACTATGAGAAGAATAAGATTTCGCTATAACAAATATTCACCGGGTGTGTTGTATATTATGGTTGTACTTGGAGTGACTCTGGGATTGCTGATTTTATATGAATTTATCATATTTTCCGGCATTGCGGAAGGACCGGAGCAGGGACCGGCATATTTCAGAAAACATCCTAAACACGCTGTTGTTTTGATATTCGCATTGATTCCCGTCGCTATGTTGTTACCGGTATGGATTGCAAAGAAATGGTGGAGCAGGACGGAAGAAGAGGCAAAAATTGAGCTGTATGAAGAACATGCTGTTTTATATTACAAGAATAAGGAGTTATTCATCAAAAAGGGAGACTTGAGAATTAGTATTCCACACCCACAGCCTTTTTGGTATACAACATATATATTAAAAGTACCGGGACACAGAGTAGTATTTGTCAAATGTACCGGAAAAAATGAAGCGGATGCAGGCGAATGGCTTTCTTTGGACACAGCTATGGATGTGTTGTCAGCCTACAGAAAATTTAAACGAGGAGATGAGCAAAATAATTCAGTTGCCAATTTCTACGGAATCAATATTGCCTTGGGTATAACAACCCCTGCTGTATTTGACAGTTCTCCCTACTATGTGGATTATGAAAGTATGCTGATAGTTATGGAGGCTCCCTTTGTTACTTGTATGATTAAGGAGAGAAATAATCCTGTTCACGTTGTAGGAAAGATACAAATAGATAGACGACTTTTGAGAAATTCCGCATTAGCTGAAATGCAATTGAATCGGCAAGCAATTTTGGACATTGTAGAACTGGATGAACATATGGAGATGTAAATCGAATTTAGGCTGTAAATTCAGATGATATTTCATTTAAAAAGTTGAGTATGGAGAAATAGTTGCAAAATTATCAAATAAAGGTGCATGTGCTCATAACAACTTCTCATGGAGATGAGAAATAATCACGAAGGGCTATTGCAATAAGAGACAGACGGTAAAGTGAAAGTTGTCATAACATCTTGCGGTATCCATCAAAAGGAGATATAGCAATAAGTGAAATAAAATTTATATTAGTATAGAATATTAAAGAAACGGTAGATCGAAATGACATGTACCATATTCACCGGACAATTTGGTAAAAAGGGGATACATCAACGACGGTTTACTGTTTTTTTGTACAGTTAAAAAAATTATCGATAAGTTTCATAGAGATGATGAACTATAGAAAATGTGTCAAAAAGATGGAATTTCAATAAAAAAGGTTTATGTGAAAACATAAGATGGTATTATTACCATATATATGATTTATAATTTCCCGAGCAGAATACTAAGAAATTTTATATAATCCGCAGAAGTAAAAGTCTTAAAACGCTTTTCAAAGTCAAGAAAATATTTGGGAATTCGTGTGAATTTGAGAGGAGGCTAATAGAGAATGAAAAGCCTGATTGAAAACTTTCTCCAAAATAAAAACTTCTATCTGAGTTTGGTTGGAGAACATCTATTTATAACTATGGTTGCGATCACAATTGCCATTATCGTGGGAGTTGCCGTTGGAGTTGTCATTTCCGAGAAGAGGAAAATAGCCGGAATCGTCATATCGATCGTAAACGTCTTATATACGATTCCGTCCATAGCGCTGTTAGGGGTGTTGATATCAGTTACGGGAATAGGGAACAAGACGGCTATCATAGCGTTGACTCTATACGCCTTGCTCCCCGTTGTGAGGAGTACCTACACAGGAATTGTAAATATAGATGAAAAGATAGTCGAAGCCAGTGAAGCTATGGGAAGCACCAAGTTTCAGACCATGTATAAAGTCAAGCTGCCGCTGGCTTTTCCGGTGATATTTTCCGCTATCAGAAATATGGTCACTATGACCATAGCCTTGGCAGGGATAGCCTCTTTTGTAGGTGCCGGCGGACTTGGCGTAGCAATATACAGAGGAATAACGACAAATAATGCGAATTTATTGCTCATAGGAAGTATTTTGATCGCATTGCTCGCACTGGTATCGGACGGATTGCTTGGAATTGTTCAGAGGGTGACCTTTAGCAAAGGTAAAAAGAGCAAAATAGGTAAGTGGTTGCTGATTCTCTTGGCAGCCATACTGATGGCGGTATCGGTTTTGGGAAGTATGAACCACATGAAAAAAACTGTTAAAATAGCATCAAAACCGACGACAGAAAGTCAGGTGCTGGCAGAAATCGTGGGAATTTTAATAGAAGATAAAACCGATTTGTCCGTGAAAATCACCCACGGGGTAGGGGGTGGAACATCCAATATACATCCCGCACTGACAAAGGGAGATTTTCATCTGTATCCTGAGTATACAGGTACTGCATGGCAGATCGTTTTGAAAGAAAAGGCACAATATTCTGAAAGCATGTTTAAGGAATTAGTTGCAAAATATGAAGAAAAGTACGATGCAACATGGAAGGGAATGTTCGGTTTTAACGATACGTACAGCTTGGGAGTCAGAAAGGAAATAGCGGATAAATACAATCTGAAAACTTACAGCGATCTGGCAAAAGTTTCGGATAAATTGACCTTTGGTGCAGAATACGATTTCTTTGAAAGAGAAGATGGCTTTAACGCTTTGAGCAAGGCGTACGGCTTGAATTTCCGAAAGAAAGTGGATATGGACAACGGGCTTAAATACAAGGCTCTTTTGAACAAGCAAATCGATGTGATGACTGTGTTTACAACAGACGGACAGCTGTCAGATCCGAGGATTAAAGTACTTGAAGATGATAAAAAGTTTTATCCTTCATATATGGCTGGAATGGTCGTGAGAAAAGATATATTGAAAGAACATCCGGAGCTGTCAAAAGTGCTGAGCAGTCTGGATGGAATAATAGACGAGAAAACCATGGCGAAATTAAATGATCAAGTGGAAAGAGGAAAGAAAACTCCTAGGGAAGTGGCGATGGAATTCTTGCAAAGCAAGGGGATAATCAAGGTGAAAAAATGACGATAGCAGTAGAATTTAAAAATGTTACAAAGAAATACGGCTCGGTGGATGTGATAAAAGATTTCAACTTGCAAATAGATCAGGGAGATTTTCTGTGCATAGTGGGAACTTCCGGGTCGGGCAAAACGACTATTATGAAGATGATCAACGGATTGGTTAAACCGACTTCGGGAGATGTATTCATCGGAGAAAAAAGACTTGAAGATGAAAATCTGATTGAGCTGAGACGAAAGATAGGATATGCAATTCAGGGTAACGGTCTCTTCCCTCATATGAGCGTCTTTGAAAATATTTCATACGTTCCTAATTTGGATAAGAGGTCCAAAGCGGAATTGGATAAAACGGTGGATGAAACCATGGAGCTGGTAGGCTTGCCCCAAAATATGAAATATCGTTATCCCGATGAACTGTCCGGCGGACAGCAACAGAGAGTGGGAATTGCCAGGGCGTATGCCAACAATCCCGATGTTCTCCTCATGGATGAACCGTTCGGCGCAGTGGATTCCATAACCAGGTATCAGTTGCAAAAAGATTTGAAGGACATTCACAGGAAGACCAACTGCACAGTGGTGTTTATCACCCACGATATACACGAAGCGTTTAAGTTAGCTACGCACATACTGGTTCTGAGTGAAGGGAAAATCGAGCAGTATGGAACCAAGGAGGAAATCCGTAACAATCCTTCCGGCGATTTTGTGAAAAGGCTTATCGAAATGACTCAATAAAAGGCTGTTCAGACCATGTCAACCGATAACAGTCGGTTGGTATTTTATAAAATATAGAGCGAATCTTAGGATATGGAATTTTATTCATATTTTTAGATTCGCTCAGATATATGCTATTCGTATTGTGAAACATCAAATCCAAGTTCTTTTAGAATTGAGATTTGTTTTTTTTCGTGTTCGTGAGTGCCGCCCAAGACGGAGCTGTAAATATAGCTTTGCGGCCAATTTTCATAATATATGTCGAGAAATTTCGGAATATTTTCATACATAGGTAGAATGTTGGACATATAGCCCAGCTTAAGGTAGGTGATATACTCTTCTCTATTCAGTATCTCGGTGCAGCCGTGTCGATCAAATGAATTACGCCTTTCCAGAGAACTTTCGATATCCCATGGAGCAAATCCAATTAAATGTGACGGTCCACTCCATCTCTCAGCATCTGTCTTATCCGGTGAAGGGATAACTTTTTCCCAGAAACCTCTCTTTACGGCGAAAGAACCCGTCGAAATGTAGAGGCGATATGGTGTGTTTTCAAAAGTTGCTTGGCATATTTCTCCGAGAACAGGTTCAAATACTCCGTAGACATCACTTGTCAGAAGGCGTGCGTAATAACTTTTCTCTCCACCATCTATTTTATAAATTGCTCCTAATTCATATCTTGCCATTAAATCCACCTCCATAATATTTAAGTGCCGGTTCTAAACATGTATTTTATGTTTGAACATGTAATTTTTATTAGTTGAAATGTGAAAAATTTTCTATCAGGAAATCATATTTGCATCCAGTATTTCAAAAGTCTTTTTAGAAACTCTAATCAGCCCGTCCTTTTGCATTTTGCTGATTTCGTTTGACAGCACACTCCTGTTGACGCTCAGATAATCGGCTAACTGCTGCCTGTCAAACGGAATGGAGAACTTTAAACTTCCCTGGAGAGTCGCCTGAAACGAAAAGTAGGACATCAATCGGCTTCTAACGGACTTTGAAGCGGTGTGGAAGATTCTTCTCGATAAATTCAAGTTTTTTTGAGAAGCTATTGACAACATATTGTGAATAAGTTTGATGTGATGAGAACAACCTTTAGCGCAAAAGTTCAGTATGTGAGCTGCATCGAGAAAGAGTATCTTTGAACGGGAAGTTGCGACCACATCGACCATTATGGGAACGCTCGGCACGCAAGCATAGGTTTCTGCAAAAACTTGTCCCGGACCGATGCTGTCCATAATGCTGGTATTTCCCCAGACATCGTTGTGCTCTATGGAAACGCTTCCTACCAACACTATGCCGATATCCGAAACTTTATCGCCGGCACGATAGATGTACTTCCCCTTGTCATAAGTATTTTCAGTTAATTTCAGACAAGGACCTAATGCAGCTATTTCTTCAATGGATATTCCTGCAAATAGAGGAGTTTTAATTAGAAAATTTTCATACATAACTTTCTCCCTTTTTTGTTGTTTTAACAACATAATTGTAATTTGAAGTATAGTATAATGTGTCCAACAAGTCAATAACGACTGAAAAATATTTGGAAAATATAGTGAATTCAAGGAGGAAGAGTCAGATGGAAAATAAGATGTTTTGTTATCAGTGTCAGGAAACGGCAGGTTGCACAGGATGCACCAAAATGGGAGTGTGTGGCAAGACTCCGGAAATTGCAGCGATGCAGGACTTGTTAGTATTTACTACAAAAGGGTTGTCAGCTGTTACTACACAGCTCAGAAAAGAAGGGAAATCAATTCCAAAGGAAATAAATCACAGAGCGACTTTGAATTTATTCATTACTATTACTAACGCTAACTTCGACAATGAAGCCATCATCAGCAGAATTAGAGAAACGCTGGCAGCAAAGGAAGAGCTGCTGAAAGAAGTTAAAGATAAAGAAGCGCTACCGCAGGCGGCTTTCTGGAACGGCAGCGAGGAAGAGTTCGAAAGCAAGGCGAAAGAAGTAGGTGTGCTTGCAACTGAGAATGAAGACATAAGAAGTCTTAGAGAACTTATCATCTATGGACTGAAAGGACTGTCAGCTTACTCAAAGCATGCAAATGCGCTGTTACATGACAATGAAGAAGTGGATGCATTTTTACAGGAAGCACTTGCAGCGACTCTAAATGATAATTTAACTGTAGATGAGTTGGTTGCATTGACGCTGAAAACCGGCGAGTACGGAGTTCAGGGAATGGCACTGTTAGATGCAGCAAATACTGAAACTTATGGAAATCCTGAAATTACCACCGTAAATATCGGCGTAGGAAATAGACCGGGGATTTTGGTATCAGGTCACGATTTGAGAGACATGGAAATGTTGCTGAAACAAAGTGAAGGACAAGGAGTGGATATATATACTCACTCAGAAATGCTGCCTGCACATTACTATCCGGCATTTAAAAAGTATGACCACTTTGTAGGAAACTACGGAAATGCTTGGTGGAAGCAAAAAGAAGAGTTTGAAACTTTCAACGGACCTATTTTGATGACTACAAACTGTATCGTTCCGCCAAAAGCCAGCTACAAAGATAGACTGTTTACAACAGGTTCAGCAGGATTTGAGGGATGTAAGCACATAGCAGGAGATATCGGCGAAGAAAAAGACTTTACAGAAATTATAGAAATGGCTAAAAAATGCCAACCACCTACAGAAATAGAACAGGGGCAAATCGTTGGAGGATTTGCACACAATCAAGTTCTCGCTTTGGCAGATAAGGTTGTAGATGCAGTAAAGAGCGGAGCGATTAAGAAGTTTGTGGTAATGGCAGGTTGTGACGGCAGATCAAAGAAGAGAGACTACTACACAGATTTTGCAAAAGCACTTCCGACAGATACGGTAATTCTGACAGCAGGTTGTGCGAAGTACAAATACAACAAATTGGATTTAGGCGATATAGGAGGAATTCCGAGAGTTTTAGATGCAGGACAATGTAATGATTCATACTCTCTGGCAGTTATAGCGCTAAAATTAAAAGAGGTATTTGGATTGGATGACATAAATGATCTGCCGATCATTTACAATATTGCATGGTATGAACAGAAAGCGGTAATAGTATTGTTAGCACTTCTATATCTAGGAGTGAAGAACATTCACCTAGGCCCGACATTACCGGCATTCCTATCACCAAACGTTGCAAATGTTTTGGTTGAGAACTTCGGCATCGCAGGAATCGGCACCGTTGAAGATGACATGGAACTGTTCTTCGGCAAATAATTATAAAAGAATATATAAATTCGCATAAATTTTCATAACTTATGATATAATTAAGTCGATGAGTCAAAAGTGTTGAAGTTAGTAGTATTGAAAAGGATGCGATATTAAACGACAGTACCAAATTTTAAATATCGCATCCGAATATGAATACAGAGGGCCTAATAGCCCTCTGTATTTTTGCATAGATGAGAGTATAACTAAAAAATTCTAAAGAATATTGAAACTTGAATTCAAAAAGTGATAAATCTTAATTCCCGAAGAAGGTCATTACATGAACGGGTAAACAGCTGTGGATGAAACCGCAGATGAAGAATGAAAAACTGAAACAGTAGACTGGTGAATTTGCAGATACTTCGTTTAAAGTAAATGTGAAGTGGAAAATGAAATGTGAAGAGAATTTTTATGGGAGATGTGACAGGAGTTTCAACCGGGAGGAGAAAAATGAAAGACTATATGACTAATTTCAATGAAGAAAAGTTAAAAGAAGCATTTGAAATAAGAGAAGCGTACATAAAGGGAGAGATTCCTTTGGATTTTGCCAATGCGCAGATGAAGGCTCACGTAGGCAGCCTGACCCCTGCCGAACTGGCATACATAGAGCAGCACTTCCAGGAAAAAGTCGAAGATGAATGCGCTTCCGAGGATATTGCTCAAATGCTCGCTATTTATGATGGAGTCATTATCGAGGAACCTAAATTATCGGATTTGCCGGACGGACATCCCATCAAGAATTATGTGGATGAGAACGTTGCCATCAGAAATGTGATAGAGGAATTGGATGTTTTATTGGCAAAGAAATATATTAAAAATCAATGGGATGAGGCATTTGAAAAATTAAATCAGTTCAAAATACATCTCAGCAGGAAACAGAATCAGCTGTATACAGCTCTTGAAAGAAAAGGCTTTGATAGACCGACAGAGACTATGTGGCTGTACGATAATGAGATTAGGGATAAAATCACAAGCATAACCCAAATGGCAAATGACGATGATGACAGACAGCACATTAAAGAGGCCTTTGATAATTTTAAGGGATATATTCTAGACTTGATGGAAAAAGAAGACACCATTCTTTATCCCACTTCACTGGAGCTGATCAGTGAAGATGAATTTAGGGAGATGATCTCGGGAGATAAGGAAATAGGATACTGTATGATCACTCCAAAAGATGATTACGAAAAAAGTTTCGATAGATTGCATGATAAGGGATTGCGAGGCTCGGAACGAAACGAGTTCAGCGGTTTTAAAGACGAGTTGTCACAGCTGCTTGAAAAGTATGGAGTTCAAGGTGGATGGACTGAAGATACACCTATGAATGTAAAACAGGGAATTTTGAGCTTAAATCAAATAAATTTGCTGTTTCAGCACCTTCCTGTGGATATATCCTATGTGGATGAAAACGAGCTGGTTGCATTTTACAGCGATACAAAGCACAGAGTATTCCCGAGAAGCAAGGGTGTGATAGGTAGAGATGTCAAAAACTGCCATCCGAAAAATTCGGTTGAAACCGTGGAAGAAATAATTCAGAAATTCAGAAGCGGCGAAAAGGATAGAGTCGAATTCTGGATCAATAAACCGGAAGTGTTCATATACATTCTGTACGTCGCGGTGAGAGATGAGAGCGGAAAGTTTAAAGGCGTAATGGAGATGATGCAAGACTGCACGCATATAAGAAATCTACAAGGAAGCCAAACCCTTTTAGATTGGGATTCTGAAAACAGACAACAGGACAGCATAGAAGGCAGCGATCGAGGAGAACAGGTGGCGGATAGTGCAGTAGAAGACGATGATAATTCGGAGGAAAGCTCAGAAAAAATCACAGTGCTGAAACCTGATATGAAAATTGCACCGATTTTAGATGCTTATCCGACATTGAAGGATTATATGATTTCAAAGTCTGACAAGTTTAAAATGATGAACTCTCCCATGTTTAAATTCATGAAAAAGGTAGCCACAGTAAAGGACGTTTCAAAGAGAACGGGATTTTCTATGGAAGTTTTGCAGAGAGAATTCACAAAATTTCTGGAAGAGCTGAAATGATGTTTCACAGAAGGGCACATACTCTATATTAACAGGTAAAAAAATTGAGCAAAACTCAAATGAGGAGAACAGTCGTACAAAAGAAAATGGAGGTATCAATATGGCAAAGGTAGCGGAGAATTTAGGAGTTGCGGTACAGGGAAGTGACTATACAGTAGTTAAAAAGGCTGGGAAAAAAGGTGAAGCCGTGGAAAAGCACGATCATCCTGAAGCCAATGTGTTATTTACTGTCGTGAAAGGGCATATGGAAGTCACCATCGGAGATAAGGATGTGTTCAATGTAGTTCCGGGACAGATTCTTTCCTTTGACGGCAGCAACACCATAAGCGCAAAGTTTGTGGAAGACAGCGAGTTTTTCGTAACTCTGATTTTAAAAAGATAAAGAATATAAAGTGAAGTAAACGGTTCCTTGAATTTTGCAAGGAACCGTTTTAAGTTGTATAAAGGCCGCTGAAAGGGAAGTGAGTCAGAGGGTTTATGTGTGTCCGATTTAGGAGAGACAAGTGTAAAACCACCGTCTGTGTCGAAGCAAATGTATTAGATTGGAAGCTTGTACTGCTGCCAATTTTAAATAAAGCCGGGCGATGAGGTTACTGGATTTCTCAAACTGAACCTAGCAGAGAAAAATGAGCCTATTTGCAGGACTAACTATAATATGATAGACTAATACAGAAATGATTTTTTTAATATACATCATATCAAATCATATTTGAAAGAAAAAAACTCGCCTACGCGAGTTGGCCCGTAAGGGCGATTACGAAAATTCGTTATTTGAACTTGTAGTGTGATTCCATACGGTGAAATCAAACATATTCTACTATGTATATTTGCTAAAGTCAAGGGGAAAATATAAATTTTAGCAAATGATATTGTAAATTAATAGGAGAACAGAAAATGGAGAAGAGAAATTATTATCTGGGATTGGACATCGGAACTAATTCAGTTGGTTGGGCTGTAACGGATGAGAGCTATAATCTGTGCAGATTCAGAGGCAAAGATATGTGGGGAATCAGGTTGTTTGAATCAGCCGAAACAGCCAAGGTTAGAAGGGTCGCAAGAAACAACAGAAGAAGGCTTAAGAGAAGGAATCAAAGAATTAAGTTACTACAAGAAATTTTTGCACAGGAAATTACCAAGATAGATGATACGTTTTTCATTCGTTTAAACGAAAGTAAATTGCATATGGAGGATAAATCCGTAAAAGAAAAATATCCTTTATTTATAGAGAAGGATTATAATGATATTGATTATTACAAACAATATCCGACTATATACCATTTGAGAAAAGAATTAATAGAAAATGATGGACCACACGATGCCAGACTAGTATATTTAGCAATTCATCACATACTGAAAAATAGAGGACATTTTTTAATAGAGGGTAATTTAGGAGAGGCAAAAGATTTTAATGTAGTCTTTGATAAATTAAGTGAAGTATTGAAAAATGAATTGGAATGGGAATGTGAATTAGATGAAAGTGAAAAGGATAAAATAAAGAGCATTTTAACTGAAAAGAGTAAAGCAAAGAGCAAAAAAGTAAAGGAAATAATAGAATTTTTGAAAATAGAGGACAGCTCATTATCTAAAGAGGAAGAGAAAAGACAAAAGGACATAACAGAAATAATTTTTAAATTTATAGTCGGGAATAGAGGAGATGTTGAAAAGTTATTCAATCTTGAGAAAAAATCTCTTGCAAAGGGTTCGTTTTCTTTTGCCGAATTAAACTACGAAGAGGATGTAAGACCTGATATGGAGGGTGAAATTCCAGATTTGATTCATATAATAGATTTAACAAAAGGCGTGTATGACTGGAGAGTTTTAGTTGATATTCTTCAAGGAAAAGATTATATTTCTTATGCAAAAGTTAGTCAATATGAAAAACATAGAAGCAATCTGAAAGAAATAAAGGAACTTATTTTAAAGAACCTTGGCAGAAATGTATATAGGGAACTTTTTGTGGAAAAAGATAAAAAAAGCTATTCCGGATACATTGGTGCAGCAAATAGAAACGGAAAGAAATACTCTGTTAAAAAAAATCAAAACGATGACTTTTTCAAAGAACTGAAAAAACAGTTAGGAAAAATAGTAGATGGTGGATATGGATATCATGAGGCACAGGAAATTTGCAAGGCTGAAAAAATAGAAGATATATTGCCGCTTCAAAGAAATAAATTAAATGGAGTAGTGCCAAATCAAGTGCATAAGGCGGAACTTATAAAAATATTGGGAAATGCAGAAAAATATATTCCATTTTTAAGTGAAAAAGATGTTGATGGTATCAGTAACAAAGATAAAATAATCAGCATATTTGAATTCAGAATTCCATATTTTGTAGGACCTCTGAATGATAGCCACAAAAATCAGGGCAGTAATTGTTGGATGGTTAGAAAAGAAGGAGAAAATGGTAAAATCTATCCTTGGAACATTGAAAAGGTAGTTGATTATAATAAATCAAATGAAGCCTTTATAGAAAGAATGACAAATAAATGCACATATTTAATAGGAGAAGATGTTCTGCCTAAAAATTCATTGCTATATTCAAGGTACATGGTGTTAAATGAACTGAATAACTTAAGAATAAGAGGAAATAAAGTAGATGTAAAAACAAAGCAGAACATATATAAAGATTTATTCCAAACAAAGGCAAGAGTGACAGGCAAGGCACTACTTGATTATTTGAAAACGGATATGCCGGAGTTGCGAAAAGAAGATTTAAGCGGTTTTGACAAGGATTTTAATACATCACTAAAGGCATACATGGACTTTAAAAAGCAAATCTTCCCAAATGGAGAGTTGGAAAGTTCCGAGACACAGAATATGGTGGAAGATATTATTAGATGGATTACTATCTATGGTGATGATTCTAAAATGATAAAGAGTGTTATCGAAAAGGAATATCCGAATAAATTGACACAGGAACAGTTGAAGAAAGTTTCTTCTTTCAGGTATAGCGGATGGGGAAATTTTTCAAGGAAGTTCTTGAAAGGCATAGATGGTGCAGATATAGAAAGCGGAGAAACATTTAAGCTGATAGAAGCTATGTGGGAAACAAATGAAAATTTGATGCAGTTACTGAGCGAAAGATTTACCTTTAGAAAAGAAATTGAAAAAGAAAATGATAAAGTAACAGAAAAAATTGAAAAAATATCCTACGAAGAATTGGTAGATACTATGTATGTTTCGCCGGCTACAAAGAGAGCGATATGGCAAAGCGTTCAAATTTCAGAAGAAATAAAGAAGGTCATGGGATGTCCGCCTGAAAAGATTTTTGTAGAAATGGCAAGAGGTGGTGGAGAAAAAGGTAAAAGAACCGTGTCAAGAAAAAAGGCATTGGAGGAACTTTATAAATCATGCAAAGAAGATGTACGTTACTTATCAGAGAAATTGGAAGCCTTTGAAGAAAGAGACCTTAACAGCATGAAATTGTATTTGTACTTTACACAATGGGGTAAATGCATGTACACAGGCGAAAGAATAGATTTGGAAGAGCTGATGAAGAAAAATTCCAAATGGGATAGAGACCATATATATCCACAATCAAAGATAAAAGATGATAGCATAGATAACTTAGTATTGGTAAATAAAGCGGTAAACGCCCGCAAATCCAATGATGTACTTGATGGAGAAATACAAAAAAAGATGATTGGATACTGGAAGGCACTTCTTGAAAAAGGGTTTATTTCAAAGAAAAAATACAATAGATTGACACGAAAAGGAGGATTTACAGAAGAAGAACTGGCGGGATTTATCAGCAGACAAATAGTGGAAACAAGGCAGTCTTCGAAAGCCGTCGCAGAACTTTTGAAGAGAATAAATGAGGATACGGAAATTGTTTACGTGAAAGCCTCTTTGGCTTCTCAATTTAGAAAAAAACCATTAAATGTGTTGAAATCAAGAAGAATAAATGATTATCATCATGGAAAGGATGCGTATCTGAACATTGTTGTAGGGGATGTTTACAACGCCAAGTTTACCTCAAATCCAATATTGTGGTTCAAAAAAAATAAAAAAGAAGAATATAGCCTAAATAGGATTTTTAGTTTTGATGTGAAAAGAGGCGATAAAATCATATGGGAAAAATGCATTGAAGATGAGGAGGGTGTAGGCTATGGTGGAACTATAGACAGAGTAAGAAAGATAATGAAACAAGATAATCTCTTGCATACAGAATACACCTACTGTGGAAAGGGAGAATTATTTGATGCTAATCCTATTAGTAAGGATAATAAGAACTTAAATATTAAATTAAAAGCAGGCTTGGATCCAAATAAGTACGGCGGATATAGAGGGGCAGGAACTTCCTATTTTGCACAGATTGAATTCGACAATAAGAAAGGTAAAAGAGTAAAAAATATTATAGGAGTGCCGATTTATGTTGCAAGCCAGCTAAAGCATAATCCGAAAGCATTTGAAGACTATTGCAAAGAAGTGAAAGGTCTGAAGAATGTTGAAATTATAGTACCGAAAATTAAGAAAAATACATTGATGGAGATTAATGGATTTCCTATGAGGATTAGAGGAGAAGATGAAAGGAATTTGCAGTTTAAAGGGGCAATCCAGCTAAGATTAGATGGAGAAAATACAGAGATCTTGAGGGCTGTAGAAAAGTATTTGGATAAAAATGAGGGGAAAAAAGAAGAACACAAAATAAGTGAATCTCTGGATAAACTTTCAAATGAAAAGGTCAACAAGTTATACGATAAATTGAAGGAAAAATTATCTAAGATATATAAGAATAGGCCTGCAAATCCGATTCAAAAAATTTGCGACAATCAAGAAATGTTTAAAGACTCTGATGACTTGTATAAAAAAATAAAGACAATCAATGAAATTTTAAATTTACTGAGGTGTGATGTTGCTCCTAGTGCAGATTTAAAATTTATAAATGGGAGTGAGAACGCAGGTGTAATGAGTGTAAATAAAAACACAGTAGGAGGAGGAAAAGTAACGATTATAAATCAATCAGTAACCGGACTATTTGAAACCAGGGAAGAAATATGAGTTGGAGAACTGTTGTAATAAGAGGACATGCAAAATTGGACTACAAGATGGATTATCTTGTAGTCCGAAAGCAGGAAGGAACTGCTAAAGTGTATATAGGGGAGATAGGACTGCTCATAGTTGAATCTACAGCAGTTTCCATGACAGCAATGCTTTTATCTGAATTAACGAAGAACAAGGTGAAAATAGTTTTTTGCGATGAAAAGAAGAATCCACAGTCGGAAATAATTCCCTACTATGGAGCCCATGATACCAGCATGAAGATAAGACAGCAGATTGCATGGAAAACCCATATTAAAAATGAAGTATGGACGGAGATAGTAAGAGAAAAAATAAGGAATCAAATGAGGCACTTGTATTTACTCGGACAAAATGCACAAGGAGATTTACTGAGACAATATATATCGGAAATGGCAACTGCAGATGCTACAAATAGAGAAGGTCATGCTGCAAAGGTGTATTTCAATGCAATTTTCGGTCTTGATTTTACAAGAAGTGAAGATAGCAACATAAATGCGGCTCTAAATTACGGATACAGCATATTGTTATCCTGCTTCAATAGAGAAATAGTATCTAATGGTTACATAACACAGGTAGGGCTGTTTCATGAAAATAGATTCAATCAGTTTAATTTGCCATCAGACTTTATGGAACCATTCAGAATATTAGTTGACAAAAAAGTGGTTGAAATGATGCCACAAGATTTTGGAAAAGATGAAAAAATTGAGTTAGTCAATCTTTTAAACCAAAATGTGCTCATAGAACAAAAAATCCATACTGTAAATAATGCCATAAAAATATATTGTAGAAGCCTATTTGATGCTTTAAATGATGAAGATATTGCATATATAAAATTTTATAAAGATGAGCTATAGATATATGAGAGTAATTGTATTTTTTGACTTGCCAACACAAACGTTGGAAGATAAAAGAGAATATAGAAAATTTAGGAAATTTTTAATAAAAAAAGGGTTTCTTATGATGCAAGAGAGTGTATATTGCAGATTGGTGCTGAATCAAACTGTGGCTAGTGCAGTAGTGACAGCAATAAAAAATAATAAACCAAAAGAGGGATTGGTACAGTTGCTGGTCGTTACAGAAAGACAGTTTTCCAAAATGGAGTACATTTGTGGAGAAAAAACCGGTAGCATTATTGACACGGATAGTAGATTGGTGATTTTATGAAGATTATTCATTGCGAACATAGTATCGAAGTCGATTTCGAATATGGGGAAATTTCTAATATTATTATTGAAAATCCAAGGGTACTCCATGAATTTATACTGGACTTAAATAATGCAAGGTATAAAAGAGATGAAAAAATTTATATTTTAGATAATTTTGAGAAAATCGATTTTACAAAACTTGCAGACTTAATCTTCTCTCCCCTGGAACTCACATATGAGAAAAAGGAAGTCCAAAAGAAGCTATTGCAAAATATTTTAGAAGAGATAACAGAATCTGATATATCTCATCGATTTTCAGAGCTATGTGCAAGTTTTTTGGAAAACATCCATGAAGTTAAGAAAAACAGCGACTATGAAATAGATTTTGATGAAAACTTGGAAGTTCAGAAACTGATAAAATGCTTCGACATACATTTAAGGGAACCTCTGGGAAGTTTTGCGGAAATGATGGCGGAGTATATCGGAGTTATGTCAAAGTTAACTGGGAAACAAATTTTTATTTTGATAGGATGCTGTGATTATATCGATGATAGAGAATATAAGCTGTTAAAAAAACACATTAAATACGAGAATGTGGCAGTTTTGATGATAGAAGGAAAAGAAAATACATTGAAAAACTTGGGAAATCAATATATAATGGATGTTGACCTTTGTGAAATATAATGGATTTACCTATGGAACACAAATGTAGTAGTGGCATTTATTCTTAAATTGAGGTTTGAGGGTAGTGTGATTCCATACGGTAGAAAAACGCACTTCTTGGCGTCATTTATAAGTTTGTTGTTTGAGGGTAGTGTGATTCCATACGGTAGAAAAACACGCTTCCGTCAACTCCGCTCGCTATCATAGTTTGAGGGTAGTGTGATTCCATACGGTAGAAAAACGACGGTAACTATCATACGGTGACCATCCCCGTTTGAGGGTAGTGTGATTCCATACGGTAGAAAAACTCATATACTAACGGCAAGGCGTTTTGACAAGTTTGAGGGTAGTGTGATTCCATACGGTAGAAAAACTTTTGTTTATATTATTGAAGCAACACTAGAGTTTGAGGGTAGTGTGATTCCATACGGTAGAAAAACAAGAATTTTTCCAGGTATATGATACACTGAGTTTGAGGGTAGTGTGATTCCATACGGTAGAAAAACCATAAAGGTGCTATAAGAAAAAACCTTTTAGTTTGAGGGTAGTGTGATTCCATACGGTAGAAAAACGACTTAAAGATAACAAAAGAAAAGAGGTAGGTTTGAGGGTAGTGTGATTCCATACGGTAGAAAAACAATGGAACGAATTGTAAAATTGGCTGATCCGTTTGAGGGTAGTGTGATTCCATACGGTAGAAAAACTGTTTACCATGTCATTTGATATTTTTCTTGGTTTGAGGGTAGTGTGATTCCATACGGTAGAAAAACAAACAGGAAAAGTATAATTACTTGTGAAGAGTTTGAGGGTAGTGTGATTCCATACGGTAGAAAAACAAGATTTGTATCATGAGATAAGCACGCTAGGTTTGAGGGTAGTGTGATTCCATATGGTGAAAAAAACTGGTGGATTAGCTGGGAAATAGCCCTTAAAGGGCTATTTCAGACTGTAGACAAAGCTCGTCCGAGAGACCTCGGTTCGGGCTTTTTCTATGTCATAAAACATATGAAATATCAGCAATTTGTGGTATAATATTAGTATAGAAAGGTTGGTATTTCAATGATTACAAAGAATAACAAACGACTTGATCAAATGCAGATAGTATCACTTGAATCATTAGTTCCTGAGGAACATTTACTTAGGAAAATCGACAAGGCTGTAGATTTTTCATTCATGTTGCATACAGATGGTTTCTTGGGCTTGACTTTAATGATTCGGTGCCTCATTTTAGTACATTTGGAAAGAATTACAAAAGAAGATTTGAAGGCACAGATTTGTTTGAGCAGATTTTCATAGAAATACTTCTTCAATGTATGAATCATAAATTAGTGTGTACAGATGAAATATTTGTTGATGCCACTCACATAAAAGCAGCAGCAAACAGAAAGAAAGCAAAGAAAATATTAAAAATATTAGTTGCGAAGAAGTCTGCAAGATTTTACGATGAGAAGCTAAAAAAGGAAATCAATGAAGATAGACAAGAACATGGCAAAAAGAACTTAAAGCCCAAAGACGATGATGAGCATATAGATGGTGATGGGATTGAACTAAAAGAGCAAAAGCAAAGTACAGTAGATCCTGAGAGCGGATGGTTCCATAAAGGTGAGCATAAAGAGGTATTTGCATATGCAATAGAGACAGCATGCGATAAACATGGGTGGATACTTGATTATACGGTACATCCCGGAAATGAACATGATAGTACAACATTCACAAAGCTTTACAAGAAACTCAAGAGATTCAAGCCTACACATATTGTACTTGATGCAGGCTACAAAACTCCAGCCATAGCAAAGCTTATGATAGACGATGGGATAACAACCTGTAATGCCGTACAAAAGAACTTACAGTAAAAAGGAATTCTTTAGGAAAAATGAATTTGTTTATGATGAGTATTACGATGAATATATATGTCCTGAGAATAAGATATTAAGGTATTCCACAACCAACAGAGAAGGATATAAGGAGTATAGGAGCAACAAGAAAACTTGCAAAGATTGTTCTTCTTTGGGGAAGTGTACTTCAAGTAAACAGAAACAGAAAATATTAACAAGACATATATGGAGTGAGTATATTGAGCAGTGTGAAGATATACGCTTAAGAAAAGGAATGAAAGAGCTCTATGCGTTAAGAAAAGAAACGATAGAGCGATGTTTTGGTACAGCAAAAGAGCATCATAGTATGAGATATACGCAGCAAAGGGGAAAAGATAAAATGCTGATGAAAGTCGGATTAACCTTTGCGTGTATGAATATGAAAAAGTTAGCGAGGATACTATGGAATAGAGAATCGCTTAAGACTATTACGAATCCTTTTTTTAAACTAATTAGAAGATACTCTATATCAATAAGTTTAGTTTAACGAAAAAAGCCCGAAATCAACGAAGTTGATACGAGCTTTGTCTACAGTCTGTCAACTATTTAAAGATAGTTGTTTTTTATATATAAAAATATATTATGAAACTAGAGTATTATAAAACTTAAAAGGTGTCTATTTAACATTTTATCAGAAAGAGAAAAGAAATAAGCTTCCATGCAGCCAAATGTTTGGATATATGGGAGTTTATTTAAGAAAAGGAGATAAAAATGTATATTTGCAGCAAAATATACAATAAAAGGGTATGAAAAAGCATTGAAAGAAATGAAAAGAGATAAGAACCATCGTTTTCAAAAAATGATACCAATTGAAATAACAACCAATTCACCCTTTGGATTTACGCCTTTTGAAATCAAGAATAAAATAGCTAAAAACAAGAAACTATCAATTATAAAAAGTGGGATAAACAAAGTGCTAAACCAAAATGAGAGGGCAATAAAATATAATTGGTAACAGTCAGGCGGCCCATACATTTAGTGGAAAACATGGATAAAGATCAATGTCTCAGTCGACAGTAGATAAAAAAAACAAAAACAACAAAAAAGTTTAAAAATGGCATTGACAGCAAAAGCACACTTTGGTATACTAAT
>ERZ773090.101-NODE-101-length-88153-cov-6.74872_pt1 | contig 88153 bp, 88 predicted proteins | sample MGYA00580579_ERZ773090 | MGnify/ENA primary metagenome ERZ773090 (study PRJEB29015, sample SAMEA2738014) | human oral metagenome | biome: human oral; feature: human-associated habitat; material: dental | place: China | collected 2132 ... | reverse complement strand
ATCGACGGGGAGGTTTGGCACCTCGATGTCGGCTCATCACATCCTGGGGCTGAAGCAGGTCCCAAGGGTTGGGCTGTTCGCCCATTAAAGTGGTACGTGAGCTGGGTTCAGAACGTCGTGAGACAGTTCGGTCCATATCCATCGCGGGCGTAAGATACATGAGGGAGGCTGCTCCTAGTACGAGAGGACCGGAGTGGACGGACCAACGGTGTACCGGTTGTCCTGCCAAGGGCACGGCCGGGTAGCTGCGTCCGGAAGGGATAAACGCTGAAAGCATCTAAGCGTGAAGCCCGTCCCGAGATGAAGTATCTCATTCCTATAAGGAAGTAAGACCCCTTGAAGAAGACGAGGTAGATAGGCTGGGTGTGGAAGCACAGCAATGTGTGCAGCTGACCAGCACTAATCGGTCGAGGGCTTGACTACATACTAAGGTAGAGAGCCTAACAAGAACAATTTGCTTACAGTTTCTTCTGTGAAGTTTTGAGTGGACAAGCACTCAAGTATGCGGTGATGATGCCTGAACGGTTCCACCTGTTCCCATTCCGAACACAGTAGTTAAGCGTTCAAAGGCCGAGGGTACTTCGTTGGAGACGACGTGGGAGAGTAGGTAGTTGCCGCACAATACTCCTCGATAGCTCAGTCGGTAGAGCGTCTGACTGTTAATCAGAATGTCACTGGTTCGAGTCCAGTTCGAGGAGCCATTTTTGCATTATAGGAAGCACTGATAAATTCAGCCGCGCCATCTTGACGCATCTTTTTTGCCCGAACTGTGTCGGCAAATCCTCCACATAGCTTTGGCTATGCGTCCGGTTTGCCTCCTTGTTCGGACGAAAAAATCTACGCCAATCTGACGGACTTCATTTTATCAGCGATTCCTTTGACGGCGCTGCCGTCTTGGATAGTTGGGGTATCGCCAAGTCGGTTAAGGCACGGGACTTTGACTCCCGCATCCGTTGGTTCGAATCCAACTACCCCAGCCAAATTTTACCCTTTTTTGGCGGGTACTGTGGCGCTGATGAAGGTTCACTAGCTCAGTTGGTAGAGCATCTGACTTTTAATCAGAGGGTCCCGGGTTCGAGTCCCGGGTGAGCCACCACTTATTTCCTTTGTTATCATGACTCACTAGCTCAACTGGCAGAGCAACTGACTCTTAATCAGTAGGTTCACGGTTCGATTCCGTGGTGGGTCACCATTATATGGGCGATTAGCTCAGCTGGGAGAGCGCTTGCCTTACAAGCAAGATGTCGGCAGTTCGATCCTGTCATCGCCCACCATAGGTACTTATCCGATATACGGCCCGGTAGTTTAGTTGGTTAGAATGCCGCCCTGTCACGGCGGAGGTCAGGGGTTCAAGTCCCCTTCGGGTCGCCATTTTTATGCCTCGGTAGCTCAGTTGGTAGAGCAGGGGACTGAAAATCCCCGTGTCAGTGGTTCGATTCCGCTCTGAGGCACCACTTCGTATATCATCACAGCGTCTGCGGCGCATGCCGCTTGTGCATGTCGCTGGCGTAGCTCAATCGGTAGAGCAGCTGACTTGTAATCAGCAGGTTGGGGGTTCAAGTCCTCTCGCCAGCTCCACGCGGGTGTAGCTCAATGGTAGAGCCCCAGCCTTCCAAGCTGGTCACGTGGGTTCGATTCCCATCACCCGCTCCATTTTGCCTATGCGCCGGGGTGGCGGAACAGGCAGACGCAGGGGACTTAAAATCCCCCGATCGAAAGATCGTACCGGTTCGATTCCGGTCCTCGGCACCAAATATCATACTCTATTGTCACGCGGTCGTGGCGGAATTGGCAGACGCGCTACTTTGAGGGGGTAGTGTTCACAAGACGTGTGGGTTCAAGTCCCACCGACCGCACCATCCTTTTTCTTTACAATTTGATAGTCACGCGGTCGTGGCGGAATGGCAGACGCGCTAGCTTCAGGCGCTAGTGATGGCAACATCGTGGAGGTTCAAGTCCTCTCGACCGCACCATTTAACTTCATATCATGCGGTTGTGGCGGAATTGGCAGACGCGCTACTTTGAGGGGGTAGTGTTCACAAGACGTGTGGGTTCAAGTCCCACCAACCGCACCATCTCGAATACGTACCGTCGTGGGAGACCACGGCGGTTTTTGCTTGCCTTGGTCACGCATCAGCCATTTCTTGTTAATTTTTTTTCTTATATCGCCGCTTGTGGGGGCTGTGATTTTTGTCCCTGTATTTTCACGGAGAAAACGGGTATAATGAAGAAAGTGCTTTGACGAAGGAGGTGCGGCGATGATGTTCGGACGTTTTTTACTCTTTCTCTGCGTCTTTTTGGTGCCGCTGCGTACTCTTGCCGCTGCACCGAGTGATCTGCCGTCGCTCTACTTCGTGTGTGCGGCGGCATCGGAGGCAGCGTATGCGGGGGAGCTGCCGGAGCTGCTGCGCACGCGTCTCATGGCGGCGGGGTGGCAGATCGAATCATACGAGACGGAGGGGAACAAGGGGACGGTCGGACGGTTCTTTCATATGGTGCGGACGGATGAGGATGGGGGAGAGACGCATTTGATCGCCTTTCCGGGGACGGAGCGCGGGAGCGATGTGTGGACGGATCTGCGGCTTGGGCGCGTGCCGTTCGGCGGCAGTTCGCCCGCAGAGTTTCTAGCGGTGCGCGAGGCTCCGGTGACGGAGCGCAGGGATATGCCGCTCGTGCACCGTGGCTTCCTTGACTACACGCAGGCAGCGCTCTTTACGGATGCACTGCCCGCATACGACGGACGTACGGCGGGCGAGGTGATCGCGGATGAGCTGCGTGCGCATCCTGCGGCCAAGATCCTGCTCACGGGGCACAGCCTCGGCGGTGCGGCGGCGGTACTTGCTGCGGCACGGCTCTCGGATATGGGGGTGCCGGCGGAGCAACTCGTTGTGACGACGTTTGGCGCACCTGCGGTCGGGAATGCGGCGTTTGCAGAGAGATATGAGGGACGGTTTACGCTGCATCGTGTGGTGATGAGCGGCGATCCGATGAAGGATGTACTTGCCGCGCCACTCGGGTTTCGGCAGTTCGGGGAGCGTGTCCCGTGGTCGCCTGCGCGGTCTGTGGCAAAGTTCCCGCACGCGATGATTGTCTATATGGATGCGGCGATTCGTCAACTCTACGATGCGTACGGCGGGGCGGGTGCCTATCTCTTTTTGATGGGGCGGCCAAACCGGACGGAGGGGCGGACGCTCTACGTCCTGCCGATGGAGACGGAGCTGGACGAGACGCTTGCGGCGGATGCGCCCTATATGGCAGCGGTGCTGCGTGACGCACTCCATGTGCAGAATGCATCGGTTGTGTTCGCGGCGAGCGGGGGCGGGCTCTCGGCGGATGGGCTGCTCAGCGGGCTCAGCGGTCATCTCGCGGCGGCGCGCGCGGCGGGCGCGGAGCAGATGGTCGCCTATCGAATTGCGGGGGCGAAGGAGCGTACGGCCCATGAGACGCATCGCCTGACACTGGAACGCGCGGTGTATGATGTGGACGGCAATTTGCTTGCGGCAGGGGCGCGCTCGGCACGGACGGGGATGCTTACCCCGATTGAGACGGTGCTGTATCTGTTTTCGCAGGACTGACGATCCGCTTTTCGTGCGCAGCCTTGCCTTATATGATATAATCATCCTGTAGAAAGGAGGCCACGGATCGTGAGTAAGCCAAGCATTCCCGTGCAGAACCCTGCCGTTATAACACAGACCAGTAAAACAAGCCCTGCGATTGCCCAAAAGATCAAAGAGGCATCCGCCCGCGTCATGAAGCGTAATTATCAGCTCTATAAAGACCTCGAAAACAAATGAGCACGAAACTCGAATACATTCGCTTTATTCGCGAAGATGTTCTGAATTTTCACCATGAACTAGAGCAATGTTTTGTTGTAAAGCCGGGCATTAAGGATATGGGACTGATCGATTCTGCGGTACATGCACCGTTTCAAACGTTTCACGGTGAAGACCTGTATCCCACCATTATCGACAAGGCAGCACGCCTCTGTTATGCAATTGCGTGCAACCATGGCTTTGTTGACGGCAACAAGCGGACAGGTCTCCACAGCATGTTCGTCCTGCTAGAGGTCAATGAGGTTCGCGTTGCATACGAAGCCGATGAGATCGAGGAGATTGTCATTGCTCTCGTAGACAGGCGACTTTCCTATGAGGCATTTGTGGACTGGTTGAAGAAGCATTGTACTTTTTCAGAGAATTGATGCTGGCTCACATATTGGTGCTTTGGTTGAAGGAAAGGAAAATCTATGGCAGCAGAAGATCTGTGGCGGCTGTTCGATATCATCGGTACGCTCGCCTTTGCGGTGTCGGGGGCACTGGTCGGCATCTCGCGCCGCATGGACATCTTTGGGATCTCGGTGCTGGCGCTGGCGACGGCGGTGGGCGGCGGCATGGTGCGCGATATGCTGGTCGGCATCACGCCGCCGATGACGCTGCGCGATACGACGAACTTCCTCCTCTCGGTGGGGGTGGCGCTCGCAACGTCGTTTCTTTACCAGTGGACGGCACTGCACCGTATGCGCCGTCAGCGGCTTCTCACGATCTTCAATGTGTCGGATACAATCGGGCTTGCCGCCTTTACGATCACGGGTGCGCTGACGGGGGTACGCGTGGGCGGTGACGACAGCTATGTGCTGCCGATCCTGCTCGCGACGACGACGGCGGTCGGCGGCGGTATGATCCGCGATGTGCTCGCCCAGCGGATGCCCGTTGTGCTCTATGCCGAGGTCTATGCGGCGGCATCGCTCGTCGGTGCGTTTGTGTTCTGCATGCTGCGCTTTACACTCGGTGTGGAGGCGGACTCGTGGCTCGCGTTCGCACTCGTTCTCGTGATCCGCTTTGCGGCGATTCACTGGAACTGGAGTCTCTATCACCCGCGGCCGCCGAAGCGGTATCATGAGCATAAAATGGAGGAGTAACGGGAGTGCCCCTTCGTCACACGGACGCGTGCTTCCCTGACATTGCAAAAAAATCCCCGCACGTCGGAATGTCCGATGTGCGGGGATTTTTCTGCCGAGGCAGGTTTTAGCAGTGATGGTGATCGACGCCGACCATGACGGACGTTGCCTTGATGACGGCGTACGCCTCCTTGCCGACCTCAAGACCAAGCTCTTTGATGGAGTTCAGGCTGATTGTTGCGGTGACGACGTCGCCGCCCTTCAGCTCGATGCCGACGATGCCGTTGACAGCACCCTTCTCGATGGAGACAACCTTGCCCTTGAGCTGATTGCGTGCACTGAGTTTCATATGTTTCCCTCCCTTGTTTTGTAGTATCTTGTATAGTATAACACAAAAACCCTGAAAAATTCGTGATAAATCTCACAAATTTCCCAGGGCGTTTCTCAGCGCAGGAAGACCACGTTCGTCGCGTCGAGGAAGCCGCTTGCACTGTTCTCAAGAAGGAGGCGGTTCGCATCGTTCGCGGAGAGGACGGGGTTCGCGCCGCCGTCGACGCTGACGGCACGCAGACGCAGCGGATTTGTGCCCGCGCGTGTCGCATCCGCCTCGCTGCGTGCGTAGGAGGCCATGCCGTTTGCGACAACCTTGTCACTGTCGAGGTTCTTGTAGCCGTAGATCGGGCGGCCGTTCTCCGCCTTGATGACAGGGCTCATAACGGGGCGCAGACCGAGCCCCGTGCAGTCGATGATGACACCCGTATAGCCGCCGACTGCTTGCCCCCTGGGAACGATCTCTGCAGGTGGTGTGGTGGGGGGGATCGGTGCCTGTACCGCGGGGGCGGGAGCGGCGGGCGTTTGCACTGCAGGTGCGGGAACGGAGGGCATCGTCGAGGTCTGCGGTGCCGGATGCGACGGGCGAAGCGGCGCGGGCTCGCTCGGTGCGGCAGGTGCCGTCACTGCGGGGGCGTTCGGACGAAGCGGGTTCGGGATGACCGCAGGGGTTGTCGGGTGGAGCGGGGTAGGTGGCATCCCTGTGCCCGCTGTATTGCCCCGCGTCTGTGTACGGTCATACGTGCCGTAGCCCGTGGTGTCGTAGGAGGTCTGCGGCGTGTAGGGGGCGTAGACGCTCGCAGGCGGCGTCCATGCCTCAGGCACCTTGTTCGGTGCGAAGACTGTGCTCGCAAGAGAGCCTGTTCCGTAGACGGGCAGGTCGATGGTCACCGTGTAGGAGCCGTCACGCTGCTGTACTTCCTCGACGATGGCGGCACCCTTGATGAGTGCGCTCACATGGGTGCGGACGGTCGTGTTCACGAGCATCAGATTCTCGACGGTCGTCATGGCATCGACGTTCACGCCGTTCACCTGTTCGGCGAGCTGACGGTAGGCATCGCTGAGTGCAGCGCGTCGGGCAAGTGCCTCTGCCTGCGGCCCACGCGCCTCGACGGGGGCGATGCCAAGGCCGACAACGCGGATGCTGCCGCCGTCCCACTTGGCTGCCGCCTCACTCGAGCCGACCGTGCAGACGGTGAGCGCGAGCATGAGTACGGCGAGAGCGATGGATTTTACAACGTGCATAGATATTCCTCCTTCAGCATAGTCCCAATTCGAATATCTCAAATGAAGGATAAAACAAGATGAGAAATTCATTAGTATTTACTAAGAAAAGTAAAAAGAGCAAAAGAATTTTGTGTTATTGCAAACGGGAATTAGTTATACTATAATGAAATCAATGGCGGGACTCTCCCGCGCACATCTTGTTTTCCGATGGGAGGATATTCGATGAAGAAAAAACTTTTAGCAGCAGCACTCGGCGCAGCAATGGGGCTTGGAATGTATGCGGTGCCGGCAGATGCACACGGCGTGTTCTATGCGAACCGTCTGGATCAGAAGGCGCTCGTCCTCGGTGAGGGGCCGCTCGATAATGCCTACAGCCCCGACTGCGTGCAGCGCATTGATGCCTATGACGTGAATTTCCAGCCGACCACAGTGGAGCGTGTGGACACGGACAAGAACGTGCTCATCGTGCCGGGCGATAATCTCGGCGTGACGGCGACGTTCTTTGACTACGGATATTTTGCAAAGACGACGGACGGCAAGGTCATCCCGACGCGTGACTACTCGAACATCGAGAACCTCAAGTCCGTCACCTACGCGTACAAGTACAACGTCCACTATTGGAGCCCGGATGTAACGCCGGCGGGGCTCTACAACGTGCCCATCCAGATTGTGCCGGCGGTGAACCCGCTGACGCTGCGCCGCGGTGACACGCTCCAGCTGCGCATCTACAAGGACGGCGCACCGTATGCGAACGCACCCGTCATCGCAGACGTGCTCGGCAACCTCACCTCCGAGATGCAGGCGGATGCGAACGGCTACGTCTCCGTGCGCGTTGCGAACAACGGCTTGAATGTCATCGGTGTCGAGGTCGGCTTCCCGACGGACAACGAGATCGTAACGAAGAAAATCTTCAGCTCCCTCTCGTTCATCCTCCCGGCAGAGTGATACGAAACAGAACATAGGAAAGCGCAGCTGCGTAGCGGCTGCGCTTTTTGTTGATCGCCGAATAAGAGCGGAGTGCTTGCCATGCGGCAAGGCTCCGCTCTTTCATACGATATGATATTTCTTCCACGGGATCTGGTTGAGCCGCAAGCTACTCAAAAAATCCACGATGTCCTTGCGTCCGTAGTATTGGGGCTTGCCGTCGTTTGTGAGGCTCATGAGGATGATCGGCATGCCGGGGAAGAAGCGCATGAGGGCGCGGCGGGTCTGCGTCGACTTGATGGTGTAGCGCGTGACCTCGGGGGCGACATGGATGATGGCGAAGGTCACGCCCTTCTCGATGATGACGGCTCCCTCGATGGTCATGTGCGCATCTCCTCTCTGCATTTTGCCCATTGTAGCAAAGCCCATCGTACATTACAATATTAAATTGAAAAGAACTATTAAAACAAGGTTGCATAAAAGGCGGGAAGCCCGTATAATATGCGATAAGGGGTATGAATCGCAAAATGGTGGATTCATAGCCATGCCTTATGATGTTGACGGAAAATTCAAAAATCCTTTCTTGATGTATACAGTTGTGGAAGGAGTTTCGTTTTTTGCGTCGAATCACGTAAAGGTACTGATATTCAACGAAGGCGGTACGCGATGTGCGGCTCTGCAATCCAAGCGGAATGTGGGGGCGGTTTTCTTGTGTCTTTTCGGAATTACATTGCGTACGGTCGGAGGAGGAATATGAGGCAGGTTTTATCGGCGTATCGGAGGCAGATTGTCCTCTCGTTTGCGGCGGCGGCACTCGTGGGCTGCGGCACGCTTCTCCTCATGGGGGAGCTGCGGCTCGTGGGCGCTCTGCTCGCAGGCGCAGGGGCGGCGGCACTCTACTTTGCACAGATGGCGCAGCGCATCATGCGTGCGGCGCGTCTGGGGGCGGCGGGAACGTCGCAGGTGCAGGTGGGGCTGGTGCTGATACTCGTGCTGATCGGGGCTGTCCTCTGGGCGGCAACGACGGCGGGGGTGCATTATTTCTTTGCGGCGGTGGGAGGCTTTCTCCTCACGCACGCGATCATGATGGTGCAGCTGATCGTGCGGACGATACGCGCCGATAGACGAGGTTCTTAGAACCTCGGTAGGTAACTGGGGGAGATCCCCCCGAGGGAGGTAGAGGTTATGCACGAAATCGGTGTTCGCGAGGCAGTGCAGATCGCCGGATTTACCTTCAATTCGCAGACGCTGGTGATGACGTGGATCTCGATGGTCGTCGTCCTCTTCATCGGTTGGCTCGCGACGCGCAATCTCAGGGTTGTGCCGACGTCGAACTGGCAGATGATGATGGAGACGGTGATCGAGGCGCTTCATGACCAGGTCGAGGAGAACATGGGCCCGCGCGGACGTGGATTCCTGTCCACGTTCATCGTGTCGCTGTTCCTGTTCCTCCTCGTGTCGAATTGGATCGGTCTGATTCCGACGATGGCATCGCCGACAAATGATCTGAACACCACATTGGGACTGGCTCTGCTGGTCATCGTCATGATGCATGTGCTGGGGCTTGCGGTGAAGGGGATGCACTATGTGGCGCATTTCTTCCAGCCGGTCGCGCCGTTCATCATCATCAACATTGTCGAGGAGGTTGCGAAACCGATCACGCTGTCGTTTCGTCTATTCGGCAACATATTGGCGGGTGAGATTCTCATTCACATCCTGCTGCAGCTTCTCGGGAATGGCTCCACCATCCCCTCGGTGATCTGGCTGGCGTTCAGTGTGTTCGTCGGCATTGTGCAGGCGCTCGTCTTTACGATGCTTTCGACTGCTTACATTGGAGCAGCGATTAAAACGGACGGCGGTCACTAAGCTTTCTCGTGCAACATGCACATCATCTAAGATTTTGTTTAACTGTTTAAGGAGGATCTTTTCATGGAAAACGCAATCATGGTCGCAGGCGCTCTTATCGGTGCGGGTCTCTGCTTTGGTCTTGCCGCGATCGGCGCGGGCATCGGTGACGGTCTTGTCACGGGCCGCTTCATCGAGGGTCTGGCACGTCAGCCAGAGGCGGGCGGCGTTCTCTTTACGCGTACGCTGATCTCGGTCGGTCTGATCGAGGCACTTGCCATCATCGGCGTCGTTTTCGGCATCATCATGCTCTATGCAAATCCGCTGATTCACTAAGAAGTATGAATTGCACGGATTTTGCAAAGGGGGCATAGGAATTGAGCGAAATTACGCAAGGGCTGATTGATCTCAACGGGACGCTGCCTGTCCAAATCATCAACTTCCTGATTCTCGTTGCACTCCTGCGTGCGGTGGCGTACAAGCCGATTGTCCGCATGATGGATGAGCGCAGGGCAAAGATCGCCGAGAGCATCGAAAAGGCAGATGCGGACGCGGCGGCTGCCGAGGCGACGCTGAATGAGTACAAGGCACAGCTTGCGGCCGCGCGTACAAAGGCACAGGAGATCGTCGATCAGGCGGAGAAGCGTGCCGGCGAGGAGCGCGAGGCAAGCATCCAGGCAACGAAGCGCGAGATCGAACAGATGAAGAAGGCTGCCGAGGTCCAGATGGAGCGCGAGCGTGCCCATGCGGTCGAGCAGCTGAAGGCAGAGGTTGTCGCGCTGTCGCTCGCAGCGGCGGGCAAGATCATCCAGAAGAATCTGGAGGCGAAGGACAACGATGCCATCATCGGCGAGTTTATCGCAAAACTCGACGCGAACAAGATTGGTGATGCACCATGCTGAACATGGAACTTGCACGCAAGTACGCACGCGCGATCTTCGAGCTTGCCTGTGAGGACAACGCGCTCAAAGAGTACGGCGTAGATCTGGCGAAGGTGCAGCAGCTCTATCATGACTGCCCGGAGCTGAAGGCGTATCTCTGCAACCCGAACATCCAGCCGGAGGACAAAAAGTCCCTCCTGAAGGAAGTGTTCGAGGGCGGCGTGCGTGAGACGGTGCTGAACTTCCTCCTGCTGCTCGTCGACAAGCGGCGCATGATGGTGTTCGACGCGATCAGCATGATTTTCGTCCAGCTCTCAAACGAGAAGCTTGGCATCGCCGTGGCGGATGTCACGACGGTGGATGCGCTCGCGCCCGCACAGCTGCAGGAGCTGACGGAGAAACTCGAACGCATCACGGGCAAGCAGGTTTCCCTGCGCGAGCACCGCGATCCCTCGCTCATCGGCGGCGTGGTGGTGCGCATCGGCGACCGCCGCATCGACGGCAGCATCAAGGGACGTCTCGCAGCAATGACGGCAGAGTTAATGGCGAACTAGCGGGGTGACAGCGAAATATGAAAATGAATCCGGAAGAAATTACTTCCATAATCAAGGAACGAATCAAGAACTATGATGTCGATCTGAACGTGAACGATGTCGGCACCGTTCTTGAGGTCGGCGACGGTATTGCCCATATCTACGGGCTGGACAAGGCGATGGCGGGCGAGCTGCTGGATTTCGGCAACGATGTCTACGGTCTCGTGCTGAACCTCGAGCAGGAGAGCGTCGGCGCGGTTCTGCTCGGCGGCGATACGGTCATCAAGGAAGGCGACACCGTGAAGCGCACGGGCCGCATCATGCAGGTGCCCGTGGGTGAGGCGATGATCGGCCGCGTCGTGGACGCGCTCGGTCGTCCGATCGACGGCAAGGGCCCCATCGACACGAAGGAGTTCCGTCCGGTCGAGTCGCCGGCACCCGGTATCGCGGACCGCAAGAGTGTTCACGAGCCGCTGCAGACGGGTCTCAAGGCAATTGACGCGCTCGTCCCGATCGGACGCGGACAGCGCGAGCTCATCATCGGCGACCGCGGCACGGGCAAGACGGCAATCGCCGTCGATACGATTCTGAACCAGAAGGGACAGAACTGTATCTGCGTCTACGTCGCCATCGGTCAGAAGGCATCGACCGTTGCACGCGTCGTGAAGACGCTTGAGGACGGCGGTGCGATGGAGTACACCATCGTCGTTGCCGCAACGGCTGCGGACAGCGCACCGTTGCAGTACCTCGCTCCGTATGCGGGCGTTGCGATGGCGGAGTACTTCATGTACAAGGGCGGTCATGGGCTGTGCGTCTATGACGACCTCTCCAAGCACGCAGCTGCGTACCGCGCGATGTCGCTGCTGCTGCGGCGTCCGCCCGGACGCGAGGCATACCCGGGCGACGTGTTCTACTTACACTCCCGCCTCCTCGAGCGCGCGGCGAAGCTCTCCGACGCACTCGGCGCAGGCTCCATCACGGCATTGCCGATCATCGAGACGCTCGCGGGCGACCTCTCGGCGTACATCCCGACGAACGTCATCTCGATCACCGACGGTCAGATCATGCTGGACACCGACTCGTTCTACTCGGGCATCCGCCCGGCGATCAGCGTCGGTCTCTCGGTCTCCCGTGTCGGTGGTTCCGCACAGATCAAGGCGATGAAGCAGGTCGCGGGCACGATGCGTCTGGATCTGGCGCAGTACCGCGAGCTCGCGGCATTTGCCCAGTTCGGCTCCGATCTCGACAAGGCGACGAAGGCGCAGCTCGATCGCGGCGCACGCATGGTCGAGACGCTGAAGCAGGCGCAGTACAGTCCGCTGTCCGTTGCCGAGCAGGTGCTTGTCATCTTCACGGCGGTGCGCGGACACCTTACGGACATCCCCGTGGGGAAGGTCGTCACGTTCCACACGGACTTCCTCAAGTTCATGCGCGCCTCGCATCCCGAGATCGCATCGGCGATCACGTCGCAGCAGAAGCTCGACGATGCGCTTGAGGCGGACATCACGAAGGCGATTGCGGAGTTCAAGGACACCATCTCCTACAAAGAAGCGTAAAGGAGAGGTGACTGTATATGGCAAATTTACAGGACATCCGCCGGCGCATCCGAAGCGTCAAGAGCATCCAGCAGATCACAAACGCCATGGACATGGTCGCGACTTCGCGTCTGCGCCGTGCCAAGGAGGCCGCGAACAACAACCGTCCCTACGCCGAGAAGACCGCTGCGGTCATTCGAAGCGTGGCGGCGGCAGCAAGCGGCATCTCGCATCCGCTGCTTGAGCAGCACGCGGGCGGCAAGCGCCTCATCCTCGTGATGGCGGCGGACAAGGGCCTCGCGGGTGCGTATTCCAGCAATGCCCTCAAGACGGCAATGACGCTCGTCGAGGACAAGGCGAACACGCAGATCGTTGCGGTCGGGCGCAAGTCGCGCGATTTCTTCAAGAATCGCGGCTTTGACATTGTGCACGAGCGCGTCGGCATCAGCGAGCGTCCGAAGGCGACCCATGCACAGAAGCTCGCGGCGCAGGTCATCGGTGCGTTCGAGGCGGGCGGCGTGAAGGAAGTCTACATGGTCTACACGCGCTTTGTCTCGGCGATCACTTGTGTCCCCGAGATCGTCAAGCTCCTGCCCTTTGAGGCGGAGGGCGAAAATGCGGCGCACACGCAGGCACAGTACATCTATGAGCCGAATGCCGAGGAGGTGCTCGGGGCACTGCTGCCGCAGTACCTGTTCACCACCATCTATGCGGCGCTCCTCCAGTCGGCGGCGAGCGAACTGAGTTCACGCATGAACGCAATGAGCAACGCGACCGACAACGCAGGCGAACTCATCGGGAAGCTCGACCTCTTCTACAACAAGGTACGTCAGGCGGGCATCACGAACGAGATCAACGAGATTGTCGGCGGCGCCGAGGCACTCAAGTGACATCCATGCACAGTGCGTACATGGAGGTAAGGAGGTTTTCCATTGGCAAAAGGTAAAGTCGTACAGGTCATCGGACCTGTCGTAGATATTGAATTCCCGGCGGGCGAACTGCCGGAGATTCTGAACGCCATCAAGGTCACGGGCAAGGCTGCCGACCAGGAGATCAATCTCACGGTCGAGGTCATGCAGCATCTCGGCGACAGCGTCACGCGCTGCATCGCCATGAGCTCCACCGACGGCCTGATGCGCGGTATGGAGGCCGATGATACGGGCGCACCGATCAAGGTGCCCGTCGGCGAGGCGACCCTCGGACGCGTCTTCAACGTCCTCGGCGAGCCGGTTGACCACAACCCCGAGCCCGTCGGCAACAAGGAGAGCTGGCCGATCCACCGCCCCGCACCGAAGTTCGACGATCAGGAGACATCAACCCAGATCCTTGAGACGGGCATCAAGGTCGTTGACCTGATTGCTCCGTACTCGCGCGGCGGAAAGATTGGTCTCTTTGGCGGCGCAGGTGTCGGCAAGACCGTTCTCATCATGGAGCTCATCCACAACATCGCAACCGAGCACGGCGGCTACTCCGTCTTTGCGGGTGTCGGCGAGCGTACGCGTGAGGGCAACGACCTCTGGTCGGAGATGACCGAGTCGGGCGTTATCGACAAGACCGCGCTCGTCTACGGTCAGATGAACGAGCCGCCCGGAGCGCGTATGCGCGTGGCTCTGACGGGGCTGACGATGGCGGAGTACTTCCGCGACGTGCAGGGTCAGGACGTGCTGCTCTTCGTTGACAACATCTTCCGCTTCATCCAGGCAGGTTCGGAGGTCTCGGCTCTGCTCGGACGTATGCCGTCCGCCGTTGGCTACCAGCCGACGCTGACGACCGACGTCGGCGCACTGCAGGAGCGTATCACGACCACGAAGAAGGGCTCGATCACGTCCGTGCAGGCGGTCTACGTCCCTGCGGATGACCTGACCGACCCCGCACCGGCTGCGACGTTCACCCATCTGGATGCGACCACCGTTCTCTCGCGTCAGATCGCCGAGCTCGGCATCTACCCCGCCGTCGACCCGCTCGACTCCACCTCGCGTATCCTCGACCCGCACGTCATCGGGCAGGAGCACTACGAGGTCGCACGCGGCGTGCAGGCGGTACTCCAGAAGTACAAGGAGCTGCAGGACATCATCGCCATCCTCGGTATGGAGGAACTCTCCGACGAGGACAAGCTGACCGTCTCGCGTGCGCGTAAGATCCAGCGCTTCCTCTCGCAGCCGTTCGCGGTCGCAGAGGTCTTCACCGGCTCGCCCGGCAAGTACGTTGCACTCAAGGACACGATCCGCGGCTTCCGCGAAATCCTCGACGGCAAGTACGACGAACTCCCCGAGGCTGCCTTCTACATGGTCGGCGGCATCGAAGAGGCGATCGAAAAGGCGAAGAAGCTCAAAGAGGAGGAGTAACGGATGGCGACCATCAAGCTGGAGATTGTATCTCCCGACCGCATGGTCTACGCCGCCGATATCGACATGCTCATCGCCCGCTCCACGGGCGGCGAGATCGGCATCCTGCCGAAGCACATCCCCCTCGTCACGGGACTTCAGCCGCATGCCATGAAGATTCATGTCGACGCCAAGGAACAGCTCATCGCTGTGGCGGGCGGCTTCATGGAGGTCACACCCGAGAAGATTACCGTTCTCGCAACTGCTGCGGAGGAGCCGATCGACATCGACATCAACCGCGCGCAGCGCGCCTACGAGCGTGCACAGGAGCGTCTGCAGCTCCTGCGCGAGAGCCCCGATACACAGGGCGGCATCATCGACGAACAGCGTGCCACCCTTGCCCTCAAGCGCGCCATGGCACGCCTGCAGACGGCAAAGGCTCCGAACCCCGGAGCGTAAGATTTGCAATGGAAACGCCCCAACCGCATTGGCTGGGGCGTTTTTATGCGTTGCTGTCGAATGATTGCAATTTCATCCATGTTCTGATGCTCAAAAACTATGAGCTTGCTCCTTGCTGCAGGGGATCTTCGCCGTATTGATTTTTTCCCGCAGTACCTTTCTTTACCGCACAGTAGAACCAAAAACTGGACTGTACATACGACAAAATCCGAAGGACATGCTCATCATCAATCGGGAGAGACACAATACCAATAATTAAAATGAGGCGTGCCGCACCCGGACCATGCCCTAGGTCTTCCAACCGGCGGGCAGCGATACAATAATTCGCGATCTGGAAAACAAATGCGGTTACCATTGACAGGACTTCAAATGGCTTCGTATCATCGAGCACGGCAAAAAGCAAGAACAAACAAGGGAACGCCAGACCCGTTAACGCAAATGATCTCTTGATAAATCTCTTTCGATTCAAACGCCCATGAAGCTTGAAAAAATTCTCTATAATGCCCTCGTCCGGTTTACGCGGAGTGCCGCTCATTTGTGTGTGCACATCAGATGTGGCAATCGCTGAGCCGCACGCCTGACAATACTTTGCGCCGTCCTCAACAGGATTTCCGCAATTTTTGCAGAGCATTTTCCATCGACTCCTTCTGTCATACAAGGGCGGTTTTGTTATACAGGCGTCGGAGCAGAAACGGAGCTGTCATAGAGCTCATGTGGGGCGATGTCTCTGCCATTTTTCCATTCGACAGTAAAGTCGTTGACAAAGACTTGTTTGAACTCTTCCATGTTTTTGAGTGGGGCAAAAAAGGGGATGTCCAAATAGGGCTTTACATCGAAGTGTCGGTGCTCTCCGTTGGAAAAAGTCACGCTCAGGATATAATCACTCAAGGGTTTCACGGCAATGGGATGAATTCGCATGATGTACCTCCGATCAGCGAAGTGGATCGATGCGGAACGGGAGCTGCCCCTCGAGCATCAGATCGTAGTTCGCGCGCAGCTCATCCTCATGCATCATCGTCCACGCGACGAGCATCGCTTGTTTCTTACGTGGGAGACTGCCCTCAAGCACGTTTCCCTCGAAATCGACGACAATGCTGTGCTCAGCGTAATACGCGTGGAGATGAGGGACACTGTGACGTTCGTTTCGCTCCACATAAATATATATTTTGATTCCGTCAAACATACAGATAATCGGCATGGAAAACACCTTCTTCATATGGACGAACAGGCATATCGTATAATAAAAGTATAAGCGGTCTCCCCGCATCGGTCAATAGAGCGCGTAAAAAGTTATCGATTCATTTGTCGAATTATCAAATAAACTATGGTATAATTATCCCATTCTAGAAAGGCGGTGCATCATGCCACAGATTATTCCCATCAAGGATCTCAAGGATACCGCGCGCATCTCGGAGATGTGCCACGCGAGTGACGAGCCGATCTACGTCACGAAGAACGGCTACGGCGACATGGTCTTTATGAGCATGGAGACGTACGAAAACATGCAGGAACGGGGACATATCTACCGTGAGATTGCTCGTGCCGAGGAGGATATTGAGGCGAGGCGGACGTATGACGCACGCGAGGCACTTGCTCGTACGAGACTGAAATATGTGCTATAGACTTATTGTTCCGGCGTATGTGAATGAGCAGATCGATACGTGCATTGCGTACATCGCACAGACACTATGCAATCCCGATGCAGCACGCAGCGTCTTGGATGATGTTGCAGTCGTCTACGAGCGATTGGAACATCTGCCGGAAGCCTTTCCGCTATGTCGTGATACCTGCCTCCGGGCAAAGGAATATCGGAAGATAGCCCTCCCGCATCATAACTATCTTCTTATTTATCGTATTGAGAAGCGCATCGTCTACATTGTCGGATTCTTTCATATGCGTGAAAATTATCGGGACAAGTTGTAATTCAATATTATATACAGAAAGGAGGCACCTATGAATCTTGCCAACTACCGCACATCCATCATTCTCGCCGTAACGTTTACGCTCCTGCTCTCGACGTTCTGGTTTTATCAGGACTTTGCATTCATCATCTTTCTCTCGCTGCTCCTGCAGCTCCTCCTAAAGCCCGCGGTGGACTTCATGGAGGCGCGACGGATGCCGCGCTCGGTTGCGTCGGCAATCGCCATCATCGCCTTCATCCTCGTGCTCGCCGCACTCGCGAGCGTCATCTCGCGCTCTGTGCTTCCGTCCTTTCAGCGGTTTGTCGCGGAGCTGCCGACCATCGGTCAGAGCCTGCAGCAGATTCCCTTTCTCTCGGATACCGACTTCATTCAAGATGAGTTTGTGAACATCCTCGACCGTCTGCGCAGCGTTGGCGCGGAGGTGCTGCGTGCCTCACTCTCCTTTATCCTCATCGCATTCGGGAAGGTCGTCGACTTTGTCATCATCATTTTCGTATCGTTCTATCTTCTGAAGGATGGTCTCACGATCAAACTCTGGCTCGCGGATCTCTTTCCGCACACCGCACGGCGGCGTGTTCTCCGCCTCTTTGACACACTGCTCATCGCACTGCGCGCCTACATTTGCAGTCAGATTGTCATGTGCGTCATCACGGGTGTCGTCGTCTTCGCCTACTTCAAACTGATGGGGCTGCCGTATGCCTCGGTCTTTGCCCTGTTGTCGGGTGTCAGCGAGTTTATCCCCGTGCTGGGACCCACCGTCGCCTCGACCCTCGGCACGCTCATGACCGCCTCAGCGATGCGCGAACTCACCGTGCAGACTGCACTCTTCTACGTCGCGCTTACGCAGGTCAACCACAACGTCGTCTATCCTGCGCTCGTCGGCAAGAGCCTCCACCTCCACCCCGTCGCCGTCATCCTCGGTGTCGTCTTCGGCGGTGAGATCCTCGGCGCGGCGGGCATGTTCCTCGCCGTTCCCTTCATTGTCATCATCAAGATCGTCATCACCGACATCTACCGCGACCGCAGGGAGATGCAGAGTGCGGAGGAGGAGTGACCCGATGTGGGAAAGCCGCCGGCTTTGCAATAACAATTCATACAGAAAGAAGCAGATGCAATGAAAAAGAAATTCTCTGAGATACCGAAGATCGTATGGTTTCAGCTGTTCCTGCTGGCACTCGGCTACGCCTTTTATTCGGCGAACCGTCTGTCGTTCGGTGTCGGGCTCAAGGCGGTTGCGGCGAGCATTTCGCTGACCGCTGTTCAGCTCGGTACGATCAGCACGATCTTTACGCTTGGGCAGGCGCTCGTTGACATTCCTGCCGGCTATCTGGCCGACCGCTTCGGACGCAAGCGGCTGCTTGTCATGAGCATGGTCGGCCTTGGCTGTATGACGGCGCTCGTGACGACCTCATCGAACTTCATCAGCGCGGCGTTTTGGCGCTTTATGTTCGGTGTCACAGAGGGCTGCTGGAACATCGTCATGTATTCGGTGGCAGGCTCGATTTTCCCGGCGGCGCGTGCGATGCTCAACGGCCTTATGATGACGTTTTACTCGATCGGCGCTTACGTCGGCCCTGCCTACTACGGGTGGAGCCTCGAGACGACGGGCGAGTGGAGCGTCGGCCTCCAGCACATGGGTGCTGTGACGGTTGTTTTCGGCCTCCTGCTCATCGTGGGGTTCAAGGCAAAGTACACGGACACGTCCAAGGATGTCAAGCAGCTTCATCTGGTCGAGGCGGTGCGCACCGTCGGCTTCAATAAAGTTGTCTGGCTTGCGGTGCTGATTCAGATTTTGAACATCATCCCGTATTGGGGATTTGCGTCGATGGGACCGTATCTCTTCATGACGTACAAGGGGTTCAGTGCGACGGAGGCGGGGCAGTTCTTCGGCGCGATCTATGGCATCGGGGGGCTCAGCGGTGTCCTTCTGGGTTTCTTCGCCGATCGCTTCGGACGGAAGCCGACAGTACTCTTCCTCGCAGCGCTCAATGCCCTCTGTGCGCTGCTCATCTTCCACGTCATGCCGCAAAACTCGCCGCTTCTCTACGTCGTCGGCGCAGTCATGGGCATCGGGCTCCATGCGATCTATGTGCTCGGCTATACGATTGCACAGGACGGCGTGAGCCGGCAGCAGATCGGTCTCGCAACGGGCATTGTCGGCGCATCGAGCTACTTTCTCTCGTTCTTCTCGGGTCCCTTGATGGGCTTTCTGACGAGCACACTCGGCCATGCGGCGGCACTCGATATCATCGTCGTCGCCTTCGAAGCTGTGCTTGTCGTCGTTGCGTTCTTTATGAAGGAGACGCAGCACAGAGGGCAGGAAGAAAAATAATCGCACATTGTGGAAATAAGGGAACGGTACAACCTCAAAAAGGTGCCGCTCCTTATTTTTCAACATAGAAAGACCGCCGTGCATTGCACGGCGGTCTGTATGTATCGGGAGAAATGGATTAGGCAAGCATGGAGCGGAGGAACCAGATCTGCTTTGCGTAGTTCTCGATGTGATCCTCCATGAGGTTGGCGATGCCGAAGACATCGTCCTTGTCCGCGAGAGCACGGATCGATGCCGCCTGATCGCGGAGGAGTTCGAGGTCGGCGAGCGTCAACTCGAGTGCCTTCTTCTGATCGACCTTCTCATCGGCGAGCTCCTTGATCGTCGCGATCGCGAGGTAGCCCTTGAGGCTCGCAACCGGCTGCTCACCGCAGATCTTGAGGATCTCGGCACTCTCGTCGAGCACATCCGCGAATGCGTCGTAGAGCGACTCGAGGTACTCGTGTACCGCTTTGAACTGCGAGCCAACCACGTTCCAGTGGAGGTTGTGCAGCTTGATGTAGCCGACACCGATGTTGGCGATGTATCCGTTGAGTGCGTTTGTAATTTCCTTGTTCATGGTAATTCCCCTTTCACCTTGTTGTTCTTCTGCAGATGCCGTGGCATCTGTTTTGTATCTCATTACGTGTGTCATTATAGCGCAAAGCGAACTACTTGTCAATAGTTATTATTAAATAGTTTTGCGATTTGATTTCGATATAAAATTTCGCTTGACAAAAACTATGTTTTATATATAATTCATACTAATAAAATATGGTTTCGGAGATGTAGAAAAGAGGTATATCCATGAGCGAAAAAAAATATCGTTTTGAGACCCTGCAGGTGCGTGTCGGGCAGGAGGAGGCGGATCCCGTCACGGATGCGCGTGCGGTGCCCATCTATCAGACGACCTCGTACGTGTTCCACAATGCACAGCATGCCGCCGACCGCTTTGCACTCAAAGCCCCGGGCAACATCTATGGACGCCTCATGAACCCGACACAGGATGTGTTCGAGAAGCGCATCGCAGCGCTTGAGGGCGGCGCGGCGGCACTCGCGTTCGCCTCGGGGGCGGCGGCGATCACGGCGACATTCCAAGGGCTCGCTCATGCGGGCGATCACATCGTCGCGCAGCAGACCATCTACGGCGGCTCGTACAACCTGCTCGCTCACACGGTGAAGGAGTGGGGCATCGACGTGACCTTCGTCGATCCGAAGGCGGCGGCACAGGGCTTTGCAGATGCGATTCGCCCGAATACGAAGTGCGTCTTTCTCGAGACCGTCGGCAACCCGAACGCCGACCTCATCGACATTGAGGCGGTCGCTGCGGCAGCACACGCGCAGGGCGTGCCCGTCGTCATCGACAACACCTTTGCCACGCCCTACCTCCTGCGCCCCATCGAGCACGGCGCGGACATCGTTGTGCACTCGGCGACGAAGTTCCTCGGCGGACACGGCGCGAGCCTCGGCGGCGTGATCGTTGACGGCGGAAAGTTCGACTGGAAAGCGTCGGGGCGCTTCCCACACCTCACCGACCCGAACCCGAGCTATCACGGCGTGAGCTTTGTCGATGCGCTCGGCCCTGTCGCCTTTGCCGTCTACCTGCGTGCACTCATTCTGCGCGACACGGGTGCGGCAATCGCACCACAGAGCGCGTTCTACTTCATTCACGGGCTTGAGACCCTCTCCCTGCGCGTCGAGCGTCACGTCGAGAATGCGCTGAAGATCGTGGACTTCCTCGCGAAGCACCCGAAGGTGGCAAAGGTCAACCATCCCGCCCTGCCCAACCATCCCGACCATGAAATCTACAAGCGGTACTTCCCGCACGGCGGCATCTCCATCTTTACGTTCGACATCGTGGGCGGGCGTGCGGCGGCGTTCCGCTTTATCGACAAGCTGACCCTGTTCTCGCTGCTCGCGAACGTCGCGGACGTAAAGTCGCTCGTTATCCACCCCGCGACCACGACCCACTCGCAGATGAACGAAGCCGAGCTTGCCGCCTCCGGCATCGGTGAGGGGACGGTGCGCCTCTCCATCGGCATCGAGCACGTCGACGACCTCATTGCAGATCTGGAGGAGGCCCTCGCCGCGGTTTGACGGATTGCCATTTGCCCCCGCGCCGCAGTATCCTGAAAAAATCCTTGCCAATGCGTCCCTCACTGTGCTATAATGCGTCATGTCGCATAAGCGCATGGAGAGGTGTCCGAGTGGTCGAAGGTGCTTGACTCGAAATCAAGTGTGGTGATGAGCCACCGTGGGTTCGAATCCCACCCTCTCTGCCATTGAAAAATAAGGCTTCGTGGAGATTTCTACGAAGCCTTTTCTGTGTCCGTTTTTAGTTATGATCGCTGTTTTGACAGCTTTTTGACAGCCTGAGACTATAGGAGCGCCAGATATTTTGACTGCGCATCCTTGGCAATCTTCAGCGCATCCATCGCGGCCTCGGCGGTGCTGCCTAGGCTTGAAGTGAGGTTCTTGATGCTTTTTATACGTTCTGTTTCTGCACCGCGAATTTCACCACGAACCTCGCCGCGAACTTCGCCAATAGCAATACCGTCGTTGTAGATTTCTTCCATTACCTTGCACATAGCTGCAACCCCCTTTTCATCTTCTTTGAAAAAACGTTCGCGTTCGGCGAGCACCTCGCTGTACATATCATTTGGATCAGTGCAAATAGCACTTTGGCAAGTATTTACAAACGCAGAAAAGCGCGGCGTGTGCTGCCGCGCTTTTTGTGTGTGAAATCGAAATCAGTGTTTCTTACGGAACTCTGCCATAAACTCTGCGAGTTTCTCGACGCCTGCGAGGGGCATGGCGTTGTAGATGGAGGCGCGCATGCCGCCGACACTGCGGTGTCCCTTGATGCCGCTGAGGCCGAGCTCCTTTGCCTGTGCGACGAAGTCGTCGTTCAGGGATTCGCTCGCGAGGCGGAAGGTGACGTTCATGCGCGAGCGGCTGCCCTTCTCGGCGTGTCCGCGGTAGAAGCCGTCGGAGCTGTCGATGGCGTCGTAGAGGAGGGCGGCTTTCTGCGCGTTTGCCTCACCCATGGCGGCGAGACCGCCGTGCTCCTTGATCCAGCGGACGGTCTTGCCGACCATGTAAATGGCAAAGACGGGCGGTGTGTTGTAGAGGGAGTCGTTCTTTTGGAAGGTCGAATAGCGCAGCATGGTCGGGAGCTCGGCGGGGCTGCTCTCCAAGAGTTTCTTCTTTGCGACGTTCAGTACAACGCCCGCAGGCCCGAGGTTCTTCTGTACGCCCGCGTAGATGAAGTCGTAGGAGGAGAAATCCCACGGGCGCGAGAGGATGTCGGAGGACATATCGGCAACGAGGGGGATGCCGTTCGTTTGCGGCGTGTAGTGGTACTCCGTGCCGTAGATGGTGTTGTTGAGGCAAAGGTGCAGGTAGGCGGCGCGGGGAAGGATGTTGAGTTCGTCCTGACGCGGGACGCGGACGTAGTCCTCCTCCTTGGTCGAGGCGGCGACGGTACCGACCCCGAGTTTTACAGCCTCCTCGTATGCCTTTTCGGAAAATGAGCCGGAGAGGGCATAGCTGCCGGGGTGCGCCACTGTGGCAAAGTTCAGGGGGATGAGTGCAAAGGTCTGACTCGCGCCGCCGGCGGTGAAGACGACATCGTAGTCGTCGCCGAGCCCCATGAGCTCCTTGATGTCCGCCTTTGTCTGCTGGTGCACTTCGTCGTAGGCGGGGGCGCGGTGGCTGATCTCGAGGATGGACATGCCAGTGCCGTTAAAGTTCAGGAGCTCCGCCTGTACCTCTCTCAGCACGTCCTCGGGCAGGACGGCGGGGCCGGGGTTGAAGTTGTAGATGCGTTCGTTCATGGTGTTTCTCCCTCTGTATTTTATGATTTCTATTGGATGCCCCTTCCGCCACGCTGCCGCGTGCCCCCCCTCGTTGCGACGGGGGAGGCTCAGGGGAACGAAAATGAGGCGGGGCATGTTCTCTTAGGGAAGCGATGAATTTATCAGAGCTTTCTTAGCTCTCACCATCCACGTGCTCCGTCCGCGTCATGCGGATCTGGGCGACGCGCGCGCGGTCCATACGCATCACCTCGAAGGTGTACGCGTCCCATACGCAGGTCTCGCCGACCTTCGGGATGCGGCCGATCTGCGCGGTGACGAAGCCGCCAAGTGTGTGGAAGTGGTCGTGATCCTCGTCGGGCAGCGCGTCAATGCCGAACTCCTCCTTGAACTCGTCGATGGGGAAGAGCCCGTCAAAGACCCAGCTTGCTGTCTCCTCCGCGCCGGTACGCGTGCCGGTGGGGGCGTCGTCGTCCGCGCTGCCGATGATCTCCTCCATGATGTCGCCCATGGTGATGAAGCCGACGACACCGCCGTACTCGTCGAGGACGACCGCCTCATGGATCGCGCCCGTGCGGAATTTCTCGAGGACGCGCAGTCCCTCCATGGTGCGTGGGACGAAGAGGGGCTTTCGAATGTAGTCCGCGAGGTTGAGCTCTGCGCCGTCCAAGACCGCATCGAGGAGTTCCTTCGCATAGACGACACCGCGAAAATCATCGAGGTTCTCGTACGCAACGGGGAATACCTCGTGCTCGGCTGCGCGGATGATGCGCAGCTGCTCACTGCGGGTCTCAGCGAGGTCGATCCACGCGATCTGCGTGCGTGGGGTCATGAGTGCGGAGGCGGTCTGGTCGCTCATGTGGAAGATGCGGTCGACCATATCCTGCTCTGCCTTTTCAAAGGTGCCGTCCTCCGTTCCCTGCTCCATGAGATCCTTGACGGCATCCTCGGTAGCGGAGGCGCGGTTCTCGGGATTGATGCCGACGAGGAGCAGCAGGCCGCGTGAGGCGGAGACGAGCGCAGCGATCGGCAGTGCCGTGAGGCGTGTGAGCAGACGGATGCCGCGATGGCTGCGCATGAGGATGCCCTCGGGATCCTGCAGTGCGAGCTGCTTGGGCAGGAAGTCGCCAAAGAGCAGGGTGAGTGCAGTCATGACGAGGATGCTGAGGACAAGCGCGGCGGCAAACACCTCCATTCCCGGCAGGAGTTTTGCGAGAAAACGGCCGAAGGTCGGTGCGACGAGAAGGCCGATCCCAAGCCCTGTGAGGAGGCTAGTGCAGGTAACGCCCGCCTGTGCCATGGCAAGCGGCGGGGTATGGTGCTCAAGCAGGGCGAGTGCATACGCTGCGTCCTTGTCGCCGTCATCGGCGAGGCGCTCAAGCCGGCCGCGATGGGACGCGGTGAGTGCGGCCTCGATTCGTGCGAAGTAGGCATTTGCCGAGAGACAGATGACGAGCAGGATGAGTGCGAGAAGATCGGATAGGGAACTGTCCAAGGATGTATGCAGCTCCTTTCAATAGCTAAAAATGATGTAGGAATCGCTGCGAACTCCTCGCAAATACCTCGTTACGCAAGCGGTCAGGCACTTATCTGCGTGGGAATCACGAACTCATTCAGCCATTCATCTTGGCACATCTTTTCCGCCCTCTCTGCGTCGATAAATCCTCAGCATAGCCACCGCTATGCTTCCGGTTCATCTCCTTAACAGGACAAAAATCTGCACCAATCTGAACAGCATCATTGAGTTCGTGATTCCCCAATACCTGCGGACTTCTTAAACGCGCTTCACTTGAACGAAAGAAATCCGCAGGGGGCAGAACGTGCTCTATGCTCCGCTTGCTTCACTAGGGTTTGCTTAGGAGTATCGCATGGAAGGGGGGCTCTCATCTACAAAATGATAAAGAATCAATAGCTATGGACTGTATTGTAGCACAGACACGGAAAAATGTCATTTCTCCACCACGATATCCGTCAGTCCGAAGTACTCCATCGCGCCCTCCTTCGTGACGGTGTTGTCCCAGTCCTCGTAGTAGACGTGGCGCAGGGCGCGGTTCGTACGCTCGATGCGGGGGAAGTGGACGACGGTCTCACCGCGTGCGCGGATCTCCTCGATCCGTGCGATGCGCGCCGCATCCGCTGCGCCCATCTCCTGTGTGATGAGGAGTGCCGCCGTGCCTGTGTAGGCGAAGAGGAGGCTCGCGCACGCGCACAGTACACTGCCCGCCCGCGGGAGAAGTGCGCTGCGGATGGGCGCATCGCTGAGCAGAGCGAGTGCCGCCGTGACGAACATCGCAGCCGAGCTGAAGGTCGCGCGTCCCGGAAAGGTCGGCGCGGCGAGCATGACGAGGTTGTTGCAGATGCCAAGAGCCATCAGGAACGCCGCATAGCGTGCGGCGGGATGACGGCGCAGTACATCGCGTGCGGGCACGCATTCTGCCGCCGCTCGTACGGCAGCGGCGGTCAGGCCGAGCTTCTGTTTGATGCGTACGTAAAAGAGCAGAACAGTGAACCAGTAGATTGCCATCTCCTCGAAGCCGTTCATGAGATTCGTAAAGAGATGAATCGTCTTTGGTTTCGTGAAACCCAGCGGTGTAAGCACACTGCCGATGATGGCATCGCGGATGCCGCCCGCGACCCACCCGCCCGTGAAATAGGAGAGGGTGAGCAGGCTGATGAGTGCGACGAGCGTTACGGTACCGATACGGATGCCGTCTGTGCTAAAACCCACCACATATTTTTTCTCGGCATAGAGGAGGAGCGAGCCGTGCCGCTCTATCGGCTGCCCCGCCGACAGTTGCCGATAGAGCAGCCATGCCGTCCGGATGAGCAGAAGAACGGGCAGGAGGTAGAGCAGCATCTCGCCCTGCCCCGCGAACTGATTGCCGATGTGTGCGAGGATGCCCTTGCCCGCCCCTTGTGCATCGTAGCGGACGTAGTTGCCGGGGGCGGCGACAAGGCCAACGAGACCGAGGAGCGCACCAAGCGCACCTGCGATCATCCATGCGGGGCAGGTGCCGTACCGCCGCCGCACATACAGAGATGCACCAAATGCCGTGACAACGACCGTCACGGCGAGATTTTCGATCGACCAGCCGCCGAGAACGCCGAGCAGGAACATCGGGAGAACTGCCCGCGCCTGCTGCGCCTGTCGCCCTTCCGAGAGCGCTCGCAGAGCGAGATTGTACGGCAGGAGAAAGAGGAATGCGGGCACCGCCGACCAGAGGTAGACCGTCGAGCCGCTCTTCCAGACAGCGACCTCGCCGAAGTGCGGCAGGGCGAGCCAGAGCAGAAGCGCTGCCGCCGCAAGGAGGCGCGGATGCTTCCAGAAATCGAGTGCACGCCGTGCATGCATCGTTGCCAAAACAACGAGCACGAGGAACATCAGCGCGTTTGCGATGTCAAACGCCGTCTTCCCGAGCCAGAGGAAGAGCTGCAGGCAGAACACCGTGACCGTGCGCCCGCCGTGGAGGAGGTAATGCTGCACGCCGGAGGCGCATACGTCGGAGAACGAGGCGAGGTGTGCACCCGTTTTCCACACCATCGAATAGTCGTAGTCGTCGCGGTGGACGGGCATCAAGTGGTTCAGCGCCAGCATGAACAGAAAGACCGCGCCCGCGACCAGTCCCGTACGAAGCGTATCTGCGTGCACTACTTCACCTCCCTGTGCAGGTTGGCATAGTCGAATTTTTCTCCGTCCCGCTCGTCGATCAGATAGCACGGGCGGTGCTTGCTCTCTGTGAACACGCGCCCAAGGTACTCGCCGATGATGCCGAGCGAGAGCAGCTGCACGCCGCCGAGGAAGAGCAGCACCGTCATGAGCGTCGGATAGCCCGCGACGGGGTCACCGTAGATCAGCGCATCGACGAGCACGACGAGCATGTAGAGAATGGCGAGCGCCGAGACCATGAGGCCGAGCACCGTCGTCAGACGCAGCGGTGCCGTTGTAAACGAGGTGATGCCCTCAATGGCAAGCGAGAGCAGTGCGGGATAGCTCCACGTCGTCCTGCCCGCCGCACGCGGCTGCACCTGAAATGGGATCTCCTTCTTCTTGAAGCCGACCCATGTGAAGAGCCCCTTTGTAAACCGCTGGTTCTCGCGCAGCAGACGCAGTGCCGCGACACAGCGATGATCGAGCAGACGGAAGTCGCCCACGTCACGCTGGAGGGTAAAGCGGCTGACCGACTGCATCGAGCGGTAGAAGAGATTCGCCATCGTGCGCTTCAAGAGTGTTTCGTCTGCGCGATCCGTACGTTTTCCGCAGACATCATCGAAGCCTGCACGCCAATACATGACCATCGCAGGGATCAGCGAGGGCGGATGTTGGAGATCCGCATCCATCAGGATGACCGCGTCGCCGTTGGCGTAGTCGAGCCCTGCCATCATCGCGGGCTCCTTGCCGAAGTTGCGCGTAAAGCTGATGTAGCGGACGTTTGTGTGCGCCTCGGCGAGCGCACGGATCGCCGTGAGCGTCGCGTCGCGACTGCCGTCGTCGATAAAGAGATAGGTGAACGCTGCGTCCGGAATGTCCGCCGTTGCCGTCTCCACCGCATCATAGAAGTGTGGGACAACCTCTGCCTCGTTGTAGCAGGGAACGATGATGGTGATCTTGTCCATGCGTCCCTCCTAGTCTCCATAGATGCGAAAATTGACGATCTCCGCGCCCGCTGCGGCGAGTGCATCATGTACGTCGGGCACACAGACCGCGACAAGCTCCGCCTCAAAATCATGGTTCCACAGGCAGTCGCGGATGAGTACGGCGTTGTCTGTGCCTGGGTGGAGCATCACCTCGGTCACACCGTCTCCGAGCGACACTGCAATCTGCGTGAGTGTCTCTGTATCGACCGCCTCGCCCGCGACGATGCCGGCGAAGTGATCGGGCACGCGGATGCCGCACCGCTGCGCCTTTGTCGCCGCGCGTCGTGCGAGGACGGCAAGCCCCATGCGCCCGACGAGCTGCCCGATACCGCCAAAGTTTCCCGCAAAGAGCGGCGCGCGCGGCGCACGCATCGCAGGGATGCCTGCCGCGCGGCAGAGATCGAGCACGATGTCGATCACACCCGGCAGGACGTGCATATGCTGGTGACTGTCCGCGTGCGTCGGATGAATCCCTGCCGCCTCGACGCGCCGCAGCTGCGCCGCGAGCTCCGCACGCACTTCATCGAGGTTCACCGCACCGCGCAGGAGACGCACGGCAAATGCCGTGTGATCGTCCACGAAGGTACCCACCTCCGTTACGAGCGACGGAATCTCGGCGGGCGGCAGGACGGGATTCCCGTTCACGAGCGTCAGATGGATGCCGATGCCGAGCGCAGGGGTGCGTGCGGCAAGCGCCGCCGCATTGTCAAAGGCGGCGCCGCCCGGCATGACCGTCGCCGAGCGCAGAACACCGTCCTGCACACCCCGTTCCACGGCGCGGTTGATGAGCACATGCCGCCCGAAATCGTCCGCATTCAGAATGATTTGTTTCAACGTAGCTCTTCCTCTGTGTTTTCAGTATCGTATGGTATTCTATCATAACGTATCATCAGAGCGGTGATTTGTCAAAAGTAATGATAAAAGAAAACACGGTGTTTGCGTGGAGCACGCATAGGAATGTAGTCATCGTAATATTTTCGACAAAAAACATGAAATCACCTTTTCTATATAGGACTTTTATAGTAAAATAGCTTTGACATCCTATTGATTGAAAAGAGGCGTCTTTAATGATCGTGGAAATCATCAGCGTGGGCACAGAGCTGCTCATGGGCAGCATCGTCAACACGAATGCTCAGCATATCGCACGTGCCCTCGCGCACATGGGGCACGATGCCTATTATCAGACCGTCGTCGGGGACAACCCCGCGCGTCTGCGCAGTGCACTTGACATCGCGTATACGCGCGCGGACTGCGTGATCACGACGGGCGGATTGGGGCCGACGAAGGACGATCTGACGAAGGAAATGCTCATCTCCTATTTCGGCTGCACGCCCGTCGAGAACGCGGAGGCGCTGCGCCGGCTGGAGGAACGCGCGGCAAAGCGCGGCGTACCGCTCTCCGAGAGCATGCGCAAGCAGGCGACCGTGCCCTCGGGTGCGACCGTTCTGCAGAACGATCACGGCACGGCACCCGGCGTTATTATCGAGAAGGACGGGCGCGCGTGCGTCATGCTGCCCGGTCCGCCGAAAGAGATGGTGCCGATGTTCGAGGCTGCGTGCACGAAATTCCTGCACAAGAGGAGCGACAAGGTGTTTGTCTCCATGAACATCAAGCTCTACTCCATGGCGGAAAAAGGGCTGCCCGTCGGTGAGTCGCCCGTTGCCGACCGCCTCGGCGCACTTGTTGACGGGGAGAATCCCTCCGTTGCGACCTACGCGAAGGAGGACGGCTGCCTCGTGCGCGTTACGGCGGCAGCGCCGACGCACGCGGAGGCCCGCCGGCTGCTTGCACCGACACTTGCGTCGGTACGGGAGGCCATCGGGGAAGAATACATCAGACATGTGGAAGAGGACTAAATGCGATTTGGGATATTCGGGCGGAGCGCAGCGGGACTTCTTGTCCTTTGTACAATGCTCACGCCCCTGCCCGCAGAGGCGGCGCAGTCTGCACCGCGCCATGCGTCACAGCAGGCAGCGTGGGAGGCGGAGCGCGTGATGCAGGACATAACGGCGCAGGCCGCGGCACTGCGCGCGCGTGCGGCGGAGGAGCCGCACGCCCCTGCAGGCGAGACACAGCAGCCCTCCTCCGTGCTGCTGCACTGGCAGCCCTATCCTGCGGCGGTGCGCTATGCCGTGCAGCTTGCGGAGAAACTGCCGAACGGTACGATGCAGGTGCGGCAGATCATGGAGCGCGTCTACACAACGGGACTGCACCTGCCGCTTGCGAAACATAGCCCGATCGACGCACTCTATTGGAGCGTGCGGCCGCTGAGCTACGATGGGACACCGCTTGCCGACTGGTCGGAGCCGCGCCCCGTACGCGGTGAGAAAGCAGATCCTGCCGCGCCCGTCCTGACGACCGAGTATGCGGACATGCCGTATGCGCCGCTCTACCCCGTCTACGCATGGATCCCGCTCGCGGGGCAGATGGTGCACGAGGTTGAGGTCTATCGCCGCGAGGGTGCACATGACCGCTATCTTCATACGCTGCGCGCAGGTGAGTACGATGTCTACGATGACATGCCGTTCACCGTTCCGGGGCACTATTTCTACCGCGTGCGCGGCCTTACGCGCACGGGCACGCCGATCTCGAACTGGTCGAACTACGGGACGTTCACCGTCGCTGACCGAACGCCGATTGCCGCGCTTGGCGACAGCATTACCCACGGCGGCGGCGCGATCACCGTGCCGCCCTCGTACACACTCTACGACTGGGAGACGTACTGCACCGTTCCCGTGAAGAACCTCGGACACAGCGGCGACACGACGGAGGAGATGCTCGCGCGGTTTGAGCGCGACGTACTGCCGTTTTCCCCGCGCATCCTCATCATCATGGGCGGGGTCAACGACTTCCGCAGCGGCATCTACGGTGCAGAGAGCGTGCGCAACCTCGCCGCGCTGCGCGAGAAATGCATGGCGCACGGAATTACGCCGATCTTCCTGACAGCGACACCGATCCGTCCCGCACTGATGACCGCGCGTATGACGATCCAGGCCCCGCCGTCCGACTGGTGGGCACACCGCGACTATATCAACAACTGGATCCTGCAGCAGGAGTACAGCATCGATGTCTCCAGCGTTCTCGCAGACGCAGACGGACAGCTTGAGACAGCATACACAACCGACGGTCTGCACCCCGACCTCATGGGCAAGAAATACATCGGCGAGCGCGTGGATGCCTACCTGCGCGAGCATTTCGCCTATGCGGCGGGCATGGCGGAGCGGCGTATAAGAGCATTGAAACAAACGGATCCATAAAAAGGAGGGAGCGCTATGATCCGCAGTCTGCGCCTTGGCGCGATCCTGCTTCTCACCGCCGTACTCATCGGCGGTGCGTACACGGGCTACTGTTATCATCGCGACCGCACGCCGGAGGCGGCACTCCGTCACATCGCGCGTGCCGTGATGACCGAGGATCGGGAGCTCTTCGATCAGTATGTCGATGAGGAGGCCGTGCTCAGCTCGATGCACGCGGATGTGAGTACGCTCCTCGCGGAGCACATCACGGAGCTGCACGAGCGGCATCCCTCCGACTGGTTCTTCCGTCATGACAGCGCGTTCATGCGCACCTATATGGCGCAGCACAGCGCAGAGTACATCGGCTTTGCCCACAGTCTCTTGGACTTCTACTTCGATGCGCAGCGCATGCCCGTGACGAAGGCGGACGGCAATGCGCGGTGGGGTTCGGACGAGATGCGTGCCTTTGCTGCGCACTATACGGCCAGCATCGAGCCCGCCGTGATCGAGGGCGACCGCGCACACGTCATCTGTCTTGTGCGCGGCGATGGCAGCGCCTATGGGCGGCTCCTGCCCGAGGGCTCCGTCACGATGGCGCTCGCGCGGCAGGCGGACGGCCGCTGGAAACTCACGCACATCACCACCGACACCGCACGTACGAATGGGTTTTACGCCTTTGTCGACGCGGCAGAGCGGTACTGGGAACTGCAAGGCTGGGACTAAACGAAAGGAAAAGGAGAGCAGAGCATGAAATACGAACTCACGAAGGACTATCTGACCGGCATTGATGAGATCGACAAGGAGCACGCGCGGCTCTTTGAGATCGCCAACGAGTGCTATGACCTCGTCATGGACGATGAGGCGGTTGACCGCTTCGACAAGATCGTTGCACTTCTCGAGGAGCTTCGCAGCTATGCGGCGACGCATTTCGCACACGAGGAAGCGTACATGGAGCGCATCCAATACGAGCGGCGTTTCAGCGAGCGGTATCAGCACCTGCGCTTCATCCAGAAACTCAGTGAGATCGACCTCGATGACATCGACGAGAACCAGCAGGAGTACCTGCTCGGCATCCTCGACTTCCTCGCGCGTTGGCTCTACGGCCACATCAAGGTCATGGACTGCCGCATTCCAAAAGAGGAGGATGCCGCAGCAGCGCAATAGGGAAACAGACGAAACAGGGGAAGCGAGCGGGATCAGCTATGAAGTATGAGTTTACCGACGACTATCTGACGGGCATTCCGTCCGTAGATGAGCAGCACAGCAAGCTCTTTGATCTCACGAATGAGTGCTATGAGCTCGTGATGGAGAGCACGGCGGATGACAAGTATGACAAGATCGTCGAGATCTTGGATGAACTCGCCGCCTATGCCGGCACGCATTTTGAGAGCGAAGAGGCGTATGCGGAGAGCGTGGGGGACCCGCATCGGTTCAGCCATCGTGCCCTGCACCTGCGCTTTATGAAGAAGGTCTCCGAGATCGATCTGGAGAAGGTCGACGAAAACCAGCAGGAATACCTGCTGAACATCCTCGACTTCCTCGCACGCTGGCTCTTTGACCACATCAAGGGATGCGACTGCAAGCTTCCGCGTGAGGGGGCCGCATCGTAGCAGCATACAAAAACACCCCGCAATGAGCAGCTGCGGGGTGTTTTTGCTGTGTATTATATTTTAGGAGAGCTCTGGAAACCATATCCCTTCCTCAGGTTATGGCCTCAAACGAAAGCTTGTACATACTATAGCACATGAGAGAATGAAATTCAATAGCATAACGGAGAATATTTGCATATAAATTTTGTATCATAAAGATAAAAAAAGGTTATTTTTTGATAAAAAACGAAAAAATAGGAAAAAAGGACTATGTTCAAGACATTACTTTTTTCCTATAATGAGTGTGAGACAAGGGAAATGTCTTACTGCAGATTGCATGCAGTGGCGTGCAGTCAAAATACTCATAAGGAAATGAGGTGGCTGTAATGGCAGTCATATCACTTGCATCGGTGCTGGACGATCCGGCAAAACGGATCCCGATCAATGCGATGGTGCGTGCAGCGGCGATCTATCCTGCGAAGGATGACGCGCTCATCGAGGGAATGCGCGCACAGCGGCTCGCGTATCGTGAGCAGATTCGGCAGCTACACCGCATGGACAGTGAAGCGTACGAGGTCGACATCCAAGCGCTTGCACGTTCGCTGCGCACGTTGGAGGAGGATATCCACGTGGACGCAACGCGTGAGCTGTTCGGAGACCCGTACGTGGTCGAGCTGCAGGGCATACGTCCTGCAACCGATGCCGAAGCGGCATCGGCGTAGTTCAGTTCTTCTCTTTCGGAGGGGATCGATCTGGAAAATTGCATAGAACTGCAGGCGAAAACCGCAGGAATCTGAGTCGGTGTGATATCCGATCGGATTTCTGCGGTTTTTGTGTGAAATGATGTGGAGAGAATGCATTGCGATTCTCTTCGCTGCGCACGCGGTCACCTGTGAAACACTGCCTTTGCGAGCACACGCGCCGCAGAAGTTGTCAGCGGCTGATCTGCTCCAAGATAAACGGATCCTTGATCTTGCCGTCCTCCGCGAAGAGGATAATCTTCGACATGTGCGTTCGCAATCGCCGCTGTCGTGTCCTGCACCTTCCCGTTGTAGTCCGCGCCGAACCCAACCTTGCCGTCCGTGGCGGCATCCGCGATCTCTTCACTCGTCAGATAGGCGAGCGCTGTCTCCCCTGTCGCCGCCTGTTCATTGAAGCGCGTGACCTCCGCCGTGACGAACGCCGCAATCAGCCCGCCAATGCTGTGCACCGCACCGATCTCATAGGGACGCGTCTCAATCGCATTCCTGCGCTTGCCGAAGCGCTTTACATTGACTTGTACCTGCATATGTTGCTCCTTTGCGCCGTATTCTCACAGAGGCTTATTATAGCATAGTTTCGTATGCCGTACACGATAGCCAAACCTAATTGCAAGAATAGTTTTCAATTATAAAATTTTGCCGAACTGTGATTTTGCTCACAGCGGGACAAACGTCGTTATAGTAAAATTATATTGTGTATATAAGTCTTTTCAATACAAATGAAAATAATGGAGGGGTGAAGGCGTGAGCAGTATCTTCAAAAAGTTCAAGTATCTGATTCCTACGTCGGAGCTTGCAGGCGGTCATGCCGAGATGCACGAGGGCGGGCGCGCATGGGAGAACATGTACCGTGACCGTTGGTCGTTCGACAAGACCGTGCGCTCGACGCATGGGGTCAACTGCACGGGCTCGTGCAGCTGGAACATCCACGTCAAGAACGGGATTGTGGCGTGGGAGAATCAGGCAACGGACTATCCCGAGACGGCGCCGGACATGCCGGACTTCGAGCCGCGCGGCTGTCCGCGCGGGACGACGTTCTCGTGGTATCTCTACAGCCCGCACCGCGTGAAGTACCCGTATATGCGCGGGGAACTCGCGGCTCTTTGGCGTGAGGCGCGTGCGGCGCACTCGAATGCGTACGAGGCGTGGAAGAGCATCGCCTCCGATCCTGCAAAGAAGAAGCAATACAAGCAGGCGCGCGGCATGGGCGGCTTTGTGCGCTCGAACTGGCAGGAGGTCAGCGAGCTGATTGCCGCCTCCGTGCTCTATACGGCGTATACCTACGGCTCGGACCGCATCTTCGGTTTCTCCGTCATCCCCGCGATGTCGATGCTGAGCTATGCGGCGGGCATCCGCTTCATGCAGCTGATGGGCGGGGCGGGGCTCTCGTTCTACGACTGGTACGCCGACCTGCCGCCCGCAAGCCCGCAGATCTGGGGCGAGCAGACGGACGTGCCGGAGTCGAGCGACTGGTACAACGCGAGCTATCTCATCACATGGGGCTCGAATGTCCCACTCACGCGCACGCCGGATGCGCATTTCATGGCGGAGGTGCGCTACAAGGGCACAAAGGTCGTGTCGATTGCGCCCGACTACGCCGAGTCCTCGATGTTCGCCGATACGTGGATCCCGCTCAAGGTCGGCAGCGACTCCGCGATGGCGATGGCGATGGGGCACGTCATTCTGAAGGAGTACTACGTCGATAAGACGACCCCGTTCTTCCTCGAATACACGCGGAAGTATACGGACTTCCCGTTCCTCGTGCGCATCGAAAAGCGGGAGGACGGCACGCACGTCCCCGGGCGTATGCTCTCCTCGCGCGACATGGGGCGCGACGAGAAGCACGCGGACTTCCGCTACTACGTCGTGGACGACAAGACGGGCGAGATCGTCATTCCGAACGGCACGCTCGGCGAGCGTTGGTCGACGCAGGAGAAGTGGAACATCCGCGAGGAGAACCGCGATACGGGCGCAGAGATCTGCCCGCGTCTCTCCGTCTGGAACGACAAGACAGGGACGGTTGAGGTCGAGCTGCCGTACTTCGGTAACGACCGCGCCAAGCGTACGCTGACGCGTGCGCTTCCCGTACGCAGCGTCAAGACGGCGGACGGCGAGGTGCTCGTCGCGACGGTCTACGACCTCACGCTTGCGAACTATGCGATTGACCGCGGCATCGGCGGCGAGAGTGCAGGCTCGTACGAGGACGACACGCCGTATACGCCCGCATGGCAGGAGAAGTACACGGGCATCGCGCCCGAACTCGTTATCAAGACGGCGCGCGAGATCGCGGACAACGCCATCAAGACGAACGGCAGAACCATGATCATCATGGGCGCGGGCATCAACCACTGGTTCCATGCAGATGCCGTCTACCGCACGATCATCAACCTCCTGCTCTTCACGGGCTGCGAGGGACGCAACGGCGGCGGCTGGGCGCACTACGTTGGACAGGAGAAGCTGCGTCCGAACGAGGGTTGGGCGCGCATCATGACGGGCACGGACTGGCAGGCGCCGCCGAAGCTCCAGAACTCTACCGCATTCTACTACTTTGCCACGGATCAGTGGCGCAGTGATGAGATCCAGACGGATGCGATCACGGCGGCGAATGAGCCGGCACGCTACCGTCATCCTGCGGACTACGCTGTGCTCGCCACGCGCCTCGGCTGGGCGCCGTCCTATCCGACGTTCAACCGCGGCTCGAACCAGCTCGCAGCAGATGCGAAGGCAGCGGGCTACGAGGGCGCGGACGGCATCAAGGAATATATTGTAAAGAGCCTGAAGGACAAGAGCCTCAAGTTCGCCTGCGAGGATCCGGATGCACCGGAGAACTTCCCGCGCAACCTCTTTGTCTGGCGCTGCAACCTGCTCGGCTCGTCCGCGAAGGGCAACGATTACTTCCTCAAATATCTTCTCGGCACGGAGAACAGCATCTTCCAGGAGGAGGATACCGCTGTGCGCCCGCAGGAGGTAAAGTGGCGTGAGAAGGAGGAGCTCATGCAGCCGGGCGGTGCGCTCGAGGGCAAGCTCGACCTCCTCGTCTCGCTCGATTTCCGCATGGCGGGCAACGCGCTCTACTCGGACATCGTGCTGCCGACCGCGACGTGGTACGAGAAAACCGATCTCTCCTCGACGGATATGCATCCCTTCGTCCACCCCTTCCAGCCCGCGGTCGACCCGCTCTGGGAGTCGCGTACAGACTGGGACATCTACCGCACACTGGCACAGGCGGTCTCGCAGGTGGCAAAGGATGCAAAGCTCGAACCGTACACGAACATCGCTGCAAACGCACTCGGGCATGACAGCGAGGCGGAGCTGGCGCAGCCGGACGGTGTCGTGCGCGACTGGAGCAAGGGAGAGTGCGAGCCGATCCCCGGCAAGACGATGCCGAACATCGCATCGAATACGATTGACTACACGAAGCTCTATGAGAAGTGGATCGCGCTCGGCCCGAATGCGGGCGGCAAGACGGCGAGCCACGGCAATACGTGGGACTCGGCGGAGGATTACGAGGAGATCCGTCAGCGCAACGGCATCATCCAGAACAAGGACTATGTGTCCTACGGCTGCCCCTCGATCTACGAGGCGCGGCAGGCATGTGATGCCGTGCTCGGGATGTCCCCGACGACCTGTGGACGCACGGCAGTGCGCGCATGGGAGGCGGTGGAGAAGCGCACGGGGCTCACGAACCTCGTGCGTCTCGCAAAGGATCGCGAGGAAGATCGGTTCACCTACGATCAGGTCATCGTGCAGCCGCGCGAGACGATCACCGCGCCGACCTTTACGGGCAGCAACCAGAACCGCCGCTACACGCCCTTTACGAACAACGTGGAAGAACTCATTCCGTTCCGTACGCTGACGGGGCGGCAGCACTTCTACATGGATCACGAGGTCATGCGCGAGTTCGGTGAGGCACAGGCGATCTACCGTCCGATCCTCGACTTCCGTCCGATGAACAAGTCGCTGAACGGTACGCAGAAGGAAATCACGCTGAAGTACCTCACGCCGCACAACAAGTGGAGTACGCACAGCATGTACTTCGACGCGCAGCAGATGCTCACAATGTTCCGCGGCGGACAGAGCGTCTGGATGAGCGAGAAGGATGCAGCGGAGATCGGCGTGAAGGACAACGACTGGATCGAACTCTACAACCGCAACGGTGTGGTCGCCTCGCGCGTCGTTGTCTCGCCGCGTATCCCGCAGGGCAGTGTCTTTATGCACCATGCGCAGGATCGTCACATCAACGTGCCGGGCTCGAAGATCTCTGGCACGCGCGCGGGTACGCACAACACACCGACACATATTCATCTGAAGCCCACCCACCTCATCGGCGGCTACGGGCAGCTCAGCTACGGTTTCAACTACTACGGCCCGACGGGCAATCAGCGCGACTCGTACGTCGTCGTGCGACGCATGGAGGAGGTAGATTGGCTTGAAGATTAAAGCGCAGATTGCGATGGTCATGAATCTGGACAAGTGCATTGGCTGTCACACGTGCTCCATCCTCTGCAAGAACGTCTGGACGAACCGACGCGGCGCGGAGTATATGTATTTCAACAACGTCGAAACGAAGCCCGGCATCGGATACCCGAAGCAGTGGGAGAACCAGGAGAAGTGGAAGGGCGGCTGGGAGCTGAAGGACGGTCAGCTGAGCCTCAAAACGGGCGGCATGATGACGCGTCTGGCGAAGCTGTTCTACCATCCGCAGCAGCCCGAGATGGACGACTACTACGAGCCGTGGACGTATGACTATGAGACGCTGATTCACACGAAGCGGCGCAACCATCAGCCCGTTGCACGCCCGCGCTCGCTGATTACGCAGAAGCGCATGGAGATCAAGTGGGGGCCGAACTGGGAGGACGACCTCGCCGACGGACAGTCCGCGCGCAAGGATTACAACCTCAGCAAGATGGATCAGGAGATCACGCTTGAGTTCCACGACATCTTCATGAAGCATCTGCCGCGCCTGTGCAACCACTGTCTCAATCCCGCGTGCGTTGCGGCGTGTCCCTCGGGCGCGATCTACAAGCGCGACGAGGACGGCGTGGTGCTCATCTCGCAGGACGGCTGCCGCGGCTGGCGGCACTGCGTTCCGTCCTGCCCATACAAGAAGATCTACTACAACTGGGAGACGAACAAGGCGGAGAAGTGCACGTTCTGCTTCCCGCGCCTTGAGAACGGTCTGCCGACCGTGTGCAGCGACGGCTGCGTCGGGCGTATGCGCTACATCGGTGTCCTGCTCTACGATGCGGACAAGGTCAAGACCGCAGCATCCACGCCCGATCCGAAGGATATTTACAAGGCATACCTTGGTGCGCTCTGTGACCCGAACGATCCCGAGACCGTGAAGGCGGCACAGGCGGCGGGCATCCCCGACCGCTGGATCCGTGCGGCGCAGAACTCGCCGTCGTACAAGCTGATCGCCGAGTGGCAGCTGGCGTTCCCACTCCATCCGGAGTACCGCACGCTGCCAAACGTCTGGTACGTACCGCCCCTCAGCCCGATTGCGCGGCGCGTGGAGGAGAAGGTATTCTTCCCGGGCGCGGCGGAGATGCGCATCCCCGTCGCCTACCTCGCACAGCTGCTGACGGCGGGCGATGAGGCCGCGATCGAGCGCGTGCTGCGCGTCTTGCTCGAGCTGCGCGCCGTCATGCGCACAAAGCAGACGGGCGAGGAGCTGCCAGAGAACCTCACGCATGACCTTGAGACCTACGAGGCGATGTACCGCCTGCTCGGCATTGCCAAGCGCCGCGACCGCTTCAACATCCCCGCAGGACTGCAGGATGTCACGCATGAGAAGCTGCGCGAGCTGCAGGGCTCGGTCGGCTATGCCTGTCCCGGAGGGTGCTGCTGATGGATACGAACCGCATTCAGACACCGCTCCTTCTCACCTCCTACCTGTTCGAGTACCCCTCGGCAGAGTGGTGGGAGGGCGTTCCCACCCATGCGGCAGTCGTCTCGGATGTCGAACGTCCGCAGTCGCGCGAGGTGTTCGAGGAGTTCTTCGGCTACATCGGGGAGAGCGACCCGCAGGAGTTCGAGGATGCGTATGTGCGCGCCTTTGACTTCTCGCAGAATACGAACCTCTACCTCACAACGCACAACCGCACGGATTTCGGCAAGCAGGCCGAGGAGCTGCTGCGCTACAAGCAGCTCTTCCTCGATGTGGGCTATGACCTCAATCACGAGCTGCCGGATTACCTGCCCGCAATCCTCGAGCTTGCGGCGGCAGTACCCGACAAGGAGGCGCTGCACATTCTGACCGAGGTGCGTCCGAAACTGGAGCTCCTGCGCGACCGTCTGATCGAGGCGAAGCTGCCCTACGCATTCCTTCTCGATGTCGTGCTCACGGAGGCATCAAGCCTTGAAGGGAGGACAGCATGATGAAACAGTTCGCATGGGGCATCCTGCCCTACATTGCATTCACGTTCCTCATCGTGGGGACGATTGTGCGCTACACCGTCTTTGAGCGGAACTGGACGACGAAGTCCAGTCAGTTCCTCTCCAAGAGCGATCTGAAGATTGCGGGGCCGATGTTCCACCTTGGACTTCTCATGGCATTCGGCGGGCACGTCATCGGCGTGCTCATCCCGAAGTTCATGACCGAGGCGGCGGGCATCGACGAGCACCTCTACCACATGATCGCGCTCGGCGGCGGCGCGCCCGCAGGCGTGCTCTTCTTCGGGGGCTTCATTCTGCTCCTCATCCGCCGTTTCGGCAAGGACCGCATGGCGGTCAACACGTCGACGATGGACAAGTGGCTTTACTTATTCCTCTTCCTTGCGATCTTCTCTGGCTGTGCGTCCACGACGCTGAACGCCGTGCAGGGCGGTTTTGACTACCGCGAGACCATCTCGCCGTGGTTCCGCTCGGTTCTCGCGCTCAGCCCCGAGATCGACTACATGGAGAACGTGCCTCTCATGTTCCGCATCCACATGTTCTCGTGGATGGCGGTCGCGTTCCTCTTCCCGTTCTCGCGCCTCGTCCACTGCCTCAGCGCACCGTTTGAGTACCTCGTGCGCAGCCCGATCATCTATCGGAAGAAGTAAGATTGTCCCGAATGTCGCTGCAGGAATGCGGCGGCATTCTTTTATTTGACCAATGCGGAAGAATTATCTATAATAAAAAGGACTATTGAGAGAGCAGAAAGGATGGGATGAGCGATGAGCGAGACAAATGTGGGAGAATTGATTCGTTCGATGAGTGCGCAGCGCGTAGAGGCGATGCGCGCGGGCTATGAGGCGGATCTTCAGACTGCATGGGAGAAGGGCAAAGAGGCGGGCAAGGCGGAGGGCATCAGCGAGGGGGAGTTCCGCGGGCGCAAGCAGGGCGTGATCAGCGTGGCGCTGAACCTCCTGCGCACGGGGACGGACCCGGCGGCCGTCGCCAAGGCGGCGGAGCTGCCCGAGCCGATCATCCGCAAGCTCGCACAGGACAACGGCGTCGAACTGGCGTAGTCCGATATATGGATGCAAGAGAGTTTCTGTATGAGATCGTTTGATCTTCTGCAGAAACTCCTTTTTGTTGTGCGTCCAAATTGTACATGGAAAAAAACTTGTCACCTGTTTGAACCTTGTGATAAAATGAACAAAGTCGTGCGCGGCGGCAGTCTGTGTGTGCCGCTCGCAAAATTTGGTCTACAAAGGAGGCGCTTACATGGAAACGTTGGCCGCGATAATCTTTGTTGTGATGTATATGGTGATTGTCTCGGAGAAGATTCACCGCACGGTTGCCGCAATGATCGGCGCAGTGCTCATGATGCTGCTCGGTATCCTCTCGCAGGAGACGGCACTGCACCATGTCGACTTTGAGACGCTCGGGCTCCTCGTCGGCATGATGGTCCTCGTTGGTGTGACAAAGGAGACCGGGCTGTTCGACTATGTCGCAATCAAGGCGGCGAAATCGGCCCATGCAGAGCCGCGCCGCATCCTCGTCTATCTCTGTCTGATTACGGCGGTCTTTTCCGCCTTTCTCGACAACGTGACCACCGTGCTCCTCATGGTGCCCGTGACGTTCAGCATTACGAAGATCCTAAAGCTCGACCCCATGCCGTATCTCCTGACGCAGATCATTGCATCGAACATCGGCGGCACGGCGACGCTCATCGGCGATCCGCCGAACATCATGATCGGCAGTGCGGTGAAGGAGCTGACCTTCGTCATGTTCATCGAGCACCTCGCGCCGATTGCGATCATCTCGATGGTGGTTGTCATGTTCATCATGGCCGCGATCTATCGCAAGGACCTCGTCACAACGCCCGCGCTGCAGGCGGAGCTGATGCAGATGGACGAGAAGGCGGCGATCACGGATCACAGCCTCTTAAAGCGTTCGCTCTTCGTGCTGGGGCTCACGATTCTCGGCTTCTTCACGCACTCCTTTACGCACATCGAGTCCTCACTGATCGCGCTTACGGGCGGATTCCTGCTGCTCCTCCTCGCGGGCGGCAGCGAGCATCTCGTGGAGAAGGCGATGCACGCGGTCGAGTGGCCGACGATCTTTTTCTTCATCGGGCTCTTTATCGCGGTAGGCGGGTTAATCGAAGTTGGCATTATTGCACAGCTGGCTGAAACTGCGGTAGAAGCAACCGGGGGAGACTTGACGGCGACGGCACTGCTGATTCTCTGGATGAGCGCGATCATCTCGTCCGTGCTCGACAACATCCCGTTTGTGGCGACGATGATCCCGCTGATTCAAAACATGGGCGCGATGGGGATTACAAACCTCGAGCCGCTCTGGTGGTCGCTCGCGCTCGGCGCGTGTCTCGGCGGCAACGGTACGCTCGTCGGCGCGTCGGCGAACCTCATCGTGGCGGGGATGGCGGCGGAGCGCGGCGTGCACATCAGCTTTATCCGCTACTTTAAGATCGGGTTCCCGCTCATGCTGCTGACGATCGTCCTATCGACGGTCTATGTGTATCTGCGATATTTGCTATAAATATTTGCAGGAAAAAGCCCGCACGGGGGCGAATCAAATTGAACAGAGAAATTTGTGGAAGGCACCGACACAGTTTCGGTGCCTTTTTGAGTTAGAGAGGGACTATGTTCATACTGGCATCCGCCTCGCCGCGCAGGCGTGCACTCCTGCGGCAGATCGGGGCAAAATTTGTCTCCATCACGCCTGCCGTGGATGAGGTGAAGGACGAGGAGCGTCCGCGTGATGCGGTGGTCTACAATGCGCTCATCAAGGCGCGCAAGGTGGCGGCGGAGTATCCGGGGCACGCTGTGCTCGGTGCGGACACCGCCGTTGTGGTGAACGGGCAGTCCTTCGGGAAGCCGAGGGATGCCGCTGAGGCACGACGCATGCTCTCTGCGATTGAGGGGCGGCAGCATACGGTGCTCACGGGGATCGCATGGGTCACGGACGGATGCGAATACACGGATGCGGCGGAGACGACCGTGCGGTTTGCACCCCTCACGCAGGACGAGATCGCCGCCTACGTCGCGACGGGCGAGCCGATGGGAAAGGCGGGTGCATACGCGATCCAAGGGCGTGCGGCGATCTACATCGAGGAGCTGCACGGGTCGTTCTCGAACGTCGTCGGGCTGCCGCTCCACGCGGTCGCAGCACTTGCACGCAGGGCGGGCGTTGCGATGGAGGATGCGGATGAATCTGCGTGATCTGCCGCAGGGGGAACGTCCGCGCGAGCGTCTGATCGAACGCGGTGCGGCGGCACTCAGCGATGCGGAGCTGCTTGCGATTCTCCTGCGGACGGGGCGCGCGGGGGAGAATGTGCTCGCGCTGGCGCACGGCATCGTCGCGCGGTTTCGGGAGACGGGACTGCAGGAGATCCTTTCCATGCCCTGTGCTGAGTTTGCGCGTATTCCGGGCATTGGCACGGCCAAGGCGGCGACGGTGCTTGCCGCGCTCGAGCTCGGGCGGCGGGCGCAGCACGCGGCAAAGAGTCGCCCGCGCATCTGTGAGGCGGCGGAGGCGGCAGAGCTGCTGCTGCCGCGTCTTTCTGCGGAGAAGCGGGAACACTTCCTCGTCCTGCCGCTCAGCTCGAAGAATGAGCTGCTGATGGTTGCGGAGGTATCCGTTGGTACGCTGACCAACACCCTTGTGCACCCGCGCGAGGTCTTTGAGCCCGCGATCCGCTGCGGGGCGGCACACATCATTCTCGCACACAACCATCCGAGCGGGGACCCAACGCCGAGCGCGGAGGACCTCCGTATCACGCGCGTGCTGAAGGAGGCGGGCGCACTGCTCGGCATTCCCGTGACGGATCATGTGATCCTCGGGGGGGAGGATTTTTTCAGCTTTGCAGAGGAGGGGATGTTGTGAGTGGTCAGAAGCGTGATGTCCCTAAGCGAACCTTAGTGAAGCAAACGGAGAAGAGCGTTCGACTCGCCCCCCTGCGGAGTTCTTTCGTTCAAGCGTAGCGCGTTTAAGAACTTCACAGGTATTTAGGCGAACGAGAACGCGAGCGTTTGCGTAACGCGGTGTTCGCGTGGGGCATACGCTTTACGACCATATCACGATACTTTTTTTTCGCAGAGAGAGGATTTTATCCTTCAATCATCGAAATATACTGATACCTTAGTAAATACTCTTGCTAAAACGTGATTAGGAGGGATTAAGATGAGCAAGATCAAAAAGATTCTCGTTCCGGTTGATGGCTCGGTCGGCGGCTGCAAGGCGGTCGATGAGGCACTCTTCTTCGCGGAGAAGTGCAATGCAGAGCTCGATTTCGTCTACGTTGCGAGCAACATCAACAAGGACATCCCGAGCCATATCGTCTTTGAACGCATCTGGGAGAAGCTCTCGGACGACCGCAAGGCGCGCAAGCACGTCAAGAGCGGCAGCATCGCAAAGAGTATTCTCGAGGTCGCGGATGAAGAGGGCAGCGACATGATCATCATGGGCAGCCGTGGGCTCGGCCTCCTCAAGGGGGTGCTCATCGGCAGCGTCAGTCAGAAGGTGATTGAGGAGTCGAAGATCCCCGTCATGGTGATCAAGTAAGCAGGCGGGAGGTGACGGCCTTGACCGTTCGGGAGCGGCTTGAGGCGCAGGAGGATGCACTCCTCTCCCCGCTTGCGGCACGCAGCGCAGATGCGAAACGCAGCCATCCGATGGAGGAGTGCCCCTTCCGCACGAAGTTCCAGCGTGACCGCGACCGCATTCTTCACTCCAAATCGTTCCGAAGGCTCAAGCACAAGACGCAGGTCTACATTGTCGCGGGCGATCACTACCGCACGCGCATGACGCACAGCCTTGAGGTGGCGCAGATCTCACGTACGATCGCACGCGGCCTCAGGCTCAACGAGGATCTGACGGAGGCGATTGCGCTCGGGCACGATGTCGGGCATACGCCGTTTGGGCATGCGGGTGAGGCGGTCGTGGAGGAGATCACGGGGCATTTTGCGCACAACGAGCAAAGTCTGCGCATGGTTGAGATCTTAGAGCGCGGCGGGCACGGGCTGAACCTCACGAACGAGGTGCGGGACGGTATCCTGAACCACACGGGCAAGGGGATGCCGACGACGTTCGAGGGACGGATCGTGCGCATCGCCGACCGCATTGCCTACCTCTGCCACGACTACGACGACAGCATCCGTGCGGGCCTCCTCACGGCCGAGGAGCTGCCCGCCGAGGTGCGGGACGTGTTCGGCACGGATATCTCGGCGATGATTACGAGCATGGTATCCGACATGATTGTCACCTCGGAGGCACGCGGGGATGCGGCGCTCTCGGATGCGGTACAGCATGTGATGGACACGTTCCGCGCCTTTATGTTTGAGCACATCTACCACTCCAAGACGCTCGCCCATGAGCGTGCACAGGCGGGCTTTGTTCTGCGTGCGCTGATGGACCACTTCACCGTCTATTTCGACACCCTCCCACGCGAGTTTATCGCGCGTGCGGAAAAGTGGGGGCGTGAGCAGTGCGTCGTGGACTACGTGGCGGGGCTGACGGACAGCTATGCCGTCGCGCTCTTCCGCGAGATCTACATTCCACCCGTGGATCAGATGACAATTAAGCCGATATAATAAAAAGGAGAAATTCATGCGTGACCCGAGGATGGAGGCCTTTGTGCAGCAGGTGCGCGCGCAGACCGACATCCTTGCCGTCGTGCAGGGCTATGTTCCGCTGAAGCGCAAGGGCAATCGCTACTGGGGCTGCTGCCCCTTCCACAGTGAAAAGACAGCGTCGTTTTCCGTTGTGCCGGCCGACGGCTTCTTTTACTGTTTCGGTTGCCATGCGGGCGGCGATGTGTTTAAGTTCCTCTCCCTCATCGAGCAGATCACTCCGTTCGAGGCGATCAAGCGACAGGCGGAGCAGCTCGGCATCCAGCTGCCGGAGCAAAAGCGCGACCCGCGCGAAGAGGCACGGCTCAGAGAGCTCGACGACCTGCGCAAGGTCAACGCACTGGCACGCGACTTTTTCCACAACTGTCTTACCATGACGCGCTACGGTGCGGCAGGAAAGGACTATCTTGCGGGGCGCGGCATCACGGCGGAGGCCATCGAGCGTTACGGCATCGGTTTCGCACCCGATGCATGGTCGAAGCTCTCCGATGCGTTCCGCAAGCGCGGCATCGCCGAGCACCTTCTCGTGACGGCCGGGCTCGCCGTGAAACGCGAGCGCGGGGACGGCATCTATGACCGCTTCCGCAGCCGTGTCATCATCCCCATCGCGGATGAACGCGGGCGCATCGTCGGGTTCGGCGGGCGCGCGCTCGAGGGTGCCATGCCGAAGTATCTCAACACGGCAGAGACACCCGTCTTTAACAAGCGAAAGCTGCTCTTCGGGCTTGACCGCGCGCATCGTTCGATTGCGAGCGAGGGCTATGCCATCGTGGTCGAGGGCTATATGGATGCGATCGCGGCGTGGGAGGCGGGCGTGACAAACGTCGTTGCGACCCTTGGCACCTCCTTTACCAGTGACCACGCGGGGATCCTCCTGCGCCGTGCACCGCGCATCGTCTTCTGCTACGACAGCGATACGGCAGGACAGGAGGCTACCCTGCGTGCGCTTGCGGCGGTGCACGGACGTGCGGCAGAGGTGCGTGTCCTCCTCCTGCCGGACGGCAAGGATCCCGACGAATACGTCCGCACGCATGGCGCGGAGGCATTTCGTGCGCTTGTGGAGACCGCAGTTCCTGCCCCTGTATTCCGTCTGCGCCATGTGCGGGCACACATGACAGATACCGCGGAAGGCCGGCGTACGGCACTCCGCGCGATGCTGCCCGTGCTTGCCGAGCTCGATGAAGTCACGCGTGCTGCTTACGTGCGGCAGACGGCGGCGGAACTCTTCCTGGATGAGGGCGTGGTAACGGATGCACTGCGGCGTTTCCTGCGGCAGGGCGGCGCGGAGACACCCGCTCCCGCAGCCGCGCATCGTCCGCCTGTCCGAGCGGCTGACGATGCTCTGCGCCGTGCCGGACGTGAAATCATCGCCGCGGTTTGGCGCGATCCCGCACTTCTCACCGAAATTTTATCTTCCGTCCCGTTGGCGCACTTTCCCGATGAGGGGCTCGCTGAAATCCTGCATGCAATGGAGGAACATCACGCTGCAGGCGGAGCGTTCAACGCGGACTTTATCGCCGCTCAGCCTACAGCGGCAGGGGCTGAGCTCACACGGACCCTCGCCGAGGAGGGGCATACGGCGGCCTCCTATCGGGAAGCCTTGGGGACGCTGCGGAGGGCCTACCTCACTGCCGAACTCGCACGGCATACGCGACGCGCCGAGGCGATGATGCAAGAAGGAAAAGAGGCATACATTGACGAATTAAACGAAGTGAAAAGAATTCAAGATGAGATTGCCCGTGAAGATTTGAACAAATAAATTTGAAAAAGGCTTTTCTGTCGATACGTTTAAGACGATATAGTAAATAATATATTTTATTAAATAATACTACGAACTGAAAGGAGGGGGCATAATGCAAACGGCAGCAGTGCGCATGGAACAGGAAGACCTGCGTGAAGCGGGGGATTTGAACCAACTTGTGGCAAAGGGAAAAGCGAACGGCGGAACACTGACCTGTGGAGAACTCATCGATGCATTTGATGGGTGGATGATGACCCCCGACGCGATGGACGGCCTCTACCAGAGGCTCAATGAGGACAACATCGAGATTATTGATGATGCAGCGGTGGGAGAGGGCGCCGATGACGATGTGCTCGAACCCGTTGATGAATTGGATAAGGACGAGGCAGAGATTGAGATCGATCTCTCTGTTCCCGAGGGCGTTGCCCTCGATGACCCCGTACGCATGTATCTCAAGGAGATCGGGCGCGTCCCTCTGCTGACAGCAGAGGAGGAGGTCGAGCTCGCGCGCCGTATGGAGGCGGGCGATGAGGAGGCTCGTCACCGGCTCGAGGAGGCGAATCTGCGCCTCGTCGTGAGCATTGCCAAGCGCTATGTCGGGCGCGGCATGCTCTTTCTCGATCTCATCCAGGAGGGCAACCTCGGCCTCCTCAAGGCGGTTGAGAAGTTCGACTACAGCAAGGGCTATAAGTTCAGCACGTACGCGACGTGGTGGATCCGTCAGGCGATCACGCGTGCAATCGCCGATCAGGCGCGTACGATCCGCATCCCCGTCCACATGGTCGAGACGATCAACAAGTACATTCGTATCTCGCGGCAGCTGCTGCAGGAACTCGGACGCGATGCGACCCCCGATGAGGTGGCAAAGCATATGGGGCTGAGCACGGCGCGCGTGCGCGAGATCATGAAGATCGCGCAGGAACCCGTGTCACTCGAAACGCCGATCGGCGAGGAGGAGGACTCCCACCTCGGCGATTTCATCGAGGATGAGGCGGCGCTTGACCCTGCAGATGCCGCATCGATGATGCTGCTCAAAGAGCAGATTGCAGATGTGCTGAAGACCCTTGCACCGCGCGAGGCGGAGGTGCTGCGTCTGCGCTTCGGCCTCGAGGATGGGCGTTCGCGCACACTCGAGGAGGTCGGACAGAGCTTCGGCGTGACGCGCGAGCGCATTCGTCAGATTGAGGCCAAGGCCCTGCGGAAACTCCGTCACCCGGTGCGTCTGCGCAAACTGCAGGGGAATATTGACTTATAAGGCAGACAGCTGCCTTGCGAATACACGATAAGGAGGAGCGTACTATGGCAGAGGGGACGGAGCAGAAAGAAGCGCCGAGCGCTGAGATCATAGAATGCCTGCTTGCCAAAGGCAAGCAGAATGGCGGTACGCTGACCTACGGTGAACTCATTGACGCACTGCAACAACAGGATATGTCCCCCGACGAAATGGACGATATGTATCAGCGGTTCAACAACGAGGGCGTTGAGATCGTCGATGATGTACAGGCCACAGCGGCAGAAGAGCCCGCAGATGACGAGCCGCCGGAGAAGGAAGAGATCGAGATCGACCTCTCTGTTCCGGAGGGGATATCCCTCGATGATCCCGTACGAATGTACCTCAAGGAGATTGGCCATGTGCCGCTCCTGACGGCAGAGGAGGAGGTCGAACTCGCACAGCGCATGGAGGCGGGCGATGAGGAGGCTCGTCACCGGCTCGAGGAGGCGAATCTGCGCCTCGTCGTGAGCATTGCCAAGCGCTATGTCGGGCGCGGCATGCTCTTTCTCGATCTCATCCAGGAGGGCAACCTCGGCCTCCTCAAGGCGGTTGAGAAGTTCGACTACAGCAAGGGCTATAAGTTCAGCACGTACGCGACGTGGTGGATCCGTCAGGCGATCACGCGTGCAATCGCCGATCAGGCGCGTACGATCCGCATCCCCGTCCACATGGTCGAGACGATCAACAAGTACATTCGTATCTCGCGGCAGCTGCTGCAGGAACTCGGACGCGATGCGACCCCCGATGAGGTGGCAAAGCATATGGGGCTGAGCACGGCGCGCGTGCGCGAGATCATGAAGATCGCGCAGGAACCCGTGTCACTCGAAACGCCGATCGGCGAGGAGGAGGACTCCCACCTCGGCGACTTCATCGAGGACGAGGCGGCTCCCGCACCTGCGGAGGCCGCATCGTTTATGCTCCTCAGAGAACAGCTTGAGGAGGTCCTTGAGACGCTGACCGACCGCGAGAAGAACGTCCTACGCCTGCGCTTCGGCCTCGAGGACGGGCGTTCACGCACGCTCGAGGAGGTCGGGCAGAGCTTTGGCGTGACACGCGAGCGCATCCGACAGATCGAGGCAAAGGCCCTCCGAAAGCTCAGACATCCGAGCCGCAGCAAGGTGCTGCGCGACTTCCTAGAATAGTTGACGAAATGGGCTGAATATCGTATAATAAGCATACAAAAAGGGCGCTGCCGGTAAACGGTCAGCCCCCAAAGTTATTTGGAATAAGATCCCCGCCTAACGTTTGGAGACTGTGAGGCGGGGCTTCTTATGCTTTTGATATCACGATGCAGATCGTAACAAGGAACACCAGCGAAAGAAATTCGTATGGGCCCATAAGCGAACCCCCTCTCAGGGGCTAAGAATCGACCGCCTACCGCATGGCAGCGCCTGTTTTGATTATAACACGCATGTTTCTTATCTACAAGCAACATTTTGCTTGACAGGACGGCGTATTCCCCTTATAATAGCAACGTCTGAAACATTCCTCGATAGCTCAGTCGGTAGAGCGTCTGACTGTTAATCAGAATGTCACTGGTTCGAGTCCAGTTCGAGGAGCCATTTGTTCATTACGGAGTGTAACGCAGCAGTTACACTCCTTTCTTATGTCCATGGAGAACTGCTTTTGGTGTGCCCTCACACGAACGCCTCGTGATGCAAACAATCGTGTGCGTAACGAGGGGGGCGCTTAGGGACTTCACACCACGCGGTCAGATACCGTCTAAGCGGTACGGGAGAGGGAGGCATGTATGCAGCTCGATGAACGGCTTGCGGCGATTGCTGCATTTGTCCCGCACGGCACTGCTGTTGCGGACATCGGTGCGGACCATGCCTATCTCGCCGCGACCCTCGTCATGGAGGGCATCGCACAGCGTGCGGTGGTCGGTGACCTCAGTGCGGGTGCATGTGCGGCGGCGCGGCGCACGGTGGGGGCGCAGCGTCTCACGCGCGAGATCGATGTGCGGCAGGGCGATGGGCTGTCCGTCCTCCTGCCGGGCGAGGCGGAGTCCATCGTCGTTGCAGGGATGGGCGGAGCGCTCATTGCTGAGATTCTCGCAGGTGCGCCCGAGATTCTCGCGGACGTGCAGACCCTTGTCCTGCAGCCCATGAACGGCGCGGCAAGGCTGCGCCGCTGGCTCTATACAAACGGCTGGGACATCGTCGATGAGACGCTCGCGCACGCGGGTGGGCATCTCTATGAGATCATCCGCGCCGAGCATGGTGCGGCAGAGCTGCCCGACGACGCACTCCTCCACATCGGTGCACGGCTCTTTGCAAAGCGTGACCCACTCCTGCGGGAGCATATCGCGGCAAAGATCGCAAAGCTCACGTGTGCAGCGGAGGGCATGCATGCGAGTCCAGCGGCGCGGCAAAGCGCAGCATATCGTGAAACGGTGTCACGTCTCGCCGCGCTGCGTACCGTACTTGCATTGCTTTGAGAGGAGATCCCCTATGCTCAGCTGTCAGCTTATCATGAACGCACTCGAGCGCATCGCACCGCGCCGTCTCGCCGAGGACTGGGACAACCCCGGCCTTCTCGTCGGCAGCTACGCACAGAAGATCGAGCGCGTGCTCATCGCCCTCGATGTGGACGATGCGGTCACAGCAGAAGCCATCGAGTGCAGGGCGAATCTGATCGTTGCGCACCACCCCGCGATCTTTCGCGGCATGAAGCAGCTGCGTACCGATCTACCGCTTGGAAAACGTCTCGCTGCCCTCATCACCCACAACATCGCCGTCGCGGCGGCGCATACGAACCTCGATGTCGCCCGTGGCGGCGTGAACGATGTGCTTGCCGCACGGCTCGGGCTCGAAAAGCTCTCCGCCTTCGTCGTCACGCATCAGGAGGACGGCATGACCGAGAGCATCGGGCGCGTCGGCACGCTCCCTGCACCGACCAATATTGAGGACTTTGCCCGCACAGTGAGGGAGCGTCTCTGCGTCAGCCATGTGCGCCTTGCCGCTGCTGCCGCGCGGCCTGTGCGCCGTGTTGCCGTCTGCGGCGGCGCGGGTGCAGACTTTATCGACGATGCCGTACGGCGCGGTGCGGATGTCTACGTCACGGGCGATGTGAAGTATCACGATGCGCAGCGTGCCGTCGAACAGGGGATGCACATCATCGACGCGGGGCACTTCGGCACGGAGAGCCCCGTCCTCGCTGTCCTCGCCGAGCGCTTGCGGGAAGAACTTGCGTCCGAGCGCGGCGACGTTGAGATTTTTGTCACAAACACACAGCGCGACGTGTTCGATGTGATTTTATAAGAAAGCAAAAAACAGGGGAAAGGGAACACTATGGATCAGAAGCATATCCGCAATTTTTCCATCATTGCGCACATCGACCACGGCAAATCCACCATTGCCGATCGCCTTATCGAGTACACGGGCACGCTCTCTGAGCGCGAGATGGAGGCGCAGGTGCTCGACAGCATGGATCTCGAGCGCGAGCGGGGCATCACCATCAAGGCGCAGACCGTTCGCCTCGACTATCGCGGCGAGGACGGCGAGCTGTACGAGCTGAACCTTATTGACACACCCGGTCATGTAGATTTTAATTATGAGGTCTCGCGCAGCCTTGCCGCGTGCGAGGGCGCACTCCTCGTCGTTGACGCAGCGCAGGGCGTGGAGGCGCAGACCCTCGCGAATGTCTACCTCGCGCTCGAGCACGACCTCGAGATCGTCCCCGTCATCAACAAGATCGATCTCCCGAGCGCCGAACCCGACCGCGTCAAGGCAGAGATCGAGGACACCATCGGCCTCGACACGAGCGCGGCCGTCCTCACCTCGGCAAAGACCGGTCTCGGCATCAAGGAGGTGCTCGATGCCGTCGTCGCCTACATCCCGCCGCCCGAGGGCGACCCTGAGGCACCGCTCAGAGCACTCATCTTCGACTCGTACTTTGACCCGTACAAGGGGGTCATCGCAAATGTGCGCGTCAAAGAGGGCACCATCAAAAAGGGCATGAAGCTGAAGCTCATGGCGACGGGCAAGACCTTCGACGTGACCGATGTCGGCTGCTTCCGGCCACAGCCCGTCGATACGGGCACACTCGGGACAGGCGAGGTCGGCTTTATTGCGGGCGCACTCAAGGATGTCCGCGACGTGCGTGTCGGCGACACTGTGACGACGGCGGAGAACCCTGCCAAAGAGGCTCTGCCCGGCTATCGCGGGGTCACCCCGATGGTGTTCTGTGGGCTCTACCCCGAGGACAGCAAGGACTACGACAACCTCCGCGAGGCACTGGAGAAACTCCAGCTCAACGATGCCGCGCTTGTCTTTGAGCCCGAGACCTCCATCGCGCTCGGGTTCGGCTTCCGTTGCGGGTTCCTCGGGCTGCTCCACATGGATGTGATCCAGGAACGCCTCGAGCGCGAGTACAACCTCGGTCTCATCATGACTGCGCCGTCCGTTGTCTACCATGTCTGCCGCACCGACGGGACGATGGTCGAGGTCAGCAACCCCGCCGACCTCCCGCCCCAGACCGAGATCGACCACATCGAGGAGCCGTGCGTCAAGGCGACCGTTATCGTGCCGAAGGACTACGTCGGTGCGGTCATGGAGATCTCGCAGGAAAAGCGCGGCGTGTTTCAGACCATGGACTACCTCGACGCAACGCGCGTCACCGTCATCTACCACATTCCGCTCAACGAGATTCTCTACGACTACTTCGATCGCCTAAAATCCGCCACGCGCGGCTATGCATCCCTCGACTACGAGCTGATCGACTACCAGACGAGCAGCCTCGTCAAGCTCGACATCCTCCTCAACGGCGACGCGGTGGACGCGCTCTCGACCATTGTCCATCGTGACCGCGCCGCGCAGCGCGGCCGCCAGCTCGCGACCAAGCTCAAGGAGATCATCCCACAGCAGATGTTCGAGATCCCGATCCAAGCGGCGATCGGCAGCAAGATCATCGCACGCGAGAACGTACGCGCTCGCCGCAAGGACGTGCTCGCAAAATGTTACGGCGGCGACATCACGCGCAAGCGCAAGCTCCTCGAAAAGCAGAAGGAGGGCAAAAAGCGCATGAAGGCGGTCGGCAGCGTAGAGCTCCCGCAGGAGGCGTTTATGGCGGTGCTGAAAATTGACGAATAACGCACAGGCGACACAATGGGGCATCTACGCTCACATCCCCTACTGCGTGAAAAAATGTGCATACTGCGACTTCGTTTCCGCCGCCGTGGGCAAGTCTGCGGCGCGGGAGATGGAGGCCTATGCGGCGGCGCTTCGGGCAGAGATCCTGCGTGAGGTGCCGCCGCTTCGTGCGCGGTGGGGCGATGCGGCGACCGTCTACATCGGCGGCGGCACGCCGACCGCACTGCCCGCGCAGCTGCTCACGGGAATTCTGCAAACCCTCCGCGATACAGCGGGGATACCGCAGGAGTGCACCGTCGAGGCGAACCCCGGCACAGTGGATGCGGACTGCCTTGCGCAGCTGCGTGCGGCGGGAGCGAACCGTCTCAGCCTCGGCGTGCAGAGCTTTGACAACAGACTGCTCCGCGCCATCGGGCGCATCCACACGGCGCAGGAGGCGCGTGCGGCATTTCGTGCGGCGCGTGCGGCGGGGTTCGACAACATCAGTCTCGACCTGATGTATGGACTGCCGACACAGACACTCGATGACCTAAAGACGAGCGTCAACGCGGCGCTTACCCTCGCGCCCGAACACATCTCCGTCTACGGGCTGACCGTCGAGGAGGGAACGCCGTTTGCGGCGGCAGAGGCGCAGGGGCGGCTCACGCTCCCGAGCGAGGAGACGGCAGAGGAGATGTACGACTGGCTGACCGCGGAGCTTCCCGCACGCGGCTATGCGCGCTACGAGATCTCGAACTTTGCACGGCAGGGCTTCGAGAGCCGCCACAACCTCGGCTATTGGAGAAACGTTCCCTACCTCGGCATCGGCACAGCGGCGCACGGCTATGTGGACGGCGTACGCTGGGGCAACGAACCTGCCACGGAGAAGTACATCCGCGCCATCCAGACGGGCAGGAGTGTCCGCACGCCCGAGGATACGGAGCGCACCCGCACGAATGCAATGGAAGAGTACGCCTTTCTCGCACTGCGCACACGAGAGGGGATTGATACGGCGGATTTTTCACGCGCATTTGGTGTTGGGATTGATGAGGTTTATGGTGCGGTGATTGAGAAATATAGCGCGCAGGGGCTTCTTCGTCGCGCAGAGCATCACGTCGCCCTCACCGACGCAGGGATGAAGCTGGGGAATGAGGTGTTTGCGGCATTTTTATTGGGCACGTAATTCCATTTACGATAACTTTGTGCTATGATAGAGTATGTTTACCATGCATATAAAGGAGAACTGCAATGAAAACACTTACCATGATTGAGATGGAGGGCTGCCCGTACTGCGCGAACGCGCATCGCGCGATGGAGGCCCTGCGCACTGAGGGATACGAGGACGTGCAGGTCGCGTTCATCGACGAGAACCGCGCGCCCGAGAGGACGCAGCCGTTCGCGGGACAGTACTACTACGTCCCCAGCATCTTTATGGACGGGAAGAAGCTCTACGAGGCGCAGCCGGGGCAGAGCTACGACAAGATCTATGCCGAGGTGAAACGCGCCTTTGACGCGGCACGTGCGGACTGAACGCGGCGTTTATGAAAAACATGCAAAAGTTGCATAAGAAAAAACGAAAATAAAACTTGTAAAATTATCTGAAATCCAGCATAATAACGAAAGCGCTATTTTCACAATATACATAAAGATCCTCGGGCTGTCTCCGTATACGGGTAATGCGGTGATGTTCACGAGGCGAAAAACAAGATGAGGTGAGTTTATGCATCAACCCGTAACCGACAATCCCTTCGTCATCATGTTCATCAACATGGTTATCGTCTTCGCTGTTCTGACCGCGATCTGGGGGCTCATCGAGCTGACCCACAGACTTGATCCGACGAAGAAGGCGGAGCCGCCCGCAGCGGCACCTGCTGCGCCCACCCCCGCACCTGCGGCAGCCGCACCCGCTGCACCCGCAGCCCCTGCAGGGCTGAGCGCGGAGACCGTCGCCGTCATCGCGGCAGCCGTCGCTGCCTGTGGCTACAGTGCCGAGCAGATCTACGCGATTCGTCCGGCAGAGCAGCCCGCATGGCGCAACTTTGGACGTGTGAGCGGTATGCGCACGGCGCGCTGAGGAGGGAGTGACAGATTATGGATTTTATCAACGCATTTGCTGTCTCCCTGCAGGCAGTCGTCGACGGCAGCGGATTTGTGGGCATGACCGGCGGCAACGTCATCATGATCGCCGTCGGGCTCATCCTGCTCTACCTCGCGTTTGCGCGTGACTTCGAGCCGCTGCTCCTCAGCCCGATTGCATTCGGCTGTATTCTTGCGAATATCCCGTTCAACGGCTTTGAGGAGCCGGGTGTCATGTCCGCGATCGGCATGGGAATCAAATACGAGATCTTCCCGCCGCTCATCTTCCTTGGTGTCGGCGCGATGACCGACTTCGGTCCGCTGATTGCACGTCCGTCGAGCCTTCTCATGGGTGCCGCGGCGCAGTTCGGCGTGTTCATCGCCCTGCTCGGCGCGATGCTCCTCGGCTTCACGGCACAGGAGGCAGGCTCCATCGGCATCATCGGCGGTGCGGACGGCCCGACCTCGATCTACCTCGCCACGAAGATGGCACCGCACCTCCTCGGCGCGATTGCCGTTGCGGCATATACCTATATGGCTCTCGTACCTCTGATTCAGCCGCCCGTCATGCAGCTCCTCACCTCGAAGAAGGAGCGTGAGGTCATCATGGAGCAGGCGCGTGAGGTCACGAAGTTCGAGCGCATCGCGTTCCCGATCGTCTCGACCATTTTCATCAGCCTCCTCCTCCCGTCCATCACGGCGCTGCTCGGCATGCTCATGCTCGGCAACCTCTTCCGTGAGAGCGGCGTGACGGATCGTCTCTCTGATACGGCGCAGAATGCGCTCATCAACACGGTCACGATCTTCCTCGCGCTCGGCACGGGCCTCACGATGAGTGCGGAGAGCTTCCTCGTCAAGGAAACGATCCTCATCATCTGCCTCGGCCTTGTCGCGTTCATCTTTGGTACGGCGGCGGGCGTCGTCCTCGGCAAGATCATGTGCCGTGCGACGGGCTGGAAGGTCAACCCGCTCATCGGCTCTGCGGGTGTCTCCGCCGTTCCGATGGCCGCACGCGTCAGCCAGATCGTCGGTATCAAGGCGAAACCGGGCAACTACCTCCTCATGCACGCCATGGGACCGAACGTTGCCGGTGTTATCGGCACGGCGGTCGCGGCAGGTACGATGCTTGCGATGCTGATGTAGACAGCATCATTTTGAGTGAAAATACGCCTAAAAGAGATACTTTGCATTTGACAAAATCCTCCTTCGTATGTACTATGAGGGAGGATTTTTGATGCCGTATCTTGGGAGGTGCTGATATATGCGGCGCTTTCTCTGCTCTGTTCTTCCACCGGAGCGCAGATAAAGGCTACTTTTACATGGAAGGAAGATTTTATGCGCGGAACATTCTATGGCATTGGTGTGGGCCCGGGCGATCCCGAGCTGCTCACCGTCAAGGCGATCAAGGCGATCGAGGCGGCAGATGTCCTCATCGCACCGAAAACCGAGAAGAAGGAGGGCAGTGTCGCCCTCGAAATCGCACGCCCATATTTGAAAAAGGACATCGAGATTGTCTACCAAGTGTTTCCAATGGTGAAAAACTTTGCTGATGATTCGGGTGCGTGGGAGGCGAACAAGGCGGAGATCCTTGCGCTGCTGAATGAGGGAAAGAACGTCGCATTCCTGACGCTCGGCGATCCGATGTTCTTCAGCACCTACATCTACGTGTTCCGCCTGCTCGAGCATGAGGATGTGGATATCGTCACCATTCCGGGCGTTCCTGCATTCGCCGCGATTGGCAGCAAGATCAACCGCCCCATCGTCGAGGGCAATGACGTGCTCGCCATCATCCCCGGCACAGCGGATCAGAAGCGGCTTGAGGAAGTCATGGCGGTCGCGAGCAGTGCCGTCATCATGAAGGTCTACCATAACTCCGCCGAGATCATTGATCTCCTCAAACGCAACAACATGACGAAGGAAGCAGTACTGGTCAGCCGTGCGGGACTTGACGACGAGCGCATCATCTACGATCTTGAGGCGCATGCCGATGAGAAGCTGAACTACCTTTCCACCATTCTCACGCGGAGGAGTTGATATGATGCGCGTATGGGCACTGGCTCTTTTCACGGCGGCATCGCTCCTGCTCTCTGCATGCGGTGCGCCCGCTGCAGAGCAGAGTTCGCAGGGCAGCTATGCCACCATCACGGATGACAACGGGCGCACCGTCAGCTTTGACAAGAAACCCGAGCGCATCGTCGTCACATCGGCATCCTTCCTCGAACCGCTCTACGCCGTCGGCGGTGAGGTCGTCGGCCGCCCCGACTCGAAGTCGAAGATCCCGGAGGCGGCAAAGAGTGTCACGAGCATCGGCAGAGTCTACCAGATCGACGCGGAGAGGGTCCTCGCGCTCACGCCCGACCTCGTCATCCTCAACCGGGGCATGAACGAAAAGCTCGTTGAGACCCTTGCGGCGAATCACATCAAGACGCTCGTCATCGAGATGAAAAGCTATGAGGACGTAAAGCGCGAGATCGGAACATTTGCGACGCTCACGGGCGAGACGGCAAAGGGGGACGAGCTCATCCGCAAGATGGACGCAGACATCGAAGCCGTCCGCACCTCCATCCCGCAGGAAAAGAAGCGCGTCGCCATCATTCACAGCACGGGACAGGGGCTCTCCGTGCAGCTTGACGGCAGCATCGCGGGCAACATTGCAAACATCCTCGGCTGGGAGAATACGGCGGCGGGGATGCCGGCACTCGACAAGAATCCCGATGCCGCGCCCTACAGTATGGAGACACTCGTCGCACAGAACCCCGATATCATCTTCGTCACAAGCATGGGCGAGGAGGCGGAGATCCGCGCGTCGATGGAGGCAATGTTCGCCGAGAGCCCCGCGTGGCAGAGCGTCAGCGCCGTCCGTGACGGACGTGTCTACTACCTGCCGCAGGAGATGTTCCTGTTCAGCCCCGGCATCGAATACCCTGCCGCCGTCAAGTATATGGCGAGGCTCGTCTACCCATGAAAAGGCGCATCCTGCTTCTCGTCCTGTTCGCCGCACTCGCGGCATTTGCGATGATGCTTTCCGCCGCGAAGGGCTCCGTGGATATTCCCCTCGGGGAAATCCTGACGAGCCTCGGCGGAGCGCATGATACGGCGCATGCACAGATTCTCTGGAACATCCGCCTGCCGCGCACGATCGTCGCGGCGCTCGTCGGCATCAACCTTGCCCTCTCGGGCGCGATTCTGCAGGCGATTTTGCGCAACCCGCTCGCCGACCCGCACATCATCGGCATCTCCTCCGGTGCGGGCCTTGCGGGCATTTTTATCATGCTCCTCATGCCGGGGGCGGCGTGGCTCATCACGCCCGCCGCATTCGGCGGGGCGATGGTCGCTGCGCTCCTCATTTACATCCTCGCGTGGCGTGACGGCATCCGCCCCACGCGCATCATCCTTGCGGGGGTCGCGGTATCGGCGTTCCTCGGCGCAGGTATCTCGGCTATGATGATCCTCTACAGCGATCGCGTGCACAGTGCGCTGATGTGGATGGTCGGCGGCCTGTCGGCACGCAGCTGGCCGCACGTCGAGCTGCTCCTTCCGTACACGATCGCAGCGGGGCTCCTTGCACTTGCGGCAGCGCAGCGGCTCAACATCCTGCAGCTCGGCGACGATATGGCGCGCGGCATCGGGCTCGCCGTTGAACGCACGCGCATCCTCCTCACAGCGGTCGCCGCACTGCTCGCTGCGAGTGCCGTGTCTGTGGTCGGACTTCTAGGCTTTGTCGGGTTGATTGTCCCTCATGCCGCACGACTGATGATTGGTTCGGATTATCGCTATCTTCTTCCTGCGGCGGCACTTCTCGGCATTGCCGTCGTCACGCTGAGCGACACGGCGGCGCGGCTGCTGTTTGCCCCCCTGGAACTTCCTGTGGGCATCATCATGGCGGTGGTCGGTGCACCGTTCTTTCTCTATCTCCTCAGGAGGCAGCTATGAGCGCAGGGATGACCGCACGGAACCTCACCGTCAAGATCGCGGGCAAGGAGATCCTGCACGGGCTGGACGTCGATATTGCCGCAGGGCGGCGCACCGCCATTGTGGGGCCGAACGGCGCGGGCAAGACCACCCTTCTGCGTGCACTCGCAGGCCTCTCGCGCCGCTATACGGGGGCGATCGCACTGGATGGGCGCGAGCTCGGCACCTACTCTGAGCGGGCGCTTGCACGCGTGCGCGCCATTCTGCCGCAGGAACGCGCGGCGGCACAGGGGCTGACCGTGGAGCAGCTGGTCACGTACGGCCGCTTTGCCCATGCGAGCCTCTTTCAGACGCGCTCAGATGTAGAGGACAGAGAGGCGGTTGCGTGGGCGATGGAGACAGCACACGTCTCCCACTTCGCCGCGCGCGAGGTGCATACCCTCTCGGGCGGTGAGCGGCAGCGCGTCTTTCTCGCAATGGCGCTCAGCCAGCGCCCGCGTCTCCTCCTGCTTGACGAGCCGACCACCTATCTCGATGTGGCACATCAGCTGCGCGTCATGGAGATCATCACGCGGCTCAACAAGGTGCACGGCATGACCATCCTCATGGTGCTGCACGACATGGCGCACGCCATGCAGTACGCTGATGAGATCGTGCTGCTGCAGGCGGGGCGCATCGCCGCGACGGGGACACCGTGCGATGTCCTCACAGAGGAGCGCATCGCTGCCGTGTTCGGCGTTCGTGTCGAGATCTTTACGAACTCGTACGGCATCCGCGTCCCATCGCCCGTCGCACTCGTTGGAGAATAGTACTTGCACTAAAATAAATTGACAATGCATGAAAAAGTTCATACAATGTAGAAAAGGAGGGGATACCATGGCACAGGCAAGTGTGAGCATTCGCATGGATGCCGACCTCAAACGACAGTTTGATGAATTCTGCTCCGAGATCGGGATGACGATGACGACGGCGTTCTGCGTCTTTGCAAAGACGGCGGTACGCGAGCGCAGGATCCCGTTCGAGATCTCGGCAGAGCGCAGCGATCCGTTCTATTCGCCAAGCAATATTCGCTATCTGGAAGAACTCAAGCGCGATATTGAGGCAGGGAACGCGCATTTTGCCGAACACGATTTGATTGAGGTGGATTGATGGGGCTGCTTTGGGAAGATCGTGCATGGGAAGAGTATCTATATTGGCAAACGCAGGATAGAAAGACGCTGAAACGGCTCAATGCAATCATTCGCGATATACAGAGAAATCCTCTGGAAGGTATAGGAAAGTCAGAACGGCTTAAGGGAAGTCTCAGCGGATGGTGGAGCAGACGCATTGATGAGACGAATCGTATTGTCTATTACGAGCAGGGTGGAATGATTCATATTGCCTCCTGCCGTGGACATTACGAGAGCTGACAGCTCTTGCTTGTTTCCGGATGAGCAAAGATAAACTCCGAAATTATAACCTGCTATAAAATTTTTGACGGATAGGCTTGCAATTTGTTTTCGACCGTGCTATGATGAAATCGTTCCAAGGGAAGAGAATGAATCGCAAAAAGGAAACAAGGACACTTTAGCGAACTCTCACTCCTTTGGAAATCAGATGTTTTCTGTTTTACAGAAGGAGGAGTTTCTCATGAAGAAGACACTCGTATCCGCACTCGCAACGGCTCTCGTTGTCGGTGCAGCAAGCACCACGTTCGCAGCTGCGAACCCGTTCTCCGATGTGCCCCGTGACCACTGGGCATACGATGCTGTGACCCAGCTCGCCGCTGACGGCGTGGTCGAGGGCTACGGCGACGGCACCTATCGCGGTGACCGCAACATCACGCGCTACGAGATGGCACAGATGGTTGCAAAGGCGATGGCGAAGGACAACCTGTCCTCCTCGGACCGCGCACTCGTTGACCGCCTCGCAGCAGAGTTTGCTGACGAGCTCAACAACCTCGGCGTCCGCGTCTCGAACCTTGAGCGCAACGCTGACATGGTGAAGTGGAACGGCACGCTCGAGTACACCTACACGAGCAAGCGTGTTGAGGCGGAGCCGCGTGAGAACGACGACAACCTCCTCTTCCGTCTCGAGCCGTCCGCCGAGGTCAACAACCACTGGCATGTCAACGCCCGTCTCGATGCCGAGACAAAGATGAACAAGGACTCGGGAGAGAACGAAAGCGACAAGGTAACGCTCAAGCGTGCATGGGCACAGGGCGACTATGACAAGTTCCAGGTGAAGCTCGGCAAGATGGAGCTCCTCTCCTCTGAGGCGTATGCTGCTCCGGGCGCACTCGTCCTCGATAAGGAGTTCTCGGGCGCAGAGGTCAGCTTCGGCAAGGATCTGAGCGTCAAGCTGCAGGCCGGACAGACGGCGCTCGAAGATACGTTCAAGAGCAATGCTGATGTCCGCCATTCCTATGATCATGCAGCGAACTATCAGGGCGTTGAGCTTCAGTACAACAAGGGCAACTTCCTGGCAGGAGCAGCCTACTATCGTCTGAAGACCGACGAGTTCAAAGGCACGCTCAAGGAAGCAAATGATGAGACGATGGATATCTGGGCGCTGAACGGCGGCTATCGTTTCGACAAGAATGTCCTGCTCTCCGGTGCCTATGCCTACAACAACAGCTTTGCTGACAGCAAGAAGTCCGGTCAGGTCAGCCTCGACTACAAGGGTGCAGAATCCGAGGATAAGGGGTCGTGGGGCGCATACGTCTCCTATCGTCACCTCGGCGGCGCATCGGTTCTCGCGACGCAGGACGGCGCTCTCTATGGTACGAAGGGCATCGAGCTCGGCACGAACTACACGCTGTTCAAGAACGTCATTCTCTCTGCGAAGTACTTCAATGGCAAGACCATTCAGAAACAGGAAGATGACAAGGTTCAGCAGCTCTTCGGCCGCGTTGAGTTCCTGTTCTAAGAGATTCCCGACATACACAGTGGTGCTTGCCGCATGAAAATTCCCCCCTCCATCGTGGAGGGGGGAATTTGTTTTGCCCGGATCGCAAGCTGATTTCTTGCATGCAGATAAATAATATTGCAGAAAATATAACTAGGTATAAAAAATACGGATATCTCTTGTTTTCTCGTCAGAATCGTGCTATGATAAACCTGTTCCAAGGGAAGAGAATGCATCGCGAAAAGGAAACAAGGGAACTTTAGCGAAGTCTCACTCCTTTGGAAATCAGATGTTTTCTGTTTTACAGAAGGAGGAGTTTCTCATGAAGAAGACACTCGTATCCGCACTCGCAACGGCTCTCGTTGTCGGTGCAGCAAGCACCACGTTCGCAGCTGCGAACCCGTTCTCCGATGTGCCCCGTGACCACTGGGCATACGATGCTGTGACCCAGCTCGCCGCTGACGGCGTGGTCGAGGGCTACGGCGACGGCACCTATCGCGGTGACCGCAACATCACGCGCTACGAGATGGCGCAGATGGTTGCAAAGGCGATGGCGAAGGACAACCTGTCCTCCTCGGACCGCGCTCTTGTTGACCGCCTCGCAGCAGAGTTCGCTGACGAGCTCAACAACCTCGGTGTCCGCGTCTCGAACCTCGAGCGCAACGCTGACATGGTGAAGTGGAACGGCAAGCTCGAGTACACCTACACGAGCAAGCGTGTTGAGAACAGAGAGAAAGAGAACAAGGATAACCTCCTGTTCCGTCTTGAGCCGAGCGCAGAGGTCAACAGCCACTGGCATGTGAATGCACGTCTTGAGGCATCGACGAGCATGAAGCATGACAAGGGCGGCGTGGATAATACGGACGACAAGGTTACGCTGAAGCGTGCATGGGCACAGGGCGACTATGACAAGTTCCAGGTGAAGCTCGGCAAGATGGAGCTCGTCTCCGCTGAGGGCTACACGGGTGCGGGCAACCTCGTTTTCGACAACGACTTCTCGTTCTCGGGTGCAGAGGTCTCCTTCGGCAAGGATCTGAGCGTCAAGCTGCAGGCTGGTCAGGCAAACCTCTCGGATGCGTTCGGCAAAATTTATGACCTGCGTTTGGGCACACTGCTTTTTGATCCCGAAAGTGCAGGCAGTGCGAACTATCAGGGCATCGAGCTCCAGTATGCGAAGAACAACTGGATGGCAGGTGCTGCATACTATCGTCTGAAGACGGATTCTTTTAGGCGGGTCCTCAGAAATGGCTCTGTGATGAACATCTGGGCCGTGAATGCGGGCTATCGCTTCGACCAGAACGTCCAGCTTGCTGGTTCCTATGCGCACAACAACAAGATCGATGACCACAAGTATAAGAAGTCCTATCAGTTCGGTCTCGACTACAAGGGCGCACAGTCTGAGGATAAGGGCTCGTGGGGCGCATACGCTGCCTACCGTTACCTCGGTGCTGCATCTCCGGCTGCAACGCAGGATGGTGCACTCTTCGGTACGAAGGGCATCGAGCTCGGCACGAACTACACGCTGTTCAAGAATGTCATTCTCTCTGCGAAGTACTTCACAGGCAAGACGATTGAGAAGGTTGCGAACGACAAGCGTCAGCAGCTCTTCGGCCGCGTTGAGTTCCTGTTCTAATCAACGCACGTCACGATCTGCGGTATGCGCCGCATAAGGAAATCCCCCTCCGGTTGGAGGGGGATTTTTAGTGTGAAAAACTTATAGCACATATAACAATATGTGCTATAATAAACAAAAGGGAGATGAGTCCATGCGCAGCTATTCGTCACGGGAAGTTATCAAGATACTCAAAGCGGATGGATGGTATGAGGTGCACTGTGTCGGCGATCATCATCAATTCAAGCATCCGACGAAGAAGGGACGCGTTACTGTACCGCATCCCGTGAAGGATGTTACGCAATTTGTTTTAAAACGCATTTCGGAGCAGTCCGGCATTGTGTTTACCTAGGAGGATGATTCTTGTGAAGGATAACTATATATTTCCTGCTGTTTTTCATGTGGATGAGGAAGGTGTCTCAGTCTGCTTTCCGGATTTGCCGGGATGTTTGACTTGTGCAGATACGATGGAGCAGGCTTTTGCCCGCGCAAAGGAGGCTGTTCAGCTCCATCTCTATGGGATGGAGGAGGATGCAGAGGAGATTCCCTCTCCCACGCCTCTGATGGAGATTAAGACATCGCGGGGGGAGACCATTGGTCTGATCGAGGCGTGGATGCCGCCGTTCCGTGAGAAGATGAGCAACAAGGCGACGAATAAGACGGTTACAATTCCACGGTGGCTTGATATCTTGGCGCGTCGCGAAAAAGTAAACTACTCGCATTTGCTACAGTCTGCGCTGAAATCTTACCTCGGTGTTACTGAGAATCCCTCACAGAGTATGAGGGCGTGAATGTCATCTCTTAGATATTGCGATCTTCCTATGAGAAATCCCCCTTTCCGAACAAGCGGAAAGGGGGATTTTGCGGTTCTTATTTACGCAGATACGTCGATGCTGTTTCCGAGGCTCGGATCAAGGCTTGCAGTGCTTTCCTCGATGAGCTCGAGTGCCTCGCTGCCGGAGTCCATTGCCATCTTTGCGACGGCGATGCCGAGCTGCTGTGATGCCTGTGCCTGGTGCAGACCGACGGACATCTGTGCAACATCCATATAGTCCATTGTTTTCCCCTCTCTCTTAGACGTAGATGCTGAAGAGGTTCAGCATGTTCGAGTAGCGCGACATGGTGGGCAGGGATCTGCCGTTCAGAAGGTTCGATGCATAGTTCAGCTGGCTGCCGATTGCCTGCTCCATGGACGGGATGACGCGGCTGCGCGACATCTGTGCGTACTGTGCATGGCGATCGGCGCGTCCGGCAAGGCCGTCCTTGCCGAGGATTGCCTCGGACTGTGCGGGAGAGTCCGTGAGTGCGCGTGCGAGACGTTCCTCATTGACCTTCATCTTGCCTGTTTTGGCATCGACGGAGATGCCCATCTTGGCGTAGGAGTCCGCCTTGTATGTGGTGTCGGAGAACTCCGTTACGAGCTGACGCACACCCTTGCCGAGGCTCTTGTTGTCCCGTAGGAAGTCGCTCGTCTCGTTGTACTCGCTGACGAGGTCCTTGACGTTGCCGATGGCGGCCTTGAGCTTGTCGCTGTAGGTCTTGGATCCGTCGGCGTTGGTGGTGATATCGGCACTGCTCAGCTGAAAGTCGGTGTTGCTGAGTTTGCCGGCGGATTTTCGGAGGTCCTTCATGTTGCTGTCGTACTCAGCGTAGAACCGTGAGCTGGTTTCCGTGTAGGATTTGCGCAGGCTGCGTGCCTGGTTCGCAATGTCCATGATGGAGCGCAGCTCCTTCGCACTGGACTCCTGCCCGCGATACTGCGCGGAGTAGAGGCTCGATCCTCTCTGCTTGCTGCGTTTTTGATCGGCAAAGAGTGCTGCCGTTGCGTCCGTGCGCGAGTTGTTCGCGTAGAGCGAGCTGTAGATGCTGCGCGCTGCACTGGTCATCTGTGTGATTGTTGCCATGTATGTTCCCCCTTCCATGGTCATGGGAATAGTTTCCTACATACTATTATATCGTTTTTTGCGAAAATGTCATCAGTCTTTCGAGAAAAAATTATTACTTACTGTGATTATGTGGTAGAATAAGAAAATATTTGTGGAGGAGGTGCGGCGTGAAGGCTGCATTTATGACGCTGGGCTGCAAGGTGAATCAGTTCGAGACGGAGACGATGGAGGGCCTGTTCCGTGCGCGCGGCTACGATGTGGTGCCGTTCGAGGAGCGGGCAGATGTGTATGTCGTCAATACGTGCTCGGTGACACATCTGAGTGACCGCAAGTCGCGGCAGCTGATTCGCCGCGCGGCGCGGACGAATCCCTCTGCCTGCATTGCGGTGACGGGCTGCTACGCGCAGGTCGCGCCCGAGGAGATCCGTGCGCTCGACGGGGTGCGCGTGGTGATCGGGACGAAGGAGCGCGCGCGGATCGTGGACTATGTGGAGGCCTCGCTCCGTGCAGATACGGGTGTGGCGGGGACGATTACGGATATCATGCAGGCGCGTGTCTTTGAGGATATTCCGCTGCACGCCATGCCGCACCGCACACGCGCGTTCCTCAAGATCGAGGACGGCTGCCAAAACTTTTGTACGTTCTGCATCATTCCCTATGCGCGCGGCCCTGTGAAGTCACGGGAGCTCTCTGCGGTCGCACGCGAGATGCACCTCTTGACGGAGGCAGGCTTTCACGAGGTGGTGCTGACGGGGATTCACCTCGGGGCGTACGGGATTGATCTTGCGGCGCGTCCGACGCTCGCGGATGCGTGCCGTACGGCGCTCGCGGAGGCGGGGCTGCGGCGGCTGCGTCTCGGCTCGCTCGAGTCGGTGGAGCTCTCGCATGATCTCCTCGAACTGATGCGGACGGAGCCGCGCTTCGCGGCGCATCTGCATCTGCCGCTGCAGGCGGGGAGCGATGCTGTGCTGCGGGCGATGAACCGTCACTATACGACGGGACAGTTCGCACAGCTCCTCGCAGATGTGCGTGCGTCGGTGCCGGGGGTGGCGATCTCGACGGATATCATCGTGGGCTTTCCGGGGGAGACGGAGGAGGACTTCGCGGCGGGCCTGGACTTCGTGCGGCAGATGGGCTTTGCACGGATGCATGTGTTCCCCTACTCGGCGCGGCGCGGTACACCTGCGGCGCGGCGTACGGATCAGGTGCCGCCGATGGTGCGCAAGGAGCGTGCGGCACGGATGCAGGCACTCGCGGAGGAGCTGGCAGAGGCATATCATCGCTCTGTGCTCGGCTCGGCGGCAGAGGTGCTGTTCGAGACGTGTGAGGAGGGGGTGACGGATGGGTTGACGGAGACCTACATCCGCGTCTATACAGATGCGCCCGTCACGCGCGGGGAGATTGTACCCATGCGGCTCATGCATCTCTATCGCGATGGCATCTGGGGGGAGCCGATTTCGAAATAACCCCTTGACAGCCACACGCAAAGATGATATTATAATCACCGTCGCAAGACACGTGACTCAGTAGCTCAGCTGGATTAGAGTATTTGACTACGAATCAAAGGGTCGGGGGTTCGAATCCCTCCTGGGTCACCATTTTGGATAGACAACGCCGATGTTCTCGGCGTTTTTTTGTGCGCTCTCAATTAAAACATTGAGAATGAAAATATGAACCTGATTCATTTTTCTCTTTTCAAATCCCATCTTTTTCGCTATAATAGTCCTGTACGACGAAAGAAAGGGTGACGTTCTTGTTGGAGGAGAAAATGGGACGCCGCGAACGCAAGAAGCTGCTGTCCCGGCGAACGATTCTCGAGGCGGCAATCAGTGAGTTCTCGAAGAAGGGGTACAAGGAGACCTCTGTTGCGGACATCATGAGTACGGCGGATCTCGGGATTGGTACGTTCTACAATTATTTCAACTCAAAGGAGGACTTGCTGTTCTCCCTGCTCGGCCGTCTCGGCGAGACGATTCGCATGGCGCTCGCGGAGGCACGCGCGGCGGAGCGCACGTCGCTCGAACTGCTCGAGGTGGGGGCGCACGTGACGGCAAAGTTTCTCGATGAGAACCGCTTTGTGATGCCGCTCTTTCTTTCCGCATCGCATCATGCCGGACCGCACGGGGGGTCATCGGCACAGGGAGAGGCGGAGGCACCGCCGCACGGCGCAAAGCAGCCGAGCAGGCGCATGACCCCGCAGATCAAGCAGGTGTTCACGGAGATCATTCGCGAGGGGCAGGAGGCGGGCGAGATCCGCAGCGACGTGCCCGTCGATTTGATCGCGGAGATGTTCCACTCGCTCTATCAAGCGGCGGCGTTCAGCCAGCTCGATCTCTCGTATCAGGAGAATATCGCGCTCAAGACGAGGCTTCTCCTCGACGGGATTCGCAAGCGGAACGAGGAGCACGTTCCCAACTGATTTGTGTATTGTGTGTATTAGGAGATCTCGATGATAAGCGTTACGAAATTACTTTTTATGGATGAGTACTACGGCGACGCGCTGCGCTACGGGCACAACGCACACCGTATGAAGAGCGGCGCAGCGGAGGGCATGGGCCCCGTGGTGGTCTGGAACTCGACGCGCACGTGCAATCTGCGCTGCCGCCACTGCTATATGTCCTCGGACGGGCAGAAGTATGACGGCGAGCTGACGACGGAGGAGGCAAAGCGCTTCATCGACGGCCTTGCCGAGTTCCGCGTGCCCGTGCTGCTCTTCTCGGGCGGTGAGCCTCTCATTCGCCCCGATTTCTTTGAGCTGGCGGAGTATGCGCGAGATGCGGGCGTGCGCCCGACACTCTCGACGAATGGGACGCTCATCACGCGCGAGGTGGCGCAGCGGATCAAGGATCTCGGTGTCGGCTACGTCGGCATCTCGCTCGACGGTCTTGCGGATGTGAACGATATGTTCCGCGGGGTCGAGGGCGCGTATCAGCGTGCGATGGAGGGCATTGAGAACTGCGTCGCCGTGGGCCAGCGCGTGGGGCTCAGATTTACGATCAACCATCACAATATCATGGAGCTCGATAAGATCTTTGACTTCATCGAGGAGAAGGGGATCAACCGCGTCTGCTTCTACCACCTCGTCTACTCGGGGCGCGGCGGGCAGATGATGGACGAGGATGTGACGGCGGAGGAGTCGCGGCGGGCAATGGATACGATCATCGCGCGGACGAAGGACTTTGAGGCGCGCGGGCTCAAGAAGGAGATCTTGACGGTGGACAATCACTGCGATGGGGTCTATATGTATCTCAAGGCGCTCGCGGAGGGGAACGATGCAGGGGCGGAGCAGATCAAGAAGCTGATCGGCGCGAACGGCGGCAACCGCTCCGGCATTGCGTTCGGCGAGGTCGATCACCTCGGCTATGTGCACCCCGATCAGTTCACGCAGCACCATACGTTCGGCAATGTGCGCGAGCGGAAATTCGGCGATATCTGGCAGGATATGACGCATCCGATTCTCGCGGGGCTGAAGGATCGCAAACCCCTCCTCAAGGGACGCTGCGCGAAATGTCAGTATCTGAGCTGGTGCAACGGCAATTTCCGCACGCGTGCAGAGGCACGGACAGGGGACTTCTGGGAGTCGGATCCGTCCTGCTATCTGACGGATGAGGAGATCGGACTAAAGAGGGCTGCGCTGTGAGCGCGGCGATGGAGGCGGCGCACGCCGCACATGGGACTGCGGTGGGCGGACACCCGCATGGCATGGGGCATCTGGGCGGACATCCGCACGGTGCAGGACATCCCGGCGGACACCCTGCGGGGATGCCGAAGGGGCATCCGCAGGGCGTTGCGGGCGGCGGGGTGAAGATCATCTCGTGGAACACGACGAACGCGTGCAATATGTACTGCGCCCACTGCTACCGTGACGCGGGCTGCCGTGCGGACGAGGAGCTCTCGACGGAGGAGGGCAAGAAGCTGCTGCGCGAGATCGCGAAGGCGGGCTTCCGTATCATGATTTTCTCGGGCGGAGAGCCATTGACGCGCCCCGATATTCTCGAGCTGGTCTCGTACGCGCGGCAGCTTGGGATGATCCCCGTGTTCGGCACGAACGGGACGCTGATCGACCTGCCGATGGCGAAGGCGCTGAAGGAAGCGGGTGCGTGCGGTATGGGCATCTCGCTCGACTCACTCGACAAGAATAAGCACGATACGTTCCGTTCGTTTCCGGGCGGCTGGGATGGCGCCGTGCGCGGAATGATGAACTGCCGCGAGGTGGGGCTGCCGTTCCAGATCCATACAACGGTGATGGACTGGAACGCGCACGAACTGGAGGCAATGACGGACTTTGCCGTGGAGATCGGGGCGAAGGCACATCACTTCTTCTTCCTCGTACCGACGGGACGCGCGGAGACGATCGAGGAGGAGTCGCTGCGCGCGGAGGCGTATGAAGATGTGCTCTCGCGCATCATGCGAAAGCAGGAGACGGTGGACATCGAGCTGAAGCCAACGTGTGCGCCGCAGTTCCTGCGCATCGCTGACCAGCTCGGCGTGGATACGCGCTTTACGCGCGGATGCCTCGCGGGGTTGACATACTGCATCATCAGCCCGCGCGGCAAGGTGCAGCCGTGTGCGTACCTCAACCGCGAGCTCGGCGATGTGCGCGAGACACCGTTCGACGAGATCTGGGCGAAGAATGAGGTGTTCCAGGAGCTGCGCACGCTCGACTACGGCGGCGGCTGCGGCTCGTGCAGCTACAAGAAGTCCTGCGGCGGCTGCCGTGCACGCGCTGCGTACTACCATGACGGCGACTTTATGGCGGAGGAGCCGTGGTGCCTGTACCATGGGCGGCGCGGCGAAGCGTAATAGAATAGATGAAAGCCCCCGATGTCGGTCGGGGGCTTTCGTGTGTCATTATTCCTTCACACTGAGCGCACGCATGGCGTTGAAGATGGCGAGGACGGTGACGCCGACATCGGCGAAGATCGCCGCCCAGAGCCCTGCCCAGCCGATTGCACCGAGGACAAGGACGATGCCCTTGATGCCGATGGCAAAGACGATGTTCTGCCATGCGATGCGCATGGTCTTGCGTGCGATGTCGATGGCGGTTGCGATCTTCTTCGGCTCGTCGGTCATGAGCACGACATCTGCCGCCTCGATTGCCGCATCCGAGCCGAGTGCACCCATCGCAATGCCGACATCGGCACGCGCAAGCACGGGCGCGTCGTTGATGCCGTCGCCGACGTAGGCGAGTGTTCTGCCCTCTCGCTGTGCAGCGAGCCGTGTCTCGACCTGCGCGACCTTGTCCTGCGGGAGGAGTTCGGCATGGATCGTGTCGATGCCGAGGCTCTTTCCAACGCTCATGCCGATTGGGCGCGAGTCGCCCGTGAGCATGACCGTCTCGCGGATGCCGCGCTCCTTTAGGGCACGGACTGCCTCCGCCGCGTCCTCCTTGATCTCGTCCGCGACATGCACCACTCCTGCGAAGCGCCCGTCAATGGAGAGGTAGACCGCGCCCGCGTGGGGGACGGGAGGGATGTTTACCGTGTTCTTTGCTGTGAGGAGGTCATGTGTACCGAGCAGGATGAAATGTCCGTTGATGTGCGCGGAGATGCCGCGGCCCGCGTTTTCCTCCATCGCGTGTACGTCCGTGTCCTCGGTTGTGCCGCCGCTGCCCGTGAAGGCACGGAGGATGGAGCGGCCGATGGGATGGGTGGAGTAGCGCTCGGCGTTCGCCGCGTAAAAGAGCACGTCTTCCTCTGCGAAGCCCTCGGCGGGGATGACGCTCGCGACGTGGAAGCTGCCCTTTGTGAGCGTGCCGGTCTTGTCGAATACGACGGTGTCCGCCTTTGCCAGAGCCTCCAGGTAGTTGCCGCCCTTGATGAGGATGCCCGCGCGGCTCGCGCCGCCGATCCCCGCGAAGAAGGAGAGCGGAACGGAGATGACGAGGGCGCAGGGGCAGGAGATGACGAGGAAGGTGAGTGCGCGGTAGATCCACATGGAGAACGGATCACCCGTGACGAGCGGCGGGATGAGGGCAAGGAGCACCGCACCGATGACAACGGCGGGCGTGTACCAGCGGGCAAAGCGCGTGATGAGTGTCTCGGTGGTCGCCTTCTTATCCGTCGCCTCCTCCACGAGCGAGAGGATGCGCTCGACGGTCGATTCCTCGTAGGGGGTTGTGACCTCCACCTCGAGTACGCCGGTCTGGTTGATGCAGCCGCTGATGATCTCGTTGCCCGCGCGTACTGCGCGGGGCATGGATTCTCCTGTGAGCGCGGAGGTGTCGAGCAGCCCCTCGCCCTTTCGGATGATCCCGTCGAGCGGCACGCGCTCCCCCGGGCGGACGATGATGGTCTCGCCGACCTCGACCTCGTCGGGGAATACCTCCTCCTCCGCACCGTCGCGCAGGACGCATGCCGTGTCGGGACGGATGTCCATGAGAGAGGAGATGGAGCGGCGGGAGCGTTGAACGGCGTAGCCCTGGAACCACTCTCCGATCTGGTAGAGCAGCATGACGGCAACGCCCTCGGAGTAGTCGCCGAGGGCAATCGCACCGAGGGTGGCGACTGCCATGAGGAAGTTCTCGTCAAAGACGCGTCCTTGGCGGATATTCACCGCCGCGCGACAGAGAATGTCCCAGCCGGTGAGAGCGTAAGCTGCGAGGAGGAGCACAACGCCAACGATTGTGTCTTCGAGGACCATTCCCAGGATAAAGAGTGCTGCTGCTCCGCCGATGCGCATGAGCATCCTCTGTTGCTTCTTCGTCATTGCTACCGCCCCTTCCTCCGAATTAAGCCTCGAGTACGGCGTCCGGCTCGATGGTCTTGGCGATCTTCTTGATCTCTGCGACGATCTCGTCGAAGCGCGCGTCGTCTGCGTCGAGCGTCATGCGCTCGCTGAGGAAGTTGATGCGCACCTTGTTCACGCCCTCGATCTTTGCCGCAGCGTTCTCAATCTCCTGCGCACAGTTGGCGCAGTCGATATCGCGAAACTTGAATGCCTTTTTCATGGAAATCCACTCCTTTATTCAAATAACATATGAACAACCATTCATGTGTCTGATTATAAAGGAGGATGGAAGGGTTGTCAAGCGGTAAGCAAAAAATAGTGTGGAGGTTCATCCCTACGGGCACATCCCACGCGAACGCTTAGTTACGCAAGTGATCGCGTGCTTATTCGCTGAGGGAATCACGGACTCATTCAGCCACTCATCTTGGCACATCTTTTCCGCCCTCTCTGCGTCGATAAATCCTCAGCATAGCCACCGCTATGCCTCCGGTTTATCTTCTTGACAGGACGAAAAATCTGCACCAATCTGAACGGCATCATTGAGTTCGTGATTCCCTAATACCTGCGAACTTCTTAAACGCGCTACGCTTGAACGAAAGAAATCCGCAGGGGGCGAAACGCACGAGCGGTCAACGTCATCCAATCACACATCGCTAACGCTCGTGTTCTTGGGACGTTTTCCCATACGACCTGTTACCCAATCAGCTACGTCCTGCGGACTTGCTTCTTGGACAGGTCAGTATTTACTCACTTGCTCCACTAGGGTTCGCTTTGGGATGTCCTCCGTTTCCTGTTCTGCACGATAATTTTCTCCATGAGACACAAAAATCCCCTGCAGGTGACTAATCTGCAGGGGATTTTTGCGGTGCAAATGTCGGATTGTCTTCGTTTCACTGTGTCTACAGTATAGCACAGCTTCGAGTGTATTTCAAGTCCTGCACACTCACAGCTTAAACTTCGATGTGATGTCGTTGAGCTTTGCAGCGGTCTGTGCGAGGGACTCGGCACTGTTGCTTACGTCGTGCAGGCTCGCGCTCTGCTCCTCGGAGGCGGCGGCGACGGTCTCGGCGTTCGCGCCCGTCTTCTCGGCGACAGCGCTAATGCTCTGGACGTTGCCGACGACATCCTGCATATCGTTCGCCGTATGGTCGACGGCCTGACTGATGTGTGCGATGCTGTTTTGGACTTCGTCGAGACGCTTCTGGATGGAGTCGAAGCTCTTCTCCGTCTCCACTGTGACCTCCTTGCTCGCCGCAACCTTCTCCTCGGCACTCTCGATTGCGCCTGCAGCGACCTGGATGCTCTCGATCATATGGGTGATGGTCTGCTCGATCTCGTTCGTGGCGGCAGAACTCTGCTCCGCGAGCTTGCGGACTTCCTCTGCTACGACGGCAAAGCCGCGTCCCGCCTCACCTGCGCGCGCTGCCTCGATGGCGGCATTGAGTGCGAGGAGGTTTGTCTGACCTGCGATTTCGCGAATCGTTGTGACGACGTTCTTGATGGCATCGGAGCTCGTGACGAGCTTCTCGGAGACCTGTGCGATCTCGGTCATGGCGTTGCTGACGGTATCGTTCTGCTGAACAAGCTGGTGGATGTACTTCATGCCTTGGTTTGCATCGTCCACCGCGTCGCTCGCCGTCTGGTTTGCATGGGCGCCGCTCGCGCTCATCTCCTCGGTGCGCGCACTGACCTGCTCGATGGCAGATGTGATCTCGCCGATGCTGCTGTTGTTGTGTACCGCATCGGAGGCCACGTCCGTGATCGTGTGCGCGATGCTCTCGGAGACCTGCATCTGTGACTGGACGGAGTTCGAGAGGTCGCCGCTTGCCTTGGAGAGGTTGTCCGCCTCCGTCTGGATGGAGCGGACGATGTGGTGCAGCGCATCCTTCATTTCGAGCATCTCATTTGCCATATCGCCGATCTCGTCGTTCCACAGCGCACGTCTGCCCTGGAACGAGAGGTCAAGTTTGCCGAGCTTGCCGACTTCACCGCGCAGCTTGGTAAGACGGCCGGCGAGTTTCCGTGCGTACCATGTCGCGGCCGCGCCAATCACGATAATGCCAACGATGCTGATGGTGAGCACGATCATAAAGATGTGATCGACGTTGCTGTTCAGCTTCTCGAGCTTCTGCTCCTGCACAGCGGTCTGGGTCTGTGCAGCCTTGTCAAAGAGTGCATCGATCTCGCCCGTCTTCTTGCGCAGCTCTGTGGACGATGTCGTCGCCGCCTCAATGTCGCCGCGCTCGTAGAGTGCGATGATCTCTTTCGTGTGTCCCGTGTAGTCGTGTACCGCCTTGCGCAGCTCCTCACCGCGTGCCTTCGCGTCGGCGTTGACCGCGTGCTCGGCAAACGTGGTGAGATCCGCGTCCGCCTTCTTGAGTGCGTTCTCCGTATCCGTTGCACGGCTCGGATCGCGCGTGATGATATAGCCGCGCAGCTCACTCAGCCCCTGGTGGAAGTCGTCCTCTGCCTCGAGCAGCGTGATGCTGTTCTTGACCGTGACGGAGAGCAGATGCTGATAGTCCGCACTCGATGTCTTGAACTCATAGAGCACGACGGCGAGCAGCACGATCATCAGTGCAATGACGCTGCCGACCAGCCCTGTGAGCTGCAGCCCGATGGGCATTCGCTGTCCCATAGTGATTCCTCCTCGTTCCTTTTCCCACACCGCATGGCTGTTCCCGCGCAGTCATGCGGCATAAAACTTATGCGTGGTTATTTTGCACCCGATGAGGAACTATGTCAATCCCCTTTTTAATCGAAAAAAATTTTTTTTAAAAATAGCTTTTCGCTATTGCGTCCATGACGTGAATATGATAAATTTATATCCGTAATTTTCTGCTTTGATCGTGTACCGAGTGTCCGCTGTGGACAACGGGGGCGGCGCACGGATGCGTTTGGAACGATTAGTCGGCCTTGGTGGGGGAGCACCTCGGGACTTGGCCGGATGATTAGTGTCTGCACGACGGAATCGTTGATAAAATAGATTGTGCATGGACGACCAAATGACAGCAGGAGATTGAAGCCGGTGCATTTGCCGGCTTTTCTTTTTGCCCGAAATACGGTAAAATATGATGAGGGCTTATGCGGAAGATATTTATCGTCGATGCAATGATATATGAAGGAATCTGCATTACACGGAGGTAATGACATGGCACTGTTCGAGGGAATCGGAAGGATCGGAGAGTATGCGCAGCTGAAGAATCTCAGACGTGAGATGAAGTATCGCGTGAAGACGGGAAAGAGCCTCGCGGAGGCGATGGGCACGCCTGTGCAGACGAGCAAACTGCAGTCGGGCGAGCTGCAAAAGATGCGGGAAAAATCCGACGCGAACCGCGAGGCATTGATCCGTCAGAAGCTGCGACAGGGGCGCAAGCTCTCTGCGACGGACAAGCAGTACCTGAAGGACAACAATCCCGATCTGTATGAAAAGGTGGCACGGATCGAGGAGCGGCGTGAAATGCTCGCGCGTGCGCTGAAGCGTGCCAAGACGAAGGAGGAAGCGCAGCGAGCGGTCGCACAGGCGAACCTCTCGGTGCTCTCGGAGATGCAGAAGGGCGGCGGCGAGGCCCCCTCGTTGCACGGCGTGGGCGGAGGCTCCTCCGAGGGGACAAGCTCCTCTGTGATGACGGCGGGCGGCGGCATGGGGGATGCCCTTGATGCGCCTGTGACGGAGGACGGTGCCGCCGCCTCCGCCACAGGCGAGGTGCAGAGCGGATCGCCTGTGGATGCACGCGTGCAAAGCGGAGAAGCACAGACCGCAGAGCACACGGATGCTGCACATGGAAGCCCTGCGGAAGAGCACAAAGAGAAGGAGGGCTTTCAGCCCGGTCCGTCGACGCGTGACCAATACGGCAACCGCCGCGTGCTCTCACGCGAGGAGATGGACGACATGCTCCGCCAGGCACAGAAATCGGGCAAGCTCACGCCGCTCGACACCGAGAAGGCCTACCTTCTGCGTGCCCTGCAGCGCGAGTGGATGGAGTACGCGAACTCCGAGGCGTATAAGAATCTCTCGAACACGGTGCTGGATGCGGTCGCGGAGAAGGAACACGGCGTGCGCCGCAAAAAGTACGAGGAGCAGGATGTTGTGCCCGTGCGCGTACATGCCCCCACGCTCGATGCCCTTCTTGCCGCAAAGAGCTACTACCATGCAGCACATGGTGCGGAACCCTTCGAAGCGAAGGGATAATTCCTTAGAAAGGATCCATTATGTTTACATTCAAAGGGGATGGATTCCCCAGTTTTCACGGTATCACCCCGCAGATTCACGAGGAGGCATTCGTCGCCCCGCAGGTATTCCTCTCGGGCGATGTGCGCGTCGGGCAGTACGCGAGCCTCTGGCCGGGCGTGGTCGCACGCGGCGATGTCAACTACATCTCCGTCGGCGACTGCTCGAACATCCAGGATCTCACCTGCCTGCACGTCGCGGATGACAACCCCTGCATCATTGGGGACTACGTGACCGTCGGACACAGCGCATGCATCCATGGCTGCGAGATCGAGGATCACGTCCTCATCGGCATGGGCGCGATCGTTCTGACGGGCGCGAAGATCGGGCGCGGCTCCATCATTGCAGCCGGAGCCGTCGTGAAGGAAAATGCCGTTATCCCGCCGAACTCCCTTGTCGCGGGTGTGCCTGCAAAGATCGTGCGCGAGAACATCGACCGTATCGCGACCATCCACGCACAGGCACTCAAGTACAAATGCGAGTGGGCTGTGGAGTATGGGCTCTACCCAGAGATCGGCGGCGAGCGCTTCCACGGTGAGAAGGTCATCTGATGGCGGAGGACGCGGAGCTCATCCGTCAGCCGCATGGACGTGAGCAGCAGGTAAAGATGGAGATCGTCTCCATGATCCACGGCGGCGAGTCGCCGTACGACATCATCCACCATGTTGCTCAGTGGCTTGAGAAGTCCTCGGGTGAACCGGGTTACGCGCAGTACGTCGAGGACACTATGCGCGCGGTGTATGGCTGCGCACTGGAGCATGTCCGTCCGATGGAGGACGAGCTGCGCGATGTGGAGGCACGCCTTGCGCGCATCCGCGCCGCCTATGAGAAGCCGGAGTTTACGGAAGAGGAGAAGAAGCGCATCCGCTTTGCCATCGATCTCCATGTGAAGAATATTGCACGCCTTAAGGCGTGCATCGAGCGCGCCAAGGCCAACGGCGAGCCGGCAGAGATCGTGAAGAACTAGTTGATGAAAAGAGAAATACATGCTGACAGAGGTGTTTTTTCGTGCTTGCAGCACGATGGGATCGGATCGGCAGCGACGGCATCGTTCCTTTGCCAACTGCGTGCTGATCTTCACACCGGACAGCTGTAAGCAGGCACTGTAGCGGCAACACCAAGCATAGGGGGCTGCTGTACGAAGGTTTCCAACTTCGTGCAGCAGCTCCTTTTTATGGGGGAGAGAAACAATAAATATAACTAAAAATCATGGCGGTAATACCTTGTGTGCATGAAAGAATTGTGATAATATACAGATATAAAGAATAAGTTGTTGTAATCTTGAGAACTGTTGAAGATGTCGGCAGGAGGAGAGGATCATGAAGATTTCTACCGTAAAGAAAGTTTTTGCGGCCGGGGCAGTCCTTGCGGCAGCAGCGGTACTCTTCACAGGGTGCAACGGCAACGCTGATGTGGAGGGGAAGAAGTTCCTCAACATCGGCACAGGAGGCACAGCGGGGACGTACTACCCGATTGGCGGTGCGATCGCCGAGGTGCTGAACAAGGAGATCCCGGGCATGAGTGCGAGCGCCCAGAGTACGGGAGCCTCCGTTGCCAACATCAATATGTTGGGCGACGGTGAGATCGACCTTGCGACGGTGCAGAATGACATTGCATATTATGCCGCGCATGGGACGGAGATGTTCCAGGACAAGAAGGTCGACGGGCTGCAGGGCATCGCATCGCTCTATCCCGAGACCTGCCAGTTCGTGACGCTGAAGTCCTCTGGGATCAAGAGCCTCGCAGAGCTCAAGGGAAAGCGCATCGCCGTCGGGGCCGTGGGCTCTGGGGTCGAGGCGAATGTGCGCCAGATCCTCGCAGTATACGGCGTGACCTATAGCGACATCGACGCACAGTACCTGTCATTCGCGGAGGGCGCGAGCGCGCTGAAGGACGGCAACGTGGATGTCGCCGTTCTCACGGCGGGCTATCCGACGGCATCCGTGCAGGACATCGCTGCGCAGAATCCCGTGCGGCTGCTCCCCGTGGAGGGCAAAGCGGCGGACGCGCTGATCGCGCAGTATCCGTTCTACACAAAGACGGTCATCCCCGCAGGGACGTATGCAGGCTTTGATGAAGAAGTGCCAAGCGTCGCGGTCATGGCAATGCTCGTCGCTGGACCCTCGGTGAATGACGATCTCGGGTACTGCGTCACGAAGGCGATCTTCTCGAATCTTGATCGGCTGCAGGCTGCGCATGCCGTGGGCAAGCAGATTGCGAAGGACACGGCAAAGGCGGGAATGTCCCTGCCGATGAACGCGGGGGCGGAGAGGTATTTCGACGGCAAGTGAGTGCAGCCGTGCTGCGCGTCCTTCGACGGCGATGCGGAACTGTCTTGTATACCCATGTATACCATCATACAAGGAGCCCCCTGCTTGCGTGCGGAGGGCTCTTTATGATAAGATACGTTTATTATCGCCGCATGCGACGATAGTTCGAGAACTTTTCATATTTTATCATGGAGGGAAAGAACATGAATATCTCTACCGTAAAGAAAATTTTTGCGGCAGGTGCGGTCCTTGTATTCTCTGCCGCGCTTCTCACCGGCTGCGGCGGCAATTCCGCCTCGTCGGGAGATAAGAAGTTCCTCAACATCGGAACCGGCGGCACAGCGGGCACCTACTACCCCATCGGCGGCGCGATTGCTGAGGTGCTGAACAAGGATATTCCGGGCATGAACGCGAGCGCGCAGAGCACGGGCGCATCCGTTGCGAACATCAATATGCTGCGCGACGGCGCGGTCGACCTCGCGACGGTGCAGAACGACATTACCTACTACGCCGTGAACGGGACGGAGATGTTCAAGGACAAGAAGGTGGACGGTCTGCAGGGCATCGCCTCACTCTATCCTGAGACGTGCCAGTTCGTGACGCTCCAGTCCTCTGGGCTAAAGAGCCTCGCAGAGCTCAAGGGCAAGCGTGTCGCCGTCGGTGCGGCAGGCTCGGGCACCGAGGCGAATGTGCGCCAAATCCTCGCGGCATACGGCGTCAGCTATGACGATATCGATGCGCAGTTCCTCTCGTTCGCCGAGGGTGCCAGTGCGCTGAAGGATGGCAATGTGGATGTCGCCGTTCTGACCGCGGGCTATCCGACGGCGTCCGTGCAGGACATTGCCTCGCAGAACCCCGTGCGGCTGCTCCCCGTGGAGGAAAAGATTGCGGACAAGCTGATCGCGGAGTATCCGTTCTACACGAAGACCGTCATTCCTGCGGGCACCTATGCGGGCTTTAATGAGGATATTCCGAGCGTTTCCGTCATGGCGATGCTCGTCGCAGGTCCCTCGGTGAACGCCGATCTCGGCTACAGCATCACGAAGGCGATCTTCGGGAATCTGGACCGCCTCCAGGCTGCGCACGCCGTGGGCAAGCAGATCACGAAGGACACGGCAAAGGCGGGGATGCCCCTGCCGATGAACGCAGGTGCGGAGAAGTACTTTAACGAGAAATGAGAGCCTATGCGATAGCGCTTTGCGCGGCGGTTCTTCTCGTTGCGTTTGATATCCTGAGCGCACCGGCACTCTTTCTCCAAGCGGATGGTCAAAAGATCGTGCTCGTGCGTCAGATCCGCGATGAGGTGCTGCTGACGATTCATTTCATCCACTCCGTGCAGAAGACCCCCGTCGAGGAGTTCCTGATCGCGCACGCGGACGGACACTTTCACCTCACGGGTACGCGTTATCAGTCGCACGGCGTGGGGTTGCCCTTCCTCCCCGAGGAGGGGACATTTCGGCAGGAGGGGGACTACTTCGTCCTCGACATGGAGCGCGACTACAAGGAACTGAGCCTCCGCACGGGTGTCGGCACGGAGCTGACCATCGCGGCGGGGGAGCAGATCATCCCTGCCTACGAGATGTATCCCGCCGGTACGCGCATCGATCTCGTTGTCGCACCACTGTATACGTATTTTCTATGATGTTACCGAGGCTGCCGGTCGGCGGCCTCATCTTTCTTTTGTGCTGTTTTGCGAAATATATAGACACTTTCCTCAAAGGATGTGAACTCTCTATGACCGATCACAAGACTGCCGACGCAGTCCTCAAGAAATATGACCGCGAATCGAATACCGTACACTATGCGGGGTGGCCGAAGAAGATCATCGCTGCCATTGCCATCACCTTTTCCGTCTTTCAGCTCTATACGGCGACGTTCGGCGTGCTCGATGCGCAGCTGCAGCGTGCCATACATCTCGGCTTCGGGCTTGCCCTTGCGTATCTGCTTTACCCCTTTCGCCGCGCGTGGACGCGGGACAGCTTCTTCCACCCGATCGACGTGATCTTTGCCGTTCTCGGTGCGGCGGCACCCGCCTACATCGTCATCCAGTACCGCGAGCTCGTGACGCGCGCAGGTTCTGTGTCAACGGCAGATGCCGTCATCGGCGGGATCGGGATCCTGCTCGTCATTGAGGCGACGCGGCGTGTCGTGGGGCTGCCCATGGTGACGGTGGTGCTCTGCTTCCTCGCGTATGCCTTCCTCGGCCCCTATATGCCGGGCGTCTTGGCACACAGAGGGCTCTCGATCGAGCAGCTTGTCAGCCACCTCTACTTCACGACGGAGGGCATCTTCGGCATTCCGCTCGGAGTTTCCTCGACCTTTATCTTCCTCTTCATCCTGTTCGGCGCGTATCTTGAGAGCACGGGCCTCGGCAAGTTCTTCATCGATCTCGCGAACGCCATTGCGGGCTGGGCGAGCGGCGGCCCCGCGAAGGTCGCCGTTCTCTCAAGCGGCCTGATGGGGACCGTCTCGGGCAGCTCCGTTGCCAACGTCGTCGGCACCGGCTCGCTCACAATCCCGATGATGAAAAAACTCGGCTACGATGCGAATTTCGCGGGGGCGGTCGAGGCAGCGGCCTCCACGGGCGGACAGCTCATGCCGCCGGTCATGGGCGCGGCAGCGTTCCTCATGGCGGAGTTCGTCGGCGTCTCCTACATCGAGGTCGTCAAGGCGGCAGCGATCCCCGCGCTCCTCTACTTTACGGGCGTGTGGCTCGGCGTGCACTTTGAGGCGAAGCGCAAGAATCTCAAGGGAATCCCGCGCAATGAACTGCCAAACCCGCTGACCCTTATCAAGGAGCGCGGACATCTTGCGATTCCGCTCGTCGTCATCGTCTACCTGCTTGTCTCGGGCTACACACCCATGCGTGCGGCACTGGTCGCCATCGTGCTCTCCATCGCCTGTGCCATGCTGCGCAAATCCACGCGCATGAAGCCGATTGAGATCGTCTACGGGCTCGAGCGCGGCGCGAAGGCCGTGCTCGGCGTACTCATCGCCTGTGCGGCGGCGGGCATCATCATCGGGGTCGTCACCAAGACGGGGGTCGGCCTCCGTCTCGCCTCGGGGCTCATCGAGTTGGCCGGGGGGATGCTCCTGCCCGCGATGTTCTTCACCATGGTTACGGCGATCGTCCTCGGCATGGGCGTACCGACCACGGCGAACTACGTCATCACCTCGACCATCGCCGCACCCGCGCTTGTGCAGATGGGTGTGCCCATCCTCGCGGCGCACATGTTTGTCTTCTACTTCGGCATCATCGCGGACGTGACCCCGCCCGTCGCGCTTGCCGCCTATGCGGGGGCGGGCATCAGCGGGGGCAATGCACTCAAGACAGGCGTACACGCATCCAAACTCGCGGTCGCGGCATTCATCATCCCGTACATCTTCGTCCTCTCGCCCGTTATACTGATGGTGGACGCGACCCCGCTCACCCTCATCATGGCGACGCTTTCCGCTCTCCTCGGCATGGTCGCCGTCAGTTCCGCGCTCTGCGGCTTCCTCGCGGATCACTGCCGCCTGTATGAGCGCATCCTGCTCATCGGTGCGGGGCTGCTCATGATCAAGCCGGGCGGGACCACCGACCTCATCGGCTGCGCCATCTTCGCGGCGATCCTTGCGCTGCAGTACATGCGCGTAAAGAAGGCTGCATAAATCACGGATTTTGACCGTTCGAGCATTTTGCTCGGCGGTCTTTTTTACTGCCTGCGTTCCTCTGCCTTCTGCGTGGAGAACTGCTTTGCGAGATCGTCCAGATACGCGGCAAGCCGTGCGCGGCTGCCCTCATGCGCGAGCTGCGCAATCATTGTCATGTGGTGTCTGAGATCGTGGCGCATACGGCGCGAGCTGCGCCAGAGAGCGAGCATCGTTTGATAACGCGCCTCCTCGGCGCTGCGGATCATCTGCTCATGGAGATGCCGCGTGTGGAGTGCATTGCCCTCCTCCGTATAGCGTGCGAGGAGGTTCGATACGCGCAGGTATTGGATGAGGGCGAGCGGGAGCAGTAGCCGCGCAGCGATGATTGCCGGCTGCACCGATGTCCCCGATGGATCTGCGGCGACGGCGAGCGCGACGAGAATCACCTCGTAGCCGCAGAGATAGAGCAGGAGCCTCCGATCATCTACGGACAGCATCGGCATGAGTAGGTGGCGGATCGTATGGAGCGCGGCAGGCAGGACGAGGAGGAAGATCATGGGGACGAGCAGACATTTCCACAGCCCCGGCGGCAGTCCTGCGCCGAAGAAATATTCCGCCGCCGCACCAATCGTCCCCGCCAGCATCAGCAGCGGATAGACGAGCAGGGCGATCGAGAGCACGCGCAGCGGGCGGTCATGGATCGTCGCCATCATATAGAGCACGGCGAGCGGGCGGCACAGGAGGGCAGTCAGCGACATATCCAGCCCCGCCTTCATCTGAATGCACTGCGTCAGTACGAGCAGGAGCAGATAGCCGACGAGGACGCAGCCCCGCGTAAAACGCAGCCGCTCACGAAAGACATAGAAAACGAGCAGGTCAAAGGGCGGTGCACACACGAGCGTATGCAGCAGCCGAATCTCTGTGTCGGTCATGATCTGCCGTCCTCCTCGCAGGCATCCGTCCGCGTCGGCGTGCCGTTTGCCGCACGCACCGCTGTCGTTTGCAGCACAATCGAGACAGCAAAGAGCGCACCCTCCGCCGCAATCTCCATTGTTCCGCTATAGTGCGCCAGACTCGCGCGTATGCTCTCCATACCAATGCCGCGCTCGGTGTAGCCGCGCTTGGACGAGAGCAGCTGCTCCTCGGCATCGTAACGCAGCGCTCCGTCATAGCTGTTGTCCATCGTCAGAAAGAGCGTGTCCCCCTGATGGATGAGTGCGAGCTGCAGAATGCGTGGGGCATCGGGCGCGAGGCGTTCCAGTGCCTCGGCGGCGTTGCAGAGCAGATTGCCGAGGATTGCCGTCAGATCGAGCGGGTCAATCGGATTCTCTGCACCAACCTCAATGCGGTATGCCATCTGTACGCCGAGCCGTTCAAAGACCGGCTGCCAATAGCCGACGAGAATATTCACCGTCTCATTTGCACAGACGGGCGCACAGCGTGTTTGGATCAGAGATGCAGCGTCGCCCATCAGCTGCTCGATGCCCGCCGTGTCCCCGCGTGCGAGCATCGCACGCGCCGCAGCAATCATCTCTGTGAACTGCGTGCGAAAAGCGCGCGTCGTGCGGTCATTTTCCTCCATCCGCGCTGCATTTTGGCGCGTGATTGCCGCCATCTCCGCCTCGCGTGCCACCTGTTCGCGCAGTGCACGCTGACGCAGCCGCGCATTCATGGCATAGAGTGCCAGCCCGATGCAGCAGAAACCGCCGACCGCCCCGCTCAGACGGACAAAGAGTGCTGTATGTGTCCGCAGATCATTGAACGGCGAGAGCAGGATCGTGAGCACCAGAATCAGCATGCCCAGCCATGCGAGCGGCGACCATACCGCATCAAAGGAATCATCCGCAAGCAGCGGTGCGGCGATCGTGCGCCCATAGTACAGAAAAAGCGGCACAGCGAAGGGAAGACAGGCAATCGTGCAAAGCCCCGAGAGCAGGAACGGCACATCAAAGAGCGGGTAGGCATCCTCTATGGCGTAGATCACCGTCTGCATGGCGAACCAGAACAGCCCAGGGGGGATGAGAATGCAGATCTGCTTGCCGATCGGCACGCGCGTCATCGCGAGCAGATAGAAGAAGATAAAAAAGAGAAACGGAAAGGCGATGCGCCGCGAAAATACCGTGACCGCCTCGATCTGGATGGCGGCCTCGATCCCCGTGAGCAGGAGCAGCCCTGCAATGATCGGCAGCGGAGCAAAACGCAGATAGCGGCGAAAGATATAGAGACGAACCAGATTGACGGGCAGAATGTGAACCGCCGTATACAGCAGCGTTACCAGTGGCACGGCAAGCGGATACTGCATGAGTTCGATCATCGGCGATGGGTGCATGAGTCCTCTCCTATGACGAAAATCCCGCACGCATCTTCTTCAACATATAGGCGCAGTAGCTGTGCTCGACCTCGCTGCTGCGGCGCGTCGCAATCGGCAGGAGTGTGCCGTCCGCCAGCAGAATGCCGTCCGCAGTCAGCTGATGGATATAGTCCATATTGACCAGCAGACTGCGGTGGCAGGAGAGGAACATCGGCATGGCATCGAGCAGCTCCCGTGCGCGGGACAGCGTCATATAGGGGGAGCGTGTCGTGCCGTCCGCCAGATGGAACGAGCAGCGGCGCCCGTCCGCATCGACATAGCGAATGTTTTCGATGGGGACGCGCTCCTCTGTATAGTCAATCGTGAGCGTGATGGTGGGACGATCCTTTTTGAAGAACGGCGTGCGCGACAGTGCCTCGCGCACCCCTGCCTCCGTGACGGGCTTGATGAGATAGTGCGTCGCCGTTACGCCGAATGCCTCGACCGCGTGCTCACGGCTCGTCGTCACAAAGATGATCGCGCAGTTCGTATTGAAGGAGCGCAGAATCTGTGCCGTACGGATGCCCGTGCGCTCGCCCAGATAGATGTCGAGAAAGACAATGTCGGCGCGCGCGGAGGACATATGCGCAAGGAATTTCTTATCATCTGTGAACGCGCGAATCATAGGGCGCGGCATACGCTCCGAACAGATCGTGTCGAGTGCTGTGCAGAGCGTGTGCAGATCGCTCGGATTGTCATCGAGCACCGCAATCTTCATAGCATATATGCCTCCTTTTTCTATGGAAGCACTGATAAATTCAGCCACGCCATCTTGACGCATCTTTTTTGCCCGCACTGTGTCGACAAATCCCTTGCTATGCGTTCGGTTTGTCTCCTTGTTCGGACGAAAAATCTACGCCAATCTGACGACCCCATTATTATCAGCGATTCCATAAAATATTTTATGAAAATAAGAAAAAGATTGCAAGTGTAATTTGACATCTTTCGCGTTCATGACATACTTTCGTCGTTTATGACCAACTTTATTGATATTTCTCTCAGATGTGAGAAAATAATGATAGCATATATAGTTCTTTCGTATCAGTAAGTCGGAGGAAAATGATGGCCTATGAAATTGCGTTTGGCGTCGACACAGGCTATGTAAAATACGCGGGCATCGTCATGACCTCCATTGCCGCGGAGAATGCGGGGGAGGAGATTGGCTTTCATCTTGTCTGCGACGGGATTGCGGAGGCGGACATCGTGCGGCTGCAGGCATTCCGCGCCGACTTTCCGAGGACGGATGTCCATATCTATGACGCACGCGCAGCACTCGATGCCGTTCCGTTTCCCAACGGGATTCCGCATGAGCGGATCAACCGCAGCGTATTCACGCGGATTCTCATGCCGGAGCTGGTACCGCAGGAGCTGACGCGGATCCTCTACCTCGATGCCGACACGCTCTGCGTCGGGCGGCTCGCCGACCTCTACGCGCACGACCTCGGCACGGCGCCGCTCGCCGCTGCCCGTGAGGGCGACGGCGCACGCAAGGCACAGCGCATCGGCATGCGGGGGACGGACTACTTCAATGCGGGGGTCATGCTCATCGACCTCGCGCGCTGGCGCTCCATGCGGCTGACCGCACGCGTCCTCGATGCGTGGCGCACGCATGGCGCCTCGTTCCCCCTCCTCGAACAGGACGCGCTCAACTATGTTCTGGACGGGGATTTTGCCGTACTCGAAAAGCACCATGTGCGGCTGATGGATGCCTTTGCGCCGTGGGATGTGGACTTTGCGGCGGAGCATACGATCTGGCATTTCCTCAACGAGGGGAAACCGTGGATTCGCTATGCCGATCCGCGTGTGCGTGAGCCTTATTGGCAGGTGGTACGCAACTCGCCGTGGCGCGGTCTCACACCGTCCGAGCCGTGGGAGACGCGCATCGCCTACCTCGCGGGCTGTCATGCCGAGGCGGCAGAGGACTATCCTGCGGCGGCGCATTACTTTCACGCGGCGGCGGAGCGGCTGATGGAGTTCTATCTGGAGCATACGCACAGCATGGGAAAAACCGATAAGGAGAATTGAAATGAAGACGAATGCAGACAACAAACAGGTGCGCCTCGGCACACAGATCGCCCTTGCACTCACACTTGGCACAGCGTTTGTGCCAAGTACGGCACTCGCCGCACCGATCACTGCGTCCCAGACCTATACCGCCGATACGACAGAGACGCGTGATGTGGAGATAACGGGCGGAACGATCACAGTGGAGGGCATCGATCAGGATACTCCCACGTCACGCCATGCGAATCGTACGGCAATCCTCAAGGGAAATGTCAAGATTATAAATTCGTCGGGCAATATCCTCGCGGCACTCAGTCACGGGGACGGCACACAGGACTGGACGGGGATTCTGACGGTCAATCCTGACAGAACGAGCAAGGTGGAGCTGCGCGGCGATATTCTCGTGGGCAGACCTGATAACTCCTACGAGAAGGGCGGCTATGTCAATCTCTATCTGAAGGGGGCGGAGTCCTACTTTGCGGGCGGGATTGCAGATCTAGACGGTAAAGCTCTGCATCAACGCGGCGGCGTGCGTCTCGAACTCTCGGATGGGGCGACGTGGTATCCGAAGGGAGATGCCTATACGCTCTTTAATCCCGCTCCCTATTCGCGGGATTTTGGTGAGACGAGTACGGACGGGGGCGCGAACTGGGCAGAGGATCAGAGCAAGCCGCTCGGCTTCCACCTCTCGGCGAATGGCGGCATCATCGACATCGCGTTTGCTGCGCCGAATGCAGCACGCGGAATTGCCGTCGGACAGCGCACGCTGACATTCCACAATGCGCGGTCGGCACTCAGCGGTGCGACCTTCCGCATCTCCACCGATCTCACGCATAATCGTGCGGACAAGATCGTGCTGAACGGCGTGACCGGCACGGGCAATCAGTACAAACTGCAAATCGGCTTCGACCCGAAGATGGACGACGCCGCAAATAAGACGAACTATGTGATTGCCCCCACGGTCACGGGCGGCGTTCCCGTACTGGATTCCGACAATACGGGCGACACGGTAACGGCACCGGAGTATACTGCACAGAAAGCCGTTGCGGCAGGGCTTCTGACGAAGAATTTCAAGGTAAAACCGACACTTGTTGAGGCGACGGAAAGCGGCAGGAAGATTGTGCGTGTGACGAAAGTCGAGATAACGGATGCAAATCCGACACCACCGCCGACGCCGCCAACACCACCGCCGACGCCGCCAACACCACCGCCGACACCACCGCCGACGCCGCCG
>ERZ773090.96-NODE-96-length-89863-cov-21.5721_pt1 | contig 89863 bp, 84 predicted proteins | sample MGYA00580579_ERZ773090 | MGnify/ENA primary metagenome ERZ773090 (study PRJEB29015, sample SAMEA2738014) | human oral metagenome | biome: human oral; feature: human-associated habitat; material: dental | place: China | collected 2132 ... | reverse complement strand
CACCGAACGGGAAGACCTCCGTGCTGCACGACTGGACGGACGCCTCACAGCTGCCCGGAACCAAAGCGCCGACAACCGCAGGCAGAACAACGGCGGCTCCCTCTGAAGTGCCCACGCCTGCCGACTCTCAGGCATCACCCGCAGGCTCCCAGACGCCTACACCCGCCGGTGATCCGGCGCCTTCGGCAGGCCCAGAAGGCGGAAACGGCTCTGCTTACGGATTCACGGCCGAGATAACGGTGCCCGCCGACGGCTCGGCCCTTCGGCTCGAGGCGCGCGACGAAACCGGCTACACGTTTCGAACCCAGTAGATTCGCGCCGTCCCAGTCGGGCGATGGCTGTCGCGGTCTGTGATCGAGCGGAGCCAATGTCGACAGAACGGCCGGTTCAACAAAAGTGGCGAAAACTCCGCACCGGGAGTCGTCTCGACCAGTGCGGAGCCTCGGCGCGCTCGAAGGGATTCGAACCCCCAACCTTCTGATCCGAAACTCGCCGGCACCGTACTGGACCTCGACGCCTACCGAGTCGGACACCAGCTGAAATACGCGAGTTAGGCCTATGTACAGGAATCGTGCATAGGCCTAACTCTTCATGCCCCCAATGACCCCATTACCCCTATTGTACCCATTATTCCCGATGACGGCATTACCGTCATTACCCCCAATGCCGTCGTTGACGGCACGTCCACACCGACAGAAGGAGGCGCGATGATCATCGCGATCTGCAACCAGAAAGGCGGCGTCGGCAAGACGGCCGTCGCCACCGAACTAGCCCGACACCTGACCTTGGAAGGCCGTAAGGTCCTCCTCGTCGACATGGATCCACAGGCCAGCGCCACATCGATCCTGGGAGTCGATCGGGCCGACGACGATACCCCGACGATCTTCGATCTCCTCGGAACGGACCCGCCTACTCGGCAGACGATCCTCGACGCCGCCCTTCTCGCCGCCGCCGACTGGGGGCCGATCGCATGCCTGCCGGCCGAGCGAGCCCTGGCCGACGTCGAGTCCGATTCGACCATCGGCCGGGAGATGAGATTGCGGCACATCCTCACGGAAATAGAAGACGCCTACGATGACGCCGTCATCGACTGCCCACCCGCACTCGGCGTCCTGACAGCCAACGCATTGGTGGCCGCCTCCCGAGCGCTCTTGGTCACCGAGCCCCGCGTCGAATCCGCCCAAGCGCTGGCGCAAGCCCTCCAGACGATCGCCAATGTCAAGGCCTACTACAATCCCAACCTCCTCCCCGCCGGAATCCTGATCAACCGTCTGCGAGGAGGCCGCAGGGACCAAGCCCAATGGGTCCAGCAGATCCACGAGATCTACCGAGACCTCGTCCTAGAGGTCCAGATTCCCGAACGCGAGGCCCTCGCCCGAGGAGCATCCGACAGCATCCCCGTCGACCGAATTCCCGGAACGGCAGAAATCGCCGAGCGCCTGGATAGCCTGGCCCGCACGCTCCTGAAAGGCCAGAAATGAAACGCTCCCTCAACGTGCCCGACACTCTAGTCAAAGCGGCCACGACCAAGCGACGCAGCACCGATCCGGTCATCTCAGGCGTCCCGGCCTCCCGCGCGCCCCGAACCAAACGCGGGAAAATCGCCGTCTACATGGACACTGACCAACTAGCCCGCGTCCGCGGCTGCTACGCCGCCCTTCCCGCCGGGCGCCGCCCACCATCCCTGTCCCAATGGATCGCCGGGCTCATCCTCGACGAAGTCGAAAAAATCGAGGAAGTATACGAAAGCACGCCACTGGAATCCGGACACCTCAGGAAAGGAGCGCCATTCAAATCCTAGGATCAAAACGATTTTCACCAATCGTCAACAGGGGTAATGACGGTATTGCCGTCATTACCCCTGTTGTTTTGACCCGACGTAAGGACTCGAGGAATGACACACGATTCCCTTTCGGACCTCTGGCTCGCAACCATGAGAAGCCGCGGCCTGTCTACCAGAACGATCGACGATCGCCGCCGAATCCTCACCAACTTCGCACGGACCCTCGGCATCAAGCCGGAGACCGCCGGCGAGGACGATGTAATCGAATGGCTCTCGCGCGACATCGCCCAATCCAGCCGCGAGCACTACTGGTCCACCCTGCGCGTGTGGTTCGCCTGGTTACAAGACCGCGGCCTGATCGACGTCAGCCCGATAGCGGCGATCCGACGACCGCGCGTCCCACCAGCCCTGCCCAAGCCGGCCGCTAAAGAACATATTCGCCGCGTCCTGAACTCGAGTATCAGGCGAGTGACCCGCACGAAGATCATCATGGCGGTCTATGCCGGGATGCGCGTCTCCGAAATCGCCGCCTTCCGCGGAGAATACCTCGACCAGATAGGCGAGACGATCCGCATCCTCGGCAAAGGCGGCCGAGACGACGTGCTCCCCGTTCACAGAGCAATCCTGGAGGAAGCATCCCTCTATCCGGCAGGCTACTGGTTCCCCTCTCCCGGCCAACCCGACGCCCACGTCAGCGGGAACTCGGTCAGCACTGTCATCTCCCGAGCCTTCAGACGGATCGGAGTACGAGTGACCGCGCACCAACTCCGACACCACTTCGCCACATCCCTACTAGAGCAAGGAATCGACAGCCGTATCGTCCAAACTCTCATGCGACACTCCTCCCTAGCCACCACAGGCCGCTACCTCAAAGTCCTAGAACGCCAGCAACGCCACGCCCTGGACACCCTCCGACTCATGTAACCTATGGATTAGGTCGGCCTGTCATAGGCGCGGGCATCGCGCCTTGCAAAATTCAGCGCGATGCCCGCGCCTATGATAAAAATGCGCTATGATATACTCATGGAAGACAATGTTGTAATTTTATTCTCCATTTAATGGCGAATATAAAATTGGTGTGATTATGCCTCGACAGCCTTATGGTAAACGCGAATCGGCTAACCCTCGCAAAAGTATCCGCGCCTGTTCCCACGGGGAATGCTCCTGGAAATGGTCTCATTACTCTGAAAATACAGAATCTGTTATATATAAAGAAATAAAATATTTTATCAAATTTATGCCAGAAAAAATGGGGACTATGTTGATAGCTGAAATTGAATCCGCACTTAATCAAGCAGAAAAGGGTAAATTACAATTTTCAGATGGAAAAATTTCTGATTGGAAGTTAAGGACATCAGAAGAGGAAACTACAGCGCCCGTTGGCCCTGTAAAAAAGATGAAAGGCGTACGAGGCGTTTTCGAAATCTCTTTTGAAGGCCGAGATTACGAAGGAAAAGGAATGGAAGGATATAGGTATGTGAGATTGTACTTTACTGAGCCACCACAAGATGAAGCGGATCTTCTTTCTTTGCTTTTCGATACTAAACCTAAGAATGGAACCGATATTCAGAATCAACAAGCATGTAAAGCGCAAGAAAGATATGATTCATGGAAACCTATGTGATGTATATCACAGTCCAAAGTCTTCCCAACGTGATATCTTGAATATGTCGCCGGCGACAAGTCAATGTCTCCGATACATATAGGAGTAGACGATGGATCTGTTCAAAGAACTGGGATATGAAAATAGTCGTGACGTCGCTTTAGCCCGAGCTTTAGTCCAGGGTGATCATGATCTGATTGCTGGACTTGTCAGAATTCGCCAGAGTAAAGGCCTGTCGCAGAAAGACGTGGCGGAGCGTATAGGTTCTGACGCCGCCTCAATTTCCCGGTTTGAAAACGGCGAGAGAGACCCTCACTTGTCAACCATCCGACGTTATGCGATGGCTATTGGCGCTTCTATTGCACATAATGTTGAAGACGACGATAATTGCGGAGCAATTTACGCAATGTCACGTTTCGAACTTAAAAACACTAACGAAATATCAAACGTATGGAAAAGCTCTATGGAGGAAGCAGCAAATTTAAATTCAGGTGAATCCGCTCATGTCAGAAAACGATGATTATTTAACTTCTTTTCCTGTAAAGATTGGAGGAGTCTATCCCTTTAGAATTGTCTGCCAACCACATGCTGGGAAATATGGAACTGAATACAAAATCAATTTCGGTATTTATTGTCTTCCGCATGAAAAAGAGAGTTCTGTCCGCTTAGTAGCGGAAATTCTCGTCGTTGATAAAGACCATGTTGCGGCATGCAGTGTTTCATGCCATTTAATGTTTCAAGAAAAGATCGAATTTGATTTAACTTCAGAAGATTTAAATGCCATGACAGAAAAGTATGCCGACTGGGTTCAACATCTGTTGTGGGATTCAGGTGCGATGATTCTACGTTCTGTCACTGCTTCCATTGCGCCTACCATGACAATTCCTATAAAAACACCCGATATGCATATTATCCACGTGTCCACTAAAAATAATGGTAATGAACCCCGTAAGCCGTCAGATAGTTGATAGTCTAATCAATTCAGACATTAACAGAGGCTTCTGAAAAAGAAGCTTCCGACTGGCAATATTCGGAACACCCGCCTGTTGTGTGTTCAGCATGGCAAATGGGAAACCTGTAGTCAACTCCCCAGTCGCCGCAACTGCAATCCCTTTTTGTGCTGAAGATCCTCGGCCGGACCGGCCGGGAGCACCGTCTGTTTTGAGAGATTTTTGTCTCAGGGGCCGGGTATTGTGGGGGTGAAGGGAGGAGGGCTATGTCTGTTCGGGATTGTCTCGGGGCGGCCGTGGCGGCCGTCGTGGCGGCTGTGCGACGGGTTTTCCGGACGCTGTGGTGGGGGATCCGGGCGTGGGGTCGTTTCATGTGGAAGGGGATCAAGGTCAGTGTCGTGGTCGGCCTGGTCGTCGGCACGTTGGGGGCGATCAGTAATATGTCGCTCGGTCTGGGTCCTCGGTCCAGGCAGTAAAGTCCACCAGCAGAAGGAGGGTGTGGGCCCCACCAGCCTGGCTGGCGGGGCCCACACCCGTGTTTCGCCCTTCGACGTCCGTCAGGGTCTGGCCTGGGATTTTCGGCTGTGCAGTGGGGTGTCACGTGCCGGCTGGCTGTGTCTGCTCCTTGGCACATTCCGGGCATGGATACGAGACGAGCAGGTATGCAGGCGGCGCCCCGGTGGGCCGTGCGGGCAGCGTCGGTTTTACTCGCCCGGCTCCAGGCCGGGTTGGATACGGGTGAGGTGGCGGCGGGCTGGGATCCGGACCGGGCGACGGTAGAGGTGGCCGACCGGGACGGGACTGGGCTCCAGGCTCGGATGGAGGACGGCACGCAGGTGTACGGGTGGCAGCTTGACGGCGTATCGGGGCCGACGTCGTTAAGCTCGGTGGATGAGGCGGTTGCCGCTTTGCGGCGCGCGTGGCGGGCGGAGGGCCGGCTGACGGTCTTCACGCTGAACCACTGTCCGGCCTGCCGGCTGACGGCCCGTCAGCTCGAGCGGGCCGGCGTGGCCTACATGGAGATCGCGTTGGCCGAGGCGGGCCAGGAGCGAGCCGCGTTCGCAGAACGGGGGATTCGCAGCGCGCCCGTGGTCGAGGTCGCCGGGCGGGAGCCGTTCGGCGGGTTTGATCCCGATAAGCTACGCGACGTCATTTCGACGTTCCCGCCTCTGGCGGGCGAGCCCGTTTTGCCCGGACAGGCCCACGCGCCTGCCAGAGGCGGGAGGCCGGAGCGACAGCGGAGCGCGCGCCGGCCATGACCAGGAAAGTCGTCGTGGCCGTGTGCCTGATCGTGTTGCTTCCTCTATGGCTCATGCTGTTCGCCGGGACGGGCGGCGGGAAGAAGAAGGACCAGCAGGCAGGCACGGGGGATCCGGCCAACGTCCCTCCGCAGTACCTGGACGTGGTCAAACGGGCCGGATCCATCTGCCCGGAGATCACGCCCTCGCTGATCGCGGCTCAGATCGAGGCTGAGTCGAACTGGAACGTCACATCGACGTCGACGGCCGGGGCGAAGGGCATCAGCCAGTTCATCCCGTCCACGTGGGCGTCGAGTGGCATGGACGGGGACGGGGACGGCAAGGCCGACATCATGAACCCGATCGACGCGATCTGGTCGCAGGGGCATCTCATGTGCGCCAACGTCGCGGCGGTCAAAGGCATGCTCGGCGTGCCGGACTCGACGGCGCCTCTGGCCTCGCCGGCGGTCAAGACCGCGATGGCCAAGGTCGGCACCACGTCCTACAAAGGCAAATGCGAGCAATTCGTCCGCGAGGCCTTCGGATTCCCCCAAAAGTACGCGACGGCCAATCAGGCCTGGCAGGACGCGGGCGAGAAGCACCCCGGCGATATGAACCCCCCGCCGGGCGTGCCGGTGTTCTGGGACCTGATCGGCGGGGCCAACGACCAGGCCGACCATATCGCCCTGTCCGTAGGCGGCGGCAAAGTCGTCTCGACCTCGGTCGGCAAGAACGGCGCGGTAGGCGTCATCTCCATCAAGGACTACACGGGCCCGACCGCGAAATACCGCGGCTGGGCCGGCGTCTACCACGGCCAGCACGTCCAACCGCTCACGACGTTCTCGACCGACCTGCCACACTCCCGCCCGCAGACCCCCTCCTTGACCGGCGACGTGGTCAGCCTGGCCTTGGCCGGGTACAACGCGGGAATGGGCGCGGTCCAGAAATACCGCGGCGTTCCCCCGTACGCCGAGACCCGCAAGTACGTGGACAAGATCAAATCCCTGGCCGCCTCGAAGTACGCGCCCACGAAGGGTCAAGCGCCGCCGCCGGCGGCGCCCGGCGCGCCGGGCTCTTCGGCGCCGGCCCAGTGGGCCGCCTCGAAGAAGGGCACGCCGTACCGCTCGGCAGGCTGCCGAGCCGGGACCTGCTACGACTGCTGCACTCTCGTGCACGACGCGTTCAAGAACACGTTGGGCATCGATCTGCCGATGGCGATCGCCGGCGAGACCCCGGCCAAGCGCAAATGCGAGAACGCGATGCTCACCCTGGCCTCCAGCTACGGCGGAACCTACGTGCCAGCCACGACTGATTCCCTGCAGCCGGGCGACATCGTCTTCTTCCAGGCAAAGAACGTGCCGGCCGAGCGCGATAAAGTCACCCACGTGGGCATCTACACCGGCAACGGGAAGATCGTCGACTCCATCCCCGCCGGTGGGGTCGGCGAACGCCCCCTGTCCTACTACGCGAAGACCGAGACACTGCTCCCACAAGCCGTGCGCGTGCCGAGATAGGAGACCACGAACATGACAAAGACAAGGACAAGGGCAGGGAAAGTGAAAGCCGTCGCCCTCCTCGCGGCCGTCGGCCTCCTGCCGCTCGGCTGCTCGGATTCATCGAAGCAGCCGGACTCTGGCCCGCCCCAGGACGTGGCCACCACCAGCCGGTCCCGGCCGGCGTCGAGGTGCCCGCGCTTGACAGCCGATCCGGCCGACGCCGACCGCCTCGCCGACGCCGTCGCGGGCATGCTGGCCTGCCACGACACGCGCTCGGATGACTCCCCGCTGGACGCGACCCGCCGCGCCGCGCAATGGCTCGATCCGGCGATCGTTCCGGAGCCCGGAGCACAGATCCGCACCGACGCGACCTGGACCGACTGGGCGCGCCACTGGGCCTGGACGCCGACACGAGTCGAGAGGATCGACCTGCAGACCCCGCCCGACTACACCGCCCCGCGGATCGACCTGGCCAGACAGACGACGAGCACACCGACCGGCGCCTCGGGCGCACCCGTCGCCCCAGCCCAGACCACGCAGTGGATCCTGACCCTGGACAAACGCGCCGGCGCCTGGCGGGTGACGATGATCCAGGAAATGTAATAGCAGCCCGGCCCGGACCGGCCGGCCACAGGGGCGGGCCGCCTCCCTCGGTGCGGCCCGCCCCAACCAACCACGTGGGAGACCCCGACAGGGGTCCCCCACACATGTTGTTCGCTTCCGGATCGGTGGCCGTCATGGGGTATGAGAGCGGTCGCTGGCCTACTAGGCTGGACATCGGATCCCCGCTCCCACAGGCGCCTGGGGCGCCGAGAGGATAACGACATCATGCTCACTGTCAAACGTCTGGGCGTCTGCTTGGCGGCCGCGGCCATCGCCCAGTCAGGATGCGTCACGGCCGCCGACCGGCTCGGCAAGCTTCGTGACCAGCCATTGTTTTCGACCTCGTCAGCATCGACGACAGTCTCGCCGGCGGCGTCGCGGTGCACCGTGCCGAACGGGATTAATGCCGGCGACGCTGACGAAGTCGCCGACGCCGTCGCGGACACGTTGGCCTGCCATGACACGCGTTCGGATGACTCCCCGCTGGACGCGACCCGCCGTGCAGCGCAATGGCTGGACCCCGCGCTCGTGCGCCGGGCCCAGGCGCGAGAGAGCGCGGATGCGACCTGGGTGGATTGGAAGAAGCGCGGCGTGTGGATGTCGGTCGTCATGGGGCGAGTCGAGCCCGACCAGACGCCTGACTATGACTCGGGTGTCGTCACCCTTGTGCGACAGACCGAGGTCATCCCGGGCGACGCCCGCGACAAGCTCGCCGGGCCGACGATGACGATCCGGTGGACCTTCACGCTGACCAAACGCGGAAACCGATGGATGGTCACCACGATCGACAAACAACAATGGCAGGCCGAGAGCGGGGCCACCCCTTAAGGAGCGGCCCCACCCCCGGCCCCGCGACTTGTCATCCCTCGGAAGTCGGCTCGGCAGGCCTGCGTGGGGCTCGACGTCGAGCCCCACGCTTGTCGGGTTCGCGTACTCCGGCCTTGGCCAGCTCGGCCGAATCCCAGCCCGCCTCGACGGCGGCCTTATAGGCGTTTCGGTAGGCGGCCTGAGCGGCCTCCAGGTGCGCGGCGGCGTCGGCCAACTGGTCGAGGACGACACGACGAGCCTGAAGCTTGGCCCCCAACTCGTCGAGAATCTTCTGTCGATGATCGTCACTCATTGCATCCTCCATATCGATGTCGTGAACGGCCTGTCCACGACAATCATGTGCACGCCTCCCGCCACCCACCACCGCCGCGCGACCAGCCCGGCCAGACGACGACAGACCAGTAACTCCACGAACGATCCGCGTCCCGGACGCGCCTCCATTTCCGCGTCGCGGAAATGGAGTAAGCTATATGTTTGTATATACAAACATGCTTGTCTCGGCTATACTGGCCGAGAGGTCCCATGCGGGTCGCTACGCTGGAGAGGGGGTGGTGCGCTGTGGCGCACCACAGCGACGAGTCGCCTGGGCGGGCTGTACGCAAAGCCGCGACGGCGAGTCTGGACGATCCCCGACGCATGTTCAGCCTGCGGTTGACGCGATCGGAGTACGCGCGGCTGCGTTTCCAGGCCCGGGCTAAAGGTGTGACGATGTCGCGCTATCTGGTGGCGCAGGGATTGCGGGAACCGGTCGAGCAGGTCAATCCCGAACAGCTACGCGAGGTGCTCGGGATGCTGCGCGTGCTGTGTCGCCAGATCCAGGGCGAGGCGACCAATATCAACCAGATCGCCCACTGGGCTAACACCCACCGGCGCTTCCCCGACGAGGCCGCGGCGATCGCCGCCGACCTGCACCGCCAAGTCGACCAGATCTGCGAACTTCGCGCCAGGATCGGTGAGTTGTTGTGATGCCGAACATCACCCGCGGGGGCAACGCGCGCGGGCTCATGTGCTACCTGCTCGGTCCCGGCCGGGCCAACGAGCACACCGATCAGCGCGTGTTGGCCGGCACCTTCGACATCGCCGGCCGGGACTTCTTCGGCCACCGCCCCCTCACCCACGCCGAGGCGTTGCGCGTGGGCAAACGACTGGACCTCGACCGGCTCGAGCACGGCACCGAGATCTTGGCCAAGCGCACCCGGTGGGACTACGACGCCGAGGCGATCGTCAGCACCGGCAAAGGCCCCGCCCACGTCTGGCACTGCTCGCTCACCCTGCACCCGGACGAAGGCCGTCTGACCGATGAAACATGGGCGAAGATCGCGTCCGACTTCATGGACGAGATGGGCTTCACCGAGGCGTCAGGCAAAGCCCCATGCCGATGGGTCGCCGTGCGCCACGGCGCCAACGCCGGCGGGGGAGACCACATCCACATCGCCTGCGTCCTCGTCCGCGACGACGGCACGAAGGCCAGCGTGTGGCGCGACTATGCCCGAGCGCAGGCCGCCTGCAACACGCTCGAGCACCGCCACGGGCTGGCCGTCGTCGAGTCCCGCGAACACCAACGCGGATCACGCGGGGACAGCCCGGCCGAGCAGGCCGACGCGGCGCGCAAAGGACAAGCCCTGACTGACCGGGCACGCCTGGAAATCGCCATGCGCGCGGCCGCGGCCGGAGCACGCACCGAGTCCGAATTCCTGACCGAGCTGCGCGGCCAGGGCGTCCTCGTCCGGCCGCGCTACGCGCGCGGTACCCGCGAGCATGTCGACGGTTTCTCCGTCGCCCTCACCCCCGCCGGCCAGGCCCGGCCACGCTGGATCGGCGCGGGCTACGTCGCCCGCGACCTCAGCCTTCGACGCCTGCGCTCCGGATGGGCCGACCTATCCACCGAGCGCCGTAAAGCCCTGGGACTGTGGACAACAGCCAGGAACCCTCACCACGACCACGGCCCCGTGCGCCAGCATGGCCGGCCGTGGATGTCCAGAAAGGAGTGGGACAGCCAGCAAAAAGCCGTCTGGAAAGCGATGGCAGACGCCGTCGACGAATCACTCGCCCGCTTCGACGCGATCCTGCCCGGCGACGACGAGGGCCTAGCCGCCTGCGCACGAGACGCGGCCGGACTGTTCAGCACCCTAGCCCGCAGATACGACGGCCACCACACCGGCAGCCGCGCCCTAGCCAAAGCCGCCCGCTCCATGGGCAGACTCGCCCAGACCAAACCCCCGCCGACACGCCGAGCTCCTCTGCCCACCCCCGCCCGCGCCCGATTCGCGCGAGCATGCCTGCACACCCCGCACGGCCCAGCCCAACACGACGAGACAATCTGGACAACAGCCACGCGACTGGCCACCGCCCTGACCGAAACGATCGAACTACACAACCAGATCACCACCGCCCGGCGCACCCGCGCCGACATCGAGGCCGCCCTAGCCGCACTCGAACCCACACCCCTCCGCCACACCCTCCTAGAACAATCCTTCCCCGACTACCAGCCCCACGACCCGACAAGCCCGGACCCGCAGGCTCCACCCCAGCAGCCCGGGCGCGGGCTGAGCCAGACGGAACGACTTCTAGCCACCTTCGCCCCCATCCCCGACGACACCACCCAGGCACCCCAACCAGACACCGAGACGCCACCCACCCCACGGTCCCCGCGCGGCCCCGACCGAGACCAGCGCCGGAGGAGTAGTAGAGGCATGAACTGACGCCGAGAAGCGACCCTCTCACACGGCTCAATCGCAGAAACAGCCCACTCTGCAAAAGGAAAAGAATGGGCATGGGGCCGCGGTGGCCAAGGTCGGCTTCTCGAGGCGTCGTGGGGCGGGCCTGATCGGATGGTTCGGGGGGTCAGCCTGTGGGTGGAGCGCCTGGTGCGGAAGTGGGTTACGGTGGAAGCACGTCGGGGTACGGCGCTAGACTCTCCGGTAACGGGAAGGATGAAAGGAGCAGACCGTGGCAAGCGTCCATGACGTCGCCGGCTATATTCTCGACAAGCTGGGCGAGATGACCGCGATGAAGCTCCAGAAACTCTGCTATTACTGCCAGGCCTGGCACCTGGTCTGGGAGAGCGAGCCCTTGTTCGACTCCCGGATTGAGGCGTGGGCTAATGGTCCGGTGATCCGTGCCCTGTATGAGGAGCACCGCGGGAAGTTCACGGTTAAAAAGTGGGCGAAAGGTGACAAGAGCCGGCTAAGCGAGGATGAACGTGAGAGTATCGACGTCGTGCTCAAAGCTTACGGAGATATGAGCGCTTACGAGCTCAGTTCGTTGACGCACCGTGAAGATCCATGGAAAGACGCCCGTGAGGGATTGCCAGCGGGCGCGCGATCGGACGCAGAAATTACTCATGAGGCCATGGCCGAATACTACGAAGGCCTTGTCTGACATTAAGTACCGCAAACATGGGCAAATCTAATAGCAAATCGAATCGTCATGTTCACGTAGCGCAAGACGGAAGGCAGAAACTTAAGAAACACGTTGAAAACCCTAAAGTAGATGCTACCAAGAAGATTCCGGATACTGCGAAAAGTGGAACCATTTCTAGCGGTGAAAATGAGCGTATACTTTTTACATTTGAAGAGATAGACCATGGCGGCGAATGGTCTATACTTGAACTTAAACGTGAAGATACAAAACGCTTATTTAAGAGAATACAGCATATAGCTAAATGTACAATGAAACAAGCTTTTGACACAGGAATTCTCTGCCCAATTGACTACTCTAGATTTCCTAACAGTAAAGCCGCAAGAAGACTTGCAGAGAAATACGAAGGATTGGATACGCTCCACGAACTGAGAATTGAGCGTAGTCAAGACGCACGCCTTCACGGTCGCGTTCAGGGAAGGGTTTTCAGTATTATATGGTGGGACCCTCACCACAAGGTATGGCCAGAAGGAAAAAATCCTAGATAAACCTCCTTCTTTAAATAACCTTTCATATAAGAAAAATCGCTCCGGCCTGCATGGACTGGGGCGACTTGCGGGGATTCCGGCGGCCGAGACGACGACCAGCGTGGCCAGCGACCGGGGTGTCTCTGGTGGGCGCGCATGAGGCCCAGATTTACGTTGATTTACTGCTGTGATTCCTCGGGTTTTTCGCCGTTTCCTCGGATGGAGTCTATTAGGCGCGGCGCCCCGGTGATCAGGAGTCCGATTGACCCACCAAGCGCTCCTACTCCCCATTCTTTTATCGTGGAGACAATGAGGACCAGCCCCATGATGAAGGGAGAAGCAGCAGCGGAACGCGCTACCGCCAAGATGCCTTTAGCCTCGGCCTCAGCGAGCTTCTTCGACGTATAGACCTTCGCGTCAAGGCTTTTCTCCGCCATCGCGATAATGCGTTCGGCGGCTTCAGGCATAACATTATTGTATTGGAGCAGATCCTCCGGGGGAGGCAGAGGGCCTCGGTACTGGATGTTTTGGACTGCCGCGATCTGCGCAGTCGACAGCGGCATCCCCTCAGCTCGAAGGGCCTCTATGAGCCGGTCTACATCATCTGCCGGAAGTCCCGCATCGCCTTCGAGAGGTGAACTCCCGTGTCTTTCCACGCCTCGCCGACCAGACTCCTCGCCGCGAGTTCCCTGCGCTTGGCCCTGAGCCTCTTCGGATCCGGATGGGAGACTATGTCCAGCCCCTTGCGCATCCCCCTCTGGAAGGCCTGCGCGCTTGTGATCGTCATGGTCACTCACACCTTTTACTATATCCTTTCACAGTCACTGACTGCTGAGCAGCGATACTCCCATCATAGTAGCGGGTTGTCAACGGCACCCCGCGCCCCGCCCCGTCATCGAGTCCGGCTACGCCGGACGCGGGGCCGCCCACCAGGCAGAAGTCCGGCGTCGAGGACGCCCCCATTAGGGCAGGACGCCGAGCGGGACTGTGGGAAGGGACATGTCCTCGCTCTTCTCGCGATGTCGGGTCTCGTTACAGCCTTTGAAAGGCCCGTCAGGGTCGAGAAGCTCGCGCATCATGGGATCGCCGATCTCGACGAACCACTTGGCTATCCCGGCCAGAGGATCCTCCCGCCGCATCTTCTCCCAGGCCCTCCACATCGCCTCCAGACGCACGACGGCCTCCGGGTGGGCCCACCAGTACCGACACCAGATATAGCGCGGCCCCAGCCGCCGCCAGTAGACGACGGCCAGGTAGCCCTCGACCCATTCGACCGACGTCGCATATAGCGTTCGAGTCCCGTTCCCGCCGTCCGCGGCAGTCATCGCGTCTTCCCCACGGTCCGGGACTTCTGCTGCCCGCGCGGACGACGGACGCGGGTCCTCGCCCCTCGCCCGGCCAGGGCCCGCTCGGCCGGAACGGGGAAAGACTGCTCTCGCGCTTCGATGCCGACATCGGCCTCGCGATTGCCCGTCCGAGCCTGCCCGGCCCGCCCACGAGCCGCCGTCAACGTGTCCTCGGCAGCAGCGCGAACCGCCTGAGCACGGAGGAGCTCGCCCTCAGCCGACGCCTCCCCGCTGCGCACGCGCCCACCCGCCTGTTCCTCGTCGGCCACGGCACGATCACGTTCGGCCTGAGCCTGACCCACCCGGTCCTCGGCCCGCCGCGCCTGGTCATCGTCTTGCCAGGACGCCGCGTCGGCGTTCTGAAGGCGGGCCAGCAGCCCGTCCCGGACGCGGGCGGGAAGCGACGTGTTCGCCTCGATCGAGGAGATGACCTCGCCCGGATCCCCCGCGCCGCCCAGCTCCAGGACGTCACCGCGCAGCTGCGTCGGCTCGGTAGGCGTCTCGCCCTCGACGACGGGCTCGGCCTGGGCGAGCTCGGCATCACTGGCGGTTAAAGCCACCCGCCAGTCAGGCTCCTCGACGTCGACGTCCCAACGAGCGGCGATCTCGCGCCTGGCGCGCAGACGAACCTGACCGGCCATCGGATCGACGTCTTTGAAGCGCTCGGACACGCCGAGCATGTGGACGGCGTCCTCGAGGCTGGCTTCGTTCCACCACCGTTCCCGCAGCCCTTCCGACAGGTAGGGCCTGGCGGTCTCGATCATGCTGCGCAGACGATACTGCTCGGAGCGCAGCGCCTCGTTCTCAGCGGCCAGAATCCGCTGGTCGCGCCACCTCTTGGCTTCGGCCAATTGCTGGGCAAGCCTGACCAGATTGGCCATCTTTCTATCCAATTCACTTGTGATCTCTTCTGACATGACTCCTCCCTTGCAAGGTTATCGGGGCCCGTAGACGGCCAAGGATTCTTCGACCAGCTTCTTGACGGACGTGGTAAACCACGGAACGAGTTCGATCAAAACCGGCCGGGACCGAGAAGCCAGAAGCCACCCGCGCCACTCCGGCAGGGCGGCCAGCTCCTCGACCGAGGCGATAGGCCGCTCCTGACCATCCCGCGTCACGGACGTGCTACGACTATCCCGGGAGACCGACGTCGAAATCTGGTCGGAGCGCTCGTTGCCGATCAGTTTGGAGATCCGCTCCAACTGGTCGACTTCCTTGACCCCTCCGGCATACAGAGCCGTATTGGACGCCGACCACAGCTTGTTCATGCCGGTCTCACCCCACACATCCATTCCCTGCGACCAGGACTGGAGGATGGTCTGCAAACAGATGCCCTTCGAGCCGAAGTGCGAGTAGAGCTTGGGCAGATCGCGCCAAGGACAGACGTTGGCCGCTTCGTCCAGGACGACGACCATCGGCCTGGCCAGGCGACCCCCGCACGTCTCGGCTCGGTATTCGCCGGCCAGGCAGGTCGCCACGGCCAGGGCGGAGACCAGCGGCGTCACACTAGCGGTGTCAGACGACAGGCAGTACAGGGTCTGGCGAGACTGGACGAACCGGGTCGGGTCGAACTCCTCCCGACCCGGCCCCCACGACCACCACGCATCCAGATCGGGGTCCTCGACCCAGCCCAAGCCCATCCGCGCGCACGCCCACATCCCGCCCTTAGTATCGGGCGGCAGGTCGATCGCCCCCTGCAGAGCGTCGGCCATACTCTCCAGGCCGCGGCGACGCAGAATGTCGACCGGCTCGACGTCGATCTCTCGGGAAGCCCACCGATAGACCTCGCGCATGCCCAGCCCCTCCACAGCGGCCGCGGCCAACAGCTGGGAGCGGATCCGGTCGCCTCCACCATCCCAGAAGCCGTCGTAACGCTCGTGCCGTCCTCCCGTGGCCCGGGCGGCGTCGCCGAAGGCTTTCGACAGCGTCAAAGCCCGTGCCACGATCGAGGAGTTGTAGGCCGGCGAGGTCAGGAAAGTCAACGGGTTCCAGAAGAACTCGGCCTCGCGCTTGGTGATCTGACACGGGTCGAAAACCCACGCCTTCTCCGCGGTCTGGCGTTCGCGCACCAAGCGCGTGCCATCGACCAGATCCCGCTTGTTCGACGTGGCCACCACGGCGCCAGGCGCCGAGACGATCAGCGGGATGGCGATCGCCGTCGTCTTACCGGTCCGCGGTCCGGCGATCGTTACGCCCACGCTCTCCCAGTCCCCGTAGATCCTGGCCCGCCCGGCCACCGCCCGCCCGATGGGATAGCCCGGATACCGCTTGGCGTCCAGACCGAAGGCCTCGGCCTTCTCCTCGACCCGACGGCGCCGCACAGCCTGAGACGCCTGCCGGCCGCCCGTCAGACGAGCCTTGCCATCCCCCCGCCGGCGCGGCCGGCGTCGAAACAGCAACCACGCCACGGGCCCGCCGACTATCACCGCGCATCCCACCCAGACCAGGCCGGCCACCACCCACGCCGAGCCGGGCATGCTCACCTCGCCTCCCACCAGCCCCACGAGCAGAGCCGACGGATTCCACGGGCCCGACTCGCCTACCCAGGCCAGGCCGGCATGCACCGACAGGCTGACGGCACCCCCGACGGCCACGATCCCGGCGCACCCGTAAAGCGGAAGCCAATCCCTTCTCACGCCTGCCACCTCTTATTCGTGTCATTGACATCCAGCTCCGAGGGCGTCAACGTGACCTTGACAGGGATCCCCGGCCGCCCGCCGACCTTAATCAAAAACTTGCCCAAACCGGGCGGATCGCCCTCCTCACCGGTGGTCGAATCCCACGTCGGCGGATCCTGCCAGCCGGTGAGCATGTCCTGTTCGACGCGCGACAACGTGACGGCCTTCGTCAGGGCCGTCATCTCCGTGCCCGGCAAACCCCCGCATACCACGGCCCCGGCCCGCTCGATGAAACCACGAGCCTTGGCCCGATCCTCCTCGCTCGTCAACGACTCCAAATCCTTCATCGTGTGAGTGATCATCACCTGCCCGGTCCCGGTCGCCCGATTCAACCGAGTGATCGCATCGAACCGATCAACCATCCCGTGACCGGCACGCAACGCCCGCCAGATCTCGTCCATGACCACCAGATAGTGACGACGGGTCACCAAGCCGGCATCAGCCAGAGCATTGGCTGCGTTGATCTGCCCGAACCCGTACGACCAACAGCACATCAACACGGCGGCCTCCAACGCCTTGTCGTTCTCATTAATAGACGACACATCGAAGACGACGGGACGGTCCAGATCCATCGGCGTCGTCGTCTGCCCGGAAAACACATCGCCGAACCGGCCGGAGAGCATACCCGCCAACGTCGCCTCCAACCCCTCGGTGATATCCCGATACCGATCCAGACTGCCCCGGTCGATGGCCACCTCCCGCACGTTATCGGGCGCCTGGCGCACCACGTCCAAAACGTCGCCGATCACCGGCGTGCGCTCCAGCCGCTTGCCCAACACGAGCAGCGCCCGATCCAAGATGGCCTCCTCACGGTCCGTCGGCGGAGCGTTGCGGGCCAGATGGACGAGCGAGGACAGCATGGTCAGGCGCCGCCCGTGAGCGTCCTCGCGCAGCTCTTTTCGCAGCTTGCGCGGCAGATCCCCCGCCGCGGCCGGCCAGGCCCCACTATCCAGGGGATTGATCCGTCCCCGGCCACGACCGACTTCGATGACCTGCCCGCCCAGAACGCGCACGAGGTCGACATAGTCGGGCTTGAGGTCTCCCAGAACCATGGAATGCACGCCGACGGCCGCCAACCCCATGATCAGGTGGCGGACCGCCGACGATTTGCCCAGCCCGGGAAGCCCCATGAAAAACGCCGACGGATTGGCGATCAAATGCGCGCGCTTGAACCAAGAAATCGGATCGAAACACACGGTGCTCCCCGTCAAGAGGTGCCGCCCGAACGGCACCCCCACCATCGGGGTGCCCGACCCAATGGAAAACGGCCACAACCCGCACACCTGCATCGAGGTGCCCCGCCACTCCTGGGGAACGGGCATCGTCAGGACGCCACCGCCCCCGCGGCGTTGCCACCCCATCGACGGAACCGCGCCCCGACCCGGCTTCCACGCTAGTCTCATCACAAGGCCTGCCTGACGCTCTCGGAAACCCGGGAATGCCGCAACGGCACGATTCCCACGGGCAGGCCCGCAGCGAACGCGGCATCCTGCCCGCCGTAGACCGGCCGGATCTGGATGCGAGTGGCCGCCGCCAGCCGCTCGACCGTGGCGCGGATATCGTCCATCTGCGCCGCCGTGGATCCCGTGGACGTGATGATCATGCCGAAATTCTCCAGCCCCGCGCCCCGAGCCTCCTCCTGAGCCGATCTCTCGGCCTTGCGCAGCTCCATCTGCGCGTACGCCGACGGGCGACGCATATTCGCCGCCCGCGCCCGCGCCGCATTGACATCCGACTCGACGATCTCAGCCGCACGAGCCACGTCCACCGGCCGATACATCAACGCCACCCGCTTGCGCCAAATCTCCTTCTGCGGAGCCAGCAGCCGGGCCAGCAGATCCGACTGGACCTGACCCTTCGGCGCCTGAGTCATCATCCACGTCATCGACACCCCCGAATCGTGGTAATACCGGTCACGCAGCACATCATGGCCGGCAGGCCCGCACTCCGCCCACGACAAATCAACCGTCTGCCCCGACAGATCGGCCGCGTCGAACAGGGCCTGCGAGGCCGGATCGTAAGCGGTCCTGACCACCCGTCGCACCTCCCCGGCCGTCAACGGCCGGACGATACCAGCGCCCGTGCCCGCCAACGACGCCGTCAAACCGGGAATCCGGCTGGCCATGTCGGCCCCGAACTCTTCCATCGCCCTGCGCTTGGCCCCCAGCCGGGGCGCCGCCTGATACGTCAACGCGATGTAGACCTGAACCGAGGCAGTACCCGACGGATAGATCATCTCCACCTCCCCGGCCACCTTCCGGGCGACCTCCGGCGCCTCCTCGACCAGATTGGCCTGGATCTCCTGACGCAACCGAGTCCCCGTATCCGGCGTCGTCTCCACCACCGCCTGGGCGCCGACCAGGCCATGCTCCTGGCCCAGATCGGCCAGCCACATGCCCCACCGAGCCACCCACAAATCGATCTGATCCTGATCGACCAGAGACGCTCCGTCAGGCTGACACCCCAGCACGATCGCGTAACTGCCGACCGCGGGCATGGCCAGCACGGCGAACCGACGATCCCACGAGTCAGCGAACTCTCCCAGACGCGTCGAGGCCAACACCCCGGGAAGCTGGCACGTCCCCCACGGAGACTTCCCTGCCGGACCCGACCGATACAACGTCAGGCCCTTCCGACGAGCCCGATGAAACATAACCACCTCTCCAATCCTTTGAATAAGAGTGACCCCATGACGATCCTTCCTAACCAGGGCCACGAGGAAGACACCCGAGACTAAAGCCGTGAAAAACGCCGGGAACAACCCAAAAGACGCATTGACGACCACGGTGAGGACAAGGACGACGAACAACACGAAAGTCGCAGCTCCCGACAGGGTGCCCAACCCAGCACGGGCCGGCTGACGCCAATTCCCGTAAAGGACCGGCTCGACAGCCTTCTCACCACTCGCACCACTACTCATTGCTTTCCCCCGTCTGTCCGGCGGCCGCGTCGCGAGCTCCGCCCGCTACCCGTCCGGCGCCCCGCGCCGCCTGGACAGCCAGGCCCACACCACCCGCAGCTGCGGACGCACCGCTAGCCGGCCCCGACCGGGACCGACCCCCACCAGGCGAGGACGAGGCCCCGGAACCCGACCCGCGCCCAGACGACGCACCCGCCGGCCCCGACGACGCAGGCGACCCGGAAGACCCTGGAGGGCCCGCACTGCCGCCCGGCGGCCCACTCGACGCCCGAGCAGGCGCCGAGCCCCCAGCCATCCCCGCCGCGCCCCCGCCGCCGCCGGGCGCCTCGGCGCCCGGCGCGCCGGACCCGCCACGAGAGGCCCGCTGCGACCCGCCGGCGATCGCCATCCCCCCGGCAGCGCCCGCCGCGCCCATCAACGCCCCACCGCTGCCCGACGACAGGGCGCCCACCGCGGGGACGATGAACTTCATGATGGCCGACAAGGCGAGAACCGACAGCAAAAGGAAAATGAGACCCTGAAGAAATCCAGTGAGATTCTCCATCAGATCAGACTTCAAATGACTGAATTCTTTCGGATGCTTTTCAATACACTTCGCATAGTCATCCGATGTCGGGTTATCCACATTGCAGATATCCTTGATCTTCTCATTGAGTGTCTTCACATCGACGCCGGACGTCTTAAGCATCCGCAGTCCGAACGAGAATATGATCGCCACCGTCGGCTTGTAGGCGACGAAAGCGACGATCCAAGAGACCGATTTCTGGAACCATTGCCGTCCCCAGTCGGTGTTCGTCGCCGACGCCGACAAAGGGAAGACCCCCGCCATCAACTGCAGAAAGATCGTTCTGACTATGAGAAGACCCACCTGGATGAGGCCGCCGACGATGGACAAAAGCCCCAGAATGATGATTAGGAAGGCGCCCAGCCCGCCGGCCGCGGCCAAGAAGAGGGTCATGTTGCCCGCCAACGTCTCCATCCCGTCCGACTGGCTCAGCAGCCAGGACGAGAACTGGTCGGCAGCCGTGGTAGCCAGATTGATGGCTGTGACCCCGGCTGCCGAGACGACGACCAGCGTGGCCAGCGACCGGGCGAGGTCCCTGACCGGCGAGCCCCTCTGATGCCAGATCATCATCCCTCCGGCGGCCAGGACCGAGATCAGCGCCAGGATCGAGGTCAACCAGTGCAGATTGCTCTGCAGCCACGACACGGACGGGGAGGCGCCGACGTTTGCGCCGCCCATCGACACCAACGCCTTGGCCATGAAACTCAACACGCTCTCCGTCGCCGTGGCGATCGCGGAAGCGACCATGTCCACAACCGACTCCGCGACGGCTTTCACCCCGCCGGCCAACCAGCCCTTCGCCCAGCAGACAGGACTGATCCCACACTCCGAAAACGACGGCATACCCCTACTCCTACTTCTTTCGCTCTTCTAAAAACCCCACGAGGTAAAACCCTCACGAGTCAGATTCTTCACCGGGCTCATCTCCCACCCAGTCTCGGTGTCCATCGGCTCAACCTTCCAATCGTGGTCGCGCCACCTCACCGTCACCGACCACGCCACCAGCGAGCCGGGATTCGACGGGAACTCCACCGCCACGACAACGCGGACCTCACCCGCGCTGGCCGTCGTGACGACTTTGAACCCCTTCACCGTCGCCTGCCGCTCTACAGCCGGCGGACGACGTCGGGCATCGGCTACCATGACATCCGTCCCCGGCCCCGGCACCTGCAAAGCCGCCATCACCTCGGCCAGGCGACCCCCGCCCCTGGACAGCAACGAGACGTAATTGAGAGCGGCCAACGTCGCCCCCTTCGGCGAGAACACGTAACCCCTCGGGATATCGCCCGACAAGCGACATGGACCGACCCCGCCCAACTCGGCGATCCGCGCCCCCGACCCCAACACCCTGGCATGCGCGGGAAAATCCGCGGTGGGCTTGTCGAAGTCACGAGCCGACACCCCGCACAGCGACGTATAGGCACTCCTGGCCGAGGCCGTCACCGCCGCTTGGTGCCCCGGTTTGGTGGTCCGACCATCCCGCCAGGTCATCACCGAGATCGCCACGCCCGCCGCGATCAAGACGAACAAGAGCCCCGCGCCGATCGCCAGGCGCCCCGTCCAGACGGACTCATCATCCCCGCCGCGTACACGGGTCTCATTCTCGCTCCCGGGTCGCTTCATACCAGCAACCCCACGATCGCCGACGCCGCCGAGACCAGGATGAGCCCGCCCAAAACCGATCCGAGCTTCGTCGTCGCGTTCGATCCCTCGCCCCGGTCATTGCGGAACATCAGATAGGCGCCCACCAGGATGATCCCCACCACGCCCAACGCGGTGACGATCCACGCCGCCCAGTTAATCAACTGGCTGATCTTGTCAGCCCCTGGAGGCGGCACCGGCTTGACCGGCGGCGGCGCCGCGATCACAGAAGTCACCAAGTTGAACATCGCTCTATTTCCTTTCCGTAGAGAGCCCGGACAGATCCTCGATCACCCGCGCGAACCGCGCGGGAAGCTTCTCACCACACCGATGCGTCCCATCCCTGAGACGTTCCACCCACCCCACGCGCCAGCACGCCGGATAGGCACCCGCCACCAGATCGGCCGCTGACGCCAGCCCCCCAGGCAGACGACGACCAGGAGCATCAGCCACCAACACCAGACCCAGCAACGCCACACCCCCGATCTGCCCGGCGTAATAGCGCATCGCCGCGTCCCGCGCCGCCTCCAAACCATGCGCGTGCGTGCGCGCCACGATCACCACCGCATTCGCCCTCCCCGACGAGGCCGGCCACGCCCGCCCCCCGTCCTCGAGCCCGGACAGCCGCGCCAACGTGCTACACCCCGCACCGCCATGCGCGCCCACCAGAGACACCCCCGCCCGCGACGGCGACGCGACCACGGGAAGGTAGCCCGTCCCGGCCACCGGAATCCCCGGATCAAAACCCCACACCGGAACTGCCACATCCGACCCGTCTGCCTCGGCCGCCTCGGCGGGCGTCTGGCACGCAGACAGCCACGGATTCGCCGTCTCGACATCCATGCCGCAGCCCTCCTTTCCTCACCCGGACATGTGCCCGACCCCACGCACATGCCAGACGAACGTGCATCCCACCACAAGGAGACAGTCATGGACGCATGGCCGACCGGCCACGCCGTCATCGCCGACGACATCGTCACGATCACCCTGGCCGGACTAACCCGCACGTTCCCCGCCACCGACCTCGACGCCGACCGCTCCGCGGTCCAGCACCACATCGCCGCCTGGTCGCGCCACCTCGCCCGGGAGATCACCGTCACCGTCACCGACCAGGACGGCTCCTGGACCATCGCCATCGACCCCGACGGCGCCACCCACCCCCGCCCGCGCAGAAAGCGCCGGTAACACCATGTCCCTGCCCCGCGACGTCGACGTCACCACCACCCCCGTCTGGATTCTCACACCCGACGGCCTGCCACCCTTCGCCACCCCAGCCGCCGCCCAGACCCTCTTCTTCGACTACGACGCCGCCCACACCGCCAGACAAAACGCTCCCGCCGGCGCCCGCCTATGGAAAGCCGAGCTGACCGCCACCGCCGCCCTATCCAAATGGCAAGAAGCCTAGCCTAACCCCGCTCAGCCCGGTCGCGGCTTGTCCCTGTCTCTAGGCCCACGCCGCCAAAGGAGACTGACCCCGCCCGCGCCAGCGACGCGACCACCTCCCTGGCCAATAGCGCGAACCGACGATCCTCATCCTCGGTGACCCCGCTCCCGCCGCCCGCCACACGCAAGACGAACGACGAGCCCGGACCACCCCTCCGACTCCCCACGATCAACGACATCCACGCCCCCGCCGCCGCCGGCGAGATCCCCATGCACGCCACCTCCTCGTCAGCCCGCGCCCGCGTGATCCGCTCCCGATCCCCGCACGTCGCGGCGATCTCCACCATGCGCCGCGTCCCCCTCCACGCCAAACCCTGAGGAATCCCATAATCCACAAGACGATGGACGAACACCTGATGCGGCCCACCCGACGACGTCGACAACAACTCCTCAAGCAACACAGTCCCCACCCCACGCTCATAATCCAACGAAACCACCTCATCTCCGACATCCTCGACCGCCACCTCAATACCCACACCCTGATCAGCGCGAGCAACCCGTTTCATAACGATCGACGTCACCAAACCCCACGGACTGTCCGCAACCACGATCTTATCGGCACATTCACACACTACCTGCCACACATGCCCCGCAATATCAGCGATCGCTTCCTCAAACCCCATCGCCCGGCGCCGCCGCGCGATCCAGCCCAACCGGGCCCGCGCCTCGAACTCCGCCACACGCCCCAACAACTCACTCGACGGCCCCGACCACCCCTCCTCCGCCGCCGCCCGGATCAACCGGCGCCCGCCCTCCGCCGACAGGCAATCCTCCAGCGACACCACCCCACCAAGGTCAGTGACGCGATTCACACACGTGGCAGGGGAGTACCGATTTGAAACTTCCAAATCGAAACGTGAGTGATCCCGATCACCCTCGGGTGGGGGAAGGAGGCCAGGATCCAGCCGATACCGGGTCGCTCCCCGCTGACGGCCGAACGACCACCGCGACCGGCGCAAGAACCCGGCCTCCTCCAGGCGAGTCAACACCCGCGACAACGTCGTATGCGACACGTGAGCCCGGCCCGCCAGCTCCTCCCACGTCATGACCACCTCGCCCGCCGGATCGGCATGCGTGGCCAGCAACGCCAACACCAGCAAATCAGCCGCGGCCCGCACATCCCGGGCCCGGCCCAGCACATAGGCGCCCATCCTCGCCGTCACGACGCACGCTCCCCACCAGCCCGACCCACACCAGGCGAGGACGGGGGTCGCGAAGGGGCTCCGTCCTCGCCTGGTGCCGCGGCAGAATCCGGCTGCTCCAGGCGGGCCAGCATCGAGGCGCGCAGCCTCTCCGGCAGGCACGGATTCCGTTGAATCCGCTCCCTCACCACGGCCAGATCCTCCTGGCTCAACGACGGACCACCGTCACCGCTGACAGGCGGCCCGCTCGGAGGCGGGGCCGGCCATGACCGCCGTGACGCCGGCGCCGGCGTCACGGCGATCTCCTCGACCCGATGAATGACTAGCCCAGCCCCGTTGACGAGTCGAACCGGCAGGGGATTGCCGTTCAAAACGCGATGGATCTCAGCCCGCGTCCATCCCGCCGCCCGGGCCCGGCCCAACAAGCCCGTCACCCGCGCCGCGGCCCGCTCGGTCAACAGCGACCTCATCGGCCTCGGCAGGCACGCCCCCAGCACCCCCCAACCCGCGGCCCCCGACAAGGCCCCCGGCGACGAGCCCGAGCCGGCCCGGGCCGCCTCCCGGCCTGGGCCGGGCTGGGCGGCTGGGGCAGGATCACCATCCACACCACCCGGACCGGGCGGCGGGTCCGACCCGGCCTGGTTGGTTGGTGGTTCTATTGATGGTTCAAAATCCCTATAAGGAAGCAAGGGGCCACCCCTGGCCCCTAGCAGGGGGCCAGGGGTGGCCCCTTGCGAACTCTCATCCGCTAAGGGCCAGATTGGCCCTTTGCAGTCCTGGCGCGGCATATCCGGGTTTTCCACAGGAGAGTTATCCACAGGCTCCTCGCAAGGGGCCAGATTGGCCCTTTGCAGATCTGACGCGCAATACTCCGCCCCGACCATCAACCGGTAGACGTTGCCCCGCCGCCCCTCCTGACTGGACCGGATCGTCGTCTCCACCAGACCCGCCTGACGCAGGAAAGCCACCGCCCGCTTGACCGAGCGAACCGACATCCGCGACTTAGGCGCCAAAGTATCCAACCTCGGCCAGCACAACCCCTCGTCATTCGCCTGATCCGCCAACGCCAGCAACACCAGCGTCTCCTTCTGCGGAAGCTCCTCCAAGCCCCACACCCACGTCATCGCCTTCACACTCATCGCCCGACACCCCCACAGCACGAGACCCCCGCACGCCGCGGCCGAGGATATGCCGTACGGACCAATTCCGGCCACCATCCGACCCGCCAGCGGCAGGCACGGCACGGCCGCGGCCCGGACCCGCCGCCCCGGACCAGATCGACGACGCGCGCAGTCACGACCCCACCACCTCACCATGGCCGCCGCCGCTACCCGTCCTACCAGACGGCCAGGACCGGACGGACCCGGCCCGGCTTGGTCCGCGTCCGCGGATGACCGCCCACTCAACACGAGTCCACCTGACCAACCTAGGGAAAACCCACCACAAGGCAAGTACAGTGACAAAAAAAGAACGTGCATACACAGGCATGACATACCATAAAGTAAATAAACTTACCATGAGAACCACGGCACACATCACTGTAACCATGACAAGCACGACCCCGGTCGCCAAGCGACTTACAGGCACACGCCGCCGCACCCTACCAGGGGCAGATGACGACGCCGATGAATCTGGACCGAGAGAATATTTCCCAGTGAACATTAACTACTCCTTAATCTCAGAACGAATCTGAAGCGAAAAACAAACTTCCATACGAACGGCACCCCGACACCGCTAGTGTGACGCCGCTGGTCTCCGCCCTGGCCGTGGCGACCTGCCTGGCCGGCGAATACCGAGCCGAAACGGGAGGCGGCGACGGAGAGGCGGCGCTCATGACCGACCCCCACCGCTATAACGATGCGTGCGAGTCTCACCCGTGGAATAAGTGATCGTGCAATCCCTGCCAAGCTCACGATGAGCCAGAGCACGATGCGAAGCAATACCCAAATGATGGAACCACCGAGCACAGGTATGGCAGTAGCAATCCGGCTCGTGCCGCCGGCGGCGCCCCGGTGTCATGGTCTGCCCCATCGACCGGCGCGGGCCGCCACCGGACTGATGATCCGAGGGCAAGTGAAGTCGATCCTGGCGCGGCTGGCCGGGTCGGCAGGGTAGGAGGCCGTCGCCTCCACACCCAGCCAGTCGGGATCCGCGGCGTGGGCAGTGACGGCCGGCCAAAGCAAGCCCAGGACGCGCCCCACCTGCCCATGGGAGAGCTCAATCTGCTCACTCGATCCACCGAGGCGGAGGTGGAATCCGGCGATACCCCACGCCGGCACCTCCCCGGCCGCCTCGACGTGGAGGCGGATCCGGTCGCCCTCCAGGCAGAAGCCAACATGCCCGTCTAGATCCAAGGCGTCATCGCCAATCCAGTCCCCAGGCCGGGTCTTGCGCCGTGGCGCCTGCCAGACCAGGAAAAACCCGCACCAAACAATGCGCCAGCCCATAACCGGATCAACAACAGGACAATCCTCGTCAAATAGGATGTGGGAACTGGCCGGAAACTCCCCGAACTCCTCCTCGAGGACCTCCCGCCGCCGCCAGACCGCCCCGAACACATCAAGCCGAGCCCGATCCTGGACCGACCACCCCGCCCACTCATCACACCCCGCCGCCCTTTCGACCGGCCCCTGACCCATACGCTTCACCTGCATCCTCCTTTCCGTCCCCCTACGAATGTGGAACAGGTCTTATATCCCGTATGCGACGCGTAGAGTGTGGGTGGACGCAAGTATTCCGCCTCGAGCCCACCCCAGCCAGACCACCACCAATGGCCTGACACCCACCGCCCGCACGGCCCACCGGGGCGCCGCCTGCATACCTGCTCGTCTCGTATCCATGCCCGGAATGTGCCAAGGAGCAGACACCGCCAGCCGGCACGTGACACCCCACCAGTCAGCCAGACCGTCCCTGGCACTGGGACGCCAATCAATGATCGAATTGCTCGGGAAATCATGGGATGTTTCCCCATTCGCTGGTGCGGGCCGGTGCCGGATGATTCTGAGACAATGAGACATGTGGCCTTGGACACCGAGACGAACCAGAATCCGGCCAGTAGCGACGCAGCAAGAACGTGACACAGCCGTCGGCCTGCTGTCCGAAGAACTCCCCGAGCCATTGACTGTGCCCTTCCCGCCCTGGCCAACCCCTCACAAAAACGGTCTCCACCCCGAGATCTTTGGCGTATGGCAGAATCGCCGCCTTATAGGCGCCGGTTTCATCGGACCAGACATTGAAGACGCCCGGAATGTCCTGCGATCCAATCCCGCGGCTTACCAAGAGTCCAAGCAGATCCTCACGGACGTGGCAATGATCCATGGCATCGCTATCCACCCGGAATCCCGCAGACAAGGCCTGGGATTGGACCTCAAACTCACCCTGACCCACTGGGCAGAAACACACGGCGCGCAAGCCGTCATCTCCGTCCCAGTCACCGATCCGTCGCGCCGCCTCAACACACGCGCGGGTTACTTCGTCTTTAAACCGAATATCACGCTCATCATGCAATTCGAGAACTGTAATACCCGAATCGCTCTGCCAATCATAGGAAACGCCACCTGGTCGATTTATCAACTCCGACAAGCAAGCAAGCCTTCCTTGACCATCAGTCAGGCACCACCGATTCCCTGACCGGACACAGCCCCATACCCATTCATCACACCCAGTGGCTGTCGGATCACCATCCGCCACGACACCCGTCATGCTTGTCTCCGCTCAACCAGGCCGTGGGCTATCAGCTCCTCGACGGCATCGGCAGTCTGGACGGCGGTCAGACCCCGGCCGGCCAGACTGCCAGGGTCGGCCACGCCGTCCGGGCAGGCCAGCAGCGCCAGATAGACGCCTACCGCCGCATACGAGACGCCTGACTCTCCGGCTAGTTCTGCTGGCAGGCCGATCCTCAAGACTGCTCGGGCGATCGCCCGATAAGCGTCTTTGACCGGCTCAGGCGCCCGATCAAAACCAGTAGGGAAGCCATACCACGGCGCCACCGCCTCAAACCCCGCCCTCGCAGCCGCCTCCAGACGATCGCCCGTACCCAGCGGCACGAGATCAAGGGCCAATAAGCCTGTATCAGTCATGTTTGCTCTCTTTCATGAAAGTCATCCAATAAGTAGTGGGGGCAGTGCCCGTGTGACCGAACAGCGGGCGCTGATCGGTTAAGGCCAGGACGCGAAACAAGGGAATCTGGACCTCGGACCATTTGAAGATCAGCACGCCCTCGGGCCGTAAAACCCGGAAGCACTCCTCGAATCCCGCCTGGATCTCGTCTTCCCACGAAGCGACTAGCCGTCCGTACTTCTGCGCCAGCCATCCCCGCCTCCCGCAGTTGACCAGATGAGGCGGATCGAAAACCACGAGACGGAAAGACTCGTCGGGGAAAGGAAGGTCGGTGAAGTCAGCAGTGATTTCGGGAGCGACATGGACCACCCTGCCATCGCATAGAGTGATGACCTCCCGGCGCCGGTCGGTGAACACGGCGCGGGAATCCGTTTTATCGAACCACATCGACCGCGCCCCGCACGTCGGATCGAGAACCACAGCCAACATCTCACACCCGCCCTGCCGGAGGTGAAATCTGGTAAGCCAGACGGATAGCCTGATCAAGCAGGTCCACCAACTCATCCATATCATCCCCGACATCTTCCGGTCCCTGCTCGGACCGTAAGCCGTTCAATTCATCACGAGCCATATGCATCGAGGCACGAATATCAACCCAAACCTCATGGTCATTCATCATGACTCCTCTAACCCCGGTAATGGCCTATCCTCATTCGCAGAACTTTCACCACCGATGTCACCCCGAGGCTCAAGCAGTCGCAGAATGTCGTCACGCCGGAAAAACCGGCGACTGTGGGGAACGGGTTGAACGGAGGGGATCTTGCCTGCCTTTGCCCATCGCATGAGAGTCGTGCGGCTGACCCCCATCTTCCGGGGCAAAAGAGCCACCGCCTCATCCGCAGACAGGAGGCCTGAGACTTCCTCCAAAGCGTTGTCATGTTTATTTCGCAATTCCATGGCTTGATTGTGGCACACGAAATTATGCTACGCAAGTGTCACAGTTGCGAATAACGCAAATATCTGAGAGAGTGAAGTCATGGCGATTCCAGAAATTGAGCCGAGAGAAGTCGATTCCCCCGATGCCGTCATCGGGGAGCGGGTTCGTCTATGGCAGTTTCGTCGGCATGTCACTCAAAAACAACTGGCCGAAGTCTTAGGAACAAATCCGGCCGGCGTGTCGCGCCGCCTCAGCGGTCAGACGGGCTGGACCTCGACGGATTTAGTCCGTGTGGCGGCGTTTTTGGACGTCAACCTCACTGACCTACTGCCGGAGGTTCTCGTCGAGTGGGAGAGACGCAGGCGGGGCGGCGAAAACTCCGCACCGGGAGTCGTCTCGACCAGTGCGGAGCCTCGGCGCGCTCGAAGGGATTCGAACCCCCAACCTTCTGATCCGTAGTCAGATGCTCTATCCATTGAGCTACGAGCGCGTGCCTCGAATTCGGGACGTCGAAAATTTTACATCCGCCTCGGTGATAGGACCAAACCGACGAGAGTGGCGCCAATCACAGCGGAGCATTGATCTTATGAGCTGGTCCGTCAGTCCGCTTCGGCGGAGTTTCGTCTTTTCGCGCCAGGGGTCTCGACCGCCAGTGACGCCGAGCTCGCACAGGCCGAGGTTTCGTCTTTTCGCGCCAGGGGTCTCGGCTTGAACACTGGTGTCGCCGCGTCACGACCGTGTCTCGTCTTTCCGCACTGGGAGCCTCGTCTCTTCACTTCGTCCCCTCCGGCCGACGGCACCCATCCGCTCCGGGCGATGGCGGAGTAGAAGGCGGCGCATTCGCTCAATCGATCTCATTGGACGCACATGCGGCGGCGGTGTTCGCGGCACGCGGGCGCGTTCGCGATGAGGGTGCCTACAATACCCGTATGACCGCGGAAGAATCCTGGAATGAATGGCGCAATCGCCGCAACTCGACCCTAGCTGACGAACACGGGTGGCTGAGCCTCGTCTCCCTTACGTGGATCACCCCTGAACCGGCGAATCTGCCGGATTTTCCAGGCCTTTGGCATGTTGTCGACGGCACCGTCCGCGCGGCGTTCTCCTCCGGAGATTCAGTGTTCCGGCACGGCGAGGCCCTCGCGGGGGAGGTGACCTTCACCTTTCCGAACGGTTCGGACATGTCGCTATCATCTGGAACGAAGGTCGCGGAAGTCGCTCGCCGTGGCGCCGGTTACCTGGTCAGGGTGCGTGACTCACAGGCGCCGACCTTGACGGCCTTCACCGGCGTGCCGACCTATGACTACGATCCCCAGGCCGTCGTCGCTGGTGAGTTCACGCCCTACAGTCGCCCCCGAGACGTCGCCATATCGACGGCCAATCCGGCGGTGTCTGGAACGGCGCATCTCATAGGCGACGTGTCCTTCACTTACGCGGGCGTCTCGTCCCGCTTGGCGGTCCAAGGCGGTGATGGCGAGCTCACAGCCGTGTTCCACGACGGAACCAATGGAGTAGAGACGGCGGATTGGCGGTCTGTCAGCTTTCCCGCTCCCGCCGCCGGCGAAGCTACCGTGACCATCGACTTCAACCGGGCGCTCAATTTCCCTGCGGCTTTCACGCCTTTCGGGACCTGCCCTCAACCGCCGGCTGGCAACGTGATAGAGGCGCCGGTGCGAGCGGGGGAACGCAGGCCGTAGCGCGACATGCCCGCAGACGATTGAGAGGAGTTGCCGGCCAGCCCGCGAAGACCTTCGATGCCTAGCCGGCGGGTTTGCTCTCCGGGGTGAACGGGCCCTGAGTCGTCCCCTCCGAACCGTCGTCGCGGATCCAGCACACAGTCAACGCTTCCCTGGCTCCGAAACGCGCCAGATGCCTGCCGATCACGGATTCGAAGTGTCCGATCTCATCAGAAGGGCACTTGAGCGACATCGTCAGCGCTTCATCGGAGGCGTGAAGGCCGACGGCGCAGGAGTCGGAGAACTCTAAGCTTCCCGACTCGCCGTCCCAGGAAGCGGATATCCTGCGCCCCATGTGGGCGGCGAGCTGCTTGCCGTATCTGGCGGCCCGAGATGTGGTCACGGTGGCAACGGATTCCATGATGAACCTCCTGGACGGCGTCTATTGCTCTTTTCGGCTCTTCAGCTATTCGAGAACTCCCTGTGTGGGGGCGTTTTTAGCTTCGTCTGGAACTTTCAAACTCACATTAGCGTCGTCACTGATTTTAATATCATAAGTTAGGGAATAATTGCCGTAAGTTTTATCTTTCGAGCCCTTGATCTTCACCTTCATGGCTGTAAGTTTTTTACTGTTTTTAGCAATAGCGAACTCTATTTGCCCTTTTTCGGCGTCTTCAGCTTCCTCCTCGGCGCCATTGTCATCGAATTGCTTTGTCATAGACGTCAACGTGCCAGCCGGAGGCTCCGCGGACAGAATGTAGTAGTCGTCGGTGACTTCGACGTCGACATCGTCCGAATCCTCAATGAGCTGGTGCAGATCGGAAAGTCCCGCAGTCGCACCGGTGAGAGCGTTGTCAAAAGTCGTCTTGTTCAGAGTCTCCTTCGACCACAGGCCGTCTATATTCTCATAGGCGTTGTAATTGTTGTCATTCTTGACCAAGTAAATAGTGGAATTCTCGTCTGGAGAACTGGAAGTCGCCTTCAGCGTCGATGTTTCGGCGTCGTAGGAGATCTCCATACGGCCTCGAGTGGGCTCGGAAGTTTTCTGAGAGCGAATGACCATCTCGGCCTTCATGGTGAAATCTTTGCTCGGAAGCGCGTTGCCGCCGGTCGACAGAGGATTGTCCACTCCGTCGACGATTTCCAGAGCGGTTTCTTTGGAGGCGTCGTCGCGTCCATACGTACACCCAGAGACGAGTAGCGCGACTGAGGCGACGGCTGCCGCGATTTTCATCCGGTTCATGGATCCTCCTCGAGACCTCAAGATTGGATGATTAAATCTACACCACGAAGGAGCCTTTCTGTGGGGTATTCGCCTGTGACCCAGGTCTGATCGCAAAAGTGCCCCGTTCAGCGGCAGCCATCGAGCGGCGGACTGAGCTCAGGAAGAAGTCAAGCTACGAAGTGGGGCCGGCCCCGGGCCGGCCCCACTGTCAGGCGGTTGGCATCAACCGACGGGTGACGGACTGAACGTTGAGCGGGAGCCCGAGAGCGGCTGTGCGTTCTTCGCGGCGTCTGGCAACTTGATTGTGACGTTTGCTTTACGGTCAATCTTGAGTTTCAAACTGCCGTCTACGGAAGCACTACCGTCGGTAGTCTTCCCCTCGACCTGCAAGTCCAATGAGTTGAGTGCATAAGATTTCTTATCCACTTCGAGTTCGAGGCTTGCTTTGATGCTCTTTTTATCAATATTGACTTTGGAACGTTGCGCACTGGTGATCAGTTGATCAATAACTTTGTCTTTTGGTGTGACTTTGATGACATAGTTGTCGCCTTTTTCACTGACTTTCACGTCCGCGTAGTCATTATTGGCGTAATTTGAAGGATTGATGCTTGGGATCGCCGAAGGATTCGAATTCCTCACTTTGTTCAGAGCCGAATCGATGTTCTTCGACGGTGTGGTGGTCTTGACCCACATTCCATTCATCGACCCGTAGAGATCATAGACGCTTCCGGCCTTGTGGGCATACCCCTGGAGGTCCATTTTGTCATTGGTGAAACCTTTGCCGGGTACTTTGATCTTGCCCTTGAAAGAGGCGGAGGCGTCACCTGAATCGGCATCGTATTCGGCCTTGACCTTGCCGTCGACGTCGATGTTGTACGAATTGCTCGGCTCTTTGATCTTAAGCTTGACCTCACCATCGATCTTCGCGTCGGAGGATGGAATCGGCTTGTCCTTGTTCGCCTTGACGGCCTTGTCGATGATCTGGGATCGATCGGAGTCGCTTCCCTTAAATGGTGAATCGCTCTTGGAATCATCACTCTTGCATCCGGAGAGGGAGAGAGCGGTTACAACCGCCAAGGCGGCTGCTATTTTGCGAGACATGATTTCTCCTTGGAATGTTGCGTAAAGCGATGTCGACAGGCGGACACCCTCTTTGGCATTGTACGTGCTCGCCTCCCACCTGCCCAACCTTTCGCCCGTGTGGACCCCGCATTCCGGCGGGGGAGTTCTTCAAAGGCTCCTGGGTCGACAGGGTGTCTCGCGTATGGTAGGCGCCCTCGTGAAGTGAACGAGGTCACGCGGCTGGGGGAAAGTCGTGGGAATAGAGCCACCCCGTCGAGAGTTGAGCTTGTTGGACTCAAGAAAAGCGGAGCCGAGCGGATGTAAGATCCGACGGCGAGCGAACTTGAGGTAGCGCCCAGCAGGGCTACCTGAAGAAGTGAAAAGGAGAAACACTCTATGGCACGTGCAGTAGGCATCGACCTCGGCACCACGAACTCTTGCGTTTCCGTCCTGGAGGGCGGGGAGCCGACCGTCATCGCCAACGCGGAAGGGGCACGGACGACGCCCTCCGTGGTCGGCTTCTCCAAGAACGGAGAAGTCCTGGTCGGCGAAGTCGCCAAACGGCAGGCCGTCACGAACGTCGACCGGACCGTCTCCTCCGTCAAGCGGCACATGGGGACCGACTGGACCGTCGACATCGACGGAACGAAGTACACCGCGCAGCAGATCTCGGCCTTCATCCTTCAGAAACTGAAGAAGGACGCGGAAGCCTATCTCGGCGAACCCGTCACGGAGGCGGTTATCACCGTCCCCGCTTACTTCAATGACGCTCAGCGTCAGGCGACTAAAGACGCGGGCACCATCGCGGGCCTCAACGTGCAGCGCATCGTCAACGAGCCGACAGCCGCGGCTCTCGCCTACGGCCTGGAGAAGGGCAAGGAGGACGAGCTCATCCTCGTCTTCGACCTGGGCGGCGGCACTTTCGACGTCTCCCTCTTGGAGGTGGGCAAGGACGACGACGGCTTCTCGACCATCCAGGTGCGCGCCACCTCCGGCGACAACAAACTCGGAGGCGACGACTGGGACGAGCGCATCGTCAACTGGCTCGTCGAGCAGGTCAAGGCCTCGTCCGGCGTCGACCTCTCGAAGGACAAGATCGCCCTCCAGCGCCTGAAGGAAGCCGCTGAGAAAGCTAAGAAGGAGCTGTCCTCGACCACGTCGACGAACATCTCCCTCCCGTACATCTCCATGTCGGACTCGGGCCCGATCCACGTCGACGAGACGCTGACCCGAGCGAAATTCGAGGAGATGGCCAAGGACCTCCTCGAGCGCACGAAGGCCCCCTTCCACAACGTCGTCCGCGATTCGGGCATCAAGGTCTCAGACATCGACCACGTTGTGCTCGTCGGCGGTTCGACCCGCATGCCCGCGGTGACGAACGTCGTCAAGGACCTGACGGGCGGCCGCGAGCCCAACAAGGGCGTCAATCCCGACGAAGTCGTGGCCATCGGCGCGGCTCTGCAGGCGGGCGTCATCTCCGGCGATCGATCCGACGTGCTGCTCATCGACGTCACGCCGCTTTCCCTCGGCATCGAGACGAGCCTGGGCGGGACCGGCGGGATCATGACCAAGCTCATCGAGCGCAACACGGCCATCCCGACCAAGCGGAGCGAGACCTTCTCGACCGCGACGGACAACCAGCCGTCTGTGACGATCCAGGTGTTCCAGGGCGAGCGCGAGTTCACCCGCGACAATAAGCCGCTGGGAACCTTCGACCTGACCGGTATCGCCCCGGCCCCTCGCGGCGTGCCGCAGATCGAGGTCACGTTCGACATCGACGCCAACGGCATCGTCCACGTCTCCGCGCGCGACAAGGCGACGGGCAAGGAGCAGTCCATGACCATCACCGGCGGTTCGGCCCTTCCCAAGGAGGAGATCGACCGCATGGTCAAGGAGGCCGAGGAGCACGCCGCCGAGGACACCAAGCGCCGTGAGGAGGCCGAAGTCCGCAACCAGGCCGAGCAGACCGTCTACTCCGTCGAGCAGCTCCTCAAGGAGAACAAGGACAAACTCCCCGACTCCGTTTCGACCACCGTCAAGGAAGCCGCGGACAAGGTGACCGAAGCCCTCAAGGGCGAAGACGTCGAAGCCGTCAAAAAGGCCCTTGACGAACTCAGCGAGAAGTCACAGGAGATCGGCAAGGCCCTCTACGCCTCCGGTCAGACCGGAACCGCTCAGACGTCATCCGCGAGCGGCGCTTCAGAAGACGTCGTGGACGCCGAGATCGTCGACGACGAGGAGAACAAGGAGAACAAGTGACGGATCCTCAGGCGCATCCCGAGGTCCCCGAGGAAGAGGCGGTCGGGGTCGACGCGACGTCGACCGCCTCGGTCGGCGATGCCCACGCAGCCGGTGAGGCGGATGCCCCGGACGTCGACGCGACCGAGGCTGCCGCTGGGCAGGCGGAAGACGCCGCCGCTTCGAAGGACCGAACAGTGAAGAACGAAACCGGAGAAGGCGGGGATCCGGAGCGATCCGCCGCCGGCGTCCGGAAGGCGGATGCGGGCGATTCGTCTGATCCGCTCAGTGAGGCGATGGCGTCCATCGCCTCACTGGAGGATCAGCTTGCCCGGCGCACCGCCGACCTTTACAACGTCGAGCAGGAATACGGAAACTTCGTGCGCCGCTCCAAAGCGGAGGGCGCGGCGCGCCGGGAAGAGGGAGTCGTCTCCGTGATCACCGCCCTCCTCCCCGTGCTCGACGATGCCGAGCTGGCGCGTCAGCACGGCGACCTGACGGGACCCGTCGGAGCGATCCTCGACAAGGTGGAGCAGACCCTGCGGTCGGCCTTCGGCGTCGAGCGTTACGGCGCCGAAGGGGACGACTTCGACCCCCAGGTCCACGAGGCGCTCATGCACTCTTCGTCCGCGGACGTTCAGACGGAGCAGATCGGCACTCTCATCCAGCCGGGGTACCGGATCGGCGAGAAGATCGTCCGAGCGGCGCGCGTCGGAGTCGTCTCCCCCGAGTAGCGCATGCGTAGACGAACGGACAGGGATGAGATGCAGATGCACAGGAACGGGGAGGTGAGGCGCGATGGCTAGCCAGGACTGGATGGAGAAGGATTTCTACAAGGCGCTCGGAGTCTCCAAGGAGGCTACGGACGAGGAGATCAAGAAGGCCTATCGCAAGCTTGCGCGCCAATACCACCCCGATCGCAATCCGGGCGACAAAGCGGCGGAGGATCGTTTCAAGGAGGTCGGCGAGGCCTACCAGGTGCTGTCCAACGAGGCCGACCGCAAGGAATACGACGCGATTCGCGCCTTCGGAGCGGGCGGGCCACGGTTCACCGCAGGCAGCGGATCCTCCGCGGAGTTCGAGGACATGTTCGCCTCGATGTTCGGCGGAACTCAGTTCTCCGGTTCGGAAGGCTCGGGATTCCGCGCAGGCTCGTCCGGCGGTTTCGAGGACATTCTGGGAATGTTCGGTTCCGGAGGCGGGCGAAGCGGTCGGTTCGGCGGCTTCGGCTCCTCCCGCAGAGCCGTCCGTGGCGAGGACCTGACGGCCGGCATCTCGATTCCGCTGCGTAAGGCGGCGTCGGGCACGACCGTCAAAGTGACGACGGCGCGCGGGAAGTCGGTCACGGCGAAGATCCCGGCCGGAGTGACGGACGGGCAGAAAATCCGCATCCCCGGCAAGGGCGGCGAAGGCCTCAACGGCGGTCCCGACGGCGATATCATCGTCACGGTCAACGTCGAGAAGCACCCCGTCTACGAACTTCGCGGCAAGGACGTGTACGCCGATGTCCCGGTCTCCTTCCCCGAAGCCTCCCTGGGCGCCACGATCGAGGTTCCCACGCTCGACGGCAAGACCGTGAAGGTGAAGGTCCCCGAGGGATCCTCAACGGGGAAGCTTCTGCGGATACGCGGCAAGGGCGTCGGCACGGGCGATATGTACGTACGCCTCAAAGTGGCCGTGCCGAAGAGGCTGTCGGACGAAGCCAAGCGCGCCGTCGAACTCTTCGCTTCGGCGACCAGCGACGCCGACCCGCGCGGCGAGTTCGCGAAGATGGCGAGAAACTGACATGCCAGGGCGAGACGCGGCGGTTCTCACCGTTTCGGTGGCCGCACAGCTGTCCGGGATGCACCCCCAGACGGTCAGGCAGTATGACCGTCTGGGGCTCGTTCGCGCTCGCCGGACCCGTGGGGGAGGCCGCAGGTATTCCCTGGACGACGTCGACAGGCTTCTGGAGATCCAGCGGCTGTCGCAGCGGGAGGGGATCAATCTCGCGGGCATCGCCCAGATCATCGAGCTCCAAGACGAGAACGCGAGGTTGCGCGAACAAGTGGACAGCCTGTCGAGGCAGCTCGCCGCCGCCAGGGAGGCAGCTGAGCGTCAGCGCCTGTTGGACGAGCGGGTCTTCGCCGCCAGGGCTGACGGAACTGTCCTGGTTATGACGAGAGACGAACTGCGGTCTCGTCCGACGTCTGAAGAGACGGAGCTGGCGGACGAGGAAGCCGAGTGGTTCGAGCGGCAGAGCGAGGCGAAATCGGCGATCGTCGTGTGGCGGCCGCGCTGAGCGGAAGTCGCCGTTCGACGACCGGCCGAAAGCGCCTCCGCCCCCGGCCGTCCGCGTCATCTCTCCCAGTGGAAGGCCGTCTCACCGCCGCACATGACCGTGGACGAGCACTGTGGTTCGAGTGCGAGCCTGACGCGCAGGTCCTGATCCGGAGCGTCGCCGCTCACCCTGTACTCGATCCACGCGTTTTCCTTGGCGATCACTTTCAGACGGCCCTTCGACAACCACGGATTGCGGCGTCGCAGGCCGATGAGCCGCTGATAGATCCGATACATCCATTCGCCCGCGGGAGACAGCTCCGCCGGGGAAGCCGGCAACGGCGGGCGCAGCTCGTCGTCGGCGTGCAGGCCTTCGAGTTTCCGGCCCTGGAAAGCCTGTTCGTCGCCGTAGTAGACGGAGGGCATGCCGGGCAGCGTGAAGAGGGCCGTGGCGGCCAGGACGGCGCCGTCGTCGCCCACTTCGCTCGCGATCCGGGTGACGTCGTGATTCCCGATGAACGTCTGCGGCACGAAACCTCGGCACATCCCGGCGTGCCGGTCGAGCGCCCAGGCGAGCTCCCAGAAATTGCGGTCCTTGATCGAACTCCACGTGCCCTTCCACAGCTCGTATTGAGTGACGGTGTCCAGGCCGCTGGCCTCGACGAAGCCGGAGTAGTCCCCGTGGATCATCTCGCCTAGGAAGAGGACTCCGGGGAATTCACGGCGCACCCGCCCGGTGACCTCCCGCCAGAATTCCGGAGGCACCTCGTAGGCGACGTCGAGCCGCCACCCTGCGATGCCTCTGCGCAACCAGTGGAGCATGACTTCGGCTACCAGGTCGGCCACCTCGGAGTTGGAGTGGTCGAGGGCCGTGAGGCCGCCGTGCCCTTCCCATGAGCGGATGGCGCCGTCCTCGCCGCGGCGGGAGAGCCTGGCGGCGTCGGGGTGACTCGCCGCCACGTGGTTGAAGACTCCGTCGAGCAGGATGTTCAGGCCGCGCGCGCGGCATTCGGCCACGAGACGGTCGAAATCGTCCGCGTCGCCCAGGCGGGGATCGATGGCGAAGTGATCGAGCGTGTCGTACCCGTGGGAGACGGAGTCGAAGATGGGGCCGAGTAGAAGCCCTGAGCACCCCAGTTCGATCGTGTAGTCGAGCCAGGCGTCCAATCTTCTGAGACGGTGGCTGCTTTCGCTCCCGTTCCGCTCGTGGATCGGGGCGCCGAGGGCGCCGAGGGGGTAGACGTGCCACCAGATGGCGTCGTCGAGAAGAGACACGGATCCTCCTATTGAGTCAGTATCAACAGCGCTATTGAGTTTAACTCAATAGGGGTTAGGATGGGAAGTATGAACCCTGAGAGTCGCCGCAAGCGCAAGCGGATTCCGCAGCGGCGCCGGATGAGCGCCGAGGATCGGCGCCAGGTGATTCTCGGGGCCGCGGGCGAGGAGTTCGCGCAAACGAACTACGCGAGTGCCACGATGGCCGGCATAGCCGAAAGGGCTCAGACCTCCCAGGCGCTGGTCTTCCACTACTTCGGTTCGAAGGCCGAACTGTACGCCGCCGTGGTACGGGAGACCATCGGCGTCCTGGCCCGGGCCCAGCGCCGGGCGATCGCCGATCTCGGCCAGGTTGGCGCACGAGAGCGGGTGAAGGTGTCGCTTCTCGTCTACCTCGATCACATTGCGGGGCACCCCGATGCATGGGCGGTGCCTCTGCGCGGGGGAGACGAGCCTCCCGAGGCTCTGGGCGTCCGGGAACGGGCCAGGAAAGCCTACGTTCGCGAACTCTCGGAGCTCCTGGGAATCGGCGAATGGAAGCGGCACGGATACGCTGTGCGGGGCTATTTCGGGTTCCTCGACGCGGCCTGTTTGGCGTGGGTGGAGGCCGGTTGTCCCGCCGACGACCGGCATCTCCTCATCGACGCCGCCCTCGGCGCTCTGGAGGGGGCTTTGGGCGATTGGGGCGGTTGACAGCTCCCGTGCCCCAGGCGATTCTAGGCTTCCAGATCCTCGACGGTCCGATCGATGACGCTCTGGATGAGATCCCCGTACATTCGAATCGCCTGAGCCGAGCTCAGGGAGGTGGCGGCCTTCAGCCGGAGTGCATACCGAGTCAGGACCATCCCGGAGACAATGGCCTGGACTTGGGCCAGAGCCTCTAGTTTGGCAGCCGTACGTCCGGGGAAGAAGAGGTCGAAAGCGCGCCCCATCTGCCGTTCGACGACGCTTCCGTAGAGCTGGATGGTACCAGGGGCGTCGAGGAACGAGTTGAGGATGCCCTCGCCGGTGGAGGATTCCCAGATTCTGACGATGAGGGAGGCGAGCCGCCGTCCGAGGGCCGAAGTGCCCAGCTCCGTGGCGTGCTTGAAGACCTTGTCCGGGTCGATGCCGATCTCCATGGACGCGAAAAAGAGGTTTTCCTTCGATGAGAAGTAGTGGTGGACGAGGGCCGGATCGACTTCAGCCTCCCGGGCCACCGCACGTAGGGAGGTTCTGTGGAAGCCGTCGCGCAGAAAGAGGCGCGAAGCCACATGCGCGATGTGGCTTCGCGTATCGGGGTTCCCCGGGCGGCGCCCCCTGTGAGGGCGATTGCGCGTGGGAGATTCGACGTTGCGCGGCGTTCCGCCATCGGAGGCGGGGTCGTCCGCCGGGAGGGCGGTCACGGCGTCCTCCTGCGGAGAGTGCGTGACGCCAATGCCAGAGCCAGTGCGGTGCATCCCACGACGATCCCCAAGCTCGACCAATAGTGCGAGGTCAGATTCGAGTGCTGAGCGACTTCTTCCAAGGCGTCCACAGACCACGACAGAGGCATCGCATTCGACAGCTGGTGAAGCCACTCGGCCATCTCGTCCCGCTCGCCCAGGAGCCCGCACAGCAGAACCTGCGGCACGATGATCGCGGGGGTCAGCTGCACCGCCTGGAACTCGTTGCGGGAGACGGCCGAGGCCAGGAGCCCCAGCGCGATCCCCAGGACGGCGGTGATGAAGGAGACCAGCAGGACGGCGAAGATGCTTCCCGTCAGGCGCATGTCCAGCGCCCAGTAGCAGAAGAGCGTGGTGAACGCCGACTGCACGAGGGCGAAGACGCCGTAGGCCAGGGTGTAGCCCAGGATGATGTCGGCCCTGTGTATCGGGGAGGCCATGAGGCTTTCCAGCGTTCCCGAAGTGCGTTCGCGCACAGTTGCCACCGCAGTCAGGAGGAACATGATAAACAGCGGGAAGACGGCAAGGATGGACAGTTCGATATGGGAGACCAGCGGCTCGGCTCCGGCGAAGATCTCGTGGAGGAGCGTGACGAGCACGATGGGGACCAAGGTGACGAGGGCGACGGAGCGCGGATCGTGCCGGAGTTGGCGTAGAACTCGACCCGCGATGGCGAATGTCAGCCGGCTCATGCTGCATGCTCCTTGATGAGATTGAGGAAGGCGGTGTCGAGGTCCTCGACTCCCGTGCGCTTGCGGATATCGTCGGGGCTGCCTGTGGCGAGTATCTCACCGTGGCGGATGAGCAGCAGTTTGTCGCAGCGGGCGGCCTCGTCCATGACGTGGGAGGAGACGAGGATCGTTGTGCCCGCTGCCGCTCGCTCTCGCAGAAAGTCCCAGATCTCCTCCCGCAGCACCGGGTCGAGCCCGACGGTCGGCTCGTCCAGGAGAAGCACGGGAGGATTGCCGACGAGTGCGCAGGCGAGGGCGACGCGAGAGGTCTGCCCGCCGGAGAGCCGTCCCGCCGGCTGGCCGGCCAGTGAGGCGAGATGAAGGTGCTCGATGACGGACTCGGCCTCGCCGCGCTCGGCCCCCGAGATGCGCGCCCAGTATGCGACGTTCTCGCGCACTGACAGGTCGGTGTATACCGAGGATGCCTGCGTCATGTATCCCAGACATCGTGCTGCGGCTCGGGTCCCGGCGGGATACCCGAGTATCTTCACAGTTCCCGAGTCGATGCGCTGAACTCCGGCGATCGAGCGGATGAGTGTGGACTTCCCCGAACCCGACGGGCCGAGAAGGCCCGTGACGGTTCCGGAGTCCAACTGCGTGGACAGGCCCGGAAGCACGAGACGCCCTCCCCGGCTCACCCGCAAGTCGCGGACCTGGACTGGTGCTGTGTTCATGGCTTCAGACTAGGTGCGTTCGCGGATGCGGACAAGGAATGGTGAATTAATGCAAAGGCTTCACCATCGCTATTTCATGGGGGAAACGGGATGAACGGAGACGGCGTTCACCACAGTGATGAATTACCGGAGATGCCGTCGGCACCGATAGGCGGCGAGTATGGGGGATACTACCCATATGCGGACGATGAATTCCTTCCTTTAGGGGATGTAACCTCGTCTCATGGCGGAAAGGTGTTCCTCTGACGTCAAGCGCGGTTGCGGCAAGGATTGCCGTCGACTTCGGGGAGCATCTGTCTGCACGGCTACCCGCGGGAGCGTGAACCGTTGGGCGTGTTTCCGCTTGCCGGTGCCTGTCGCCAATGCGTGAATGGCACACCCCCCGAGGCACCGGCTTCGAAGAATAAGGAATCGGTGCGAACCCCCCGTTCGCACCGATTCCCTTCGCGCGGTAAACGCGCGATCCCAATCTCTGTCTTCTCGATTGCGCATGTGTTGAGGTTGGGTTGAGGTGAGCGTGTGGGTTCCGGATTCAGAACCTTTCGCTGCTCTAGGAATAACCTTAGGGCTGGAAGGTTTCGAGCGCACTCCCCCTGCGGGATGATTTCCCGAGCTTGTGCAGGATTCTGTGGGCTACCCTTGACTTGGCCTGGAGATAGACCCGCCTTGGCCCGCAGTCAGAGCCGCCCCGCGTACCGCGCTCAGTTGGGCGCGGGCGGCTACGCTGATCTCAAGCAGGCCGTGAATCGGTATTCGGTTCGGGGCTGCGTGAGCGAGGGCGGCTATCGGCTTCTTCCCCGCGCTACCGGACTGGGCGCGTTCCAAAAGAACCAAGGTCGTGCTTCCGCAACGGCCCGCCAGCGCCTAACATGGGTAGTGCCATTTTGATGCGCCGGTCATCGCCGCAACGCTCACCCAGCTGCCGGAACGATGTTCCCTTCGCTGCCGAAACGAGAGCGTTTCCGGCGCTCGGAGCGACGATTGCCCGGCGCAGGCCTGAAATGCTGCCGAAAGGGCAGCAGGAAGAGGAATGAACATGAATATCGCAAGGAAAAGGGGGCGTGGGCTGTCGCTGGTCGCCGGCGTCGCCATGCTCGCCTCACCGGCCATCGCCGTCTCGGCCTCGGCCACCACGTCGGGAGACGACATCGTCATCAACGAGGTCTACGCACACGGCGGCGAACGGGGCGCCGCCTACTCCTCTCAGTTCGTCGAACTGTACAACCCGACGGCACATCCTATTTCGCTCAATGGGATGGTCCTCGGCGTCAACGTCCCCGATCACAAGGAGCTCAAGGGCCTGACGAAGCTCACGGGGACGATCGCGCCGAAGGGCCATTACCTCATCAAGGGCGTGAGCAACGGAGAGGACGGCAAACCGCTGCCCGCCGTCGACGCCCAGGCCCCTCTGGGCATTCCCGCAAACGGCGCAGTGGTTCTGGCTCGGGGCGAGGAGGGCGTCGCCGCGGCCAACGGGAAGTCCGACTTGGCCGGAACCCCGGGTGTGATCGACGCCGTGGGATGGAGTCACGGCGACAGGAAGGAGACCGAGGCCATCGACAAGTGCGTGGAGAAGCGGTGCGTCACCGAGAGCTTGGCGTACAGCCGCGTCGACGGCCGTGACACGGACAACAACAAAGCCGACTTCACGGTCGCCGCGCCGACGCCGGTCAACTCCTCCGGCGAAGGCGCTGCGCAGCCCGAACCTTCGCCGTCGACGAGCCCTCAGCCGTCAGCACAACCTTCGCCGTCGACGAGCCCGGCCACCCCGGGCTCCACAGCCTCGCCTTCCGCGACGTCCGGGGCTTCGACGTCCCCCGGCGGCGCGACCTCCGAGCCGGCCCAACCGAGCACCGATCCGACGGGCACGCTCGGAGCCGGAGGAGTGCAACAGGATCCGGAGGGCAGGCCGTATACCGATCCCTGCCAGAAAGCGGGCACGTGCAACGTCTTCTTCATCAACAGCCTTACCAAGTACTACAGAGAATACGGGATGATCACGGTCAAGGGCGACGTCGTCGCAGGCAACTTCTTCGGCACCGGCTATGACACCGTGGCCGTGCGCCAGGGTGAGAAGTTCACCCTTTACGAGTCGAGGAGGTCGGATTCGAAGACGAAGACCTTCACCTTCACGGGCGGCGGCACCGGCCAGGTGCTCGCCGGAGACTTCAACGGCGACGGCAAGGACGACCTCGCCGTCAAGAACGGGAACGTCTTCTCCATCAAGTACGATCTGACGACCTCCGGTCCCGCCGACGCGACGGTCACCTACGGGCGGCCCGACGACGTCGGCCTCGCTGGCGACTGGGACGGCGACGGCAAGGACACGCTGGGCGTACGCCGCGGGAACATGAACTACCTGCGCAACAGCCTCTCCGGAGGCAAGGCCGACGTTGCTTACGCCTACGGGCGCGCCACCGATACCGCCGTCGCCGGCGACTGGGACGCCGACGGCAAAGACTCCGTGTGGGTCCGCCGCGGCAACGTCCTATACGTGCGCGACGTGCTCCAAGGCGGCGACGCCGACCTGACGCTCGCCTACGGGCGCGCTACCGACAAACTGATCGTGGGCGACTGGGAGAAGGACAAAACCGACACCATCGGGCTGGTCAGGCAGTGAAGACCAGGGGGCGGTCGTACCATTGACCTTGCCGATTGTGCGAGGCGCTGCGCGCCGTATCGCATTCTCGGGTCATGGAACGTACCGCCCCCGGGGCCGGATCGGGCGCACCCTTCGGTGCCGGGGAACACCCGCCCCTCGGGGCCCAAAGGAGGACCATTGCCGAACCATCCGCTGAACTCGGAGCTTCTCGCCTCGTTCGCCTCGGATTTCCGGGACGATCGCACTGCACGCATCGTCCAGAACGCCGTCGCCGAGACCGCGATCTCTAAGGTGGCGATCAACCGCGACGTCGTCAACTCGATCGACCCGTCGATGTCCGTGCGAGTCGACAAATGGCCGATCACCAACCAGAAGCGCTCCGGCCGCTGCTGGCTGTTCGCGGGACTGAACTCGCTCAAGCCGGCCGTCTACAAGCAGACCAAACTCGAGAGCTTCGAATTCTCGCAGAACTACCAGCATTTCTGGGACAAGCTCGAGAAAGCCAACTACTTCCTCACGTCGATGATCGACTTGGCGGACCGCCCACTCGACGACCGGACCGTCCACTACCTCCTCCACTATCCCATCGACGACGGCGGTCAGTGGAACATGTTCGCCGCGCTCGTCGAGAAGTACGGGGTCGTTCCGAAGTATGCGATGCCGGAGACCGAATCGTCCTCGAACACCGCGGAGATGAACCACACGCTTGAGATGCTGCTGCGCCGGGGAGCACGCGACGTCCGCGCGGCGGTGTCGGCAGGCGGGGACGCGCAGGCCGTCCGCGTGTCGGTGCTGCGGCAGGTCTACCGGGTCTTGGCGATCCACTTGGGCACGCCGCCCGAACGGTTCATCTGGCAGTGGCACGAGAAGGACGGTGACTTCCACCGCGAGGGCGAGTTCACGCCGCGCGAGTTCGCCGAACGCTATCTGCCCGATCTCGACCAGTACGTGTGCCTGGTCAACGATCCCCGTGAGACCTCGCCGTTCTACCGTTCCTTCACCGTCGACCGGCTCGGCAATGTGGTGGGGGCCAAGCCGGTCACCTATGTCAACGTGCCGATCGAGGTGATCCGCACGGCCGCCGTCGCCACCCTCGAAGCGGGCGATCCCGTGTGGATGGGGTGCGACACCGGCAAGCAGGCGGATCGCAATCGCGGATACTGGGACGGCAACCTCTACGAGTACGAAGTCACCTACGGCATCGATCTGGCGATGACGAAGGCTGAGGAGCTCGAATACGGCGAGGCCATGATGACCCACGCGATGGTCTTCACCGGCGTCGACCTGGTGGACGGCGAGCCCCGCCGGTGGCGCGTCGAGAACTCGTGGGGCGACGAAATCGCCGATAAGGGCTTCAACACGATGAACGACTCCTGGTTCGACCAACACGTCTTCGAGGTCGCGATCCGCAAAGACCGCCTGCCCGCCGACGTCCTGGCCGTTCTGGACACCGAGCCGATCGTCCTGCCCGCCTGGGACCCCATGGGCTCACTCGCATGAGGCCTGTGAGGCCCCAGCCGGCAGCCCGGTAGGTGCTTAGAAGCCACAACGCGTGCCTGAGGCCGAGATTGTAGCGTACGCGATGCGGCCTCACCGCACCTCGATGCCGGGAGGCACACGGGCGGGTGTGCTCGGTGACGCGCTGGCTGGGCGCCGCGCGGGGCGGCACGATCCGTCGAGTTGGATGTGGGGTGGGCTTCTGAGCCCACCCCACACGGCTCCCGTCAGGTGTGGCGGCCGGCGTCGGCGATCGGTGCGAAGTGCGCCCCGACGGCAGCGGCCAGGTCCATCGGCGAGACGTCGATGGACAGGTCCCGCCGGCCGCCCGAGACGAGCACGGTGGGGAGCTCCCGCGCCGATTCGTCGATGACGATCGGGCTGGACGTGCGCTGGCCGAGCGGCGAGATGCCGCCGGTGACGTAGCCGGTGAGCCGCTCGGCGTCCTGCGCCTGCATCATGCAGGCCTTCTTTCCTCCCACCGCTCTAGCGAGGGCTTTGAGATTGAGCATCCCGCTGGCCGGGACGACGGCGCACACCGGATCGCCGTCCACCTTCGCCATGAGGGTCTTGAATATCGTCGACGGATCGCGCTCGAGCACCCGCGCGGTGTCGAGGGCGTAGCCTCCCTCCTGATGCTCGCTGTGCTGGACCTCCACCAGGGCGTACTCCAGGCCCGCCGCCTGAGCCGCATGGAGCGCAGGCGTCCCCGAGGGGCGATGCATCTTCTTCTTGGACACGCTTCGAGTCTATCGCGTCGATGGCGAGAATGGCTGTAGTGGAGGCAGGCTTTCAACAGGCTAGGAACGCGCTGGCCGTATGTAATCGCCCATCGCAGTCAAGCGTCCGTCTTCGATACCGCAATCCATCGCTTCGTCCAAGAGCTTCTGGATTTTCGAACCACGGCGCGAATATCCGAAGAATTTCGAAGCGACTACTCGCTGAATCTCATCACGAGTCGCCCCTCTCAAAGATCGTGTAACAGTTACTATAGCGTTAATAGTTTCAGCTAAACTCACAGAATTATACCAACGTTGGGTGCCTCTGCGCACTCTGTAAGCTTTTCTGAATTTGTCGTATTTCTCGCCTGGCGGAAACACTGAGCCATCACGTGGATCAATCGACAGACTAAGTGGGATTTTTCTGATAAGTTGACGAAGCCTAGGCTCTGACACTCGTTCCAAGCCGAGTTCTTGACCCGCGCGTTTGGCCAACCACCTTGCGGGCATGGGACCCTCTGCCTCGAGGATGTCTCGAATGAGATCGCTGAATGTGCCATGTGAGGATGACATTGCGAAGTTGAAACCGCTGTCTAGATCCTCAATAGTGAGTCCGTAATTTGTGCCATCGAACTTTGTGAAATTCTCAATTACAATAATCGTATCATCGATTTGATTCGCATTAGAGTCTTCTGCGCTAATTAGAATATCATTATTTGCTTTACTTATGTTATAATTTGTTCTTTCTTGCAATTTACTGTGTAGATCTTCAATTTTACTGATATTATTTTTAGATTTCACTCCAATTATAGATTGAAATTCATGTAAAGCATTCCAGTTTGTATTTTTATTATCATTAATTTTAAGATCCGAATTTTCTATATTGTTCTTAAAATTGGTTGATTTATGAGTAGAATTATCTTTAAAATCGGAAAAGGATGTTTGAAACTCTTTTTGTTGTTGAATACGGTCTTGTGAAGTTTCCATAACCGTACTGCAGAGCCGGTTGATGACACCTTCTCTGTCGCCCAGCCATTCTGGAAGCCATACACGTTCAACGACAGGCCAACCCATGAGTTGACCCAGAACCGTTAATGGAAGTCCATCTCGATCTACAACAGTCTTGCGTTTATACCAAGATTCTCCGTCAAGCAGTATAGCCATACACGGGTGATCGGGGTCTTCCGCGGAGGCCACCGCAAGATCGATCCGGAAATCCGAGATGCCGATGTCTGTCGATACGATAAGCCCGCGGTTTCGCAGTTCTTCGGCGATCTCATCCCGGTGGTTGTCGCGGTGGCTCCGCTTTCTCAGGTCGCCGTCGGTGGCCTCCGCGCCGTCACGAGCCGTAAGGAGATAATCGCGCAAATGCTTTATCCCCACGGAACTCGTATCGCCTACACGCAATTCCTCCGGTTCGAAACTGCAGAATAGGCGGATCTCGCGTCGTGCCCGAGTGATGGCGACATTGAGCCGCCGCTCGCCACCAGCCTGCGAGAGCGGGCCGAAATTGAGTGGAAGCGTACCTCTTTTGTTTCTGCTGAATGCAACAGAGAAGAAAATGACGTCACGCTCATCTCCCTGGACGTTTTCGAGATTTTTCACAAACAATCCGTCGGGCGCCTCGAGGGCTTGGGTTATCCGTTCATCGTCTAGGTCTCGAAGCATCCTGTCGATTAGATCTCTCTGCTGTATGTTGAATGTGATGACTCCCAACGATGGTTTTCTATCGGTTTCGGCGAAACGCAGTTGAATCTCCTTGACGATGGCCTTCGCTTCCTCAGGATTCGTTCGTTTTGCCCGCCCCGCGGAATTCCGCAGGAATTCGCCGTGAATCCGCTCGAAATGGAGGCCGGAGCGTTTGTCTTCGGGCCGCGCGGGCCCCGGGAACGTCGAGAGGCGACCTGCGTAATAGCGGTGATTCGAGAAGGCGATGAGCCCCTCGCTCTGACTGCGGTAATGCCATGACAGCCATTGGCGCGGCACCTGCGCATTGACGCACTCGCTCAGAATCGACTCTTCGTCGGCCACGGTGTCGCTGACGATCGCCTCCTCATCGATGGACGTCTCGGCAAAGGACGTGGGCGGCATCTGCTTGCTGTCTCCGACGACTACGACGGACTTTCCTCGGCCCATTGCCCCGATCGCGTCCGCGACCCGCACTTGGGAGGCCTCATCGAATACGACGATGTCGAACGGGGCGGTGTTTGCTGGGAAAAACTGGGCGACGGATGCAGGGCTCACTAGGACACATGGTGTAAGTTGAAGGATGATGTCTTCGAATTGTTCGAACAACTGACGAATCTTCATCCCACCGCGCTGACGCGAGATTTCGCGCTTCAGCAGACCGATCCGTCCGGCTTTCGACCCCGTGTCGATCTTACGTTTCTCGATGACGCGCGCGGGCAAGACTTGAGCCATGTCGGCGCGGATTTCGGGGATGATGTCCATGAGGCTGTCGATGTTCTTGCGTTGTGCCGTTAGATCGAAGCTCTCCACATGCTGAAGTTTTGTGCGTTCCTTCACAGTGGCGTCGATGAGTGCGACTTCGAACTCGTTGTCGAGGATGTCGCAGCGTCGTCCTCCTTCGAGGATCGAATGCGCGAGATCGCCCAGACCGAGCGGTTCTAAAGCCTCGACGGCGGCACTGAACTTCAACCAAGCCTGCAAAGAGGAATACGCGAGTTCCTCGGTAAGGAAGCCGGCCTCACGCTGAGACCAGCGAACGAGGAACGATTGGCCCCTCAGCCATGCGTGGGTGTGGGGATTCTCGGAATCCATGTGGGAGGCTTTAACCAGTCCAACTAGCGAGGAGATGAGTTCCGCAAGGGCCTGCCCGACTTCTGCACGTTGAGAGGTGCCTGCGATCGAATCCATGACGTTGCGGAAAGATCCGGGACGTTGGCTTTTGGCAGCTTGATCGAGGCCCGAGGTAAGGATCCGGAATGTGTGTTCGCGCACTTGCGGATCGAACGGAGTCCACCCAGGTGGAAGGGAAATCCCCGTCAAATACTCAATGGAATGCCGAATGTCTTCGACGGCCCGGTGTGTCTTAGCCGTCTCGCGCAAATTGTCCGTCAGCTCGCTGAAAGCGACGTCGTCAATGCCTTGCGCGAGGAAGGGGATGATTTCCTCTGCTACGGCACGTCGTGCCTTCTTGCGGCCGAAGAGCCCCGCCGAATCCGCGGCGGCGGATCTGTCGATGAGACCATCGAGATCACAACCCAGGATTCCCATGTGAAAATGGGTACACCATTGTGGCATCGTCGAGAACTGCGGGCCTTTGAGCTCTGCAACGACTTCCTTTGCCATACGATGGGCTTCTGCATCGCGTAGACGTACCATGAGTTTCGGGTCAAGACCGGGCTGCTGGAGAATATTCGCCCAATCATCGATTTCATGCGTTTCAAGTCCCGCTTGGAGCAGTTCGGGAGTGAGTCCTACGGCGTTGAGCGCCTTCAAAGCGGTATCCAGGCGCTGTCCGAAGCGAACGACGGCTCCGGCGTCGATTCTCTCTGAAAGGGAACCTCGCACGAACCCCCACGGATGTTCGAAAACCGAGTGGACGTCCGAAGCCGACCGAGCGATGCGAGAGATCACAGACTTCGTCTTCTTGACGTCATCGGCGGTGCTGCGCGCGACGAACTCAATGGGAAGGGCGAAGCTCGAGGTGAATTCGCCGCGGAATCGAGCCGCCCTGTCATTGGCAGAGTACAGAGAGAGGCCAGCCCTGTTCGGTGCGTGTATCTTCTCGGCATAGGCATTGAGATCGGCGATGTACCTGCGAGCCTGGGTTTTCCGCATCTCGAAGATGTAGTCGATCTCGGGAGCTGACAGCTCTAATGCATGTCCGAGTTTGCTCCGAAGTTGGGTGGGACGTGCCGTTCTGTCGTGAAGTTCGAGTACGAGATCCGCCAAACCGATCGACGCCATCCGCCTTTGCACGACTTCGAGCGCGGCCTTCTTCTCCGCGACGAAGAGGACTTTCTTGCCTTCACGCATAGCGTGGGCGAGAAGATTCGTGATCGTCTGAGATTTGCCGGTGCCGGGAGGGCCCTCGAGCACGAATGTCCTGCCGGCGATCGCCTCGTTGATCGCGTGGAGTTGCGTCGCATCGGCCGAGATCGGTGAAATCATTCCAAGCCCGTCCAAATCGGCTCCCGCGGGCTGGTCGACGGGGTCTTCGAAGTCACCGGTTGGGTTGAATGCCAGGTGATTGACCAGCGGATTCCTGGCGAGGTCTTCCCAGTGTTGGTCCAGGTCCCGCCACATGCCGAATTTGGCGAACTGCAGGATGGACAACGAGGCGCGCTCTTCGACGACGGCGTCGATTTGTGCTGTGACCAGAGTCTTGCGCAAGGTGTTGAAAACGGCATGGAGGTCTATCCCCGATTGGTCTTCAACTGGATCCTCAAATTCGGGAATCTTCAATCCGAACTGCACGAATAGTTTTTCCAAAAGGCAAAAATTCGGTGTTGAAACACCTGACTCATCTATCGAGATGCTGAAAGATCGTCCCCTATTTCGCGTTGTCAGCGTGATGGGTACCAAGACCAATGGAGAGACGAGTTCTCTGCCGTCTATCTGCCATCTTAAGATTCCAAATGTGAGATAAAGATTATTACTGCCTGTTTCTTCTATGATCGTTCGCATATTCTGACGAAGTGCTGTCAAACGTCGACCGTAAGTCGCTTCTGTAACAGACACATAAACATCGTTTTCCTCGAAAAGGCCCTCGCGCAGTATCTCCTGTGGTAGATCGAAGGCTGATCGGATTCCGCGTTTTTTCTGCAAAGCGGAGATGTCGTCGGCTGCTCGTAAGCTCACTACACGTCCCGAGCTTATGAGATCTTCGAAACGTGCGAGATCTCCGTCGGGGATAGCTAGGTGTAAAGCGTCACTTTCCCGATAGTTAATAAGTTTATTGCGTAAACTCAAATCTAAAAGAGTATTTTTCCACTGTCTAACTCTTGGCGGGAGAGTTTTGCATTCTCCGTTTCGTTTTACTCCGTCATATTGTGTGTGTAAGTCATTAAAGTTGCGTCGAGAGTCCAAACTGTATTCTTGGATAATGACTTGACCGTCACCATTCACTGTTCTGGAGGGCAAGGGAAGGATTCTCGTGTGCCTGGCGCGGATGACGTCTAGAATGCCGAGATGATCGATTCCATCGATCTCGTGGAGGCGTCGTTGGCCTTCGGCGGATGCCTGCTCGAAAGTTGCAGCCTCGGGACCCCCGGCGAACGACGTCGCTTCAACCATGACGATCTCTCCCAAATCGACCCGATTGATGAGTTCTTCGAGTTGAGTGTCGACGGCGACGTCCATCATCCGCTCGACTCGCCAGTAGCCGAACAGCGCATGGCCGTTGATCACCCAGACAAGGGGATGAATCCCTAATTGTTCGAGCAGACCGGCCATCGCCAGCGATAGATCGAGACACGTACCCATGCGGTTGGAGAGTACTTGGGCTACAGGACGGATCTTCTGGCCGGGCCCACTCCAGCTCGCAGGAGGCTCGGTATACCGGATATCGCGGGCGACGAGTGCGTCGTAAGCTGCATGAACGGTTTCGTCTACACGATCGCGGTCCATCGACTGATAGCCGTCGAGTGCTGAACGCCCAGTGCGTTCCCTGAGAAGATCCGACACTTGAAGCTGAAGCCCTTGCAGGTCCGATGCGTTCGGCTGGACGAAGGCTGCGAGCATCTCCAGGCCGAGCTGAAGCGGACTAGCCACCCACTGATTGCTGGCGAGAACGCGGACGCTTTTGGCCTCCTCTCCGATGGTCACACCTTCATCGTCGGTGAGCTCGACGTGAAGCGTTCCCATGGTCTCTTCATCCAACGAGTGCATGACCACACCGTCCAGCTTGACCGCGATGTCACGCAAATGCGTCGGGCTGTCGGGGATCAGATCGATTTTTCGTCGGAAATCCTCAGTGATCGTGCCGACGGGAGTGGAAATCCAGATTCGTATCTCAGCGCCCTGGTATTCGCGGGAAGCGCCTGAGATTACTACGTCTGAAGCAACCGAAACTGCATTGTGCGCGAGAGCATAGCTGACAACTTTCAATGAATCAATATGGATGGATGTATTGATGTTTCGATTTTTATTATTAGTTTTATAGTTATCTGATAAGTTTGATTGTCTTGATTCATTATCTAAATTGATATTTTCAATTTTTATTTGTTTTAAATCAGTTGAATGGGACTCTGTTGCCATATGTGTGAGATTATCGATTGTTTGTTGAGGGTTTCTGAGCGGCCGTGAAGGACCATCAAAAGTGAGGGCGTCTCGATCGATTAGATTTCTGCCTCTTCGGCTCTTCCTCATCGAATGCGCCTCGGCACTGGCCGCCGAATTCCCTGTGGTGCGTGAAGGTCCTGCCGGCCCGTCTGAGTATTCCATTGTCTGTTCCTCCCGTGAGCGTCGGTGGCCTGTGAGCAAAGATAATAGCACCGGACTCCGATACCGACGGGGCGTCGTCCGCGGCCGAGAGGCCGGGGCATTTCGGAATGAGTTACGTTACGGGCTGCCGCCCTGCCCCGAAGAGCTCGAATCGATGAAACCGCTCGCCAATAGGCTGGTTCTCGGCGGGGTGAACTCGCCGAGAACCAGCCTGGGTTGTCGTCCTCCGTCGATCCGGGGTCTTGGGAGGGCGCCTATATATGCCTTACGCTTTACGCAGTCTGAGCGAGTTGCCGACCACGATCACCGAGGAGCTGGCCATGGCCGCCGCTGCCAGGCCCGGGACGATCACACCGAAGATGGCCAGCGGGATGGCGATTACGTTGTAACCGAACGCCCACACCAGATTCTCCTTGATGATCCGGAGGGTTCGGGCCGAGATCCTCAACGCCGCGCCGATCGTGCGCACGTCGGAATTCACGATCGTCACATCCGAGGCGGCTTTGGCCACGTCGGTCCCCGATCCCATGGCGATCGACAGATCGGCTCCGGCCAGGGCGGCGGCGTCGTTCACACCGTCTCCCACCATCGCGACCGTCCTGCCTTCGGCGTGGAGGCCTTCGACGACGGCGAGCTTGCCCTCGGGCAGGACGCCCGCCCGAACGTCGTCGACGCCTGCTTGTGCGGCGATGGCACGTGCCGTCGCCGCATTGTCGCCGGTCACGAGAATCGGCCTCAGGCCTAGGTCCTTGAGCTCCGCGACGGCTTCGGGGGTCTCGGTGCGGAGGGTGTCGCGCACGGCGAAGATCCCCAGAAGCCTCCCGTCGAGGCTGACGCCCACAAGGCTCGCTCCGGCCTCGGAAGGCGCCGCCGCGGCGGTAGCGGCCAGGCCGTGCGAACCGTCGGCGCCCTCCGGTGCGGCCATATCCGCTGCATCCGCGCTTTCGTCTCGGCACCTGACCCCGAGCGACTCGAGCCATGTCAGGCTTCCGGCGTGAACGACTCGGCCGTCCACCCGGCCGGAGATCCCGTGACCGGCCGCCGCCGCGGCATCGACCACCGGCGTGGGGGCTATGCTGCGTTCCCGGGCGTAGTCGACGATCGCCCTGGCGATGGGATGCTCGGAGCCGCGTTCGATCCCGGCTGCCAGAGCCACGAGCTCGTCCATGTCCCCGTCCAGAAGCCGGACGTCGGCGACGCCCATGGCCCCGGTCGTGATCGTCCCGGTCTTGTCGAGGATGATCGTGTCCGCGGCGTGGGCGCTCTCCAGGATCTCGGGGCCCTTGATGAGAGCCCCCAGCTTCGAGGCGCGCCCCGACCCCACCAGCAGGGCGGTTGGCGTCGCCAAACCGAGGGCACACGGGCAGGCGACCACCAACACGGTGATCGCGCTGGCCAGAGCCATCTCCAGCGGGTTGCCGAGGGCTAGGCGGACCGCGAAGGTCGCCGCCGCGATCGCGATGACCGCAGGCACGAAGACGGCCGAAATGCGGTCGGCGATCCGCTGGACGGGGGCCTTGCCCGTCTGCGCCTCCGTCAGGAGCCGCCCCATCTGGGCGAGGGTCGTCTTCTCGCCCACGCGCGTGGCCCGGACGGTCAGCACCCCGTAGGTGTTGACGGTCGCCCCCGTCACACTCGACCCCGCGCTGACGTCGACCGGAACCGACTCGCCGGTCAGGAGCGAGGCGTCGACGGCTGAGGCGCCGTCGAGGACCACGCCATCGGTCGCCACCTTCTCTCCCGGGCGAACGAGGAACTCGTCTCCGACCTCGATGCTCCCGGCTTCTACGACCTCCTTGACGACGGTGCCGTCGGCCCGCCGCGTGCGCGTCGCCTCCTGCGCTCCGAGCGAGAGAAGCGACCTCAGCGCGTCGCCGGCCGAACGCCGCGACCGCGCCTCCAGCCACCTCCCCAGCAGCAGGAAGGTCACGATCATCGCGGCGGTCTCGAAGTACAGGTGCGGCCGGCCCGCGTGCCCGAGGCCGTGGATGCCCGTCATGTGCATCGTGTAGCCGAACTCTCCGGCCCCGCCGACCAGCAGGGCCCACAGGCTCCACCCCATGGAGGCGACGATGCCCAGCGAGACCAGAGTGTCCATCGTCGTCGAGCCGTGCCGGCCTGCCCGCCACGCCGCCCGGTGGAACGGCCAGGCGCACCACAGAGCGACCGGGACCGACAGCGCCCCGAGGACCCACTGCCAACCGGAGAACTGCCAGGCCGGCGTCATGGAAACCGCGACGATCGGCGCCGACAGAGCCAGAGAGACGAAGAAACGACGCCGGAGGTCGGCCACGCGGGCGGACGAGGCCCGAGCGGCGGCGGCTTCCGCTTCGGCGGCGTCCACACCGGCGGACGCCTCACGCTGCCCGTCGGCTCCCACTCGGATGCGGCGCAGCACTGTGGCACCGTACCCGGCCTTCACCACCGTTCCGACGAGGATCGAATCCTCGACGTCTTCGGCCTGCGGTGACAGCTCGACGCGAGCCTTCTCCGTCGCTAAGTTGACGACCGCCGTGACTCCCGGAAGCTTGCCCAGCTTCTTCTCGACCCGGGCGACGCACGAGGCGCAGGTCATCCCCGAGATCGCCAGTTCGACCTCGACGGCCGGGGCCGCGGAGCCGTCAGTCTGAAGGGAGGCGTCCTGGCGGGACGTGAGGGGCAGGGCGGGCGCAGCGCCCCCGGAACCAGGGGCTCGACCTGTGGCTTCGAGAGGATCATCGACCATTCTCGTTTCCTTCTCTTTTGAGTTCGGCGCATGGCACCGGATCGTCCTGTGCCGCTTCCGGGGCTGACCGGGTGGAAGCCGGCCAGCCCCGGGTGGGGCATCAGCGCACGACGGATTCCAGGGTGTAATCGCCCGCTTCGGAGATCGCTTCGCGCAGGGTCTCGTCGGGGATGTCGTTGTTCGTGTACACGAGCACTTTCGAGACACCGTCCTTGGCGAGGGTGACCGAGACGTTGACGACGCCGTCGAGGGCCTCCAACTCCTCGGTCACGTGGGTCACGCAGTGCCCGCAGGTCAGGCCTGTGACGCCGAGCTCAATGGTGCGGTCGAATGCCATGAATACTCTCCTTCACTAGTGATGTTGGGGTAAACGTACGACGGAGCGGAATATTTCTGGTGAAATAGTGGCGAAGCAGCCACCCGTCGATCCGACTGGAACGGGCCTACTGTGCGTGAACCGGGTGCACAGCCCTGCTCAGGAGCCGGCTTGCCGTGCGCGCGTAGGCGGACCGCGGGGGTCGATCCATAGGGAGAATTCTCCGAGCGGCTTGCCGTGCGCGCGTAGGCGGACCGCATCCCCGGTCCGCTCAGTCGAAGCGCTGCGCCGCCCAGTCGGGAATCGATTCACGGGGGAAGAACGTCAGCTCCTCCTCCCAGTCGTGCGCGGTGAGGGCGTCCGCGAATGGCGGTTCGTCCTCGAATTCGAGGTTGACGATTGACTCGCCGTCGGGCCTGCACTCCAGGATCAAAGTCAGCGGCGCACCCCGGTGGAGGTTGGCGTGGGTGGCTTTGAGCCGCCCCATGTACTGCACGAGGGCGGTCGGAAGATCGGGCGAGGGAACGGATTCCCCCTCGACCATCGCACTGGCGCTGAAATTCACCCGTGTGCCGACGATCTGCATAACGATCCTGGCCTCGGACCATCCGTGCGGGGCCGTCATGCCCACGATCGAATGGATCTCGCGCGTGAGCATGCCCGGATTGTCGTTGCTGCGCTCCTGGGTGGGGACCAGGGTTATCGCCTCGCGGTCCGCCATGTCCCAGGACATCGTCCGCACTTCGCGGGACTGCTCGTCTGTGATGTCCTCGGAGGGGACGTTGACCAGGTAGACGCCCGGCCCGTAGCGGTGGAAGCCCTTGCCTTGGGCGTACAGGCCGTCCACGAACACTGCCACGGCCTGAGCGTAGAGAGTGCTATCTTCGTCGCGCATGAGGCGGACGAGCCTGCAGGGGATCTCGCTGACCCTGCCGAGCAGCTCGTTCTCGTAGATGTCGAGGCCATCGTGGTACTCGATTCGCTTCGCCCACAGGCCCGAGGGAAGCCTCTCGAAGCCCTCCTCCGGGGGCTCGCTGGGGAAGACGAGCGTGACCGCGTCGGGAATGGGACCCTGCGCCTCGACCTCGACCGGGACGATGCCCCAGTCCCGGTCGACGACCGGGCCGATGAGTTGGGAGGGGGCCTCGGCCTGGAAGGTGCCCTTCGCCAAGGTCTCCCACCCCCAGGCGATGCCATGGTAAACGCCGCGCAGCTCCGGTGTCCGGTTCCCGGGGTGGAAGCGCCACAGTTTGGCTCCCGCCGCCAGACGGGCCGGCTCGATCCACATGAGCGGCGTCTCCACGCCGGCCGCCTCCGCGATCCCCGTGCCGTCGTACGGCGGATATTCGGTGATGCCGCCCAGGAAGCTGTCGGGATGCAACGCGCCGACTGCACGGCGCACGTGGACGAAGGGGTGCGCGGGAGCGTGGAGGACGTCGATGGGCTCGTCGGGCGAGAAGAGCGAATACTCACCCGAACACTGGAAGAGGTCGATGAGGTCGGCGACCTCCGTGACGTTCTGGGCATCTCCGGCGTTCACGGCCAGTCCGAAGAAATGGTCGAATCCGCCGTCCAAATACGTTTCGGCTTGGAGTTCGGTTATCAATTGTTGGTAGACGACGCTCATGGCGATTCCCTGGATGTATAGATCGGCCCGGCATCCCGTGGTGCCTTGGTCTTCACTCTACAGCTGAAAATCGCCGTTGTCGCCGGATAATGGACGAATGGGGACTATTGCAATACCCCGTGGAGTCTATTCCAACATCCTGGACGCTCACTCGGAGACGTCTGCACTCTTGGCGTTGCGATTCGCCCGCAGACGAAGTGCAACCCACACGATGAGGGCGAGGACCACGAGAACGATGACGATTTTCGTGAAGACGCTGATGTAGCCCTCCACTTTGGTCCAGTTGCTGCCGAGTGCATAGCCGGCGTAGATGAGGACGGTGTTCCAGATGGCCGATCCTGCGGTCGTCAAAGCAGTGAACTTCCAGAAGGCCATGCGCGTCACGCCCGCCGGTATCGATATCAGCGATCGGAAGATGGGGATCATGCGGCCGAAGAACACCGTCCACATGCCCCGGCGATCGAAGAACGCCTCCGTGCGCTCGATGTCCTCCGTCCTGACCAGGGGGAGTTTGCCCATGAGCCAGCGGGTGCGCTCGCGGCCCAGGAGCACCCCGACCCCGTAGAGGGCCCAGGCCCCGATGACCGAGCCGGCCGTACACCACAGAATCGCGCCGATCAAAGTGAAGTTGCCGGAATTCGAGCCGGCTGAGAATCCGGTCAGAGGCAGGATCACCTCTGAGGGCAGTGGTGGGAAGAGGTTCTCCAGTGCGATGAGCGAGGCGGCTCCTAAGCCGCCGAGCTTGTCGATGACGTCAACCGCCCAGCCGGCGAAGCCGGAGAGGCCCTGCGGATCCGTCGAGGCCGCCGCGGCTATGAATCGAATCAAGGTGTCTCCTTATGCTCGTTTAGCTCAACGCTGACTGAATGCCTTGAACAGTTTCGCATCTGCGCTTGAGGAATGCCTCGCATTCGCGTGTGATGCTTGTCCCCTCGGCCGGGCGCCCGCCGCCGAGGACTCCGACGAAGGGAGGCGGTTCGACTGACGCTCGCTGGCCAGGCGTCTCCGGTCAGCCCCGGGGCCGGCTACTCCGGTTGGCCGGCTTTGTCCAGGTATGCCACGAGTTGGGCGGCCAGGCCCGTGTAGGCGCCGGGCGTCAGCGAAGAGAGCCGGGCGGCGACGTCGTCGGGCATGCCGAGGGACGCGATCGCTTCGCGCATGTCCTGGGCTGTGACCGTTCGCCCGCGCGTCAGTTCCTTGAGGCGCTCGTAGGCGTTGCCCATGCCGGTCGCCCCCGCCAGGCCCGCGGCGCGCATCGCCTGCTGGATCGGCTCGGCCAGGACCTCCCACGAGGCGTCCAGATCCGCGGCGAGCTTCGCAGGGTTCGGCTCGACGCCGGCCAGGCCGCGGACGAGGTTGTCGAAGGCCAGAAGCGAATGCCCCAGCGCCGCGCCGACATTGCGCTGGGTCGTCGAATCCGTGAGGTCGCGCTGCATCCGGGACGTCACGAGCGTGGCGGCCAGCGTCTCCAGCAGAGCCGAGGATATCTCCAGGTTCGCCTCCGCGTTCTCGAAGCGGATCGGGTTGACCTTGTGAGGCATCGTCGAGGAGCCGGTCGACCCTTGAGCCGCCAGCCTCTGGTGGAAGTAGTCCAGCGAGATGTAGGTCCACATGTCGGTCGCCAGATTGTGCGCGATCCGGTTGGCGTGGGCGACGTCGGCATACAGGTCGGCCTGCCAGTCGTGCGGCTCGATCTGCGTGGTGAGCGGATTCCACACCAATCCCAGGCTCTCGACGAAGGCCCGGGAGAGCGCCGGCCAGTCGGCTTCCGGGACCGCGACGACGTGGGCGCCGAAGGTCCCCGTCGCACCGTTGAGCTTGCCCAGGTACTCGGCGCCCTGGACGCGGCGGATCTGCCGCGACAGCCGTGCGGCGAAGACGGCCATCTCCTTGCCGACCGTGGTCGGAGTGGCCGTCTGCCCGTGCGTGTGGGAGAGCATGGGCAGGCCGGCGTGCTGACGCGCTAGAGCCGCCAGGGCGTCGGCCAGGGCTCGGGCTGCGGGAAGCCACACCTGCTCGATCGCTCCCTTGATGCACAGCGCATAGGCGAGATTGTTGACGTCTTCGCTCGTGCAGAAGGCGTGGACCATGTCGCTCAGAGCCGGCAGGACCGTTGCAGGGCCGAGGGTGGCCGGCGCTGCGTCGAGACGCCATCTGATGAAGTATTCGACCGCCTTGACGTCGTGGCGGGTCTCCGACTCGATCGCGGCGAGTTCTGCCACCTCGGCCTGCCCGAACGAGGTGGGGATGGACCGCAGGAAGCGCGTGTCGTCTTTGTCGACGACCGGAGCGCCGGGGACGACGCCTTCGCGGGACAGGAAGATGAGCCACTCGATCTCGACTCGGATGCGTTCGCGATTGAGGGCGGCTTCGGAAAGATAGGCGGTCAGCGGGGTGGTGGTGGCGCGGTAACGTCCGTCGAGGGGGCCGAGAGCGAAAGTCATGCGGATATTGTTCCACGGTCATGGCGAGGGATACCCATTGTTCCTGCCCTGTGAGACCGATAGCCTCAAATCCGGCTAAGTCCGATCTTGCCGTGGATAACGAGAGGAAACGAGGAGTTTCATGTCCGAAGTCGCCGAACGGGCCCAACGTCTGAACGAAGCGAGAGAGCTGGAGGAGAGCGCCGACAGGATGGAGGAGTCAGTGAAGGGGCTCCTGGAGATGAACATGACGGAGGCGATGAGCAACGCGGCGAAGGGAATGCCGGGAACCTCGCTGGGAAAGCAGTCCTATGAGCTCGGGGTGGCATTGGACGCGAGGAACCGGGAATTCGCCGAGACGCTGATGGCACACGTCCGGCAGACGCGGGAAGCGGTGGCCAGGATACGCCGGGAGGTGGCGGCGGAGGAGAAGGCCGAAGACGTCGAGATGTAGCCCGTCCTCGGCTTATACGCAGGCTTGCAGGCTTCGGTTCGCCGCAGGCCCACCCTCGCAGCCCGCGCCCGGACGGATCGGGAGGCGGGCTGCGACTGCCTACGCGTAGGCTGATGCCTCTCGGACCGTCTGCCGGCCGTAAGCCCCTCCGAAGAGGGCCGCATGGACGATGAGGATGTGCAGGCGGTGGAGCCCGACGCGCTCGCGCCAGCCGTCGGCGAGCGGAGAGGCTTCGTCGTAGGCGGCGTATATCCGGTCGGTGAAAGGAGCGCCGAACACGGTGAGCTGGGCGAGGTCGGATTCGGCGTGCCCTCCCTGCGACGCAGGGTCGATGAGGACGGCCACGCAACCGCCCTCTCCGGTGCGGCGCCCTTCGGCTTCCCGTTCTGCGGCGCCCACCGCGCCGCGTGCGGCCGACTCGCGCGTCGCCCAGTAGAGGTTGCCCGACCACAGGTCTCCGTGGAGGAGAGCGGCGTCCGTGTGGACGAGCGCGGGCTGGGGAGCGTCGAACGCGCCTTCGCGCAGGCGATCGGCCAGCCGATGGAGGACGCGGGCGCCGTCCTCGTCGATTGAGCCGTTGGCCCTCGCCGCGGAGAGGTAGGCGAGCAGACGGTCTTCAGCGTAGAACTCGCCGAAGCTGCGCGGACGTGAATCCGGAGCGACCAGGGGAAGAGGCGCGGCGCCCATGACGCCGTCGCCGGTTCGCCCGCCGTGGACGAGCCCTGCCGGCGCCTGCCCGAAAACACGCGATCCTTCGGGGCAGTGTGCGTGAGTGACGGCGAGGCGGCGGGCGAATTCCTCTGCTGCGCTTGCCGATGGCGACGCGGGGGAGAGAAGCGCCGTATCGAGCCGGCTCCCCCTCGGAGAGGAATGGGACAGCAGCCGGACGACCGGTGCGCCTCCGGCCCAGGCCGCTCGGGCGAGGTCGTTCAGACCCGCCGCTTCGGCTGCGATGGCGGCTGGCGTGCCGCGCTTGGTGAAGGCTGCCATGACTCCATCATGGCCCATCCGCGGCAGACTCGAGAACTACAGGATTCCTGCCGGGGGATTGTTTCCCGGAGGAGATTACCCGCAGACTCTCTCTTGAGGTGCTTCCTTCCGAAACCTTAGGGTGGATGAACTCGGTTCGGAAGGGACGGAGTTTCCACGGGAAGCTGCGGAAATTTGGATGGTATAGATGCGGAAACTCGAAATGAAGCTAATCGAAAGCGTTTAAGTAACGATACTCAGTCATATAATGATAAAAAAATGGAATATGAACGTACCATTTCAGAATTGGAAAATATTCAAAAAGATAGACTATTAACTGATTCAGAACAAGAAGAACTGCAATTTGCTAAACAATCATTAGAATCAATAAATTCAAAATTGACGGAGCTGGAAGCTATAAGTACTTCATTAAATAAATCAAGTGATACTCAATTACTGCTATATGACCCTGCAACTGGTGAAAATGGACATGAACTCACGCATGCAGCTATATCTATTGGTAACGTGGATACTGCCAATCATGTTGCAACGTATGTACCAGGAATGACTACTAATGTTACAGATAGTATGGAAAACATAACAAATGATATGTTAAATATGAAAGATGACGCTGAAGCTGTAAATGCCGGTTCAGTGGCGACCATAGGGTGGATCGGATACGATTGCCCTCCTCATCCGCTTACTAATAATGATTGGTCTGTTGTGGGTACGGGTGAAGCGGAAATGGGTGGACAGTCTCTGGCGAGATTCACGGAAGGCATTCAAGACTCGCGAAATGATGGTGATGTAGGAGTTTCATCAGTTCATCAATCGGTGATAGCCCATTCCTATGGTTCTACTACCGCTTCGTATGGAGTTGAACAGGTTCGACCGGGAGTTGTCGACGATTTCTGCGTATTCGGTTCTCCGGGAGTGAAAGAAGGAGGATGGGACATGAACGTTCCGGAGGGTCATAATTATGCGTTGGGATTTTCTAACGATGGTGTTAGTGGCTCTTACCTTGGTCGAGATCCAGTTATGGACCCTGATTTCAAGGGACTTAACCCAAAAGACGCCGATACGACGAAAACTGGGCATTCTGGGTACTTGGTCAATGGGAGTCATGCCCAACACGAAATCGCGAAAGTAATCGTTGGAAAGGGCGGCGAATAATGATATTGTCTCATGTTTATTACAATATTTAATCATATTATTGATATATTTTTAATTAATAAAAATATTAGACACTTATTTGTAATATATAAGGTTGTTTGAATGTATGAATATAATAATAAGTTAAGATTTTGGGGTGGGCGTATGCCGTTCGCCCGGCGTGTGAGTATTGCGGCTGCCCAACGCCAGCTCGTCGATGCCCTCGCCCGTGCCCGTGACCGAATCGATGAAGAGTTCGGCCCTCGAACGTGGAAGTGGCTGGATGAGCCCGCGACGAGTTTCGCCCGATGCCAGGACGGGCACGACCAGGGCTGGGAGGACAGCAGCCGCCAAGGGATGACCACGGGAATGTCCATCGCCTTCTTCCCCCGTCTGCTGGAGATCGCCGCCGAAGAAGTGGCTCCTCACGGATTCACACGCATAGTCGATGTGTCAGACGAGGACCGCTGGGTGAACATCTTCAATGTGGAAGACGGCGGCTATGTCGGCGTCGTCCATACCCGCGACACGCTTGCATTCAGTATGAGGTATGCGACGGGCTGCCGCCCAGAGACGTCGGCTGGGGCCGTCCAGCGCGGAAGGCACGCCATGTGAGCCGGATGCGATTGTCTCCGCATGCTCTTGTCTCTGTATGCCTTTGCCTCGGTGAGCCATTTGGCGGGATCGTAGGGCAGGCGGTCAGCTTTTACCGGTGAAACCTAGGATGGAGCTTGTATTTCACGGTGAACCTCCCGGTGAAACCTCGATGAACCGAGATTTCACCGGGACGGTAAGAATGGCAATGGCACAAGCCCGCCTCAGTCGGCCTCGGGCGTCGAGGATTTCGGCTACGGGTTGCGAGGCGATCCCGCCTCCCGGAAGGCGCGCATTCGGGAGGCACCTTCCGGTAGATCGGCCGATGTCCGCCTTGCAGTAGAGGCGGTACCCGCCCCCGGAAGGCGCTTTCGGCGGCACGAGGCAGATCTTGTCCCGGGAGTGAAGCGCGCGCACGCTTCACCGCGACGAGCCCGGTGACCATCCCGGCGGTTCTCTCCATGGGCCTGTCGTCCCTCATGCGTCCAGACTCCGCCCTGGCGTCGCATGAGGGTCAATAGCGTGAGGGGGGTCAGGGCTCGAGGGTCAATACCGTTGGTATTGGCTGGGGAGGAAGGCGTCGGCCAGGGCGTTCACCAGCCCGACGAGCAGTCCGCCCACCACGGCGGTCAGGAACGAGTCGATCGAGATGCCGATCGACAGGTGCTCGGTTATCCGAGACGTCAGCAGGAGCATCGCCGCGTTGACGACGATGAAGAACAAACCGAGCGTGAGGATGTAGAGGGGAATCGAAAACAGGACGAAGATCGGACGGACCAGGAAATTGACGAGGCCGAGGATGCCGCCGGCGATGAGATAGTAGAGGACCACTCTCTCGGCGGGGGCCGTTCCGGTCAGGGTGATCCCCGGAATGTAGAGGACGCAGAGCCACAGGCCGAGGGCGTTGACTGCTGAGCGAACGAGAAACTTCATGCGCCCAGCCTATCGGCGCAGCCATGGGATCGCTTGGACATGCCAGATCGGCGAACCCGATTCGAAGCCGCCGGCCGATCGCAGCGATCCGTTCCCACGACGGCCCGCCTACGTGACCGCCCGCTTAGACCGAGCCTTTGCCGACCCCGACCGGCGGGGCATACTGGGAACATGAGTGAGCAGCACTGGTTCCGCCGCGAAGTCCTCTCCCTGCCGGCCTACGTTCCCGGAAAGGAGGGGATGGGGCCCGACGTCGTCAAACTCGCGTCGAACGAGACCCCATTTTCGGCCCTTCCCGCGGTGCAGGCCGTCGTCGCGGCCGAGGCCGGTTCGCTCAACAGGTATCCCGACATGTTCGCCACGGGTCTCATCTCCGACATCGCGCGATTCCACGAGTGGGCCGACGACGGCATCGTGGTCGGCAACGGTTCGACCTCGCTCATCGAGCAGTTCCTCAGAGCCGTCGTCACGCCGGGCGGAGAGGTAGTTCTGCCGTGGCGTTCCTTCGAGGCCTATCCGATCGCGATTCAAGCCGCCGGAGGGCGGCAGGTCCCGGCTCCTCTGCGCTCGGGCGCGCACGACCTGGAGGGGATGCTCGGGGCCATCACATCCGACACCCGCGCCGTGCTCCTGTGCAGCCCGAACAACCCGACCGGCGTGGCCCTCGCCCACACCGAGCTGTCCGAATTCCTCGCGCAGGTGCCCGAACGGGTTCCCGTCCTCCTCGACGAGGCGTACATCGACTTCGTGACCATGGACGACGCCGTCCGGTCCCGCGATCTTCTGCTCGAACATCCGAATCTCATCGTTCTGCGGACCTTCTCCAAAGCTTATGGGCTGGCCGGGCTACGTTGCGGCTACGCCCTGACGTCACCGACAATGGCCGCGGGGCTTCGGGCGGTCGCCACGCCCTTCGGCGTCAACGCCCTCGCACAGGCCGCCGCCCGCGCCGCGCTGTCGTCGCAGTCCGAGGTCCGTTCGCGGTGCGCCGTCGTCGTCTCGGAACGCGAGAAGTTCAAGGCGGCCCTCTCCGCCCACGGTCTCCAGATCCCGGATTCCCAGTCGAACTTCGTGTGGCTGCCGGGATTCGGGGAGAGGCTCGAAACGGCCTGCCTCGCCGAGGGCGTGACCGTGCGGCGCTTCGGCGAGGAGGGCGTGCGCATTTCGGTCGCCGAACCCGAGGGGGCTCTGCGAGTACTGCGCGCCGTCGCGTCGGTCCTTCACCGATAGCCGCCTGTTCGCTGAGCGCTTGGCCGTTTGGCTGCCGGGCGAGGCCTTGGGTCGTTGGGTGAAGCCTTGGCCGTTGGGCGATGTGTTTTTCAAAGATCCCGGCGTTGGGGGACTGCCGATAACCCGGTGAAACCTCGGTTTGAAGCGTGTTTCACCGGCGAATCACCCGGTGACATGTGGTTTCATGTGAGTTTCACCGGGGCAGGCAGGGATGGGGAGATGTATCAGGTGTGCGGCCCCTGTGCCGGAGGAGTAGTGGCGCGAGATGTGCGGTGAGAGGGCGAGAGGTGTGACTGGAGGAGTGATTGCGCGAGAGATGCGGCCGGAGGGCTGAGAGGCGCGACGAATCAGAACAGGGTGACGATGAAGGCGATGGACGCGAGGATTTCGCCTATGCCGATCGCACGGACGGGCAGGGGGGTGCGGATCCTGCCGTACAGGGGCACCGCGACCGCCCGAGCGGTCATGAGCGCCCAGACGACGGCGTGCCACCGCCCGATCGCGTCATGCATGGCGAGCGCGATGACCGCGGCAGTCCATGCGGCATGCCAGGCGACGGAAGCGAAGAGATAGGGAGTGGAACCGCGTTCGCGGATGTTGGTTTTGACGTAGAAGACCGTGCCGGCGAAGTATCCGAAGAAAAGCGCGGCCAGAGCCCAGACGTGCGCCGTGCCGCCCAGTCCGGCCGCGCCGTCGGTGGAGACGTCGTACATAACGGGAACCATGAGGCTGGCTGCGGCCACCGTGTCCAGGCCCGAGGCGAGCGAGCGATCCTCCCGCTTCCATGCCGCCAGTGCGGCCACCGCCACGAGCGGGGCGAAGAGCAGCGCCCAGCGCCACAGGAAGGGCGCGCAGACGAGCGAGATGAGGCCCAGCCCTAGGACTGCCGCGCCGTAGGCCTTGACCGGTGCTGCGTAGCGGGCTTTGCAATGGGAGCGCAGCCATACCGTTGCGCAGTAGAAGAAGAAATAGCCGATGAACCAGAGCGCGTACAGCGGAATGTGCGCCCAACGGAAGCCGCCCTCGACGATCCCGAGGATCGGCGGCACGACGACCATCGCCCACCCGCCGTGGTACTGGGGGATCCACATGCGGATCGTCCGCCGACGCCGGGCCTTCGCCTTCGCCCGAGCCTTGGCCTCAGCAGAAGGGCTCCCGTTGGCCGTTGCAGACGAATCGCCGTTGGCCGCGGACGGGTTCCCGTTGGCCACGGATGTGTCCTTTTTGGCCGCTGCGGACGAGCCGCCTTCGGTGCCTCCAGTTGCGGGCGGGCGTCTGAAGACCGCCCGCCGGGTGGGGCTCTGCTCTCCGCTGTGCTCCCTCCGTTCGCCGGGCCGAGGCCGGGTGCCGTCAGTGCTCATGTCCGCGATCTTAACCAAGCCTCACGGGAAAAGTCAGGGTGTGCGCACCGCCATATGGTGCGCACACCCTGTTGCATCCCTGTTCTACGGCCGCCCTAGAACCGGCGTTCGGCGGCGCGCTTGATCTGGAAGCCCTTGCCGGTCAGCTCGCTCGTGCACGTCACGCCCTCGGTCTGTTCGATGGAGCACCACACTCCGTTGTGCGAAACCGTGGTTCCGTAGTTGGCCGTCACGGAGCTGTTGTACGACGAGTTGCAGTCTGCGGTGATGTCGCCGGACAGCCCCAGCGTGTACGTGGCCGTCTTCCCCTCACAGCCTTGGGGAGAGGGATAGTCGTAGGCGTAGATGGAGCAGGCGACTCTGTCCTGTCCGAACTTGCAGCGGATGTTGTCGGTCGGGGTTTTGAACTCTGTGATGTCGCGGGCGTCTTCGGGGGCACGGCTCTTCAAATACCACCACGAGTGGGAATTCGCCAGGTCCGCCAGGTTCGACGGCCCTTTGGCCGTGGCCTTGGCCAGCGAGAGGGTGTATTCGGCACCGCATTCCTTCGACAGCTTGGACATGGAGTCCGAGATCGTCTTCTTCTCCGAATTGTAGGAGTTCTCGTTGATGGCAGCCTTGGCGAAGGTGATGATCGTCGAAGCGTCGTCCTCGACCTTCGAGCACGAAGGCTTCTCGGCCAGCTTCTTGACGGCATCCCGAGCCTCCTGGAGATCCCCGCCCTTCGTGGTCTCCTCGCTCTTCGTGGTCTCCTTGGAAGATGTGCGCGTTTCGTTGCCGGCGGCGCTCTGGCCCACATTCATGACCTTGATGAAGAAGATCGCCATGACGGTGATGGCCAGGACAGCCGAGGCGAATACAAGGAAATACAATGGCTTGCGAGAAGCCGCGGGAGGCTGGTTCGACTGATCCTGCCGAAAGCCCTGGTCGATCCACGTCCCATTAGGTGTGGAGCTCACAAGCGATCACCATTCCTTTCCGAGTGAATGCGACCGTCGAGGGCGCATCCAGGTTCAAACTAGTCTACCGCTTCCGGTGCGGGCTAGCCGCTGTGGCATATGAGCGGAGGCCGCATCCCGCGCGGTTCATTCGCTCAGGCTTCCGGGACGCTCGAGCCTCGGTGTGCGTGGGCGGTACGCGGGCCTCGGGCGGCCGGGCCGTCTCACGGCCTGGGGCCAATTCTCCATTTTCGAAGCGGCACGGATAGTCTGAGGGCGACTACAGTGTCAATGTGCATCGGACGCAGATGCCGGAAGGCGAAGGGACAGTATGACAACCGGAATGGCATCGGGCAACATCGCCGCCGAAGACATGGAGCGCTCCAACCAACTTCTGGAACGCATCCACACGATTTTCGAGAGCCGGGTCGTGGGCCAGGAGGCCTTGTACACGGCGTTGGTGGCCTCGCTGCTGGCGCGCGGGCACGTGCTCCTCGAATCCGTTCCCGGACTGGCGAAGACCACGGCTGCGACGACGATCGCCTCGGCCACGTCGGGTTCGTTCTCCCGCATCCAGTGCACGCCGGACCTCATGCCCAACGACATCGTGGGCACGCAGATCTACTCCTACGAGACCGGGAAGTTCACTACGCAGCTGGGACCGGTGCACGCCAACGTCGTTCTGCTCGACGAAATCAACAGGTCGTCCGCCAAGACCCAGTCGGCGATGCTCGAGGCGATGCAGGAGCGGCAGACATCGATCGGCGGGACGATCTACAAACTCCCCAATCCCTTCACGGTGATGGCGACTCAGAATCCGATCGAGGAGGAGGGAACCTACGTCCTCCCCGAGGCTCAGATGGACCGCTTCCTCATGAAGGAGATCCTGACCTACCCCCGGCCGGCCGACGAGGTGACCATCCTCAAGAAGACGGCTGAGGGGACGTTCGACGAGCGCGACGACGCGGACCCCGTCTCCACCGACGACATTCTCTTCCTCCAGGAGACGGTTCGACGGGTGTACGTCGACGACGCGATAAAGAACTATATCGTCGCGATCATCAACACGACTCGCGGAGGCGGGCCGCGCCCCATCCCGGGCTTCCTCTCCAACGTGCGCGTGGGGTCGTCTCCGCGCGGGGGCCTCGCGCTCATGCAGGTCGGGCAGGCCCTCGCCTTGCAGGCCGGGCGCAACTACGTGATTCCCGACGACGTCAAGAGGCTCAGCTACCCCGTGCTCCGGCACAGGCTGGGGCGGACCTTCGACGCTCTGGCGAACAATGTGACGCCCGAGTCGCTCATCGACGCCGTTTTCGAGGCGGTGCCCGCCCCATGAGCCGCAGCGCCGCCGGCCAGCGCCTGGCCCTCGTCCGCGCGCGCCTGTCACTGCCGACGGTCAGGAAGGCCGCGGGGCTCTTCGAGGGCGCGCACACGTCGATCCTCACCGGGAAAGGCCACGACTTCGAGGACCTCGCAGAGTATTCGCCCGGCGACGAGGTCCGCGACATCGACTGGAAGGTGTCCGCTCGCGCGGGGCGGCCGATCATCCGCCGATTCGAGCGCGACACGGACGTGTTCACGCAGCTCGTGGTCGACACCGGCATCGAAATGCAGGCCGCCGCCCCCTCCGGCGAGATCAAGAGCGATCTCGCGCTCGTATGCGCCGAGACCCTCGCCTACCTGGGCGCCCAGCGCGGCGATCGCCTGGGGATCGTGTTCGGCAACTCGGCCGGAGTCGAGCGCTTCCCCGCGCGGCACGGGCTGAGCCATCTCGACTTCATCCTCGACCGCGCCGAGCACGCCCTCGCCGGCGCCGAGGCGCCGGCCGACGTGTCCGCCGTCATCGAGTTCTTCCTGCACACCCGCCGGGAAAGGTCGCTCGTCCTGCTCGTGACCGACCAGCTGTGGCCGGGCCCGGCAGACGAGAGGCTGCTGCGGCGGATCCGGGAGCGGCACGAGCTCCTGGTCGTCAGGATCGCCGACATGCCTCCGACGGAGAAGGGGGTCGAGGCGATGGCGGAGATCTCCGGGAACGTGTTCCTTCCCGAGTACGTCCGCGACGACGAGGTCCTGCGCAAGGAGATCGAGCACCGGCGTCGGGAGCGCGAGGAGGCCGCCTCCGCCCTGCTGGCCCGGTACAAGGTGCTCAACGCCCCGGTGGCGTCCAGTGCGGACGTCCTGCCAGTCATCGTCCGCCTTCTCAGGGGGCAGCACCGTGAACAGTAGGGAATTGGCGCCGCCCGTCGCGGGATCCGTCTTCATCCTGATCGTCCTCGTCGGCCTGGTGGTCCTCGCGATCGGCTGGGTGATCCTGTGGACTTTCCTCCGGCACCGGAATGCCTTCTCGCTCACGCCCGTCGTCCAATCCGACAGGGAGCGGTGGATCGGGCTCCTCCGCGGAGTCTCGGGGGACGACCTGCGCGAGCTCCACCTCGACCTGGCCCGCATCATGCGATCGATTCTCAGCGAACGCTCCGGGCGGGACATGTCCTCCTGGACGGTCGGCGACATATCCGCGCACCCCGCACTGACGAGCGTGGCCCGGCTCCTCGGAGAATGGGAGGAGCCGAGCTTCGCTCCCGAATCCGACGCCGACGCCCGCGCGTCGATCGAAAGCGCCGTCAAGGAGGTAGAACGATGGTGAATCCCTGGGTCGTCCCGGCGACCGTGAGCGCGGCCGCGATCCTGGCCTTCGTCGTGTGGAGGCGGGGTGGCGTCCGGCGCATGCCCGGGATCGTCTACGTCGCCCACACCGGAGTGCTCCGCTCCAGCCGGCGGTATCGCACGCGCGTGGCCCAGTTGCGCTTCGCGGTCGCCGGCATCGCCGCATGCGCCGCGCTGGCGGTCTTCTCCGCGGCGGTGATCGTGGCTCGGCCGTCCCACGAAAAGGTCAGCTCGCAGAGACTGGCCTCCCGGGACATCGTCCTGTGCCTCGACGTCTCGGGCTCCGTCATCGGCTTCGACTCCAAGGTGTTGGCCACCTTCTCGAAGATGGTTCGGAAGTTCGAGGGTGAACGGGTGGGGTTGGTCGTCTTCAACAGCTCGGCGCGCGTGGTCTTCCCGCTGACCGACGACTACGACATGATCCAGAAGGAGCTCGAATCGGCCGTCAGCGCATTGGACAGCGGCAGGGGCTCGTCCAGCCGGGAGTTCAGCGATCTGATCGCCGGCACGGTCAACGGCAAGGGCTCCTCGCTGATCGGGGACGGCTTGGTCTCGTGCACCCACAGCTTCGACTACAAGGAGAAAGACCGGTCCCGTACGATCCTCTTCGCCACCGACAACGAGCTCCTCGGCACCCCGCTCTTCCAGCTCGACGAGGCGTGCGCCCTGGCGAAGAAGCGCCGCATACGCGTCTACGGGCTGCTCATCGACGATCGCGGATACGGCGGCTACCGCGGGTCGTCCGGCAAGGACGCCCCCGGCGAGTTCTCCAGTGAGATCGGCAAGATCGGGGGGACCGTCTACGAGGCCAAGGACTCCGAGGCCGGCGAGCGGATCGTCAAGAAGGTGCAGGCTCAGGACGAGGCCGAGCTCGCCGGAGACGTCGACGTGAGCATCGTCGACGAGCCGAGGCGCTGGCCCGCGTTCGCGCTCGTCGGCGTCCTGGGGATCATCGGCCTGGCGTGGAAGTTCCGGTTGTCATGATGATGTGGCTGTGGCCCAAATGGGCGGTCGCCGCCCTGCTCGTGGGCGGGCTGGGGGCGTGTTTCGCCCTCTGGCGCACCACCAGGGGGGACAACTCCAAGGCGTGGGTCGATTGGACGCGTCGGGCGTTGATGATCGTCGTCGTGGCGTCGATGGGGATGACGCCCAGCGTCGAAGTCAAGCAGACGAGCGTTGTGCGAGGGGCGAACGTCTACTTCGTCGTCGACGTGACCGGATCCATGGTGGCCGAGGATTACAACGGCAGCCATCCGCGGATGGACGGCGTGCGCGCCGACATCCGGCGCATCCAACGCCAGATTCCCGGAGCCCGGTACTCGGCCTTCGTCTTCGGCTCGGAGGCCACCCGGGCGCTTCCCCTCACGACGGACGGCACGGCCCTCGAATCCTTCGTCCAGACTCTTTCCAGCGAGAACACCTATCAGTCCGAGGGGTCCTCGGTGCGACGCCCCGTCGAGGCGCTCAGGAGAGAGCTCGAACGTTCGCGCAGGAGCCATCCGGAGGCCCTGCAGCTCGTCTACGTGCTGTCCGACGGCGAGCCGCGGGGCAGGGACTCCGGCGAGAAGGGCTACTCCGAAGTCCACGACCTGATCGACGGCGGAGCGGTCCTCGGATACGGGACCTCGCAGGGCGGCCGCATGAAGGAGAACCTGGGAGGCGATCCGGCCAAATCCGGGTACATCGTCGATCCCAAGACGAAGTCCGAAGCGATCTCCCGCATCGATGAGGGACAGCTGAAGAAGGCCGCCAAGGAGGCGGGAGTCGACTACGTGCATCGGACGTCGCCCGACCAGGGCATCACGGCTCCGGACGTGGATACGCTCAAGCAGCGCAGCGCCAAAGGCCGTACGCGGCGCAATCCGATGATCTGGCCGGCGGGGACAGCGCTCGTCGTGCTGCTCGCATGGGAGATCGCGGCCCTGACTCCCAGAATCCGTTTGAGAGTGAGGGGACGCTGATGGTTTCCCGGAAGAAGTGGGCGATCGGCGGGGTGGCCGTATTGACGCCCCTCATCGTGTGGACGGGGGCGATGGTCGCCCTGCCGATGCTGGGCAAGGCCGCCTTCGACAGCGGAAGCTCCAGCTCGGTGACTCGCTACCAGTGGGCCGTCGACATCACCCCCGGCTTCCTGGAAGGCTGGCAGGCTCCCTACAACCTCGGGACGGCGCAGCTGGCGCACGACAGGCAGGACGCGGGGGTGGCCAACCTGGAACTCGCCCTCCGGCGGGTCCGCAGAGCCGAGCGCACCCAGGGCCAGATCGCGAACACCGAAGGCCCCGAGTGCAAGGTGCGCGCCAACCTCTCCCTCGGATACGAGGCGCAGGGCAAAGCCGCCGGCAAATCCGGCGCCAAGCGGTTGCAGAAGGCGATCGACACGATCCAGCCGTGCACATCCTCTAAGAAGAACAAAGACGAGCAGGAGCGCCAGAAAAAGGAGAAGAAAGAAGCGGAGACTCCGAATCCGAACCCCAGCCCCTCGCCGAACCCCAGCCCCTCGCCAAACCCCAGCCCGTCGCCCAATCAGAATCCCTCTCCGAGCCCCAATCAGAATCCTACGTCTTCGCCGGACCCGAACCAGAGTCCTTCACCCGGCCCGGTATCGCCGAACGGGGATCCCTCTCCCACGCCCTCGTCGTTTCCGGGTGAGAGCCCCGATGGCAGGGAGAGGGAACTCCGCTCGAAAGACAGCGAGAAGAACGAAAAGAACCCACGATACGGCGACCAGAGGAACGGCGAACCCAACTGGTGAGACGACGAGTCGGCGCGATCGCGTTTCGCCGTGCGACAGTCGAACCGACTACGCGCCGACCGAGCGCAGGATGAACCGTTCGGTCGCCGTGAAGAAGGCGGTACGCTCCGGCTCCTCTCGGGGTATGCGCCGGCCGCTCAGCGCACCGTGGATGAGTTGGACGGTCACGTCTAGATCCTGACCCGGTATCGCCCCCGCTTCCACGCATTCGGCGAGTATCCGGCGCAGGACGTTTCCCGTGGCTTCGACGTGCTGGCGGAGGGCCAGCGCCGTCTCCCGGGAGATCAGCTCGCGTAGCGGGGCGCCCGGCGACATGAGGTAACCGCGTTTGGCCCCCAGTTGTTCGCGGACGTAGATGCGCAGCTTCTCCACCGGCGTCTGCGCTTCGTCGAGCTTCCGGGTGAGCCGGTCGAGGTAATTGCCCATCTCGTACTCCACGTATCCCAGAAGGAGCTTCTCCTTATCGGGGAAGTAGTAGTAGACCGAGGCCCTGCTGATGCCCGCTTCAGCCGCCAAAGTCGCCATGTTGATCGCGTCGAAGCCTTTGGTCTCCATAAGCCGGGAGAAAGCCTCGAAGAGCGTGGCGTGCATCTTGCGGCGGTGCTCGGCGCGATGGCTTCCGGGATTCTTCGGCATGCCCCAAGGATACGATCCGGGGCTGATACCGCGCTGGGCGTCGCCTATTCGATGCCGATGGCTCCTGTGGGCGAGACCGCTTCGGCCAGGTGCCTCAGGATCGGGACGTCGCCGTCCAGCCAGTCGACGTCGCCGAGTTCGTCGAGTCCGAGCCAGCGCAGGCGCCGGTGGCTCGGACCGCATTGCGGCTCTCCCATCGGCCGGGCCAGCCATAGGCGCATGTCCATGCCGTTGGGCAGCCTCCAGTCGCCTCGAGCCGAACGCAGCCGCCGGCCGATCGCGATGCCGATGCCCAGCTCCTCGCGGATCTCCCTCCGCAGTGCGTCTTCGGGCTCCTCGCCGTCCTCGACCTTCCCGCCGGGGAACTCCCATCTGCCGGCGAGGGAAGCCGGATACGAACGCTGCGCGGCCAGAACCATTGGGGCCCTCGCAGCGAAGGGCGTCCGCCCGGCGGGTTCACGGTGCGCGGCCGGAACGCCCCGGACGATCGCCGCGGCGACGATCATCGCCCATCCGGGCTGCCTTGCCCGCCTGGTTCGCTCCGCCCGTCCGGTTCGGTTTGCGAGCGCCCCCGCTGGGAGTCGGAAGCGGACCCCTTCCCGGGCCGTCCCCGCTCCGACCCCCGCCGGCGCCACGCGGCCTTCTGCCGTTCGATTTCGCGGCGGGCGCCGATGACGAAGACCACCTGGCAGACGGCGATGCAGCCCAGGCAGGCGTACAGGGCGATGCCGCCGCTGCCGTAAGTCCGTGCGATCGCGGCATAGGCGATGAGCGCCGCGACTGACAGGAGGAGCGGAGTGTAGGAGCGGAGGGGAAGGCGAGGAGAGAAGCGATCGGCCGACTGCCCGCCGGCGGCCGTTCCTCCGGCCGCCGCCGAGCGCGACGCCTTGCTCCCCGGAGGGCGCCTGTCCGTGCCCTTACGGCGAGGAGCCGATCCGCCGCGTCGGGGGCTCTCTCCGGAACGCTGAAACTCCGACGCCGGGTCATTGTCCTTCGCTGACATCCAGCCGCCTTTCACCCGATTCGCTCCCGACTCGCCGAGTTGCCCCATCGGCGGCGAGCTTGGAGCCGACTGAACGCCTGGGCCGACTCGGAGCGGGCGACGGGAGTCGAACCCGCCTCTGAAGCTTGGGAAGCTTCCATTCTACCGATGAACTACGCCCGCGTGACGCAGCCCCGATCATATCAGACCCCCCGCAGCGCTTCCACGCCGGGCCCGTTCGCAGGCGAAGCCATCCGACGAAGCCGCCGCGGGGTCCGACCGGTTCCCGGAGCGAAGCGGGGGGCGGTGCGCCGCGGTGCGGCCCGCTTCCCCGCGACGACCGTCGAAAAGCCGATCGGAGAGCCGACATTCGGTAGGCTGGAGGCGTGCTTCTGTCCGACTCAGACATCCGCTCGTACGTCGCCTCCGGCCGCGTCCGCCTGAAGCCGTGGGACCCGGAGATGGTCCAGCCCTCCTCCGTGGACATACACCTCGACCGCTTCTTCCGGCTCTTCGACAACCACAAGTACCCCGTGGTCGACCCGGCCGCCGACCAGCCCGAGTTGACCCGGCTCATCGAGGTGTCCGCCGACGGCGAGTTCGTCCTCCATCCCGGAGAGTTCGTGTTAGGGGCCACCTATGAGCGGGTGACGCTGGCAGACGACGTGGCGGCCCGGCTCGAGGGGAAGTCCAGCCTGGGCCGCCTGGGCCTGCTGACGCATTCGACGGCGGGCTTCATCGACCCCGGATTCTCCGGGCATGTGACGCTCGAACTGTCCAACACGGCGACGCTGCCGATCAAACTCTATCCGGGCATGAAAGTGGGGCAGCTGTGCTTCTTCCAACTGTCCTCTCCGGCCGAGCGCCCTTACGGGGCGGGGGCCATGGGCTCGCGCTACCAGGGCCAGCGCGGGCCCACCGCTTCGCGTTCCCACCTGAACTTCCATCGGATCGACGTCGCGCACGACGGACGGGCCGAGTGAGACGGCGCCCCAGACGCACGGTGTGGTGCGGATCGAACGGGCACGCCATAATGGAAGCAGCCGTTAGAAGGGAGCCCCAGTGGACATTGGCTGGAAGATCGTCAGCGCCGGTGCTGGCATCGTCTCGGGCATCATCGCCAACAAGGTCGTCGACGTCGTGTGGAAGGGCATCGCCGGCAGAACCCGTCCTGAGGCCGACGACCTCTCAGAGCCGCTTCGCGACGCGCTCGTGTTCGGAATCGTCTCGTCGGCGGTCGGAGCGGTGGTCAGCGAACTGGTCGTGCGCAGGGCGGCGAAATGGTACGGGTTCGAATCGGTGGCCCGCCGCCCAGCCCCCGCAGCCGGATAGTTCCGCGCCCCGGAATCTACCGGAATCTAGGCGGTGGCCGTCCTCACAGAAGCCCGCATGCGGAGCCCTCGCCTGCCGGAGTGCGGCCGGCGGACAGCGGCCCGCTGCGTTAGGATGGGTCGGCGACAGGGGAGCGCCATCCGGGCGCTGAGAGTGCGAAAGCAGACCCTCGAACCTGCTCCGGTTAGCACCGGCGAAGGAAGTCGGGACTCTCCCCGCCCGTCGGGGCGGGCCCTCCTGAAAAGGAGGAATCACGCTATGTCACGCAGAACAACGGCGTGGAACGACACGGAAGCGCGCAACGGCGCGAAGAAGCCGCGGGCGGCCTCGTCCGCGCCCAGGTCCGGCGGTCCGGCCGCCGGCGCACAGACGTCCGCTCCGGGCAGGGGCATCCGCCGCATCGTCGCGGCCATGGGCGTCGCATCCCTCGGCCTCATCGGCTGCTCGGGGAATCACGCGCAGGACTCGTCGGCGAAGAAGACGGTCACCGTCCTCACCCACGACGCGTTCAACCTGCCCAAGGACGCCATACGGAGATTCGAGACGACCACCGGATACAAGCTCAAGACGATCTCGTCGGGCGAAGCGGGCGTGGCGAACCAACTTGTGCTGACGAAGAAACACCCGAAATACGACGCCGTCTACGGGATCGACACCTACTCCGCCGGCCTGGCGGACAGAGAAGGCGTCATCGATTCGTACACGTCGTCCAAACTCCCCGAGTCGGGCAAGCGGTACGTCATCGGCGGCCTCAACCCGATCGACCAGGGCGACGTCTGCGTCAACACCGACCACGCCTGGTTCAAGAAGAAGTCGGTCCTCGAGCCCACCAGCCTCGACGACCTCGCTAAGCCCGAATACGCAAAGCTCCTGGTAGTCTCCAACCCGACGACCTCCTCGCCTGGCCTCGCCTTCTTAGCGGGCGTCGAGAAGGCGAAAGGCCGGAAGGGCGCCGACGCCTACTGGAAAGCCCTCCTGGCGGGCGGCACCAAAGTGGCCAAGAGCTGGTCGGAGGCCTACAACTCGGATTTCTCCGCCGGAGAGGGCAAGGGGCAGTACCCCCTCGTGCTCTCTTACGGGAGTTCGCCCGCCGAGACGAAGGGGGCGACCGGCTCCGTCGACTCGACCTGCGTCCGCCAGGTCGAGTACGCAGGCGTCGTCAAGGGCGGCGGAAATCAGAAGGGCGCCAGGGCGTTCGTCGACTACATGCTGTCCGACTCCGTCCAGGCCGCCATCCCCGGATCGATGTACATGTTCCCCATCAACACGGCCGTCGCCCTCCCCGAGAAGTGGAAGGCCTACGCGAGACTCGCCGACGAGCCCATCCTGCCCGACGCGGCCGACGTGACGAAGAACCGGGAGGAATGGCTCAAATCTTGGACGTCGATCTACGAGTCCGCCAAGTAGCCGCGTCTTGAGCCGGTCGCACACCCGCACCCGACGCCTGGCCTTCGCCCTGGCGATCGGGTTGCCCTTGGCCGCGCTGGTCGTCTTCTTCGCCTGGCCCGTGGCGGCCATGCTCGCGCGAGGGCTCGGCCCCGAGGCGCTCGGCCTGCTCGGGGCCGAGCGGACGCGGCGGCTCCTGGGCACGACCGTGCAGCTGGCGGCGGCCGGAACGATCGGCTCGGTTCTCCTCGGCGTCCCGGGGGCATACGTCCTGTACGCGTGCCGCTTCCCGGGGCGCCGAGCCCTGCGGGCCATCGCCACGATCCCCTTCGTGCTTCCGACCGTCGTGGTCGGCGTGGCCTTCCGGTCGCTTCTGGGACGCGACGGCGCCTACTCCTTCCTCGGCCTCGACCAGACCACGACGGCGATCGTCGCGGCCATGGTCTTCTTCAACTTCTCCGTGGTCGTCCGGACGGTCGGGACCATGTGGGCCGGCCTGGACCCCCGGACGGCCGACGCCGCCCGCATGCTCGGCGCAGGGCCCGTCCGGGTCTTCCGCACGGTGACGCTTCCCGCGCTGCGGGGGGCGGTGGCCTCCAGCGCCTGCGTCGTCTTCCTCTTCTGCTCGACGGCCTACGGCATCGTGGTGACCCTCGGCGGCACGTCGACGCTCGAAAGCGAGATAGCCGTCCAGACGTTCCAGCTCAACCTCAACGCCGCCGCCACATTCTCGCTCGTCCAATTCGCCCTCGTCGCCCTGACCCTGACGATCTCCTCCCGCGCTTCCCGGGCCACCGCCGTGGCCATGCGGCCGAGCGCCGAGCACCGCCTGAGGATCTCCGACCTGCCGTCCGCCGCCCTCACCTTCGCGGTCGTATTCGGGTTGATCGTCGCCCCCATGGCCTCCCTGGCCGTGCGCTCCTTCCGGCAGGACGGCCAATGGACGCTGGCGAACTACCGCCTTCTGGCCACGCCGGGCAAGGGGGCCGCCGGAGGGATCACCGTCGTCGAAGCCCTGGAGCACTCTCTGAGGGCCGCGGCCATCGCCACCGCCATCGCGCTCGCGATCGGCGTCCCCCTCGCCTTCGCGCTGTCGCAGCCGACCGGCCCCGCCCGCGCCCGGCGGCCCCCGGAAGGGACGGGGGCGAAGCGCCGCCGCGTCCCGAGAGGCCGCAGTCCGGAGTCGGCCGCCCTGCGCGCGATCGAAAGCTTCGCCATGGCGCCGCTGGGGGTCTCGGCCGTGACCGTCGGCTTCGGCTTCATCATCAGCCTCCAGGGGCCGCCGCTGTACATGGGGGACGAGCTCATCCCCATCGCGCAGGCGATCATCGCCATGCCGATGGTTCTGCGCGCGCTCCTGCCGATCATGCGGGCCATCGATCCGCGTCTGCGCGACGCCGCCGCCATGCTCGGAGCCTCCCCGGCGCGGACTCTGGCGACGGTCGACGCGCCCATCATGTTCCGCGGCCTGGGCTTGGCCGTCGGCTTCGCCTTCGCCATGTCCCTCGGCGAATTCGGGGCCTCGAGCTTCCTCGCCTCGGACGACAACGGCACCCTCCCCGTGCTCGTCTCGCGCCTCCTGGCACGCCCGGGAGGCGGCAACTACGGGATGGCGATGGCCGCAAGCGTCATCCTCGGCCTCGCCACGGCCCTCGTCATGACCCTGAGCGAACACACGAGAGAGAGGAACCATGTCCCTGCTTGACGTCGAGAACCTGAGCGTGACCTACCCGGACGGATTCGTCGCCATCCACGCCGCCAGCCTCACGCTTGACGAGGGCCGCATCGTCGCACTCGTGGGCGCATCCGGCTCCGGGAAGTCCAGCCTCCTGCGCGGCATCGCGGGCCTGGAGGCGACGACGGGCGCGGTCAGGATCCGAGGGGCGGACGTCACCGGCCTGCCGGCCCACAAGCGCGACTGCGGCATGGTCTTCCAAAGCGGCCTGCTCTTCCCGCATCGCGACGTCGCGCGCAATGTCGCGTACGGCTTGGAGGGCCGCTCCGGAAGAGCCGGGAGCGCCACCGGACCCGGCTCTCCCAGCACGGCCCTCGGAACGGCCGGCGATCCCGAGCCCGCCGCTGAATCCGGCGGTTTCGGCGAAGCGGGGGAACCCGGCGGATCCGACCGCTTCGGGGAGCGGGGGCGCGGCATCCGGCTGCGGCTTTCGGCCAGGCGCCGCGACAGGAGGAGACGGGTGGCCGAGCTCTTGACCCTCGTCGGGCTCGAAGGCTTCGAACGCAGGGACGTGGCCACGCTTTCGGGAGGGCAGGCCCAGCGTGTCGCCCTCGCCCGCGCCCTCGCCCGCAGACCGTCCCTCATGCTCCTCGACGAACCGCTGTCCGCCCTGGACCCGGATTTGCGTGCCGGCCTCTCCCGCGAACTCCGCCGCATCCTCACCGAGACGGGGACCGGCGCCGTCTACGTCACCCACGATCGGGCCGAGGCGGACGTCGTGGCCGACGGGGTCGCCGTCGTGGAGGACGGGCGCTTGACGGCGCCCCGGACGCCTTGACGATGCCGCGGACGGCCCGACGGCGCCCTGAGGATGCCAGCCGCGGACGGGACGCCGTGACGTCGCCGGATCCGCCGTCGCGCTGTGCGGCTACGCCGCCCGGCGGACGCGAGGATGCCGCCTAGTGGAAACGCCCAACGTCCCATAGAGTGTGAGCATGCCGATTGTCGAGATCTCGGCCTCAGACGTGAACGCCTGGGTGCCATGCGCAGTGGAGCACATGGTCTCCGTGAGACTGCGCTCGGGCGCGCTGTCGCCCACAAGGGCTCGCGCTTTCGTTGCTTCCACGACGGCGAGGTTCCGGGTCGGCGTTCCCGCCGACTCGAGGGTGTTCACGTGCCCGGACTCCGGCGACTGGCTGTGGATCCGCACCGGGAGGGAACCCGAGATCGAAGACGTCCGCGTGACGAGGGACCGCTCCGCCTGGGCCGACCTCGTCTTCGCCGTCTCACAGGGCCAGCCTGTGGCGATGACGGCCTATCCCGGCGAAGGGAGCCTGGCCGGGCTTCCCCACCGGGACATCTCGCAGTCGATGAAGATCGCCATCTCCGATCTCCGGCTTCCCCGCAATTACGACGACATTCATGTCCGACCCATGAGCGCCGTCGAACTCGACGTGTTCCTCGCCGCGACCGCGGAATCCTCCGACAGGCACCTAGCCGCGGCCTCCGGGCCCTGCTGCTGCCGGGACTCGTGGAATGTCATGGCGCGCGCCAAATCACGCCTGACCGACGGCGTGGCCACGCCCGGACACGCCCTTCTGTCGATATGCGTCGATTCGACGACCATCGGCGGCATCTGGGCCGAGATCGACGGCAAGCATGCCCGGATCTGGAACCTCTACGTGTATTCGGGATACAGGGGACACGGCCATTCCCGTGCGGCGCTTCTGGCGACGGCGGAAGGGTTGAAGAGGGAAGGCGTGAAGTACATGAACGTCACGGTGATCGCGCCGAACAAGGCTGCGATCGCGATCTACGAATCGGTGGGATTCGCCGTGACCGAGCGGCACGTGGTCCTCCAGCCGCCCGCCGTCGGCGGCATAGACCGGCCTGCGCTCGATCGGACCGGCCGCATGCGGGCCTGACACGGCTCCGCGGCTGACGCCGCGGAGACCTCTGCATAGTCAATCCGCCCCATGCCGGGATCTGTAGCGGCCCCGCCTGACCGTGGCAGGCTTGTCGATGACGACATATATGAGTCCATGCGTCATGCGAGGAGGAAATATGGAACTTGTGGAACAGATGCCGAAAGTGGAAACGGCGGAATTCGACCCCATCGGTTTGTTTTTCTTGCTCGTTGCCGTCGTGCCCGTCGTCCACTGGCTTTGGAACTATTTTTCGAAAAGCGTGGACATCGAGGAGTGGGCGTCGTCGCGGGGGCTGGGTTTCGTCGAATACGATAGGGAATTCGGCAGAGAGTTGAGCAGACTCCTCTCCCTCCCCGGCCAAGATCACGTTGCGCGCGACGTCATCGCCGTTCCGGCTCCTTACGGCAGCTGCCTGTACGGCTGGATCAGATGGATCGAGAGAAACGAGGGTTCCAGGAGAGACGACGCGCCCGAGAGGGTGAGGAAGCGGACCTTCGTGCGATACCCCTTGCGGACTCCCCTGCCGTATTTCTCCATCGAGCCGGAAGGGCGGTTGGCTTTAGCGCACGATGACATCAACACGGAGTGGGAGGAGTTCAACAAGGAGTGGGATATCCGCGCCGACGACGAGGCCTTCGCCCACGCCCTGTTGAGCCCCGTCATGCAGGCGTTCATCCACGACAACATGCGAGGGATGGAGCTGACGATCCTCGGCGGAGACGTCTACGTGGAACCCGGCGGCCGATACCGTCACGAGGAATCGATCAAGCTTCGCAATCTCATGGTCGAGTGGGACCGCCGGGTCGTGCCCTTCCTCTGGGGGCCCCACGGGGCGTGAGCGGACCCGGCCCGGCGGCTGCGGACTCGGAACTCAGTGGAGCGCCGGGTTGTATTTGAGCGAGTTGACGCGGCAGGAGCATTCGGTTGCGATGTTGATGTCCTGCGCGATCGCCCCCTGGGCGCGAAGGTCGAGCAGCTGAGGGACCACGCGGTCGCGGAGCGTCCACGGGTCGATCGTGTTGACGTAGATCTTCGTGCCCCCCTCGAATCCGGCCAGAGTGGAGACCCTCCATTTGACGAGCACCCGCCACGGCATGGGGACGTCCGTGTCCCGCGGCGCGCAGTACCACTCCTCGTTCGACGGTATACCGGTGCCCGTGGCCGCGTGCATGGCGTGTACGAGGTCCGAGACGTCCCGGGCTTCGTCGGGCGTGTGTTCGAACGGCTGAAGGGCGGCGCTGCGGCTCCACACCTCCAGCGTCGGGTACCGGTGGCCGAATCCCGCGATGGCGACGGCGTTGCGATTCTCGGCGATGACGAGGTTGCGCTTGGAGGCGTAGTCCACCCCGTATTCGTTGTAGAGATTCGGGTTGGCGCGAGCCTTCGGTATCTCGGTGCGGGCGTTGACCGAACGCTGGTCGATCGAGACGAGCTGCTTGTGAAGATGATCGAAGGAGGCGCCTGAGGGTTTGAGCCAGTTCTGGAAGACCTGCACGTAGGCGACATACCGGTTCTGCCTGTACAGATCGTGCATCGCGTCGATCGTCAGCCGCCAGTAGTCGGCGTGTTCGTCGGGCGTGAGCGTGCCTGCGCCGGCGAGCTCGGAGGTGTCCGTTGCGCCGTCGAGGTAGTGGCGGTGGGAGAGGATAAGATCGTGACCGCCGCCGAACAGCGCCGGAGCATGGGCGGCGATATCGGAATCATCGAGTTTCTTCATGCGAAGAACCGACTGGACGTGTGCGCGCCCGGCGGGATCGGCCATATAGCGTTCCATCCATTCGTGGACGGAACGCGGTATTTGATAGCCGTAGTTCTTCTCCCAGAAGTCGTAGGAGACGATTTCGAAGAGGTTGGCGACGCGGCGGAAAGCCCAGGAGTCGGCGAGATCGTCAAGCGGCAGGCGCTGCCGGATCTCTCCGCCGTCGAGTATGCGGGCCTTCTCAGGAGGGGTTTCCAGAACGCGTTCGGGGCAGAACGGGCATACTCGGCCGGCGTCGGTGACCGGCCGAGGCTCGGGAATGGCCGTGGGAAGCGGACGGTCCGCACGGCCCGGAACCGTCCAGGCTTCCGTTCCGGTGAAGGGATTGCGTTGCTTGATCGTTCCATCGGCCATCCGCGTTAGTGGCTCCGGAATCTGCATGTCACTCAGATGCATACTCTCACAATAGTCAGTTTTCCGTCCGGATGTGGGCTGTAATCTCCCCATCGTGGACGGCCGGATGGGGCGGTTTCCCCGGCGCGGGCCGTCCGCGAGGGCGGGGCCGGTTGGGAGCGCCTTGCCGAAAAAGCCCGCCGGGCACCGGATCGCGCCCGGGACATCGGGCCGTCGATCGGGAAACGTGGTCTTCGCCGAAGAGAGGAGTGGGGCGGCAGATCGACTGCCGCCCCACTCTCATTCACCTATCGGGAAGTTCAGGACTTCTTGCGACGGTAGTTGTAGGCCGCGATGCCCGCAGCTCCGAGAACCACGAAGCCGACGGCGATGCCCGCGAGCATGGTCACGTTGGCACCGGTGTTAGCAAGCGGCGGCTTCTTGGGGGCTGCCTTCCCGGGGCCGCTGGGCGAGGCCGACGGGCCCGGCTTCGGCACCGTGCCGGTGGTCAGAGTCTCCGAGGAGGCCCCGCACTTGCCGCGGGAGATCAGGTTGCCGTTCTTGTCGAAGGTCGACTCGACGAAGCCGTAGGAGACCTTCTCCTCGGATCCGGTCGTGTACAGGTCGGTCTTGTACTCGCCCGGCTGGTTGGAGTGGGCGACGCGCTGGGAGGTCCACACGGGCGACTCGCACTTAGGCGCGGTGCCCTTGTCCCACTTGTAAAGGTTGACTTGGGAGTAGGAGCCTTCCGGCAGACTGCCCTGGACCACCACGGTGTCGCCGATCTTGTCGCCGGGCTTGAGCTTGGCAGCCGCGCTCTCGGCGAACGCCTTCGTGGTCACCTTGCCGAAGACCGGAGTGACATGCTCGTTCTTATCCAGCTCCGAGGTGGTGATCGCCGACGTGCGCGAATCGCCCTGGTAGGTCGAGACGATCACGTACGTGCCGACCCCGAGGTTCCAGTTGATCGGGAAGTCCTTGCCCTGAACGGTGTAAGTGCCGTTCTTGGCCGGGGTCTCAGTGGTGGCGATGGGCTTGAGGTTCTTCGTCACGCCCGGCTTCAAAGGGGTCCCCGCGGGGAGGAAGTAGAGCTTGTGGGTGATCGTGGCCGTGTCGGCCTTCCACTTGCCCGAGCCCTTGAAGGTGCCGTGGTCCTGCGGGAAGCCGGAGACGGTGACGAGATCCTGGACGCCGGCCTTGCCGTTGCCGAGGTCGACCTGGGTGGCCTTCGTCTTGATCGAGGGGGTCCACTTCGTCACGCTGGTCTCAGAGGTCTCGAAGAACGGGGACGAGTAGTCCTTGACGAGGTTCTGGTACTGGCCTTGAGCGGCCTTGTCCACATGGGCGTGGAAGAAGTAGTAGCCCTCACCGGCGGCCTTGACTGTGCCAGGGGTCTCCTGGGTGCCCGGGCCGTTGAAGGTCAGATCGTAGGTGCCGACCTTCTTCGCGGCGAAAGCGGCGCCGTTGTTCGTCGGAGCGGAGGGAGTGGGGAAAGGACCGTAGACGTCGACCGTCACCTTGACGGGAACCGGAGTCGACGTCCCGGGGATGTTCAGCCACGTGCCGCCCTTGGGAGCCGAGGCGGTCACGGTGTCGACGAGGCTTGCGCCCTTGGCGACTTCCACCGTCTTGGTCTGGGTGGCGATCTCCGGGGCGAAGGTGGCGGCTACCTGCTGGGCCTCGGTGACGCCTTCGGCCTGCTCCTTCTTGCCTAGGACGACGAGATTCTGAGCGCGCTGGGTGCCCATGCTCCCGGTGACGGTGCCGCTGGAGATGTACGGCTTGGACGTCGGCAGATCCTTGACGACCATCTTCACCGAGACCTTGCCGACCCCGTTGGCCTTGATCTTGGCGGTGGTGGCGGACTCCCCGGTCGTGCCGGTCATGGTGGTCTTGCCGTTGTCGAAGGTGGCGGGGCCGGAGATCTCGAGGGTGTAGGAGTAACCCTTCATCCAGTTGCCCGCGGCGGAGGTCACGCCGATGTTCTCGACGGTTCCCGCGTTGGCCTCGGCGTTCAGCTTCAGCGTGGGCTTGACCGAGTAGGGGCCGGCGTACTTCTGGGCCTGCTCGACGATGGCCTTCGACTCGGCGAGCGGCGCGTTGAGGTTCTGGCCGTTGGCCCAGGGGAACTTGCCCTGTTCCTGAGACTGGTAGACGCTCCCCTCGAACACTCCCGCGGTGCGGATGAGAGCGATCTGGTACGCGGCAGCCTTCACGTTGTCCGTGGTGTTGGCGGTGGAGGCGATCCAGGCGAACTGGGCCACCTTGGAGGCCTCGGTCACCTTGACCGTGCGCTTCTGCTGGCCGGGACCGATGAACGGCGTGGCGTCCACGGTGTCCACGGCCTTCGCGGGCTGCATGGAGGCTTGGGTGACACCCTCCGCCGAGGCGGAGTAGGCGGCGCCGTCGGCGGCGCACAGGTAGTTCGCGCCGTCCGGTCCGTGGATCACCCCGTGGTGGGCCGTATCACCGGTTTTGACTCCGACTGTGTGAGTCCAGCCCGGGGCGGCCGCCTGTGCTGCAGTTGGTGCGACGGCAAAGGCCAGCGCACCAACTCCCGCGATTGCGGTGAGCCTTTTCAATCGCTTAAACAATCTTGTTGTCCTTTCCTGAGCAGGCCTGCGATTGCGTGTAATCGCAGGTGGCACCAAACCACGGAATACCGAGTATTCAATTGCGGTTGCGCAGGCGCCGGGCTCGAGTATAGGTCCATTTTTGCTACAACAAAGAAGTTATCCACAGGGGAGCAAAGACCCTGGGCCCGGTGGACCACGTTGTGGATGCGGTTCGCGAACCAGAGAAAGTGGCGGAATCTCCTTAGTAAATTAATCTGTTCCGGCCAAGTCCGCCGCGCCGGCGATTCCTGCGTTGCTTCCTAGAGTGGCAACCATCACAGACGGCATCGGGCGGAAGGTCCTAGCCGTCAGGGACTCTTCGAGTGACGTGCGAGTCGGAGCGGCCAGCAGCTCCCCGGCCTCGCTGACCCCGCCGGCCAGAACGAAGGCCTCCGGGTCGAGGACGGCCGACAGGTCGGCCAGCCCGACTCCCAGCCAGTGGGTGATGTGGGCGAAGCACTCCAGGGCCGCCGGATCCCCTTCGCGCGCGGCCTGAGTGACGTGGAGCCCGGCGATGTCGCCGCCTCCGGCGAGTTCGAGCATCCGGGCGGCCGCCCGAGGCCTTTCGGCGGCCAGTTCGCGGGCGAAGCGCACGAGCGCGGTGCCCGAGGAGTACACCTCCCAGCAGCCCGCCAGCCCGCATCCGCAGCGCAGGCCGCCGGGGACGACGTTGATGTGGCCGATCTCGGCCGCGAAGCCGCCCGAGCCGCGCAGAAGGCGCCCGTCCACGATGACTCCGCCTCCGATCCCGGTCCCCACCGTGACGACGACGACCGACGAATAGCCCGCCGCGACCCCGAAGCGGAACTCGCCCCAGGCGGCCGCATTGGCGTCGTTCTCGACGACGACGGGCAGGCCGGTGGCGTCGGCCACCCGCAAGGCGAGGGGCTCGTTGCGCCAGGCGAGGTTCGGGGCGAAGACGATCGTGGTGCGGGTGCCGTCCACGAAGCCCGCCGCCCCTATGCCGACCCCTCGGACGTCGTAGGACCGAGCCAGTTCCCGGACGCACTCGGCGATGACGCCCGCCACGGCGGACGGGTCCGACGCCGGAGTGGGCTTGCGGAGGAAGGCGAGGACCTCGCCGTCGTCGCCGACGGCCCCCGCCGCAATCTTGGTTCCGCCTACGTCAACGCCTATGCGTACGCTCATGTGGACATCCTAGCGGCTTGCAACGGCCCGTTCGCCGGCAGCGCTGCCTGTTCCCGCGGCCGCCCGGCTCGTTCGCCGGCACCGGTTCAAGGCGCGGGCGCGCTTCGCCGGCCGGTGGGGGAGCGGGGCGGCGATATTCGCTTCGCAACGTCTGCGGGTAAGCGCCTTCCACCGGGCGGGGAAACGGGGTGAGCGACGGAGCGCGTGCGGAAGCGGAAATGGCTGGAGGAGCCCGTGGCGGCCCCGGCCGGATACGGGAATCCCACCAGCGCCGGGCTGGTGGGGCATTCGGCGGAGACGGCGGGATTTGAACCCGCGAGGGACCTTTCGACCCCTACCTTCTTAGCAGGAAGGCGCACTCGACCAGACTATGCGACGTCTCCAGTGGGCACCAGGATAGCGTGTTCGCTTGATCGGCGCCAACCACCGCTTCCACGTTGTGTCCCCACGTTTTCCCGCTATGCGCCTGGATCCGCCACGTGGACCGGCGGGCCTGCGCGCGCCGACGGCGCGGATGCGCCTCGTGCTCCAGGCTTCGGACCGACCCGAGGTCCAGATGCACACTCACGCTTCCGCACCAGTGCTTTTCTCCGTATGGAAGAAGTCTGTTCGGGGCCCTTGGGCGATTTTCGGCGTGAAACCGCCCAAGGACGGGGCATGCGCGCGAGTGGGGTCGACCGTTTTCGGCGGGGGTGCCGATCGCGTGGTTGAAGTCGTGCGGGCGAAAGATTTCGCCCGCACGACTTCATAGACGATTTCTTCACGTCAATCATTGATCGTCCAATTTTCGCGCCCTGAGACATATGCGCCGACGAGTGCCGCAACCAGGAGCGGAACTCCAAGATCTATGGAGTCATTGAGGAAATTTTTGTCGAACCATATGGAACGAATAATTAATATTATTAACACTACAATAATTTCTATTATAAATGATTGTAATGCTTGTTTTTTATTAATTCTTTTCATAATATCCTTTCATGTGTTTATACTTTATTAATTTACCCAGGGCAAAGCACACCATCCAGCTGCTGCAATAAGTGCAGCAACAAGTCCGACTACTCCGCCTTTGAGAGCGCTTCGTCCCACAATTGAAATTATTTTTATGGCCGCCTGTTTCCACATTTTCTTTTGGATCAGTCTATTGAGAGCGCCACGTGCGGCACCGCCAACAAAGCCAAAACCGGATTTATCAAGAATACATTGCGAATAGCTTCTTTCACTATTGCTCCCATTGGGTTTTACCTGGCTCGCTCCGACCTGGGCGGCGATGTCGTCGAGGGCGTCATACCCTTCGCTGGAGATGGTGTTCATCGCGAAGTGAATCTCTTCTTCTTCCGAAGCGTCGGAGGGAATCTTCGCCCAACGGATCACCGCGGGAAGGAGAAGGCCCTGCACGACCATCGACAGGATCACAACCCCGCCGACGACGAAGATGACGAAATTCCGCGCGACTGCGCCTGCCGGGACGGAAAGCGCAACGGCCAGCGAGACGCCGCCTCTCAGGCCCGCGAAGGTGCTGACCACGCGTCCCCGGAACGTCGTGCGAAGCCTCCGCTGCTTTTCGGATCGGTCCAACGCGCGGATGATCCCGATCGTCACGTGGAGGAAGACGAACCGGGCGAGCACTGAGACGAGCCAGGCGACCGCGACCACCGCGAGTCCGTACCCCCACGAGGAATCGAAGCGCTCGATGGTTTCGCCCATCCGCTCCACGGCGCTGGGCAGCTGAACGCCCACGAGCACGAAGAGAGCCCCGTTCATGATGTAGGAGACGAAAGACCATATCGGCAGGCCGTAGAAACGGTTGACGGGCTTGATGGTGTCCGGGCCTCGATAGGTCAGATAGAAGGCAGCGACGACGACGGCGACCACGCCCGAGCCTTTCATGTCCTGGAACGGCTCGATGCTCTCGGAAATCAAGAAGGCCACGAAGGGAACCGTGAACATGAAAACGCTGAAGTTCATCGGATTCCCGATGTGGGCTCGCAAGCCGTTGGCCGCCCATCCGACCGCTAGGCCGACCAGCGTGCCGATCAAGAAAGAGAAGAAGAACATGCCGGAAGCGCGCCCGATGGACGTCGATTCCCCTTCCGCCATGTGCAAGGCCAAGGCGAAGAGAACGAGGGTCGTGCCGTCGTTGATGAGGGCCTCGGCTTTGAGCGTGGTGATCGAGGATTTGGGGAGCTTGCCGTTCAACGTCGCCACGGCCACCGCGTCGGTCGGCGCGAGCGCGGTGCCGATGATGAGTGCAGCCGACCAGTTGGAGACGCCGACGAAGGCATGCAGCACCCAGGCGATGGCGAATGCCGTGAAGACGACGAGCAGGGTGCCCGTGAGGAGGATCCCCCGCAGGCGCGCGCGTGCCTCGCGCCACGAGGTGTTCCGGGTTTGCCAGAAGAGCATGACGGGAAGGAAGATCTCCAGAATCACATGCGGCGGCAGGCCGACCTCGCGCACCTCGTTCAGCTGGTGCGCGGGGATGAGCGCCAGCATCAAGCCCAGGAATATGAGCAAAACGGCGGGAGGGACGCGCATCCTATGGGCCAGGATGTTGCCTAGCAGAATGGCTGCTGCGACCGCGATGATGACTTCGAGCGTGTTGTATCCTTTGAAGTGCAATAATGACTGTTTGGATTGAATCGCTGCGTTAGAACTTTCGACTGTTCTTCAACCGGACGTTCGTTCATCCAGATTGACGCCGAACTTCATTATCGCTTCCCCAATCGGCCGCTGCCTGTCCCATCGCCTGGCGTCGGCTTCATTGTGGCACTATTCTCGGGGTGGAGAAATCCCTGGTTTTATTGCATTTAATCACACCATAGAACGTTAATTCTTGTTTTTCTTTCTTTATTCAACTTTTTATGATTATCTGTGCTTTTCGATGAAATTTACGACTTTAGCATCGATTTCCCGCTCATGGCCGATCATGAAATGGCCTCCCTTCTCGAAGATCTTCTTCTCCAGATTCGGGTAGCGGTGAAGCGACCCCTCGACTTGGCCTGCGGGAGCTTCGAAGGG